>Ga0187888_1001518_pt1 | contig 21922 bp, 23 predicted proteins | sample June2016WEW_7_40_FD_132987 | JGI IMG/M metagenome (GOLD analysis project Ga0187888, IMG submission 132987) | Peatland microbial communities from SPRUCE experiment site at the Marcell Experimental Forest, Minnesota, USA - June2016WEW_7_40 | ecosystem: Environmental > Terrestrial > Soil > Wetlands... | reverse complement strand
GATCTTGGCTTTGGCAGCCATTTTGGTGGATGATGATTTTTGGGTATTGGTATTATTGTGTTTCATACAATCTTGGTGTAACGCTTGGGCGCTCACCTGCCAATACCCATGTCATCTACCTCGTCAATTTAAGTGGCCACTACTTTTTTAAACCGCTTTAGCCTTGATTTTCTGGCTTGCGTCGGGGGGCTGTTTTTGAGAAAAGAACCGGGAACCAAAAACTCCCCAAAATATGAAACGAATGCTGTTAATCATCGTCTGCGCGGGCTGCCTGAGCGCGGAGGGGCAGAAATACGAGCAACTGGCCCTGACGCCGCAGATGGGCTGGAACAGTTGGAATAAATTCCAAGGCAAGGTGAGCGAGGATTTGATCCGGCAAATCGCCGACGCGATGGTCACCAACGGCATGAAAGAGGCCGGTTACCAATACGTGAACATTGACGACCTCTGGCAGGGAGAACGCGACGCGGAGGGGAACATCACGGCCGATCCGACCCGGTTTCATTCCGGCATCAAGGCGCTGGCCGACTATGTGCATGGGAAGGGGTTGAAGCTGGGGATTTATTCCGACGCCGGCACCAAGACTTGCGCGGGACGCCCCGGCAGCCGGGACCATGAATTGCAGGATGCCAAATCGTACGCGTCGTGGGGGGTTGATTATCTGAAGTACGACTGGTGCAACGCCGAGGGCCTGCGGGCGCCGGAAACTTACAAGAAAATGAGCGAGGCGCTCCGGGCCGCCGGACGGCCCGTCCTGTTCAGCTTGTGCGAATGGGGCAACAGCCAGCCGTGGACGTGGGCCAAAGAGGTGGGGCAGTCCTGGCGGACCACCGGCGACATTTACGCCAATTTCGACAAGAACCGTCCGCACACCGGATACAGTGAATACGGCGTGATGGAAATCCTGGATCTGCAGGTTCCGTTGCGCAAATACGCCGGTCCGGGCCACTGGAACGATCCCGACATGCTCGAAGTGGGCAATGGGATGTCTGCGAGCGAGGACCGCGCGCACTTCACGTTATGGTGCATGCTGGCCGCTCCGCTGATTTCTGGAAACGATTTGCGCCAGATGAAACCGCAGACTCTGAAAATCCTCACCGACAAGGATGTGATCGCGCTGGACCAGGACCCCCTCGGCATTGAAGCTTTGAGGTATTCGAGCAAGGATGGCGTGGAAGTTTGGTTCAAGCCGTTGACGCATGACTCGTGGGGGATGTGTGTGCTGAATCGAAACCAGGACCCGCGGCAGATCTCCTTCGACTGGAAGAGCGAAAAGGTGGCCGACGAGATTTCCAACCGGCAAACCATGTTTGACACCATCACCTACCAGGCGCGCGATTTGTGGACGAAGCAGGTTCTCGGGACGACCCAAGCCCCCCTGAACGCCGAGGTGCAGGGACACGACGTGCTGGCGCTCCTGCTCACCAAGTTGTAATTCTGTTCCCAAACCCGGCCCATCACAGATCTCCAGGCCAAATGACCAAAAGCGCTTTTCAACGCCAATTGAAACAACTGCAGCGGCGGCAGGATCAACTGCTCCGGCGCCGCAATCCCCGGCGGGAGGACGGGAACGGCATTTTTGACCGCTATCAATACCCGGTGCTGACCGCCGGGCACATCCCGCTGTCCTGGCGTTATGATTTGAGCCACGCGACCAATCCACACTTGATGACGCGGCTGGGCGTCAACTCCGTATTCAACGCCGGCGCGATGGAATGGAAAGGAAAAGTGGCGCTGATGGCGCGCGTGGAAGGCTGGGACCGCAAGTCCTTTTTCGCCGTCGCGGAAAGCCAGAATGGGGTGGAGGGATTTCGCTTTTGGGATTTCCCGGTGCGGATGCCCGAGCGGGATGCCGGGGAGACCAATCTCTACGACATGCGGCTGGTGCGCCACCAGGACGGCTGGATTTACGGGTTGTTCTGCGCCGAGCGGCACGACGAGGCAAAGCCGGAGGATGTGGCCGCGGCCATCGCCCGCTGCGGCATCGCGCGCACCAAAGACCTCGCCCAGTGGGAGCGGCTGCCCGATCTAAAAACCAAATCGCCGCACCAGCGCAATTGTGTATTGCATCCTGAATTTGTAGAGGGCAAATACGCCTTCTACACCCGGCCCATGAGCGATTTTTGCGCCACCGGCTCCGGCGACGGCATCGGCTGGGGTTTGTGCGATGACATCACCCACGCGGCGCTTGGCCCGGAGCGGATCCTGGACCGGCGTCTCTATCACACCATCAAGGAAGGCAAGAACGGACTCGGACCGGCGCCGCTGAAAACAAGACTCGGCTGGCTGCATCTGGCCCACGGAGTGCGGAACACGGCCGCCGGGATGCGTTACGTTCTTTATTTATTCCTGTGCGATTTGGGCGACCCGGCCCGGGTCATCGCGCGGCCCGGCGGCTACTTGATGGCTCCCGAAGGCGAGGAGCGCGTCGGGGATGTGTCCAACGTGCTCTTTGCCAACGGCTGGGTCGCGCGCAGCAACGGCGAAGTCTTGATCTACTACGGCGCTTCCGACACGCGCACGCACGTGGCCACCAGCACGGTGGACAAATTGCTCGACTACGTGCTCCACGCGCCTGAAGACGGGCTACGCTCAAAGATTTGCGTGGACCAGCGATGCCGGCTGATTGAAAAGAACAGCGGACAGGCTTAGTTTGGATTGCGTCAGTCGTTCGCCTTTTCCACGACCAGCATTTCGACAGGCTCGCGGCTGGGAACAAGTTCGAGGCCGAGTTGATCGAGGAAGACTTGATTGATTTCCTGGGGACCAAAGGCTCCCGTTATAAAGTCGTAATTCCCGGTGAGTCCGGTTTTGTCAATGACCGGCTGTGGCACCAGGCCTTGGATCAAGTCCGCAAATCGCGCGGCGGTGATGTTGTGGTTGTGGAGGCCGATCTTCTCGGGGTGCCGCGCAGACCACTGCTCCCATGAAGAGTTGTCGGCGGGAGTCAATCCGGGCGCGCCGGAATGGTTCAATTTTAGAAGCAACACGTCGGTATCGCGTGTTTCAAAATGCGCGGTCCAGCCAAACACGCGTTTAATTTCGGCTTGGAATCGCTCATAGGGACGATCCGGCACCGTGACCAGATAATCAACATAAATCCTGCGCAATTCCTCTGGAAACATGGCGCGAGAGTAGGAAGCACAACGGTAGGCCTTGAGGATGGCGTCTATGAGAGAGCAGCCCCTGCCAATTTCCCTTGTGCCATCGGTCCTGCCGAGCACGGTGCCTTGCTTCATTGGCCGCTTGGGGTCAAATTTGTAAAAATGCGAGGGTTGAATGGCCACCATCGGCGGCGCGGTGGAGACGTCACTTAATTCAGGGTCTTGGAGGTATGAGTCCAGCGAAGCGGGATGCATTTTTGTCACGACCAATGTGGTGGTTCCAGACACGAGTAGGAGGCCAGCGGCGGCCACGATTGCAGTTTTTGCTTTTGTCCATGCCATAAGTTTCAAGGCTCCTTTGATGAGGGTTAAAGTCGAACTGCTGGCCGCCGCGCCATTGGCAACGGCCACGGCCGTGGTTGCGGTTGCCAGCGCGACGGGGGCGGCTTGAACGGAATAGGCGGACAAGGCGCCCGCGATCGCCGCCGCGGACAAGGTGACGCCGCGTTTGGAAAAGAAGGCGCGGAGTTTGTCCAAGCCCCGCGCCACCCGTTTTCTGGCGGCCTCCTCGTTAGTGCCCAAAGCGGCCCCGACCTCCCGCAAGTTTTTGTTCTCAAAATAGCGGAGCAGCAACGCGTCGCGGTCGGTCTGTCCAAGGCGATTCATGGCCTCGTCCAGCACGGGGGACAATTCCTGCCAAACCGCCTCTTGCGAATCATTGTCAATAGTGGATTGCATGTGTGCCTCCTGTTCGCGGCGCTGACGGTGGAGTTGGGTTCTCATCACATTGGCCGCCGTAAAGCGGGTGGTGCGATAGAGCCAGCCGGGAAGGATGGTTCTTGGGTTGAGCGAGGCGGCCTTTCGCGCCAGAATGATGAAGACCGCCTGGGTGATTTCCTCCGCCAGAAGAGGATCGCCCACCTGCCGCAGCGCGGACGAATAGACCAGGCTGATATGCCGCGCCACCAGGGTGGCAAAGGCTTGTTCAGAGTGGCGGGCGGCATATTCCCGCAGCAACTCCATGTCGCGTTCCATCATTCACCTTATACATGTAAGCCCGGTCGAAAAGGGGACAATTTATTTTGGGCGAACGGCGTGAGTGCCAGCGGAAAGGCCGCTCTTTGGGCACTGGGCATAGTTGGGGCGAAAAACCCGCTCGCACCGGCACATTTCTTGCTCTATTCTCAGTTCTATGAATAGCACAAGACTGTCCTTGGATGCCAAAGCATTTCGGGCACAGAAGGGGCTGGTTTTGCTGGCAGCCATCGTTTGGATGACAGCGCAGGCCACGGGGCTTCTGGCGCAGGAAAGAGGTTCTTCGATATCCTATGGCCCTTCTTCCAGCGGCCTGATTGGATCGCCCATGACCGGGCTTCCCGGCGGCAGCCCCGCGGGAGCCATTGCGGGAACGCCGTCCACCAATCTGCCTGGCGGAACTCCCTCTGGAGCCAGCATAGCGCCACCGAGCGACAGCCCCGGCGACGCCCCTTCCAGCGCCATAATCGGACCGCCCCTGACCAATTTACCCGGCGGCGCCACACGGGGAGCCATTGTGGGAACAGCGTCCACCAATCTTCCTGGAGGAGTCTCGTCTCGAGGGATCATAGTGCCTCCAGGCGCCAGCGCCGGCGGCGCCCCTTCCAGCGCGATAATGGCGCCGTCCATGACCAAACTTCCCGCCGGCGCTTCTAGTGGAGCCATTGTGGGAACACCGTCCAGCGGTCTTCCCGGGGGAGTGCCGACTGGAGGCGCCGCAGGGGTCCCAAGCGCCAGCCTGACCCGGCCCAACAACTCTCCAGCGGCTCCGGCAAAGGCGACGACGACAGATATTCCACGAAGATCAATGATCATCATGCCGCGAACCAACAACCTTGTGCTGAGGACCAACCGCCCTCCGGCGCGGACTGTCAGCACTGTGCCGCGGAGCAACAATGCTGCACTGCGGACCAACAGCGCTGCATCGCGGAGCAGCAGCCCTGCATCGCGGACCAAGAGCGCTGCATCGCAGACCAACAACCCCGCGCCGCCCACAAACAACGGCCCGTACACCAATTGGTACCATCTCTGATTTGGCCGGAGACAGTATCGCGGGGAATGATGCCGAGCGTGTCGCGGGCGGAGCTAGAGATGGTACCAGATGACCGCAATGAAGAACACGACCGCGGGGATGACCAAGAACAGCGCCAGGCCCATGCGGGCGCAAACGCCGCCCCAAAAAACGTAGCGATGCGCGGGATTCCACCGCCCGCCCTGGCCGCGTTTGACGCGCCGGTATTGCGCTCTGGAATAGAGGGCCATGGGGATCCCGATGAGAGGCAGCAAACCGAGCAATCCAAACACAAAACAGCGCAGAGATCGCTCGATCATCTCTTTCTGGCTCAGGAGCGGGGCGGAGTTCATGGCGACGGGGGCTGGTTGGTCACGGCGCCGGCGGCGCGGAAGGAGTTGGTCGAGGAGTGGGCCAGCCGCTGGATTTGGCGCTGGTCAATGATCTTGACACGACGTCGCAGCGCGTTCAAAGTGACGGTGTTCGCCGCAGCCAGGGCGACCATGATCGCCAGCAACACCAAGATGATCATAACAGCGGAGCCATCGCGGGATTGGCGCGGCGGGCGGGCAATGCAAGAGGTGGTTTTCATCGGATGACCGCCGTGCCGGCGGCGCTTTCAAAGGTGAAGAGCGGCCGGAAGCGGGCTTGCCGGCGCTCTGTTTTCAGTTCGAGTTCCCAGCGCCAGGCCGTCACCCGCCCGCGCAATTCGGATTCCATTTGCGAGGATTTGACGTTGGCCAGCCAGAGGGAAGGCGGGCGGCTGGAACCGGCCTGACGGCGGACTTCTCCATTGGAAATGGTGTAAATGACCTCGCCCGTGGAAGCGGGGATGCGCAAGCGCACGGCCCCGCCGGCGAGTGTCTGCTCAATCGGCCCTGTGGCCGCACGAACGTCGCCGCGCCAGCGCTCGCCCACGCTCAGGGCGCGCTCGATGGCGTCGGCGTTGCGGCGGAGGGCCTTGCTGTTGTCCCAGCAATCGTAAAATGTCAAGAAGGCCGATCCGACCACCACCGTGAGCAACGCCATATAAACCAGCATTTCCATCAGCATGATGCCGCTTTTGGAGGAGGGATGGGTTCCGCGGCGAGTATTCATGGCACGGTGACCTCCCGGACGACGGAGCCGATGCCCGACTTTTTGGCCGACGACCATTCCAGGCGAAGATGGTTGCCCGAGCGGGTGAGAAGAAACTGGCCGGGCGGCAAATTGGTCGCGGCATTGGCGTGAACAGGGTAGGGAACCGGGCCTTCGGGCAAGTCGCGCCACGGGCCAGCGGCCAGGATTTCGATTTCGCCATCCACAATTTCCATCGCCACCGCCTGCTGATATGTCACGCGAAAAAGTCTGGCGTCGGAGTTGAACGCAAAACCCAGCGGGAACACGGCGATGGTGAGCATGGCCATCGCCACGACCACTTCGACGATCAACATGCCGCGCTGCCTGGCAATAGGACGGGATTGGATCACCATAAAACGCCCTCATTAATGATGGAGGTCAGAACCATGAAAACGGAAATCGCGACCGCGCCGACGAACAATCCGCTCCACAAGACCAAGGCGGTGGTGATGCCGTGGGCCGCCGCCTGCTCTTGTTGGAAGGCTTTGGCGTCCAGCGAGTCGTGCCAGCCGGAGAGCGCCTTGAGGAAACCGGCGCCGCCATGAAAAGCGTTGGTGAGGCGCCAGCCAAATTCGCCGGAGTCATCCATGGACTGGACGGCTTGGGCCAACTTCTGGCCTTGTCCCAAAGCGGCCACCGCGCGCGCGGCGCGCCGGCGGAAGACCTTGTTGGCCGCGCAATCGGCGGCCAGGCCCACCGCCTCCGGTTCGGGGACGCCCGAGTCCAGCAGGATGGCGAGCATGGTGGAGAAATCGCGCTGCATGCGCTTCCGCCGCCACGGCAACCGATAATGAATCCGCTCCAAAACTGGAAACCACGCCACCATGCGCGGACCGCCGACATAAATCACCGCCCCCAACCAGAGCAGTAAGAGGACGAGGAGTTGCAGGCGGATCAAATCCGAGAAATGGTCCTGAAGAATAAAAACCATGGGAACCCGGTTTCCTCCAAGGCTTCCCGCTGCAATTTCTTTGAACTTTGGGACGACGACCACTTGCAGCACTTTGGATATGAAGAGGGAGGCAGGCGTGATGCATAAAGTAAGAATGACCAGGTAGCTGATCGCGCCCCGCGTTTGAGAGACAGCGTCTTTGAGCAATTGACGGCAGGCCGGCAAAACCCTTCTGAGGTCGCCGATTTTTTGGCCGGCCCTCAACATGGCGGTGATTTGCGGCGGCAAAAATCGCGGGACTTTTGCCAGCGCGTCCCCGAGCCGCAGATTTTCCTCCAGCCATGCCGCCAGCAGGTGAAAGTGAGGCCCCATGGAAAGGTCGCGGCTCTGGGCCAGGGAAAGCAGCGCTTCCTCCACCGGCACGCCCCGTTTGAGGGCCGTTTCGATGACATCAAGAAAGAGGCGCGCCCGTTCCGCCCGGCGCATGGGCAAAGTGATGAGGAAATGAATCAAGGCGAGAATGCCGATGGTGAGCGCAAAGCAAATGCCCAGCAGCATGGCCGTGATCAACGATCTGATTAAAATGTCAGAAGAAGAATCCATCGTTAAATCCTATTTTGCCGTCTCAACTCGATCCTCCGATCGCGTTCATAAATGAAATGAACATGGCAAGCACGGGCTGCACTTGCGACAGGATCACCAGCCCAAGCACCAGGATGGAACAAGGCAATGCCGAATAGAGCAAGGTTTCGACGCGGTAGGAGGCGCGGGACTGATACACTTCGGCCGCGCGCTGGAAACCCGCGGGCAGATCCTCTCCCGACTGCCCGGCCATCCAAACGAACAGCGGCGGAAAAACGCGCCCGCCCGCCGCCATTTCGGAGAATTTTCCATGCCCTCCGGCGAGCTGTCGCCGCCAGGCGGTGATTTCAGTTTCGGCGGGGGTTCCGCGTTCCAATTGTTCCACCAAGCCCAGGGCATTGTCCAGTGGCACGCCGCTTTTGAGCATGAGCGCCAGAGCCGAGGCGACTTGCGCCAGGCTGGCCTCTTTGAAGGCCGGCAGCCGCCAGCGCAAGGAGCGCCGGACTGTCGGCGAGCTTACGGCCACCAGAAGAACCACCGCCGCGCAGCCCAACAGGGTGGGCGCCAACCAAAGGCCGATAAACATAGGCGGAGATGCACCTCTTCCAATCCCATAAAATATTTCCTGAAAGGTCGGAGCGGTCCCCCGAGCCATCGCTTTCAACAGGAAGGTGAAAAAGCACGACAACAAAAACGCGGCGAACAGGACAATCGTCGGATAAACCATCAGGCCTTTGAGCCGTGTCCAGATCAGTTGGCGGCGCTGGTAATGATCGGCCAGCAGGGTCAGGACGCCCGGCAGGTCGTTGGTTTGCGCGCCGACTTGGAGCATCTGGCGGTAGAGGTCCGGCAAATGACGGAGTTGGATGGCCTCGCGCAAAGGCATGCCTTTGGCCAAGTCGGCCCCAAGGGCCTCCAATTCCTGACGCAGCGGGCCTTGGCGCATTTCGCCACAGAGGCGCTGCATGGCGCCTTCCAGGGGGAGGCCGTCGCGCACCATGGCCGCCAATTGCTGGTTGAAGAAGGCGAATTCGTCGTAATTCATAAGCCGAAGATCCGTTCGTATTCCGGTTGGTTGGTGATGCCGCGTTGGAGGAGCGCGCGCGCCGATTCTTCCAGGGTGCATTGCGGCGCCACCGATTGCAACTGGTGCGTCCGGATTTGCGCGCGCAAGGCGTCGGTGATGCGCAACCATTCCACCAGAGGCGCCCGTCCTTGATAGCCGGTCTGCCAGCACTCCGGGCAGCCGGTCCCCAGGCATTTCCGGCAGAGCTTGCGCATCAGACGCTGGTTGAAGACCAGGTCCACCGCCGCCGCAATGGCCGAGCGGTCGGGGCACATCACCAGCAGCCTTTCGAGCACCCCTTTGCACGAACCGGCGTGCAAGGTGGAAATGACCAAATGCCCGGTCAGCGCCGCGCGCACGGCGATGCCCGCCGTCTCCTCGTCGCGGATTTCGCCGATGACAAAGGCCTGGGGGTCCTGGCGGAGCAAATGCCGCGCCGCCTTGGCAAAATCCAGCCCCCGGGCTTCGTTGACTTCGGTTTGCATCACCCCGGGCACGATTTGCTCGACCGGGTCTTCGATGGTGATGATGTGGCGTCCGCCCGTTTCGGCCAGAGCGCGCACGCAGGCGTAGATGGTCGTGGTTTTGCCGCTGCCCGCCGGGCCGGTGAGCAGCAGCATTCCCGATGGCTGGCGGAGAAACTTCCTCAATTCCCCCGCCGCCTCGCCGCAAAATTCCAGTTCCGCCAGGCCTTTGGCCGCGACGGGATTAAAGAGCCGGAGCACAATTTTTTCCCCCGTCACGGTGGGATAGGTGGCCACCCGGATGTCGCTGCGACCATGGACGGCGCGCTGGTCAATGCGTCCGTCCTGCGGCATGGACTCTTGGTAAGTTTTCAATCGCGCCAGGAATTTAATGCGGCCAAAAACCCGCTCGGCGATGTCGGGCGAGAATTTCGTGGCGGGAGTCATCAGGCCGTCGAGGCGGAAGGAAACGACGGCGGCGCCGTTTTCCATTTGCAAATGGATGTCGCTGGCCATCGCCTGCTCGGCTTGATGGATCAACTCTTCGACGATCATCGGCACGGAAGACTCCGCATTTTCGGCCGTCCGGATTTGCTCTGTGGCATCGCTCATGGCGGGTCCTCAATCAGCCGGTGCAGGCCGTGTTCGTCTTGCATGAGAGCGCGGACGTGGTCGGGGAAATGCTGGATCGTGCGGCGGAGCTCTCTTTCATCTCTTAAGAAAGCGTAGCAAACGGCCCGCTCCGTGCGGCTCTGCCAGAGGCAAAAAGCCGCGGCCAGACAAGCCAGCGCCAGGCCGGCGGCCCAGGCCAGGCGGGGCGGCGCCATGCGGCGGACGGGTTGTGGGGCAGGGGCGGAGCGCAATTGGGCCAGCACCCGTTGCGGGAAGGCGTCCCAGAACTCCTGCCCGCGCTCCGGAACGCGCAGTGCCTTCAATTCTGACTCCAAATCAAAATCTTTCATGTGTCAGCCAGCCCTTCACTTTTCTCCGCGCCACGAAGACCCGCCAGGAAACAGTGGTCTCCGAACAACCCAAAACCTCCGCCGCCTCGGCGTGATTCAAACCGTCATAGATGGTGAGCATGATGGCGGCGCGCTGTTTGCCGGGCAGTTTGAGCAACGCCGCATGGAGGCGCCCGTTGAGTTCGCTGCCCGCCGGGGGCGATTCCCAGGCTCCCGCGCCGCTCTGCATCTCGGCCCAGTTGGCGTGGACCTCCACCCGCAGCTTTTCCCGCTGACGCCAGTTCAGGCAGAGATTGATGGCGATGCGATAGAGCCAGGTGGAGAATTTGGACACCGCCCGGTAGGAGCCGAGTTGCCGGTAGGCGCGGAGGAAGGTCTCCTGCGCCAGGTCGTCCGCGTCGGCGAGCGAACCGGTCATGCGATATGTTAGCGAATGAATCATGCGTTGATGCTTGCGTATCAGCGATTCGAAGGCCGCAGGATCGCCATTGCGACTTTGCGTCAGCAAAGCCTCGTCTGGGTCGCCCGTGCGGTTCTCCATCAACTCTTCTGACCAGCGAGGTTGGAAAATCCTTTGAAATTTCTCGCCGAGGGGCTTGCCGGGCTCCATTTCAATGTCCCTCTCAACGCAGGGTGGTGATGCCAAACTCCTCATAAAGCGACCCGGCAGATTGCGGCCCAAATTCCTGCCACAGTGCCGGTGCGGTAAAAACATCCTACACCGGTTCCAAAGGATTTGGAAGCAAAATCCGATTCATCAACCCGTTCCGGGCGATAGACAAATACGACTTGAACCGAGTCTCCATTTGTGTAGTTTTGCAAGGCATGAAGAAATGGCGGGGGTTCACCCTGATTGAACTGCTGGTGGTCGTCGCCATCATCGCCATTTTGGCGGCGTTGCTGCTGCCCGTGCTTTCCAACGCCAAAGCAAACTCCAAGCGCGTGGCGTGCTTGAATAATTTGAAGCAACTGGGCGCCGCCTTGTTTGTTTACGCGGGCGATTATGCCGATCGCATACCCGGTTCCTATTACAATCCCCAAACTCCTCCCACAGGCGGTGGAGATTCAACCTACTTCCTTTATCAAGGTTCGGGCGTCACCGGAGATGCGGTGGACCCCGCCATCACGCCGCCAACAAATCATGGGCTGCTTTACACTACGGCCGTGATCCAGAATGGCCATTGCTTCTATTGCCCAGGCATTGCCTCCGACTTGGGGCCGCAATTCGATTACCAAACTTATTTGGCCACCGACGACGATCAATGGCCGGCCTATTCACCCGAATGGCAGACCACCGGCACAGTTGTCGGTCCCCGCGTCCGTTCAGAATATGGCTATTATCCGCAGACCAGCCAGCCGATTGGCGCCGGCCCGGCCTCTGGATTCATCGTGGCAAAAAAAGGAGCGGAAATCAGCCCCTCCCGGCCCTTGCTCACCGACATCATCTACGAATGGACGCAAATCACCCATCGCGCCGGCAGAACACCGTCGGCCATCAATATAGTCTGGGGGGACGGTCATGCGAGCACGTGCGGCAGTCCGGCGGTGTTGAATCAAGGAGCCGCCTATTGGAATGTCGCGGCCGGTCTGGGCGGTGGTCCTGGGGAGCCGGGCAAAGACCAGAATTTTCTCAACATCATGGCTGCGATGCAGCCTTGAATGATTACTGGCCCAAGGCGGCGAGTTGTTCCTGGCCTTCCAGAAGGTAATCCAGATAATAACAAAGGCGCGCCTTCATTCCATTGCGTGAAACGATGGCGTCAATCAACCCGTGCTCCAAGAGGAACTCCGCGGTTTGAAAACCGGGGGGCAGCTCCGCCTGCGTGGTGTCCTTGATCACCCGCGGCCCGGCAAAGCCGATCATGGCGCCGGGTTCGGCCAGGATCAGGTCGCCCAAGCTGGCGTAACTGGCCGTCACGCCCCCGGTGGTAGGATCGGTGAGCACGCTGATATAAGGGAGCCGGTTCTGGGAGTGGTAAGCCAAGGCGCCGCAGGTCTTGGCCATCTGCATGAGGCTGAACATGCCCTCATACATGCGCGCGCCTCCGCTGGCGGAAATAATAATCACCGGCAAGCCGCGGCTGGTGGCTGTTTCGATCAGACGGGTGATCCTTTCGCCGACGACCGACCCCATGGACCCGCCCAAGAAGCCAAAATCCATCACCGCCAGCGCCACCCGATGCCGCCCCATCCTGCCGATGCCGGTGCAGACGGCGTCTTTGATGCCGGTTGATTTCTTATGCTGCTCCAGCTTGGCGGCGTAAGAGGCCGTCCCGGTAAACTTCAACACGTCTACACTTTCCATCGAGGCGTCCACCTCCTCAAACGAGCAGGTTTCCACCAGGGCATGAATGCGCTCGCGGGCAGAGATGGGAAAATGGTATTGGCATTTTGGGCAGACTTTCAGGTTTGCGTCCAACTCCTTGTCGAAGATCATGGTGGCGCACTTTTTGCACTTGGTCCAAAGGCCTTCCGGGATGTCCCGTTTGCGGGACTTGGAACTGCCCAGTTTGGGCTTCTTGGCGAACGCCGGCGGCACAGCGCCCGGGAGAGGGGTGACGGCCGGTTCCAGGGTTTCGACGCCAAGAGTTTTGCGGACGAAGGACGTTGTGTTCATAATTGAAACCTGATTACTCAATTCCATCAATGCCAACAATGATCCGGCACAACACACTGCAACACACTTTAAGGTTAAACTGCCAGCGCCCCGCCCGTCAAGCCCGCCCGGGCCACCGTCCAGACACAGATGTCGCCCGCGCCGGCCTGGCGGAGGGCCCTGGCGCAGGCGTTGGTGGTCGCGCCGGTGGTCAAGACATCATCGAGCAAAACAATCTTTTGACCATGCAAATCTTCATTGCCGCAAAAGGCGAAGGCCTGGCGGACGTTGTCGGCCCGCTGCTGGCGAGTGAGCCTGGTTTGCGTTGTGGTGGGTTTGACACGGCGGAGGAGCCGTTCGTTCACCGGGATTTTGGCGGCGCGCCCCAGGCGGGCGGCCAGACGGGCGGCCTGGTTGAACTCGCGCTCGCGTTTTTTGACGGGATAAAGGGGCACGGGCACCAGGAGGTCCCATTTCTCGGCCGCCAGGGCAGGGGAGGCGATGGCAACCAGGAGGCCGGCCAGAAAGGGTTCGAACCAGAGGGCGCGGTTGTATTTGTAACGATGGATGACATCGAGCATCAAGCCCCTGGCCATGACCGCCGAACGGGCGGAGCGGAAATAGAGTTCGACATCCTGGCAATTGGCGCATTGGAAGGGCTGGGTGATTTCGCCCTCGAAGGGCAGGCCGCACCGCTGGCAAAACGGAGCGGTGACGAAACGCACGCCGGACCGGCATCCGGGGCCGATGTAGCCATCCGCCGCGGTCGCGCGTTCGTCCCGGCAAATCTGGCACACGGGCGGGAAGAAGAAGTTCAGGCCGGCGTCCAAAGCGGATGTCAATGCGGATGGGATGGCGAAGGTCATCTGGCCGGGGGATTTGAAGCAGGGGCGGGGCGGCGGGAGTAAAGCATGAGGAAAAGGAGGCCGGCCAGGATGAGCAATGGCAGCCAGCCGTCAATTAATTTGTCGCCGCCCCAAAAGGCGCGGGCCGGACCGGGCGATTGGCGGGTCAGGAAGCGGTAGGATTTAAGGCAAAAAATCCAGCCGGCATGGAGGCCGATGGAGAGGAACAAAGTGCCGGTTCGCTGGTAAGCCAGAGCCAGAATCGCCCCGGCCACCAGCAGCGTAAAGAAGGCGGGCACCAGGGCCAACCCATCGGGCGGGGTGTGGAACATTTCGGGCAACACTTCCAGGCCGGAGAGCCAGCCGATGCGGGCCGGCGCGGGGGCCTTTTGCAGGAAATGGACGGAGGCATAAATGGCGCTGCTGAGGAGCAAGGCGACGGCGACCGGGAAGGATTTTCGCAGCACGCCAAAAAGCGCGGCGCGAAATATCAGTTCTTCCAGAATGGCGACCAGGATCGCAGCCAGCGCGGTGTCGCGCAGGTAGCGCAGGAACTCCGGGCCGGTGTGGGAAAAGTTCAGGGCGCGTCCGCCGCAGAGCGTGGCCAGAAGCGCGACGGCAGCCAGGGAACCCAGGCCGATGGCCAAGCCGGCGGCCAGATTGCGCAACGGGCGGCCGGTGTTGGCTAGGCCCAGCTCGCGGCGGCTGAGCATCCGGCAGTCGCGCAACAGGGGCCAAAGGCCGAGAACGGCCAGGCCGAGAATGGAGCGCAAGACGAACCGGTAAAAAGGGTTTGCGGCCAGGGCGGCCCATGCGGCCCAGTGCCTGGCCGCCCCTTGGGCCAGGAGATAAAGCCAAGGGGCCAGCAGAGCGCCGCCGCCAAAAACCAGGGCGATGTAGATGAGCAAGGATCTGACCGGCCGCATGGGAGAGCATTAAAAAACGCTTTGCGGAATCCGCCAAGCATATAATCATGGAGTCCGGCATTGATGGAAAGCACATGGAAACCAACTTGAATGAAAATGCGGGCAAGCCGCCGCCGCAGCCGGGCCGATTTGGGCGGTTCTATTTGCAGGAACTGATCAACAGCGGCGGCATGGCCGACATCTGGCTGGCGACGGACGCGAAGGGGGAGGCCTTCGCGCTGCGGCGGCTGCATCAGAACCTGCGGTTTAATTTCACGGCGCGCCGGCGCTTTGTCCGCGGGTGCGAGATCTTGTCGCAAATCCACGAGCACGACAAGGTGATCGGCTATTTCGAGCACGGGAAAATCGAGGGGTCGCACTATTTGCTGATGGAATATGTGGAAGGCTCCAACCTGAGGCAACTGCAGGGCCGGAGCGATCCCACGCTGGGGGAGAACCTGGCGCAAATAATGATTGACATGGCGGTGGCCCTGGAGCATGTGCATCAAAGCGGGTTCCTCCACCTGGATTACAAGCCGGAGAACATCCTGGTCTCGCGCAACGCCAGCGTGCGCCTGGTGGATTTCGACCTGGCCCGGCGGCTGCCGGAAAAGCCGAAAAAAATGCCGGGCAATCCGGGCACGCCCGCCTACATGGCGCCGGAGCAATTGCAGCGCCAGGGCATAGACCAGCGCACGGACATCTATGCCTTCGGCGTGACGGCCTACGAGATGCTCACGGCCGCGAAGCCCTTTCCCGGCGAAAGCCCGGAGGAGATATTACGCCGGGAACTCCAGGACGAATTGATCTCCCCGCGCCAATACAACGCGGACCTTCCGCCCGCGCTGGAAAAGATCATACTCAAATGCCTGCGCCGCGACATGGCGGAGCGCTATCCCTACATGAGCGTGGTGGTGCGGGATCTGGAGCAGGCGTTGTATGTTTGACATAAAAGACGGGGAAAGGACGAGGGCGGGGGAGGGGAGGGCGGGGGATTATGCGATGAAAAAAGCGCAAATCGAGTGAAGTTTAATGTTGCATTCTTCTGGCGGCAAGGTAACAAAGAGGCATGGCAACAAAATCTAAAGCAAAAAGAAAACCCAGCGCAGCCTTTATGAAGCCGGTCACCCCGGATGAAAAACTGGCCAAAGTCGTTGGGGCGACACCTCTCCCGCGCACCGAATTGACCAAGAAGCTTTGGGCGTATATTCGGAAGAACGGGTTGCAGGACAAGAAGGTAAAAACCAACATCAATGCTGACGAATCCTTGCAAGCCGTCTTCAACGGCAAGAAGCAGGTCAGCATGTTTGAGATGACCAAGCTGGTGTCCAGCCACGTCAAGTAGAGTTGCAAGGCTGTTCGCCCGCCTGGCGCGCTGCCGGAGCCGCCAGGCGCCCTATCGGGAGCACCCGCCAGTTAAGTTAAGCCGAACCGGCGCGGTTTGGCCCTTTGAGAAAGGGCGCAGGTTTGCCAATGGGAGCCGGGGGGTTTTTGTGCCCGCAAGGCATCAATTCTGCCCTTATCCATGGGCAGGCTCGGGCATTTACCGCCATCGTGTCACCAACGCAAGTGCTTTATTGCGTGTGGATTAAAAGCGAAACGGGGCCCGGTCGTTGAGCGCGAACCGAACCCCGCCCAATCCGCACCCGCGGATTGGTGAGACACGCAGACTTGGATAGAGCTAGATCCGTGCCGGGCGCAGCATTGAGAAAAACGAAACGGGGTCCGGTCGTTGAGCTCGAACCAGACCCCGCCCAATCCGCACACGCGGATTGGTGAGACACGCAATTGTGACAACAGCTAGACTCGTGCCGACCTCATTTTTGGGAGGAGCAAAATCGCAAGGCCTGCCACCTCACCTCGCCTGATGGCATCAAAGTGAGGGATCCCCGGTCGGGGTTTTCGCCGGCATCGGGCCAGGGCGGAACAGCGCCTCCCTATGGTTGGAGCATCTTCTGCTCTTTCTCCTTCTCCCATTCCTTCGCCAATTCCTTCTCCACCATCGCCTGGAAGTTAATGCCGCCGTTGAGTTTTATTTCCCGCTCGTAGACGGTGCGGACGGTAAGCTCATAAACCGCCGGGCTGCCGGCGTAGGCGTAACACCGCTGCCGGATCTGCGCCACGCGCCGGCCGGCATCCACGAGCAGTTCGTAAGGAGTCATGGCGGGGATCTTTTCCGGATTTTTCGCGGAGGCGGGTTCGACTTCCACCACCCATCCGCCGTCCACCGCGCTGGCCCGGTAAATAATCTGCTTGACAGAGCTGGGGCCGCGCGTCAGCGCGTGGAGCAGTTGAATGACACCCTGGGCATCATTTGTGGTTGCGGCCGCCATGTGCTGGCGGCTGAGGAAAGTCATCGTGGGGGTGACCCAATATCCGGCTTTCTTCCTGGGTTGGGGATTCTCGCGCAAGGCGGTGGGGAGATCCAGGGCGCCGCCTGAGGCCGAAATCAGCGCCCGGGGTTTGGCTGGCGCGTCGGGTTGCAGCCTGGCTCCCGGCAGGTATTGCTGCACCAACTGTTTGAGTTCGATTCCGTTGGTCCCCGCCGCCACTGATCCGACCGGGGTGGATAAGAGGATCGCCGTGATGAGCAGAAGCATTCTCGCATCTGTTTGAGTTTTCATGCTGCTATTTTACTCCTGCGAACCTTAAGGGGACATGAAGGCCAGAGTCCATTGCAAAATTGCTTTTCGTTCTTGCTCGACAGGAATTCCTTCCGTTTAATCATTGGTCATGAAATCAAAGATTGTGCTGCCGCTGGTTGTTTGCGCCGTTTTCTTCTCCGACGATCGGCTGCGGGGGGCTGCGCCGCCGTTCACGCCACCCGCCTCGCCGCGGGTGACGTATAATTTCAACCCTGGATGGAAATTCGCCTTTGGCGACTCGGCCGGAGCCGATCAACCGGGGTTCGATGACGCGGCCTGGGCCAGCGTGAGCCTGCCGCACACTTGGAACGAGACGGACACCTATCGCGCATTCATCAGCCACGGGGGCGGCGACCAGGGCGAGAAAATGTTTGGCGTGGGCTGGTATCGCAAACACTTCCAGCTGCCCGCCGGCGCGGACGGCCAAAAGGTCTTTCTCGAATTCGACGGGATGCGGCAGGCGGGGCGATTCTTCCTCAACGGGCAGGCGATCGGCAAATATGAGAACGGCATCACGGCCGTGGGCCTGGACATCAGCAAGTTCGTCAAGTTCGGCGGGCAGGACAACCTGCTGGCGGTGAAGGTGGACAACAGTGTCAACTATAAAGAAGAGGATACCGGCACGGCCTACCAATGGAACGGAAAGCATTTCAACCCCAATTTTGGCGGGCTGAACCGGGACGCCAAACTGATCGTGGCGGGCAAGATTTACCAGACATTGCCGCTCTACGAGAATCTCAAGACGACCGGCATCTACGTTTATCCAGAGGCCATTGACCTGAAGCAAAAGACCGCGGAGGTGAAGGTGGAAGCGGAGGTGGTCAACGAGACGGAAGATTACGCTTCCATTACGCTTTCCGCCGTGGTGGTGGATGCCGACGGGGTGGTGCGGGCGCGACTGGAGGGCAACACTTCCGACCTGGTGGCCGGCCAGTCGGAAGTATTCACGGCCTCCGGCACGCTGGCCGGCGCCCGCTTCTGGGACGTGAACGATCCGTATCTTTACCGGGTTTATTCCATGCTGACCGTGAACGAGAAAGTGGTGGACGTGTGCGAGACGCAGACCGGTTTTCGCCAGACGGCGTTCAAGGGGGGCGCCGGCACAGGAGGTGTCTGGCTGAACGGGCGATTTCTCTGGCTGACCGGGTATTCGCAGCGTTCGGCCAACGACTGGGCGGGTGTGGGCGGCGCGTATCCGGACTGGATGCACGATTTGACCCTGGCGTTGTTGCGCGAGAGCCATGGCAACTATCTGCGCTGGATGCACATCTCGCCGCAGCGGGTGGACGTCTCCGGGTGCGACCGCTATGGCATTGTGGAGGTCTGCCCGGCGGGGGATCAGGAAGGCACGGCCCACGGCCGACAGTGGGAGCAACGAGCGGAAGTGATGCGCGATTCGATGATTTTTTATCGGAACAATCCGAGCATTTTCTTTTGGGAGGCGGGCAATACGGTGGTGGAAACCAACCAGATGGAGGAGATAGTGGCCCTGCGCAAGCAATGGGACCCGCATGGCGGGCGGGTTGCCGGGACGCGCGACAATGATAATGCGAACGCCAACAAGGCGCTGACTCCGTACTGCGAGTATTACGGGGTGATGATCGGCCAGGCGCCGCAGACCGATTTGATCACCAACGATGATATTTTCCGCGGCTACAGCATCGCGCGCCGCGACAAGGCGCCATTGATCCAGACGGAAGATTTTCGGGATGAAGCGGCACGGGGCATTTGGGACGATTACTCGCCGCCGCATTTTGGATTCAAGCCCAAGGCGGGCACCATCGGCGGCCGTCCGGTGGACACTTACCATTGGACTTCCGAGTCGTTCGCCCTGGCCGCCGCCGTGCGCTACACCAGTTACGTGCGCAACCGGATTGACAACCCCGATCCGGCGCATTCGAAATGGTCGGCCTATTGCTCCATCTACTGGACGGATTCCGACGCCGATGGCCGGCAGCAGGGGAGCTATGTGCTCCGGGTCAGCGGCAAGGTGGACGGGGTGCGGCTGCCGAAGGAGATTTTTTGGGTTTCGCGCGTGATGCAGAGCGAGCAGCCGGACCTCCACATCGTCGGGCATTGGAATTATCCCGCCGGCACCAAGAAGACCGTATATGTCGCGGCCACGCATTGCGACCAGGTGGAGCTGTTCCTGAACGGCAAATCGCTGGGGGTGACAAACAAGACGACCCAATTCGTGGATACCTTCAATGGAGGAGGCCGGGTGCCAGGCTCCGAGCTGCTGGAGAACATGGACACGGGTTGTGTTTACGCGTTTCCTGATGTTGCCTTTGCTCCGGGCGCGATCAAGGCCGTGGCGACGCAGGGCGGGAAGGTGGTCGCGCAGCAGGAAATCCAGACCGCGGGCGAGCCAAATGCCATCAAGCTCACGCTGCATACGGGGCCGCAGGGGTTGCGGGCCGACGGCAGCGACGTGGCCCTGATTGACTTCGAGGCGGTGGACGCGCAAGGCCGGCGCTGTCCGACGGACGAGGCGAGGGTTGATTTCGAGATCACCGGGCCGGGGATCTGGCGCGGAGGGTTCAACGCCGGGAAGCTGGATTCCACCAACGAACGCCATCTGGACACCGAGTGCGGCATCAACCGGGTGGCGATCCGCTCGACGCTCACGCCGGGCACGATCACGCTGACCGCCAAACGGGAGGGTCTCAAGCCGGCCACCATTGAGATCAAGTCGGCGCCGGTGGAGATCACCGGCGGGTTGTCCATGGAAATGCCGCCGCGGTTGCCAGGGCTTTTGCCGCAAGTCCGCGCCACCGCGCCATGACCTGCGCCATGCGGCAGTCCTGCTAAGAACGGCTGAGACGGACAGCCGAACAATCAGAATTGACCATTTGGATGTTTGGCGATACGTATAGAGGGCGCTTGGGAAGTGTTGTTTGAATTTAGAGTGTCGGAGAGGTGGCAGAGTGGCCGAATGCGGCGGTTTGCTAAACCGATTTGTGTCAACTCTAAAAAATACCCTCAAACACCCATAAAACACTGTGTTTTCAATGGTTTTGTCGCTGTTCTGATTGTTGGGCTTGTAACATATAAGGATGGTATTTTGGCACGAAATCTGTCGGCAAATGTCGGCAACTTTTCGCCGGTTTTTCCAACCGCTGCCCTTTTTTTCGTCCACTTTTGCCGTTCTTTTGTCTACACGCATTCTCGGCGTGGCGGCCGATTTTGCTCTGGTTTCTCCCTGCCATGCGTGCGTCGCTTCGCTCAAGCGACAGTAGCGCCGCCTGACTTGGCCCCGGCGCGGCTGGTCATGGGGTCAACTCGACGAAACCCTAAATGCCGTCTTTCCCTTGCCTCGGCTCCTTCTTTTTCACCGCTTCCGCTCGTTGAGTGGAGGCAGGGCGTTGACGATCTTCATCGTCTCAAGGCTGACTGTGATTATGCTTTTCACCAGGTTGAGCATGTATTTTGGCTCCTTGTGCTCGCGCCCCCAATCGTTCGGGTCGTTTTCGATCTGGCTGTCCGGGTCTTTCGTGCGTTGGTAGCGGTCCATGATCCATTCGATGGCAGGCTTGCCGTTGACAACGTATTCATACGCGGCCAAGGGAATCCCCGTGAGCGTGATGTGGCTGTTGTAATGAATCACCGATTTGTCTGTTTCCTTCTCCTTTTTCCCAAATCGCATTTTCTCCACCAGGTAAAGTTTTTCGCTTTCCAGCCCCAATTCGTCCCGCTGCTCCTTCACGGGGTATGGCTTGGCACCTTCGTAATTCAGGTGGATTTCCGCGAGCTTTCGCCCGGCCTCGCTCCACGGCCAAAAATCCTTTGCAAACGGAATCCGCGGCAGCATCTTCCCCAAATCGGCGGCGAAGCGTGTTTTGTATTCGGGCGAATGGAGAATTCCATAGACATAATAAAAGATGTCCTCCTTGGCGATCTTCGCGTCTTCGTATGCGGCGCCGTACTTTTCCAGCGCAAAATCGCTCACGTTTGGACGGCCTTGCCTTTCCGCCTCGCACACCCTCATTTGTTGGTCACTTTCCTCCACCCTCGCGTACGTGTACAGAGGAAAACACTGGCCCGTGTGCGCCCTTTACAGTTGACTGCAAAGGCCGGCTGACTGCTCTGGCGGTCTGCACCTGGGAAGCACCGCGCGGAGCAGATGCGCGGCGTAGCGGCGTGCCTCGCCCATGTCGTCGCTCCATTTGAAATGGGCAATGCCCCAAAAAAGAAAATCGCGCGGGCGTGGCGCACATCGAGCGCCGGCGGGTGGAGATCCGGGTCCATTGGATGGAAACCGCCAATTTGATAGCGTCGTTCCGAAACATCTTCACCGATCTTGACCCGGACTGTCACTTCGCGCGGGCCTGACTGTTTTGTCGCGGCGAACACCGGGCCAAGAAAATAGTCGCGTGGAGCGCGAATGATGTCGGGGTGGTGGCGGGGGACAGACAGCTCGATTGGTTGGATTGCGGCACTGTCCCCGATGTCCTGCATGGTAGGACGATTCAAAATGGATTTTGGAAAAGACGCAATACCGATTTGCCAGGATTGAAAGGCGGCGAGTCGCGGAATTGAACAATGGTAGCTGCCAGTGACCAATAAATACAATACTGGACAGTGAAAAGTTCATGCAGCCAAGTCCAGTTCAAAGATTTGACGATTCGAGGCCCTTTGCAGGGCGATTTTGCGGGCGAGGAATTTCTTGAGGGTAATGGCTTGAGGCGAAAAACG
>Ga0187888_1001517_pt1 | contig 21927 bp, 16 predicted proteins | sample June2016WEW_7_40_FD_132987 | JGI IMG/M metagenome (GOLD analysis project Ga0187888, IMG submission 132987) | Peatland microbial communities from SPRUCE experiment site at the Marcell Experimental Forest, Minnesota, USA - June2016WEW_7_40 | ecosystem: Environmental > Terrestrial > Soil > Wetlands... | reverse complement strand
GTCTTCGCGGATGTACTGCCCGATCTGGAATTCGCGCAGACGGCGAATGATCGGCGGACCGATGACAAGGCCCATGAACATCGCCGTGATGCTGGCAAATGCGGTACGGAACGTCAGATATTGAAAAAGACGAAAAGGTCCGACATTAAAATGCCGGAAAACCTGTTCGTAAAAAAGCCAGTAGAGCAATTTCTCTCCGTGCTACTTCCACCCCAACTCGCGCAACCACGGCGCATGCCCGGAACCCGACGCTTCAGTCTCGCCCGGTGAACCGCCGGACAGAGACCACTATCGCATGGTCACCTGCCCGGGTCCACCGCAGAGACGGGGGCCGCATCCGCCGAGGCATCCTTGCGCGCCTTCAAGATTTCCAGGGCACGCTCCAACCGCACCCCGCGTGAAGCCTTCATCAGTACCACGTCGCCCTCGCGCAGTTCGGCGGCAATTCTCTCGCCCGCTTCCTCGGGAGTGGCAACAAACACCGCATCCACGCCTTCGGCCGCCGCCGCGCGAACCATGGCCTCCGCCAACCCACGCACGCCGATGAGGCGCTTGACGCCTTTCAGGGCCATGAAACGGCCGCACTCATGGTGCAGGCTCTCGCCGGCCGGGCCCAACTCGAGCATCTCTCCGGCCACCACCACGTGCCTACCGGCGGGCACGGAGACCAGGGCGTCGATCATGGATTTCAGGGCCTTCGGATTCGAATTGTAGCAATCATTGATGATGGTTGCGCCGCCCAGCTTGAGGATTTCTCCACGTTTTTCCGACGCCGCCAGCGTGCTAAGGCTTTCCACGGCGGTCTCGAGCGGAAGTCCCCGCTCCAGCGCCACGGCTGTGGCAGCCAAACTGTTCAGAACGTTGTGTTCGCCCACCAGCGCGACGGAAGCGCGCGCCCTGCGCCCATTCGCCACCACGTCAAAACTCGACCCCAGCAGCCCTCGGGGCTCGACATTTTCGGCGCGCACATCGGCAGGCTTGCGGATTCCGTAAGTGACCACCTTGCCCGTAAAATCGCGTCCGAATTGCGAAACGTACTCGTCATCGGCATTGAGAATCGCCGTGCCTCCAGGAGGCAACGAGGCAATCAACTCGTACTTGGCCCGCGCGATGCTCGCCAGCGAGTCGAAAAATTCCAGGTGCACGGGCGCGACGTTGGTGACCACCCCGATATCGGGCTGCGCCAAGCCGGCCAGGGCTAGAATCTCGCCCGCGTGCGACATGCCCATCTCGATGACAGCGGTCTCATGCTCACGCTCCAGGCGAAGCAGTTGCAGCGGAAGTCCAAAATGGTTGTTGAGGTTGCCAACCGATTTCAACACATTGAGCCGCGATGACAGGACGTGAGCGATGGCATCTTTCGTGGTCGTCTTACCGGTCGAACCCGTTACTCCGACTACGGTCTTTCCCCACAGCCTCCTGACCGCGGCAGCCAAAGCCTGCAATGCCGCGAGCGTGTCGTCGACGGCGATCAGTCCGGTCTTCACCGAGTAGCGCGCCAGCATGTCCTTGCGTACCACGGCCGCCACCGCACCCGCCTGCAAGGCCGCTTCGACAAATTCGTGACCGTCAACGCGCTCGCCCGCGACCGCGAAAAACACTTGGCCCGGCGTAATCGTGCGCGAATCGATCGAGTAGCCGCCGGCCACAAGATGGCCGTCAAACTCGCCGGTACCCTGCACAAACTCCTCGATACGTGCCAGCGGCAGCTTCATCACTTCCCCCCGTGGTCCTTCGGTAAATCCGCGTTGGCGAACCCGAGTGCGCGCAGTTCTTCCCGCGCCACCTCGAAATCGTCGAACGGGAATACGCCTTCGCGTGTCGTCTGCGTCTTCTCATGCCCTTTGCCGGCAATCAGCACGATGTCTCCGGCGCGCGCCTCGGCCAGCGCCAGGCGGATCGCCTCGCGCCGGTCGGGATGCGCGGCGTAGCGCGTGCCCGTCTGCCGCAGCCCCGGCAGGGCGTCGGCCATAATCGCCTCGGGATCTTCGCTGCGCGGATTGTCCGAGGTAAGCACGACGAAGTCGCTGCCCTCGCCGGCGGCCTTGCCCATCAAGGGACGCTTTGCCCGGTCGCGATCTCCGCCGCAGCCGAAGACCGTGATCACGCGCCCGACGGCCCGCGATGGCCCAACGCGGTTGACAAACTCACGCGCCACGCACGTCAGGTTCTGCAGCGCATCATCGGTGTGCGCGTAGTCGACCACCACCGCGAACGGCTGGCCCTCATGCACGCGTTCGAATCTGCCCGGAACGCGGGCAGCGGACAAGATGCCCTTGGTGATTTGTTCGGCGGCACAGTTCCTGGCAAAGGCAGCGGCGCAGGCGGCGATCACGTTGTAGACGTTCACGCGGCCGATCAGCGGCGAAGCAATCTCCATTTCGCCGGCGGGCGTGACCAGCAGGAAGCGGTTGCCCGCGGGCGTCAGGCGCAGATTGCGCGCGTGAAAATCGCCGCTGTCGAAGCCGTAGCCGTAAACCACCGGAGTGCGCCCGCGGCAGAACGCAAGCAGATTCCGCCCGTACTCGTCGTCGACGTTCAGGATGGCGCAGCGCGGCGGCTCGGTCCCACAGCCTTCGAAGAGGATACGCTTGGCGGCGAAGTAGTTTTCGAAGGTGACGTGATAGTCGAGATGATCGCGAGTCAGGTTGGAAAAGACCGCGACGTCAAAGGGCACGCCGAAAACACGCTGCTGCTCGAGCGCGTGCGAAGAGACTTCCATCACCACTTCCGTCGCCCCCGCCGCCAGCGCCTGCGAAAACACCTGCATCAGTTCCAGCGGCTCGGGCGTGGTGTGCGGCGCGGGAATCACTTTTCCCGGCAGGTGATACTCGACGGTGCCCACCAGTGCACTCTTGCGGCGCGCCGCATCCAGAATTGCCTCCAGAATAAAGGCCGTGGTGGTCTTGCCGTTCGTCCCCGTGATGCCCGTGCTGCACAGGCGTTCCGCGGGGCGCCTGTAGAAGTTGGCGCTGAGCCGGGCCAGCGCCCGGCGGCCATGCGCGACCTGCGCCCAGGCGAAGTCCGTACGCGGGGGCACTTCGACTGAATCCGAAACAATCGCCACCGCCCCGTTGGCAATGGCCTGATCGATGTAGCGGTTGCCGTCGGTTTTTTCGCCACGCATGGCAACGAAGGCGAAGCCCCGGCGGACACGCCTCGAATCGTAGTCGAGCCCCCTGATTTCGGCGGAACCCTGGAGCAAGAGCACCTCGGCTCCGTCCAGTAGTTGTGAGAAGTCCATTGCCAGAATTATATCGTTGCCCAAGAATTCGTTGTGAGCGGCTGTTTGCGAAACCGCCTCAGCGCGCGAAACGCACGCTGACGGTCGCGTGCGGCGTAACATGCGTACCCGCGGGCGGCGACTGCTCGCGGGCTATACCGGAGCCCATCGCGTTCAGCGCCACCCCCGATTGCTGCGCCAACTCGATCGCCCCGCGCATCGACTTGCCGGCAAAGTCCGGCACGACCGGCCCGCCTTCCACCTGCACCACGACGCTTCCGGGCGGATGGTCCGGCTCATTCGTTGCCGGCGCGGCCAGCGGTTGCGAAGTCTCAGTTGCGACAGTAGCCGGCGGCAGCGCAAGACCCGCCTTCAAAAGCTTTTCCTGGCCAGTGGTAATCTGCGGTTTTTCTTCGTGCGCGCGCGCCACGGCGGCCTCGGCCAACTCCGGCCCGGCGAGGCCGCCAACCCGGTTCGTGACTCCGTCATTCACATCCGCCTGCCGGGCGAGCAGCACTTGCCGTGGATCGTGCTTGATCTCCGCGTCGTGCGGCACGTTCAGGTAGGCTAACACCTGCTCGGCGACGCGCTTGAAGACAGGGGCCGAAACCTGCCCGCCCTGGTGCAGCCCCCGGGCCGAGTCCAGAATCACCGCGATCGAAATCGCCGGGGTGTTCACCGGCGCGAAGCCGACAAAGCTGCCAACGTAGTCGGTGGCGGAATACCTGTGCGTGTTCGGATCGACCTTCTGCGCCGTGCCGGTTTTGCCCGCCGCGGTGTAGCCATTCAATAACGCGCGGCGCGCCGTGCCGAACAATACGACGTCTTGCATCATCCGGCGCATCTGCGCGGCCGTCAGAGATGAGATGACGCGCCGCTGATCTCGCGGGCGAAACACTACCTGCTGGAAACCCTGCGTCGGACTTGTCATGCCGGCGACAATGCGCGGAGGAGTGTAGATGCCATCATTGGCAATCGTCGAAACCATGGTGACAATCTGCAGCGGAGTAACGCCGATTTCCTGCCCGATCGACATCGCGCCGATCGAAGACGCCGACCAATTCTTGACCGGCTTGACCAGGCCCCGTGTCTCGCCCGGCAACTCGATGCCCGTCTGCTGCCCGAAGCCGAAGGCGTGAATGTATTTGAAGAGGCGATCAGGACCGAGCCGCAGCCCCATCTTCACCGCGCCCACATCGCTCGACTCCGCATAAGCATGCTCGACCGTTACCGTCCCAATGTGATGCGCGTCGCGGATTTTTATTCCGCCGACAACGATAAAACCGGGATCGCAGTTGATGACTTCGTCGAGCCGCGTCAGGCGCTCTTCCAGCACGGAGGAATAAGTGACTGTCTTGAAGACCGAACCGGGCTCATAAACGTCGCTCACCGCGTGATTCTTGAGCGCGGCGGGAGTGATCTTCTTCGAGAGGTTCGGGTTAAAAGTGGGCCGGTTCGCCAGCGCCAGGATCTCGCCCGTTCTCGGGTTCTGCACCACGATGGTTGCGGCCTTGGCCTGCGTGTCCTCGACGGCCTGGTCGATTTCCTTCTCGACAATGTACTGGATCTTCTCGTCGATGGTGAGCACGACGTTGGCACCCGGATCGGGGTGGCGTTCGATGCGCCCAAACCAGCGGCGGCGCGCGTCCTGGGAAATCATCAGCGTCCCGGGATTGCCCCGCAGTTCCTCGTTGAACGCGATCTCCACTCCCGCCAATCCTTCGTCATCCAGGCCTACATATCCCAGGGCTTGCGCGGCTAGTTCGCGCTTGGGATAAAACCGTTTCGGCTCTTTTTGGAAGCCGATTCCGCGCAGGTTCAGGGCGCGAATTCTCTCCGCTGTTTCGGCGTCAATTTTGCGCGCGACCCAGGCAAAGTTCTTTTGCGACTTCATCCTCGCCAGGATCTCCTCGGCGTCGCTGTTAAGCACGCGGGCGAGGATGGAAGCAGTGGTGGCCTGATCGGGAATTTCCAGGGGAACGGCGTAAACGGAGTCCACCAGCACCGACATGGCCAACTCCTGGCCATTGCGATCATAGATAATGCCGCGCTGGGGAGAAACCTCGATGCTGCGTTGCTGCTGACGGGCGGCGCGCTGCACGAAGGCATCGCGCTGAAATACTTGCAGGTAAACAAGCCGGGCGCCGATGGCGAACACCCAAAGACAGAGCACACCGCCAAACAACACCAGCCGCGCCCTGATGCCGTTTCGGGAGACCATCGCCGACAAAGAGTTCACAGCCAGCGCACGCCTCCTGAGCCTCCTCGAACTACGGTGCCTGCGCCCCCTGACGCACATCGGAACGTCGAGGACTGTATCGGCGGTGGGTTTCCGCCTGTTCTTCTAAAGCCTGAAAATTGCTCCTGAACACCAGACGGCTCCATCTTCGGAAGGAGCCGTCATCGTTGTTGCCTGCGCCCTGTTTCAAGCTCCAGGCAATCAATCCGGAAGCGAAATTACCGAAACTCCCGTGGCGCGGGCCATCACCGGGCCACCTCCGAGGGTCGAAACATCCAGCGCTTGCACCTGCCCGGCTTGCGGCATTTGCAGACCCATGGTTTTGGCAAGCGCGTCGATTCGCTTGGGGTCGCGCAGCGATGCCTCTTCCAGCTTCAACGTACGGTTAGCTTCGCTCAGGGCATCGCGATCCGAGCGCAATTTCTCGATTTTGTAGCCGTAGTCGATGGCACTGGCATGCTGGCACACGTAGACGATTACCAGCGCAAGCAGCACGACCAGCACCGCCGCAAACACCGCCATCTCACGGCGCCCGCGCGGGTCGGCAATCTTCACCAGCCGCGAGTTATCGATCGCCTTGCCAAAATAGATCTCCGGCGCACCCGGCATATATCTACGCAGCTGCGGCTGAGCGCCGGGCTCTTCCGCCACTTGCGGCAATGTTGCGGCCCAAATCGACATTACATAACTCCAGGACGGGCAAACAGGTTCGCTGGTTCGCGGAAAGCCATCGCCGGAGTCTGCGGGATCTCCCCGTAGATCCTGCGCGCCTTTTCAACCTTTGCATCCACACGAGCCACGGTCGCGATCAACTGCTCGATAGTTATTCCCGTATGCATGTCATTGCTCCCTGAGTTCCCCGGAACAGCGCCCGGGCGTTTATCTTTTGCACAGTTTCCACAGATTTTTCCACATCGTTAATCTAAATGATGAGGAAAAATCTAATTTTTACAACCGCTCCGCCGCCCGCAACTTGGCGCTTCGGCTTCGCGGATTCTCCACCACTTCATTCTCATCGGCAATAACCGGCTTCCTCGTTAACAGCTCATACAGCCCCTGGCGAGCGCCATCGCGCATCGCGTCTTTCACGATCCGGTCCTCCAGCGAGTGGAAGCTGATGATGACCAGCCGTCCTGCTCTCGCGAGCACCTGCGGCGCATCCTGCGTCAGCGCCTTGAGATCGTCGAGTTCGCGGTTGACATAAATTCGGAGAGCCTGAAAGGTCAGCGTCGCCGGATGAATGCGCTGGAATTTCATTGACCGGGCCGCGGCCGCCACCACTCGCGCCAACTCGGCGGTTGTGGTAACCGGTCGCGCCCGGACAATGGCTCTGGCGATTCTCCGCGACCTCCTTTCCTCACCGAATTCGTAAATCAGGTCGGCCAGCGTTCGCTCGTCGAACTGATTTACCACTTGATAGGCGGTCAACTCGGCTTGCGGATTCATCCGCATGTCGAGAGGTCCTTCCGCCTGAAAACTGAATCCGCGGGCGGCATCTTCAAACTGCATCGAGCTCACTCCCAAGTCGGCCAGCACGCCATCCGCCGTGCCGGGCGCGGCGTGTTCGGCCAACTGCGCAAATGAGCCATGCAGGAGCGTGATTCTCGGCCAGTCCTGTTTCAACTCGGCCGCAACCTCGCTCAGCCGCTTGCCGGCTATCTCGAGCGCCCTGGGATCCTTATCGAAGCCAATCAAATGACCCTGTCGGCCCAGGCGTTTTGCGATTTCGAAACTGTGCCCGCCCAAGCCCACGGTTGCATCGATATAAGTCCCACCGCGCCGTATAGCCAGGAAGTCGATTGCCGGTTGTAAAAGAACTGGAAGATGGCCAAACCGCATCGCTTCCGTTTTGCCATCCGCGCCCATCTGAGCGCCGTCGCCGTCGAACTCCGAACCGTCCGTCACCAGATCCCAAGCTTCGCAAGTGCTTCGTCATCCTCTGGCGTGAACGGGTTCTCCTCGACCTCTTTGCGGTAATCCTCGGCGATCCGGACGTCCAGGCGTTCGAGTTTTCCAACTACCGCCACGTCCCCTTTCAAGCCCGCCTTTTCCCGCAGCAGTCCAGGGAGAAGCAATCTGCCCTGCCCATCCATCTCCGCCACTTGGCCGTAATAACTGGTCGCGTCCAGGAACTTGCGGTAAGACGGATTGGCAGGACGCTGCGCCGAAATTTCCCGTTCCACCCGCTCCCAGACCTTGAGGGGATATACCTGAGCAATTTTCCCGTCGCGGCTGGTGATGTAGAATTGCGCACCATACGTTTCATCGATCTCGCGTTTGTATTCCGCGGGGACTTTGAACCGTCCTTTTTCGTCGACGCGAGTTGGATGGTGTCCACGAAACATAACCGCCGGTCCTCCTCAGGACCGCATCACCAGTTCCTGACCGCCAGCGGCGGCGGGCAAGGAGGTAGCAAGCGCGAAAGCGAAATCAGACCAGGGGGGTTGGCTCTTTTTCAGAATTGACCATCCATCCACCATGGTCCCTGTTACTCCACTTTCGACCACTTTAGACCCCATGATATGCCTAAACGATTGTGTGTCAACAAAATTTTTGCGAAATTTTAGATAGCCTGCCGTCCGCACTCCCAGCCCATACCTGGGCCAGGGTGGGACCGTAATCCACAACGGCTAGTGTTTACCATGAGGGTTCAAATCAGCTCGATACGCCGAAAATACTGCTCCGGACACTTATTGAGCCGATTTGAGGATGTTTTTCGCCGTTTTCGCCCGCCTTTTGGGCGGGGTTCGGGGAGGGGCGAGGGCGCGGTTCTGCAAACGCGTCACAACGCGCAGAAGCGCGTTAATGGTTTCCGCCGAAGGCTTAACTTTAACGCTTGCGGAAAACGCTTATTGGATTGCAAATTGTCATTTACGAACAGAATTTACCAACTGCGTGATGCGCTCTCGACTCGAGCGCGAACACTGACGCGGGCTATCGGAGGCAATCACTTTGGACCGGGCTAAGCTCGCCGCTGTCGACCCCAAGTGGTGGGTGCTTCTGGCGGTCGGTGTCGGCAGCCTGTTGGGAGCCATCGACCTCAGTGTCGCCAACATCGTCCTGCCGGTTGTGCGCCGCGAATTCGCTTGCAGCGTGGCAACGATTGAATGGGCGGTCACGATTTATCTACTGGTGGTCTGCGGATTTCTGCTGAGCTTCGGCCGCCTGGGCGATCTGCGTGGGCAGAAGCGTCTATACATTGCTGGTTTTGTCGTCTTCATGCTGGGCTCCGCGGCCTGTGGCGCTGCCTGGAGCGCGACGGCGCTGATTGCGGCGCGCGCCTTCCAGGCGCTGGGTGCTTCCATGATCTTCGCCACCGTCCCGGCGATCCTGACGGGCAACTTCCCGGCCACGCAGCGCGGCCAGGCGCTGGGCCTGCAAGCGATCATGATTTACCTGGGGCAGATGACCGGCCCGGCGCTGGGGGGCTGGCTGACCGATCACTTCAGTTGGCGCGCTGTCTTCTACATCAATCTCCCTGTAGGCGCGCTGGCGATACTGCTGAGCACCAGATTCATCCCGCGCGATGAACCGAAAAAACAGACCGAACCGTTCGATTTTGCCGGCGCCGGTCTCTTCCTGGCCGGCTTCAGCCTGCTGCTGCTCGGCCTCAATCAGGGCTACGATCGAGGCTGGACATCGCCTTCGATTCAAGGCCTGCTGGCAGGAGGGCTGTTGCTGCTGATCGGGTTCGTGCTTCTGGAACACCGCTCGGCTCATCCGCTGCTCGACTTAAATCTGTTTCGCGAGCCGCAGTTTGCCATGAGCGTGGCCAGCGCGGTGTTGAATTATCTTTCCGTTTATACGATCACGTTCCTCATGCCGTTCTACCTCATTCAGGGACGCGGGCTGATTCCCAGCCATGCGGGACTGCTGATCACGATTCAGCCGGCGATGATGGCCGTCTCCGCTCCGATCAGCGGCACACTTTCCGATCGCCTGGGCACGCGCTGGCTTTCAATGGCGGGCATGGCTATCCTGGGCACCGGTCTGCTTCTGCTCTCGCGCCTGCAACCCGGCTCTTCCCTGGCGCATGTCGGCCTGGGAGTGGGCGTATGCGGACTGGGCACGGGAATGTTCATTACGCCTAACAACAGCGCCTTGATGGGTGCGGCCCCACCGCATCGCCAGGGGATAGCCGCCGGCATGCTGGGTACGGCACGCTACGTGGGAATGATTCTGGGTGTGGGCATAGCCGGGGCTGTCTTCACCACTTTTCTAGCCCGGCATACCCCTACGGCATTGTTCGAAGGCATTCGTGCCAGCTTTCTTGTCGCTTCCATTTCCGGATTTCTGGGCTGCCTGACCTCGGCTGTGCGCAGGGAACAAGCGCTGGTGAATGGCGAGCCGGTGGCTTCGTTTCCCGTGCCCGGCGATTCGGACTGAGTGCGCAGCGACGCGTGGGGGGCGTGCACACAACCTCAGAGTTGAAACAGCGCCAACTCTGGGCCACCAACCGGCTGGTAGTTAGGGTCTCTCACGCTTCATGGTATCCCACGCTTTGCGTGCTCTGTCGCTGGTGCCTTCCGGTCCTATCTTAATCATTCCCTTGTAGAAATCTCTCGATGCCCGCAAACTGCGCTGTTTCTTGGGGTCGGTTTCTTCCGCTAGCGCCTTATCCTTCGCATCACGCTTGAATTCCTTATCTGCGAACCATCTGCTGCGCTCTTCGTCTGTCATGGGCTTTTTCGGCATTCTTGTGTCCTCCCGCACTATGGCTATTCTATGGCCGAAGTGAACTAAACAAGACTCAAAACGACGCGATTAAACAAGTAGTGTGCCGAACCCGTGGGTGGTCCGGCAGACGCGAAAACGGCTACGCGCTCATGCTTTCCGTTGCAGCAACGGGCGAAGCTCGCGAATGTCCTTCAGGTTCTCGATGGCGAGCACTCTATCGATGAGACCCGCGCAAGTGGCCGCACCGAGGACAGGCGTGATGAGATCGCGGGCCTTGGCGACAACCTCCTCGCGCGTCATCGGGTTCTGGGCGGTGCCGCGCACCGCCGTGACACGCTCGCTGAGCTTGGTGCCATCGTTGAGCGTAATCTCGACCAGCGCCTCCCGGCGCGGAAGATTGCGCTCCATCTCCTCGTCGGCGACGAGCTGTATCTTGGCGCGTTCGCGGAGGACGGCCGGATCGTTCACGCGCGCCAGATCGTGCGCCGCGCGGAAAGAAACCGTCTTGTCGATCAGCATGATGGCAACCAGGTGCTGAACATTGATATCCGGTATCTCCCGGTTGTTTACCGTCTTCGCCGCGCTGGTCCCGAGGCGCACGACGACCGCGCGCACCTGGCCCGCTTCAAATGGATGCCGCTTTTGCAGGATCTCAACGGCATCAAGCGCCGCCTGGATGGGTGACCCCACACTCCACTTCTTGATGTTGGTGCGCGTGACCTCGTAGCGCTCGCCGAGTTTGTCGACGAGCCCGTCCGGACCGCCTTTGGAGTCCTGCGCCAGCAGAAAATTGTCGGCTCCGGTAAAGATGTCGTCGACGCCGGTGCCGCCCAACTGAATGATCAAAGCCGCGGTGACGCCATTGCGCGCGGGGAACCCGGCGAAGACCAGCGATTTCTGGATATGACCGCTATCGCGCTGCCAGGCGAGGGTCCCCGACGCCTGCTGCGCGGCATAGTCGAGCAGCCAGCGCATCTGCCGTGCGTTCAGCCCAGCGGCACAGCCGGCGGCCGCCGAAGCGCCAAAGGTATTGGCAATGCTGTGCGTACTGCGGTGTGTCTGTTTTTCCCAGGGAACGCCGCCGATGTTCATCGTGACCCGCGTGCCGACATCCCAGCCGAGCGTGACGGCGCGAAGGAAGTGCATGCCGCTGATGCCAAACTGTTCACCTGCCGCCAGAGCGGCCGGCACGATGCCACAACCGGGATGACAATGGGCGGGAGCGTGCGAGTCATCGGTCTCGTCGGAGTGAGCGAGCATTCCATTGGCCATCGCCGCCTCCAGCGGACCGCAAACGATGTCCGAGGCAACGACAGTGGCAACCGTGCCGCCGGCTTGCGAGCGGGCAAACTTGAGCGCCACTTGCCCGGGCGGCAACTCCGCGCCGGAGATCATCGCGGCAAAGGTATCGAGAATGTGCTGCTTCGCCACCTCGGCCACCTCGCCTGGCAAGGGACGGCCATGGGCCTCGCTCATGTAGGCGCTGAGCGTGTCCATCGCGGCGCTTCCCGCCGTCGGCTTGCCGGCAACCGGAGCGGCCTGTTCGGTGGCGCTGCCCACGACCGGCGAAATCGCTGTCGCGGCGATTACGCAGCCGGCCTGCTGCAACAGGCGGCGCCGGGTCACGATGGACCCGCCGAGTCCACCTTCCGCATTTTCCACTTCCGGATGCGCTCTGCCCTCTTGGTTCATGACTGGCTCCTTGCTGGTGCTAGAGTGTGTGTTTGGCCTTGGTGTGCTGTTGCATAAATACATTAAATAACTAACACACCTCGGGAGTGTCATCCTGAGCGCAGCCGGGGTCCCCGGCGACGGCCGCTTTTGCCGTTGCTGGGGTGGAGGAGCGAAGGATCTGCTTTCTTCCGCATTTCAAAACAAAAGCAGCTTCTTCGCGCGCTACGCTCGCTCAGAATGACACCGCAAAGGGGACGCGAACTTCTGGGACGCGGCCCTAGACGCTCCTCGCAATCATGTAGCCCTTGATGGCTTTTTCGTTGTACTCGATGCCGAAGCCAGGAGCGGTGCGCGGGGCTACGAATCCGTCTTTAGGTTGAAGCGCGTTGGCGATGATGTCGTCGAAAACCTTCACCCCCGATTCGCGCACGAAGTACTCGACGAAGATCCCATTCGGAATGGTCGCGACCAACTGGGTGTGCAGATCCCAGTGGTAATGCGGAGCGATCGGCACGTCAAAAGCGGCGGCCATATGAGCCACCTTCAGCCACTCGGTGACGCCGCCGACCACGGCCGCGTCGGGCTGCAGGATGTCGGCGGCCTTCCGTTCCAGCAGTTCCGCAAAGCCCCAGCGTGTGGCTTCCAGCTCGCCGGTCGCCACCGGCCAGTCGATTGCCTCAGCGATCCGCGCCATGGCGGAGATACTGTCCGGGCGCACCGGCTCTTCGATCCAGTATGGCCTGGATTCTTCCAGCCGGCGCAGCGCCGCGATCGCCGTGTTCGAGTCCGGCCAACCGCCATTGGCATCCAGCAGAATCTCAACATCTTCTCCCAGGGCCTGACGAATGGCTTTCAGCCGTGCCGCATCCTCGCGCGCCGGCAGCGCTCCAACCTTCAGCTTCACCGCCGAGAATCCCTTTTCGATGTAGCTGCCCATTTCGCGAATCAAGCGCTCGACGCTGTCTCCCGGGCGGTAGTATCCACCGGTGACGTAGCAGCGAAGGCGCTGCGAATGGATGCCCAGCAACTGCATGATCGGCATTTTGGCGGCTTTGCCGCGCAGATCCCAGAGCGCAATGTCGATGGCGCTGATCGTCCGCAGGCCAGCCCCGCGGCGTCCCGACTGGATCGACTGGCGGAACATTTCCGTCCACAGATGCTCGGTGTCAAACATGCTGGCGCCCAGCAGCATGGGACGGTAAATCGCATTCACCAGCTCGACCATCGCCTTGCTGCCGTCATACGCCAGCGCGAAGCCTACGCCTTCCAGGCCGCCGGCGCGAATCTTCACGATCAGATGATCGCGATGAGTGTGGGTGCGAACGGCGTCGGAAACGGGTGCCTTCAGCGGAATGGAAATGGCAATTGCCTCAACTTGTTCAATCTTCATAACTATGTCTCCTAGATGAATGCCAGAGCGAAAACCGGGTTCCCGCCCCAGCCGAACGAATACGGTTATAGCTTCGCGACCTGGTCGCAAAGCAATTGCCATGCGGTCTTCACATCGTCCATCGAGGTGCCGAGGTTGCCGATGGCGATGCGCAAAACGAACTTGCCGTTCAGAACCGTGTTGGAGAGGAACACCTTTCCGCTGGCGTTGACGGCGTCCATGATCTGCTTATTCTGCTCGTCGGAGCCCTTGTAGCGGAAGCAGACGACCGAAAATGGCGCGGGCGCCACTCGTTCGAAGCGCGCGTCGGCATCGACCCACGCGGCAAATTCCTGTGCCATCGCGATGTGCGAGCGGAGGACGCGCTCAATGCCTTCGCGTCCGAAGTAACGCATGACGAACCACAGCTTGAGCGAGCGGAAACGGTGCCCGAGAGGCACGCCGTAATCCATGAGGTGAATGGCGCGCGGGTCGCCGGAGGCCCGCAGATACTCGGGCACGAGAGAAAACGCCTGCCGCAGAATATCGGGCCGGCGAGTATAGAACACGCTGGTATCGATCGGCGTGAGCATCCACTTGTGCGGGTTCAGCACCAGCGAGTGCGCCCGCTCGGCTCCGCGCAGAATATGTTTGCACTCGGGAAGGATGGCGGCGCTGCCGGCGTAGGCGGCGTCAACGTGCAGCCAGAGCCCGTGCTTCTCGCAGATTTCGACGATTTCAGCAACCGGATCGACACTGGTCGAGGAAGTCGTGCCGACCGTAGCAACGACGCAGATCGGCTGCTTGCCGGCCTGCAGATCTTCCTCGATAAGCCGGGCGAGCGCATCGGGCCGCATGCGGAATTCGGAATCGACGGGAACTTTGCGCACGTTCTTCTGCCCGATGCCGATGGCGATCGCTCCCTTTTCGATGGAAGAGTGCGACTGCTCCGAGGTGTAAACCACCATGTTGGGCGTGGAGCCCTCGATGCGGGCTTCAGGGTGCTTCAATTCACGAGCGGCTACCAGCGCGTGCATGCTGGTGGTAGAGGCGGTGTCGTAGATAATGCCGAAGAATTCGGGCGGCAGGCCGATCCATTCGCGCAACCATCCAAGCGTCACGTGCTCGAGTTCGGCAACGGCGGGAGAGGTCTTCCAGTGCAGGCCGTTGGTGTTCAGCGCGGCGCTCAGCATGTCGGCGAGAATGGCCGGAGTGGACCCGGTGGTGCCAAAATACGCAAAAAATCCCGGATGATTCCAGTGCGTCACCGCCGGCATGACCTGTTGTTCGAAATCGCGCAGCATGGCCGAAAAAGGCTCGCCCTGCAGCGGCGCATGCGCCGGCAAGGCATCGATCAGCTCGCCGGGCTGTATGGAGGGCAGTACCGGATAGCGGCGCGTTTCGCGCAGAAATCCGGCGATCCAGTCGACGGTCTGGTGAGCGGACTTGGCAAAATCCTCGACGTATGCGTTCCAGTTTTCAGCGGAGGTGATGTTGGTAGGCTTGGATGTCTGCGTCATAATAGCTTCATTCCTTTATGCTGACGGGTGCAAGCGGCACTCGTCTGAAACGCCTGCGATAAAGTGAGAAGCTATTGTATCGAAAGCGCGCCCGGCTTGCCTTTGATGGCGCAATAAGAATACAAGTGAGGTGCCCGGATTTCGTTGGCATCCCCGGCGAACGGGATTGGTGAGCGGATAAAGTAATAGAGTATGCATGCCGCAAGGGACGACATCAAACCGCGAGTTGGTTCCGCCATGGGCAATCACGGCGCGTGTCGGGGACGCCGCCCGAGCGCTGGCAGCCGCTTGCCACGAGCGCTTCGCCAGGCGCCGGCGAAGCACCGATATTATTGCCGCGCCGCCGTGGGGCGTATCATTACATTCTTTTTAGTGCTCCTTGCTGTTTTCCCCATTTGTCTGGCGCAGGCTGCGTCCGGTCCCGACCAGCCTCTCGCGCCGGACACAGGAAGCGCAGCTTTGAAACTGGAACTGCTCAGGCTCCGCACAACCGCCCGCATGCTGCACACAACGGCGCATCCCGACGACGAGGACGGAGGCATGCTTGTGCTGGAATCGCGCGGGCGCGGCGTCACCACGGAACTGCTCACTCTGACGCGCGGCGAGGGCGGACAGAACCGCCTCGGCAGCAACCTGTTTGACGAGCTGGGCGCGCTTCGCACCCTCGAACTACTGGCCTCGGACCGTTACTACGCGGTGCAGCAGCGCTTTACACGCGCGGTGGATTTCGGCTTCTCCAAGACGGCGGAAGAGACCTTTGAAAAGTGGGGCGGGCACGGTCCGGTGTTAGCCGACGTCGTCAGGGTGATTCGCAGGTTTCGCCCAGACGTGATCGCGTCGCGCTTTCAGGGCAGCGCTCGCGATGACCACGGCCATCACCAGGCGGCCGCGATCCTCACGCGCGAGGCCTTCCGCGCCGCAGCCGATCCCAAGATGTTTCCGGAACAGATTCTCGCCGGACTGGCGCCGTGGCAGGCGAAAAAACTCTACGTCGGTAATATCGACGCCGGCGAAGGCTACACTCTCGCACTCGACACCGGCGTCGTCGATCCGACGCTGGGCATGACTTATCAGCAATTCGCCATGCAGGGGCTGCGGCATCAACTGTCGCAGGGCGCGGCAAACTTCACGATGAGAACGGGCCTGCACTATTACAGGCTGGTGGAATCCGTACTCTCCGCGCAGGCAACTGGCGCTGCCGGTGCTCACGAGCAGGATTTCTTCGATGGGATCGATACTTCTCTGTCCGGCCTAGCGGCGCACCTTGGCGACGAGCAGGCGAAGCTGCCGGAGCTGAAACAGCAGCTCGCGGAAGTTGCCGCGTTCGTCGCCCAGGCGGATAAGATGGCCGATCGCGGTCCGGAGATGGCGCTTCCACCGCTGCTCGAAGGCTATGAGCTGCTGCGGGCGGCGATGGCGCGCGTGCAAGCCGCCGAACTTCAGCCCATCGCTAAGCAGGATGTCCTGGTGAATCTTGCGACAAAGGCGGAGCAGTTCGAGCGTGCGATCAGGCTGGCGTGCGGGGTGCAGATCAAGGCTTCGCTCGACGAGAATGCGGCAAGCGCGAATCCCGAGGGCACGGTTGTTCCCGGAGAGTCGTTCTCTTTCTCCGTGCGCGTGCAGTTTCCGCCCGCGTCTTCGATCACGGTCGCCGATATTCAACCCGTGCTGCCCGCCCGCTGGAGCTACAGAAGGCAGTCGCAGCCGGCATCGGATACCGCGAAATTCGTGGTGGAGGTTCCCGGCGATGCGGAGTACACGCGGCCGCACTATTATCGCGATTCTTCCGAGCAGCCCCTGTATACGATTGATGACCCGGATCTCGCGGCGCTGCCGCTTACTCCTCCGCCGGTGCAGGTAAAAGTCACGTGCAGGTTTCCACAAGGGTCAGTCGAGTTCGTGCAGATGGTGGAAGCTGAAGTCCGCGTGGGAGGCGCGTTTCGCCAACGGCCGCTCGCGGTAGTGCCGGCGGCATCGGTCATGATCGAGCCCGCGGCGCAGGTTATACCGCAGTCGCGGCACGAACCGGTTGAGCTCGCCGTGACCGTGCGCAGCAACCTCGAGCAATTGCAGGGCGGGGTGCTGGAGGTTCACGCACCCGAGGGATGGAAAGCGGAGCCCGCAAGCCAGACGATGAACCTCAGCGGCAGGAATTCGGATCGCACTTTCCGCTTCCATTTGATCAAGCTGGACGCGAAGCCGGGAAGATACCGGCTGCATGCAACATTGTCTTTCAAGGGCGAGCGCTACGATCAAGGATTCTCGGTGGTCACGCGCGAGGACCTCGGCACCATCTATCACTACCAGCCTGCGGCGGAAGACATCAGCGTGGTCAACGTCGAGATTCCGTCGAAGCTGGCCGTCGGATACATCATGGGCGCCGGCGACGACATTCCGAACGTGCTCAAACAGATCGGGATGAACGTCCAAATTATTCAAGCCGACGAACTTGCGCGCGGCGATCTCAGCCGCTATGGAACCATCGTCACCGGCATTCGCGCCTATGACGTGCGCGAGGACGTGCGCAGGTACAACGCTCGCCTGCTGGATTTCGTGCACGGCGGCGGTACACTGATCGTGCAATACAACACGGGCGTCGCCGACTTCAACAAAGGCCGCTATACGCCATATCCGGCGGAGCTTGGCCGCGAGCGCGTCACCGAAGAGCAATCAACGGTGCAGGTTCCCGATCCCAACGACAAACTCTTCCGCGTCCCCAACAAAATTACCGCAGGCGATTTTAACGGCTGGATCCAGGAGCGCGGACTTTACTTCATGCACTCGTGGGATGGCCGTTGGGAGCCGCTGCTGGCCATGAACGACCGCGGAGAGCCGCCGCGGAAGGGCGGTCTGCTGCGCTGTTCTTATGGACGCGGGAGCTACATCTACACCGGGCTGTCGTTCTTTCGGCAACTGCCTGGCGGCGTGCCGGGGGCTGTGCGGCTGTTTGTGAACCTGGTGGCCGATCACCCCAGCGAGCAAAGCTCGCCGGGGCCCCGACACGCGGGGCACGGCGAATGAACCCGGCGGACGCGGCTCCGCACCGAAACTCACCCTCCCCGGGACTGGAACGCGAACTCGGATTGGCAAGCGCAACCGCGCTGAACATGATCGACATGATCGGCGTGGGCCCGTTCATCACTATCCCGCTCATCCTCGGCGCGATGGGCGGTCCGCAGGCAATGCTCGGATGGATTCTGGGTGCCGCGTTCGCCCTGTGCGATGGCCTAGTATGGGCGGAACTCGGAGCCGCCATGCCCGGCTCCGGCGGTTCGTATCGCTATCTGCGCGAGATCTATGGACGCCAGCGTCTCGGGCGCATGCTGTCGTTTCTCTACATCTGGCAGCTCTCCTTCAGCGCGCCGCTCTCCATCGCCTCGGGATGCGTGGGATTGGCGCAGTACGCCGCGTTTCTATGGCCGCCGTTGGCGCAGGTTTGGATAGTGCGGGAGATGGCGCTTCCCCTGCCGCTATTAGGGCAGGTGCACATCGCATTGACGGCGGGACCGGGCACGGTGGTGGCCATTCTTTGCTGCGTCGCGGCCGTCGGACTGCTGTATCGCCCCATCAGGGCGGTTGGACAGCTCTCCAAGCTGCTCTGGTTGCTGGTTGCGGGAACGGTGGCATGGGTGATCTTCACCGGGGCCACGCATTTCGACCGCGCGCGCGCCTTCGATTTTCCCGCCGGCGCGTTTCATCCCGACGCTGCGTTCTTCACCGGCCTGGGCGCGGCCATGCTGGTGGCCACCTACGACTACTGGGGCTACTACAACGTGTGCTTCCTCGGCGACGAGGTGCGAGAGCCCAGCCGGACGATTCCTCGCGCGCTCATGCTCTCGATCGCCGGAGTGGCAGCCATCTACCTGGCGATGAATATCAGCGTGCTCGGGGTCATACCGTGGCGCGAGTTGACGGCGCCGTCCGCCAAGCCATACGTGATTTCCGTGCTGATGCAACGCGTCTATGGAACAGGATCGCCGGCGGCAACGGTGGCAACGTGCCTGATCATGCTGACCGCCTTTGCCTCCGTGTTCTCGCTGCTGCTGGGTTACTCGCGCGTGCCCTACGCGGCGGCGCTGGATGGAAACTACTTTCGCGCCTTTGCGCATGTCGACGAGAAGCGACGCGTCCCTGACGTGTCGTTGCTGGCACTTGGCGCAGCCGCTTGCCTGGCGTGCTTCCTGCGCCTGGCGGATTTGATCGCCGCGCTGGTCGTAATTCGCATCATGCTGCAATTCCTGGTGCAGGCCGCGGGCTTGCTGCTGCTCCGCGCCACCCGGCCCGAGTTTCCCCGCCCTTTCAGAATGTGGTTCTATCCCGTGCCCGCGCTGCTGGCGATGGCCGGATTTATATTCGTGCTGGTCTCGCGCCAGGACTTCCTGAAAGAAGTCCGTTACGGTACCTTGTTATTGCTGGTGGGGTTGGCGATTTACATGTGGCGCGCGTCACGCCTGCGGCAGTGGCCATTTTCAACCGGCAAGCAGCCATGACGCATATCGCTGATGATTTTTCGGCCTGCGCTCGCCGCAATAGCATTTTCACCCGGCGAACACCCAATGACGGCAGCCCGGAATAACTTTCGAGCAGCGCGCTATGGCCGGGCAAACTGAACTGGAGGACTTCGATGCTAAACAAATTCGTTGTCGTGATTATGAGCTTGGCGCTGTTGGCAAGCGTGGCTGTGGCACAGCAGAACGCGCCGGCAACTCCTTCCGCGCCCCCAACCGTGGCTGCGATTCTGGACCGGCAGCTCTCCTTGCTGGAAAAGGAAATGGTCCCCATGGGGACCGATATGCCGGAGAGCAAGTTCAATTTCGTTCCGAGCGGCGGCGATTTCAAAGGCGTTCGCGGTTTTGGCGACCAGTTGAAGCACGCGGCCATGGTGAACTACCGGATCAGCGGCGCCATTCTGCTGGAGAAGCCTCCCTTACCCGCAGATATGGCGAGTCTGAAATCGAAGGACGAGATCATGAAGGTCTTCCAAGACTCCTTCACCTACGCGCACAAGGCCTTCGCCACCATTACGGAGAAGAACCTTGTCGAGCAGATTCCCGCCCTCTCCGGCAACGGGACGACGACAAGGCTTTGGTTGGCGGTCCTGTTGATCGGACATGATCGCGACCACTACGGACAACTGGTGGTCTACCTGCGGATGAATGGCATTATTCCTCCGGCCAGCCGACGTTAGAGGTCTCGCAGGGAAGTCGTGTGAATCGATAGCGGGCGGATTATCGCCAGGAGAGTGTCGAGCCATGAGCGACGTTTTTCGGCAGGGTCTGTTCGCCGGCAAGACTGCCGTCATTACCGGCGGAAGCGGCAGTATCAATTTCGTGATTGCCAGAAAGTTTGCGCAATACGGGGCGAAGCTGGGGCTGATTGGCCGCAGGCAGGAGCGGCTGGACGCGGCGGCGGCCGAGATAAGAAAGGACGGCGGCAGCGCCATGGGGGCAGCCGCGGATGTGCGCGACTATGAAGCTCTCGGCGCGGCTTTCAAGAAAATCGCCGGCGAACTGGGCCAGTTCGACATCCTGGTCTGCGGCGCGGCGGGGAATTTTCCGGCTGCCGCCGCCAAAATGTCGGCCCACGGCTTCAAGTCGGTGATCGACATCGACCTGCTCGGCACCTTCAATTCCGCGCGGGCGGCGTTTGAACATCTGCGCAAGCCCGGAGCGGCGGTCATCAACATCTCCGCCCCACAGGCCAGCGTGCCGATGGCCTACCAGTCGCATGTTTGTGCCGGCAAGGCGGGGGTGGACATGATCACCCGTACGCTTGCCATCGAGTGGGGGCCGCTCGGGATTCGGGTGAACTCGGTGGTGCCGGGGCCGATCGCAGACACCGAAGGAATGAACCGCCTCACGCCCACTTCGGAAATGGCCGCCGCGCTGGCCAACGCACTCCCGCTGAAACGCTACGGAAAAAAGGAAGAGATCGCCGATTTGGCAATGTTTCTTGCCAGCGACGCCGCCAAGTACATCACCGGTGCGGTCGTGCCCTGCGATGGCGGCAGTTGTCTGGTCGGCTCGGGAGCCTGGGTGCAGGCGCTGGCTGGCGCCGTACGATAGGAAAGTTTCAAAGTTTCAAGGTTTCGGGCCGTTTGGTAAGGGAAAGAACTACCCCCACGTTAGCCCAGTCACCCCAACGAGCCCAGCCTCGTTGTGGCTCCCGACACGGTCGAACGTGGGACACCGGCCGTTGTAATTTACGATTTGGCGATTTTCCAACAGTTACCTACCAATCATGCCCTGCACAAGCAGGAAGCGTGCGATCCGAAGATTTGGTGCAGTATTCCGGTGGTTCTGGAATCTGAAACTTCCAACCCATGCTCTTCTGCCAGTTGGCCGCGAATTTACGGGCACTCATTCTCTTCAAGATTCTGCCCGATGGGACTTCCAACTCGTATCCCATCACCTGACACATGATGCCACCCTGAGTCCCGCTACATGGCACCTCTGCCATTACTACAATTGCGGACGAATCGGGAACCCAATCGATCCCGCTCATGTTGTATTCCGGGTTCGCCTCAGTGGCCTTGCAACTTTTTAGGTCAAGATAAGCTGCCCTGCACGGGGGAAATGACCTCACCATGTCGCGCTGAGCGTTGTTGGTAACGTCCAGAGGTTTTAGCTTCGGGTCATCGATAAGATAAACATAGACCCAGAACCCCCAGTATCCACCGCCATTACCCCCATTGATAAAAAATGCCTTCGAATCCGGTGACCAGAGCAGTTCGATATCCTGAAAACCATCAGGCAGTGCCGCCTCACGAGTGCGATTGAGCGGCGACTTGACTCGCAGGTATGCCTGAGAAAAGTAATCGTCTTTTTCTTCGACTTTGTAGGCATTCCGATAATGCACCTTCCGATAGTGCACCTCTACGCTGCTCTTGCCGTCCGGTGACGGTATACGCATGGGCTTGCATTTAGCGAGATCGTCGCATTTGCTTGGAAACACGGCAGCCCTCTTTGCCCATGTCGCCGTGGCACCAAAAGCCAGCGGCATAGCTGCAAACAAAACCATGAATACTATAGGAAAAAATGCCTGCGCAATTCGCTTCACGGCCTGCACTTTACGCCGAACCGGGGCATGTTTCCAGAGGTAACTGCCGTAAACGCATTATAAAAGGGCGCCCCTTAGGAGTAGGTTGTGAGCGCAACCACAACAGCCTACGAAAGGAGCACCCTGGTGAATAGCGCAAAGTATATCGGCCTGGATGTCCATCAGG
>Ga0187888_1001514_pt1 | contig 21947 bp, 18 predicted proteins | sample June2016WEW_7_40_FD_132987 | JGI IMG/M metagenome (GOLD analysis project Ga0187888, IMG submission 132987) | Peatland microbial communities from SPRUCE experiment site at the Marcell Experimental Forest, Minnesota, USA - June2016WEW_7_40 | ecosystem: Environmental > Terrestrial > Soil > Wetlands... | reverse complement strand
GCTAACTCGGCTGCCTTCGCCCGTCACAAAAGGACCGACTCGCCGCCCGACCTCGCCTTCGGTCGCCTCGACCTTGATGACGTCGGCGCCAAGGTCGGCGAACATGCATCCGCACATCGGGCCGGCCCAACTGGTGGTCGCTTCGAGCACGCGGATTCCCTGCAAGGGTCCCGCGAGATCCCGCCGTGCGTCACGATAGAAGTGCTGCTTCTCCATTTGGTTATTTCCTAATCACGTGAGGTTGTGGGCTATCCCGGCCAGCCGACCAAATCTATGAGTTTTGGGGAATGAATTCGAGAAGGTGACTTAGTTGACTCTCCACAACCTCTACGTCTCCCGAGAAGCATATCCGGATGAAGGACTTGTGGGCGTTGGGTAATGAAGCGACCGATGGTCGCGTTTCTGACGCAGCAGCTGCTTGTTATCCGATCATGGTTCGCGCGGCGCGCGCGGCTTGAGGCCGAGAATCTGATCCTGCGCCAACAGCTCATAGTGCTATGCCGCCAGCATTCAAAGCGCGTGCGGCTGTGGAACATCGATCGCCTGCTGTTAATGTAGTGTTCGCGAACCGTCGCCAGACTCTGAAAACGGTCCAGGATTTGCTGAGTTATCGCAACGCCCCCGTAGATTACCGACCGTGGGCTTCTGGCAGGCCTTGGCGGATGCGGGCGGAAAAATCGGGAGAGTCGCCCGCGGCCTTTGCTCTTTCCGTGATGTTGCTGCGTGCCCGAAGATCTGCAAACGGGAGATCTGTATCGATCTGACCCCGTTCGTAAAGGAGTTGATCGAGGTGGCCATTGGCGAGCAGCCTCCAGTCCAGGCGTCCGCCGGCGCCCGCGTTTTGCGCGTGGCCTCGGATAGTAGTCGTACAGTTCTGGGTCAAGGCGTTGTACCATCGCGGATGGTCCGCGAGCCGATTAACTTCATTGAGGTAATCAACCAGCAGAGCCCGCGCCTGTGATGCGGGAACGCGGATACGATAGAGATATACCTGCTCGCCGCGGTAATTCGCTCGCAACCCGACGAGATCACGCTCGTCGGCAACTACGTAATAAAGTTCGTACTGGCGGAAGAAGCCGCGAAGCGCCGAGTATGATTCGCCCTTCTCCTTGCGTGTCTCGATCGAGATCGCGAGGTGTTGGCCCTCGTCGAACTCCCAACTCGTGATCGTATGCGCGATTTGGGTCGGTCCCCAAAACGACAGGAAGAGGTCGACGCCGCGAATCCGGTCGAGCTTGTAAGTTCGTGTCTCCCAATGCTGATCGTAATCGAATTCGGATCGATACTTAAAGTTCCTCACGTTCTGAATCGTCACCGTCGACCCGTGAAAAGCTGCGCGCGCCGTGCGAGCGACATCGGGGGACCAATCGCGGGTATTGCTTGGGGGAATCGACGCCCACCAAACAGCGACAGCAACCACGGGCAACAGCGCAGCTACAAGCCCTTTCAGGAAGGGCCGAATGAGTGCCGCCAAAGCGATGCTGACCAACGCCAATCCCGCGGCCATCGTGCCCGCAAGCACGCGTGAAGATGGTCCGTCGAACCACAGCGCCAGCGCGCCCCAGGCGACGCCCGCGACGACGATCACGGATAACAATACCCTCACAATCGAGCGGAGAGCGCGACGGGCCATCAATGAATTCCGGCGTGCTTGTAGAGGATTCGACGGACCTCTTCGATCGTTTGGGGCGTGGCCTGAGTTGAGTGGCCTGAACGCACGACAAACTCCGATTCGACGCCGTCGATATGCGCGCTCTTGTACTCGACCACCCCATCGTTGCCCTCTGCGACCGGCCCGTCGCCTTTTACCGGTATGATCGAGTTGACCTTCACCCCAGGAGCGATCGGCGTCGCGGAGAGCGCCTTGATAAACCGATTTGAGCCATCCATGTTGTCGAGCGCGGTCGGGATCGTAAACGGAGTTCCTATCAGGCTGGTCTCGCGAAGCTTGCCGAGCGCAACCACGCTCTTGGCAAGTCCGCCAGGCAGGTTCAAAAACTTGTTTCCGAACTTAACTATGGGATTGCTCGCCATATAACTGCCGCGATGCGGTGTTGCAATGAAGATCACCCGCGTCACGAACGGCAGAGGTTTGAAGAACATCGTGCGAGCGGCCAAATCGCGCGTCTCAGGGTCCAATTCCGCCTGGTCAAACGGAACCGATGTGACATTGTTCCAGAAGCGATTGCCGCTATCGACGACCATCATCTTGGTCAGGAGCCCGCCCTGGCTGTGACCGATCACGACCATCTGGTCGAGCGCACCGTCCTTCTCTTCGGGATCGACATCTTTCCGCACACTCACTAGCGATTCCCGTAATCGCATAGCTGACAACGCTATAGGATTGCCGCTGTTATAGATGAAGAACCAGAGCTGATAGTGCGAGGCGATCGCGGGATCACCGAGCAACTCGTTTTCCATCTCCGCCCAGCGGGCCGGGCTCGAGGCTGTTCCATGCACAAACACCACCGGGATCAAGTTGGGATGGTACGGATGCAACATGTAGAGACCGCTGCTGTCGCCGCTATTGCCCTTGCCGAGAAACGAAAAGTCCCCGCGTCGAAAACCCGCCAGCTCGAAATCCCAAAGCGGCGAGCCTTCCAGCCGGTAGGCCAGCGCGGCGCTTGGATCCGACTCGAGCGGCACGGTGTAAGAACCGGCTTGCACCGCCGCCGTCACGTCGTCGTCATAGAGTTCCACCGTGCCGTGCAATCGGCCGTCGCTCATCGCGCGGCGTGGATCGTCGAAGCGCACGAAGGCGGTGATCGGCACCTTCGAATCCGGCGTTATCCAGCGGCTCGCGCTGCTGCCCGGCGATGGTTCGACCCGCGCCGAGAGCGCCGCGCCAATGCCGGCTCTGCGGTAGGTGTTGCGGAGCCCGCGTACCTCCAGATCCGCGAGTGATACAAATTTCGTCAGGTGATATCCGCCGTAACTGAAGCCTTTCGCGTTGACCGCCAGATCGAGCGATCCAAAAGGCAAGCTCAGTTGGCGAGCGCCAAGATCAACTTCCTCCCCATCGTTAGTCGCGAGTCCTAAAGCGATGCTCCGATTGTAGAGGTCAAGGGCGAGCCGCAGGCGCGGATCATATTCACCTGGCGCGTCAGCCGGATTTGGCGGAAACAGAAAGGCATACGCATAAGTTGCGGACGCTAGATAATAAGCTTGGTTACGCGATTCCTCGGCATACGCGAAGGAGAGTTCGGACAGTGCAAATAGCCGATCGCGTTCGTCTGTTCGGCCAAGGCCGGAATTCAGCTCGGCAAGTACTCTCTGCGGATCTTGATCGAAACGGTCGCTAAGCGCATTGCGTTCGAGCAATTGGGTCGAATACTCACTCGGTTTGCCGGTCGAAAGAACGTTCGCGCTCAGTTCGCGATGCGCCGCTTGCTCGTCGAGCCGCGTAACTCCGACAGGAGTTGCGCACGCGCTGGCAAAGAGGGCGATGATTGCAAAGCCGAGTGGCCAAGCCCTGATCGCTCTTGCGAATGACGCGAAGAGCTTCTTGAACTCGTCTGCGGCTGCGAAGTCCAACGATACCGGCGACAGAACTGGCGCAAGAGATATCTGGGTCTCACGAGGAAATGTGCGAGTTCTCATTGCGCCCTTGGACCGCGGATTGGACCCGCGTAGGATGGGGACCTTTGCAGTCGCGTTGCATAACGATACTGGTGGCGGGCAAGAACTCAAGCTCGCGGGTATTGATGGCGGCCTGCTCCCCGAAAACTCGGCCAAATTGAGGTAGCGCCCGTCACCTGGTGACCTGCCTCGCGAAACCAGTGCGGATTTCGTCTATTGATCCGCGTCACAGGCGTGCTGGCGCCCGCCGCGGGCTACGTCGCGCAGTGGCTGCAGAGCTTCCGCGAATTCCCGCCGCGCCGGAAACCCGGCAGCTTCAATCTCAACCGCGTGATGGAAACGGTGACCGCAGCGGATAAAGGCAGCAACTAACGCCGCGCTGGTGACCCCGCGGCTGCCCCATGGGCGGCCGCAACTTCACGAGCGAAGCAAAAACGGTTAAGACTCTGCGACGCGCCGGTTATTTGGCCTTTAATGGGCGACCGCACGTCGCTAACCGTTTATCCCGGCATGATCCGGATGAAAGAGGATGCGCTCATCAACGTGAAGAATCGATCTCACTCGATCACCGCCGACGTGGAGATACCCAAAACGGGGGCCGGCCGAAGGCAGAAATGTCCAAAGTAAAAGCTAAGGTAGAAATCCGCAGTAAAGAACAGCGTCACGAAGCGGGCAGGTCGCTGCGGGAGAAGTGCCTGCGTAAATCACATGGCGAGGTCGTGCTTGGGCAGGGCGACAAACGCGATGTCGTCGCGTTGATCGACGCCCAGAACAAAGACCGCCTGCAGAACCTCGTCCCTATTCGCCATGGGCGGATGCTTCAGTCAGCATTCGCGTACTTTCGCGGGACGGCGGCAGTGCAGGCTTACGATCTCGCCGGCACGCCAACCAGCGGCATAATCGTTCAGGCGTGCGGTGACTGCCATCTGATGAATTTCGGCGGCTTCGCCACGCCCGAGCGAAATCTCGTCTTCGATATCAACGATTTCGACGAGACCTTGCCCGCACCCTTCGAATGGGATCTGAAACGGCTCGCCGCGAGTTTCGTGATCGCAGCCCGATGGCGCGGATTCCGCGACGATCAGGCGCGAGAAATCGCGGTCCAGTGCGTCGCGTCGTATCGCGAGTCGATGAGGCAGCGCGAGAATACCGGCGTCCTGGAATCCTGGTACTCCAGACTTGGTGTCGCCGAACTGCAGGCCGTGGCCGGCGACGACATCGACCTGAGCGGACGCCTTAAGAAGAAGGTGGCTGAAGCGCGCAAGCAGACCCACGAACACGTTTTTCAAAAGCTCACGACCCCGGCCCGAGGTCTGCCGCGCATCGTCGACCAGCCGCCGCTCCTCTACCATGCTAATAAGTTTGGTAACACAGAAGTCAACGAGAAGATGATTGCCGCCTTCTTCCAGCAGTATCGCGAAACTCTTTCGGAAGAACGCCGGATGCTGTTCGACCGGTTCAAGTTGGTCGATTGGGCGTTGAAGGTTGTCGGCGTGGGGAGCGTCGGCACGCGCTGCTTTGTCGCGCTGCTACTTGCGGCGCCCGACGACGCTCTGTTCCTCCAGGTCAAGGAAGCGGGTCGCTCGGTGCTCGAGCCCTACACCGGAACCAAGCCGGTTGAGCACAACGGTCAACGGGTCGTCATAGGGCAGCGCCTGATGCAGTCGGCTAGCGATATCTTCCTGGGCTGGACCAGAGGCCCCGCCGGCCGCGACTTTTACGTCCGCCAACTCCGCGATATGAAGGTCTCGATCGACATCGAAACCCATACGCCGATGTGATGAAGGCGTATGCCAAGTTTTGCGGGCTTGGTTTAGCCCGGGCTCACGACAAAGCGGGAGACGCTGCCATGATCGCGGGATATCTGGGCAACAGCGATCAGTTTGACGAAGCGATTGGAGACTACGCTGTCACCTATGCCGATCAGGTGGACCGCGATTACAAGACCCTCGTTGAGGCGGTCCACAGCGGACGATTGAAGAGCGATATTAGCCCAAGCCGTCTCGCGACCATGCTGCGATGAGTTCAGAGTTGCTAGCGAGATGAATGACGTTGATGAAAACTCATAAAGCGCTGGCTGTGCTACTGATGGTCTTATCGACGATCAGCGCAAGCGCTGGATTCGCCCAGGATCAAACCACACTATCCGCCGAAGAAAAACTGGAGCAGGACTTCAACGATCCGCTGACGACCCTGCCACAGGTGCTCGTCCGGGATAGCTACACACCAGCTAATTATGGACCTTGCACGCCACCATCGTGCGTCAGAAATGATGAGACCAACCAATTAATCATTCGGCCGTTGATCCCGCGCATACCAGCTAACACCTTGCTTCCGTTTACACAGTTGGTGCGCCCAACATTTACCTTGGTAACGGTACCAAGCTCCCGAGGTGGAACGCGGACCGAGTTCGGTGACCTGCCGATGTTCGATATAGCGGTTCTGCCGTGGCCAGACAGGGAGAAAACCGGGCTCCTGATCGGAGTAGGACCTACATTTGTATTTCCGACCGCGACCTCCAAAAGCGCCGGTCAGGGCGCGTGGCAGGCGGGACCTGCCTTCGGTAGTATCTACAAGGGCATTCCCGGGCTGCTGATAGGGTTCGTTGTTCAGAATCCCATTAGCTTCGCGTACACCTCACCCAAGCGTCCACCGCAAAACACCTTTGAGTTCCAACCGGTCTTCGCGCTTCATCTCTGGGATAAATGGTTTCTCCGCTCAGCAGACGCAAACTGGACGATGGGTTGGCATCACCATTCCCCTACGATGTTGCCGCTGAGCGTCGGCCTCGGGCGAACGCTGGTGCGTCCGGGGTTGCCGCCGATGAGTCTCTTTGTGACGGGACAGTGGATGGTGTATCGGCAATACGCGCCGATCGCACCGCAGACAACGGTCAACTTCGGTCTGACGGTGGCGTTTCCGGAACTCAGAGATTGGTGGTCAGGAAACTGACCGGGCTCAACCTCCGGGCCGCTACACAAAAGCACTGCCCGTTTGCCCAATTCTCGCTGGCCCATTCTCCGAGCGGGCGGGCGTGGTTCACTACGCGCCCGCTCGCCATTTAATGCCCGCCGGGAAGAGGAGCGTTATGCTCACACGGAGTATCCATTGCGGGGCGCCATCGGGTCGCTTGAGAAGATCGTACCCGCCGACCTGTAGACTCAAATCCCGGGAACCCAGCTTGACGCCGTGCGCACTCGTCTATTCGACCAGAGGGTCAAGGGACGCCGCGCGGCCAAGGAAGCCGGCGATTCGTAACGATGCGCTTCGTGCCTCCTCGATTCTGCAATAACCGGGGCACCACAGCTTGGTCGGCGCAGATCGCCAGAATCTGGCAAAACCTATCCGGGCCTGATCTTTCCAGGTCCGCGGGTCCTCGCCTTAAATTCGCCTTGAAGAAATAGGCCCAGATGCGCTCGGCGCATCGCGCCGCATAATTGCCGTGGATCGACTTGGGATCGGCATATGAATCTTCGTTCTTAGTCGATTGCTCCGTTACGCCCCCTATCATCGGGCAGGGCGTGCTCCTTAGGCTTGTCACACCCATCGGGGCAGCGTGTCGTGCGGAATCCCGAAGGCCAGTTTGCCCAGCCACGCAAGCGCATCGTAGCCCTGGAATGGCTGATGGATGATCGCGGCGCGGACGTCGCGGTACATCTGCTCGAGCGGACTGGATTTGAAAAGTCCCACGCCACCGACCATCCGCATCGCTTTGTCCACCACGCTGACCGCGGTCTCCGAAACGAAGTGATGCGTGGCAATGATATCCATCAGGGGCTGTTCATCTGTGACCGGAGTCTCGGCGATTGCGGTCGCCGTCTGAATCAACAGAGCGCGCGCGGCGCGTAGCCCGACCTCCATCTCGGCGGCGAGAAATTGGTTTTGTGGATAATGGCTCATCGGCTGCTCGAAGGGCTCCTGCCGCCGCTGACCTGTCCAGGTAACCGCCCAATCGCGCGCCGCCTGGGCGAGCCCCAGATAACAAGCTTCGAGCGACGGATTCCATCGACAGAACATGTTCATCGACTGGTCCCAGAGGCCTACCGGCCGCCGGGTGGCGATTTCTTCGGGGACGAAGACGTTCTCCCATACGATGTCATGGCTCGCGGAGGCCCGAATGCTCATCGTGTCCCAATTATTCTGGACGTTGATGCCCGGCGTCTTGATCGGGAGATAGAAGTTCAGGATGACCGGGCCTGTCGCCGGGTCTTCGTAGCGGGCGGTCTCGAAAAGAAAATCTGCCGCAGCGCACATTGTGCTGAATTTGCCAATGCCGTTGACGATATAGCCGCCGGCGACTTTCCGGGCGCGGCGCGAAGTATTGATGACGCCGCCGAACCCCAACATGCTGTTGATTTTCGGGTCGCTGACGCCGCCGCCCAGAATGAGGCGATCACGCACGATAGATTCGAGAAAATTACGCAAGCGACCTTCCTGCCGGCCGCCGGCGCGCCAGAGATCGCTCAGCCAACCGACGGCGAACAGATGCATGTTGGTCGAGATTGCGGTCGGCAGATCGCCGCGCGCGAGGCGTTCCTGCGCGAGGACTTCGTCGAGAACGTCCACGCCGCCGCCACCGAGCTCCGCCGGGGCCGTCATGTTGGTGTAGCCCGAGGCTTTCATCGCAGCGACGTTCTCGTGTGCGAAGGAATTCTCGCGATCATGCTGGGCGACCCGCGTCTTGAAATCTTCGGCGTGCTCGGCGGCGATCGCGATAAACTTCTTCTGGCGTTCGGCTCGATCAGGATTCATGCGGGCTCTCTCCCTTTGGCTCTTCGGGATTTGCGTGGTTGGTTCGAAGCCGGAGCTTTTGGGTACATTAGGGATGTGGGTCGTCTTTGCGCAACGGAGCCTTAGCTGGAATTTCCATCTTTCAAAGAGTTGGCACTCTTGAACGCGGAGAATGGTTTCGCGGTTCATCGACCAGCTGTTCGATCTGGCTGCCTGAAACCTCGCCGCCCAGTTCCGCTCGGGACTTCCTCCGTCACCGTTTTCAAAGTTGCAACACTTCCGTTTGCGCAGAAAGAGATTCTCAGCCGCGATCGAGCTTTTAGATCGTAAACTGAGAACCAAGAAGCTGAGGAAATCGGCAAAGAGGTTCAGCCAAAGCAAGCAGAATTTCATCATGGCCCGATGCCCTTTGGGTTTCGATGTCCTTTCTTCAAATTGGTCGGAGTTTAGCTCGTTTCCGGTCAGGCGGGGAATTTTTGCGGAGGATAGCCATCCGGGCATTCAATCGATCACTTCACTCGTCGGACTTTTGGCCGTCACTAGTTCGAGCATACGGCCCGACGCCTTGATAGATATCGGCGTCGTCAACTAGACAACCAGTTGTGCAGTTGAACATTGGCAGACGTTAACCCGCAGGGCAAGGATGCCGGCGAGGTAGATACGGCGGAAGGCGTTTCAAAACGCCAGGGCCGCAGTACCCGGCCCTGATTTGAGTCAAGCTGCCGAGAGGTCGGTTCGGCGAGTTCAGGCACGCCAAGAGGTCAAAAGGCTACGGCTTTCAAGATCGAGATGTTCTCAGATTTCATCTGCCCGTTTTGCTATATCGGCTTCGAGACCGTCCGCAAGCTTCAGCCGGAGTTCGGCTTTGAACTTGACTTGCGCGGCTTCCAGATACATCCGGAATGGCCGGCTAAGGGGCTGCCGCTGTCGCAGCACCCGCGCATGATGGACCCGCAGGCACGCCGGTTGGTTTGGGCGCATATTCAAGAGCTGGCTGAAGCCGCGGGCGTAATGATGAAAGCGCCCGATGTTCTTGCAAATTCGCGGCTCGCGCTCCAGGCGGCCGAGTTTGCGCGGGAAAATGGCAGGGGCGACACATTTGATGAAAGGGTTTTCCGGGCCTATTTCAGCGAGGGCCTGAACATCGGACTGCATCGCGACGCGTTGCAGGCCCGCGGGCTGACTTTGATGGACGTGGTTCACGCGCTCAATACCGCGAACCTGATCATCCCAGCCGGCGACGCCAAGATCGGCTCAACTGACTACTTCGTTTACAGCAACAGCATGATCGAGAACCCGGACCATCAACCAGGTGCCGGTCAAGATTGGACGGGACCAGGCGCCGGACTTCCTCGGGGACGTCGGTCACGCTGAAGACGCTGCCGAAATCCAGCAGAACATCGTGCGCATCGACGGTCAGCGCTCGGTGTACATCCCGGTGATGAAGCAGGGCTCGGCAAACACGATCGCAGTCGTGCAGGGAGTCAAAGCGGTCCTGCCGCAGATTACTGACCTGCCAAAGGGAATGAAGGTCAACGCGATCTTCGGCCAGGATACTTACATCAAGGCGGCGGTCGAAAGCCTTGAGCATGAAGCGGTCTCCGGAGCGGGTACTCGCTTCGCTCATGATCCTGATCTTCCTCGGCAGTTTTCGCTCGACCATCGTGATTTTCCTTTCGATTCCACTGTCCATTTTGGCGGGCGCCTTTGGACTCATGATGAGTGGTTCAACCATCAACATCATGACCCTTGGCGGCTTTGCGCTCGCGATTGGCCGTCTGCTCGATGACTCGAAAAAAGGCCCGGCCAACCATTTACATGGTCAGCCGGGCCCGCTGCGGTATCGACGTTAACGGTCCTAGAAGGCGACTACGATATTCTTGTCGAAGTCGCAGGTATTGAGGTTAACCTTCACGGACTTGGTTTTCACGTGCCCGCCGCTAACTATCGTGACAATCATGAGATAGTTGCCGGGCTTGAGCACGCGCGTCTCATTACTCACCGTCCCGAATTCATAGTGATACTGGAACGTCGGACAGGGCGCCGTCCCCGTCACCGTCGCAAGCGGCAAGTTAACCTTGCGCTGGATCAGAATCGCCGGCGGCTCCTGGAAGCCGAACTGATTCACATAGTACAGCGTCACTTTGCGGACCGTGGCGACCGGCACCCCGCCGTTCGTTACCAGCACGCGCACGCCCCGGCCGGTCGCTTCACCGCACAACGGAACCGACTGCGTCGTCGTGGTATGCAGAATCGGATCGTTGACCCAGGGCACATTGACGCTGGCCGTCTTCGTCCGCGCGATCGTCGAAGGTGCGAAGACCGCATCCAGATCGCCGTCGCCCAACTGATCGCCGGCGCCGACCGTGTCCGGCAATGCCGGCAGCCCGGTCAGCGAATAGTCCGCGGCGTCGGGGCCGGTGATTCCCACGCTATTGATCGTGAGACCGCACTGGCCCGAGTTCGCAATCGGCAACCCGACCTGCGAATGGCACGACCCGCGATTCTGGATCACCGTCGGCGGCAGCGTCAGACCCGCCGTATTGAGCGAGATCACCGGCCCCGGAGTGTTGCCCGTCAGCGGTATGACCAGAATCGGATTGATCGGATCGTCGCTGTCAATCGTCAGATTGCAGCTCTTCGCTCCGAGCGATGTCGGCGTAAACGCGATCGTGAGCGGCAGACTCGAATCCGGGCTGAGTGTCGCCGGGAACGGATTGCCCTCGATCGTGAAGTCCGAACAGTTAATCGTCGCGCTGGTCACGTGCAGATTGCACAGACCGGTATTGCCGATCGTGATTGTCTGCTGTGCGTTGGTGTTGGCGCAAATGTTGCCGAAGGTGCCCGCACCGCTCCACGTGATATGCCCCGGCGGCGCAACTCCGCTGACGTTCACGCTCATGTTGCCGCCCGGGTTATTGGTGCTGTCGGCTGTGACGATGCCGCTGAACGTCCCCAGGCTGAGCGGCTCGAAGCGCACCGGCGCCGTTATCGAGCCCCCGCTGTGCACCGTCAACGGATAGGACAGTGTGCTCGGCGTCAGGAAGTCCGGATCCGAAGACACCATGCCGCTGACCAGCAAGTTGCAGGTCCCGCTGTTGTTAATCGTCAGGTTGAGGTCGGCAAACGAACCCAGACAGACGTTGCCGTAGTTGCCGCCGCCGGCGATCACGGTGCTGCCGTTGGGCGCACCTACCGTCGCAGTGTAGGTCACATCCTGGGTCGGGTTGACACTATCGTTGCTGTCGATCGCGAAGGTTGCGCTCTCGGGGTTCGTGCTCGACGACGTCACCGCCAGCTTGATTGTCCAGTCGACTTCCTCACCCGCAGCGATCGTTGTCGGAAATGACGGTCCGGTTATGGTGAAATCGGTACTGCCCGAAATTCGCTGGATATTGGTAATCGTGAGGGCGCTGGCGCCAACATTGAACAATTGCAGCAGCGTCGTTGGCGATTGGCTCGGACAGATGGTTCCGAAATTCTGCGTAGTATTGATGGCGAGCAGCGGACCGGTTGCCGCACCCAATTCAAAACTGCTGCGACCATACGTGCCGACCCGCAACAGCGACGGACTGACGCTGGAATCCAGCGCCACCCCGGTCACGCCCACCGTCGGCAAGCCCACTCCAAGCACCTGCCAGGTTGCACCGTTGTTGGTCGTCTGGAACACGCCGGCCTCGCCGCCGACGATTATCGTGCGCGGGTTGCTGCCCGAGCTCGGATCGACCGCGACCGCCTGCAGCGGCAGGTCCGGCAGAGCGTCGGCGCCGGTGCCGGAGATATCGGTCCAATGAGTACCGCTATCGGTCGTCATCCAGACGTGCTTGCTCGGAGACGTGCCGTTAACTCCCGGATAAACCGCGAATACCGTGGCGGTGTTGTTCGGATCCATTGCGATTCCGAGCGCCGACTGTCCCGTGCCCGAAGGATCCGGGATCGCGGTCCAGGTCGAAGCAGCGCCGAGCAAGGCGTTGGTGCTGAAGGCGAGGCTGCCGTTGTTCAGACCGATCCAGACCACGTTCGGATCGATCTTGGCCGTTGCGATCGACGACACGCTGTTGGTCAGAGTGTCCACCTCGGTGTAGGTGTTGCCGTTATCGGTGCTCTGATAGAGCCCGAAGGTGGTCGGAGTTACACCCGTCGGATCGGAGATATTGAAGCCCGCGTAAACCGTCGTGTCGCAGGTCTGGTCGAAGGCGAAAGCGCTTCCGCTCAGATTGAAACCGCCCGGTACGGCCGGCGACAGGGTCACAGTACCGCTCCAACTTCCGGCGGTGCCGCCGGTGGTAGTCTGCGAATATCCGCCGTCGTCGGTGGTAATCGCGTGGAGCGGATTGCACGGATCCACGGTCATCGGACCGCCGTCACCGTCTTGTCCAAGCTGCCAGGTGGTGCCGGTATAACCCGAGCCGAATTGCGAATTGCCGGTGTCCTGAAAACCGCCGTAGGTCCACAGCCGGTTGGCATTTGAGCCGCGCCCGATATCGATCCCGCGCAGCAGATTGGCCGCAATCGCCCCATTTGAGAATGAGGTCGTGCCGTTGATGTTGGTAAACGCGCCGTTGGTAGTGGTCGCTACGCCACCGTCCGTGCCGATATAAAAAGTCTGCCCGGTCGCGTCATGCGGGCTGAAAGTGAACGCGTGGTTGTCCCAATGGACCTGGTTGAGCGTAATCGCGGTTCCGCCGAAGCTGGTGCCGCCGTTGGTCGACTTCCAGACCTCCTGGAATCCGATATAGACCGTCTGATCGGTGGTCGGATCGACTCCGATAGTCTGATCGTATCCGCACTGGCAGCCGCTGCCGCTATTGCCGTCGGCGCCGCCGGCCGCATTTGCACCCGGCAGATTCGTCCAGGTGCCGTGCCGCCGCCGTCGGTGGAAACCCACATCCCCAGAAATTGGCTCGGCGCCAAGGTCGTTGGCGTCGTGTTCTGGACCGTCGCGTAGATTGTCTGTCCGGGTGGGTTCACGCCGCCGGTAGTTGACTGCGCGAATGCAATGAATCCGATATGGCCGCCGGTTACGACCGGGTTCTGCAGCGGCGAGCCGTTCGACGCCGTCCACAGGTTGGTGAAGGTTGGGGGGGCGGCAAGAGTAGCGTCAGTCGAAACGAAAATTCCCAACCCGCCGATCGATACGCGCACGAGCTTCGGGTTCTGCGTATCGAGGCGAATATCGTCGATGCCGTTGCCGGCGAATCCTGAAACAGTAAGCCGCGAGAAGGTCGCGCCCGCGTCGAGCGAGCGATAGAGCCCTTGGGTGGTGGCGACCAGCAGCACTCCCGGAGCAGGAAAGACTATCCGTCTGATCGCGACGCCGGTCGGGCTGTTGGGCAGCAGCGTCCAGGTATTGCCGCCATCCAACGACTTGTAGATACCGACCGCCGTGAAGTTACAGCCGGGACAATCGCCGCCGAAGGCCGGATTGTCCGTGCCGACATAAACGATCGACGGATTACCCGGATCGAGCGCCACCGCGCCGGTTGATAGCGACAGCAGACCGTCGGTCTTAGGCGCCCAGGTGTTGCCGTCATCGGTCGACTTCCAGACCCCGCCGCTGCCAAACGCGGCAAAAATCGTCTGATCGGTCGTGCCGCGCGGATCGATTGCGATATCGACCACCTCGCCCGAATCCGGCGCTACCCCTGTTGCTGATTTGCTACCGCAGTGGGCATAAAGTGATGACCAGTTGACGGCTACCCGGACTGTTAAAACGAAGGGCGCGGCTGGTAGCGCCAGGGCCTTGGACCGCTCTGCGTACGCGACGGGTTGCGTCGGCGCCGCCAACACATTACACGTCTATCATCCGATCATCAGGCGGGCTCTCGCGGCGCGCACGCCGGCCATTTGCGGCCCTCACGCGCGCGCCGCGTAAAGCGAGAAATCATGTAAGGCGAGAAATCGATGGACCGAGCACCTTTGCAGCATACCAACAGCCGCTACGAGCAGGAGCTCTCGGAGCTGCGGGAAACGCTCCTGCGCATGGGTGAGTTGGTGTGCAATCAGATCGACGACGCCATCCAATGCCTGTTCGCGGGCGACGCCGACGGTGCCGCTGCGATCGCCGCGCGTGACGCCGAGGTCAACCGTCTCGACAGCGAAATCGATGAGAGTTGCGTGCAGATCCTCGCCCTCAATCAGCCAACCGCGATCGACCTGCGGATGATTCTGGCGAGCCTCAAGATTACCACCGACCTCGAACGTATCGGCGACCAGGCGGTCAATATCTGCGCACGCCCGAGTAGTAGCGCCCGTCGTGTCGCGTTCGGCGTCGATGCCGAAATCGAACGGATGACTACGATTGCCCGAGAGATGGTCAAAAAGAGCCTGCGCGCGTTCGAACATAGCGACACCGCGCTCGCCAAAAGCGTGATCGAGACCGACGATCAAATCGACGCCTTGCATCGTCGCGTACTCGACCAGTTGCTCAACTCGATGATCGACGAGCCGGCCGGTATCGGACAGGGCACCACGCTGCTGTTCGTTTCGCGATCATTGGAAAAGATCGCCGATCATGCGACCGCCGTAGCCGAGTCGGTGGTATTCATGGTCGAAGGCCGCGACATCCGCCATCGCGAACGCCCGACTCGCTAATCACTACTGGGTCACTTCACTCACTTTACTTTAGGGCGAGTGCAGGTTATCCTGTGGTCACGCTAGGACGCATCTCCCCGTTAAGCCTCAAATCGGCTTTCTGTCTGCTGCTTCCTCGCAAATATTTCAGGAGGCCAGACAATTGGCCAGCAAGCTTTACGTGGGCAACCTTGCCTACTCCGTCACGAACGCCGACCTCGAGGCGTTGTTTTCCCAAGCCGGCGCCGTCGAAAGCGTCGCCGTCATTACCGACAAGTTCTCGGGCCAATCCAAGGGCTTCGGGTTTGTCGAAATGGCCGATTCGGCCGATGCCGCCCGCGCAATCGAGCAATTCAACGAGACCGAACTCAAGGGCCGTAATATAAAGGTCAATGAGGCGCGTCCGCGTGAAGCGGGCGGCGGTGGTGGCAATCGCGGCGGTGGCGGCGGTGGAAATCGTAGCGGCGGTGGCGGCGGCAACCGCGGTGGCAGCCGCTGGTAGTCCGGCTGTGCTCTAGCGGCTTCCTCTGCAACTCTAAAGCGAATCTGCTTCCCAGCCATCAAGTCAAGGACGCTACGCCTTGATCGCCGCACAGAACTGCACACGGATTGCGGAGCGTCCCTGGGAATGGCCGTGGTGGCGGATGACCCGCGAGGATGCCGCCATTCTGCCGTGGATCGTCTTGATTCACGTCACTGCGGCCGTTGGGTTGATCCTGTTTCCGCTTCCCGGTTGGCCCATAGTGTTAAGCGCGATCGCCTTGGCGTGGCTTGGTGGTCTTGGCACCACCGTATGTTACCATCGCGCGATCGCCCATCGGGCGCTTACGCTCAAGCCGTGGGCCTTTCTGATTCTCACCTTCTTTGCCGTTCTCAACGGTTCCGGCAAGCCGATTAGCTGGGTTTCCGGCCATCGGCTGCATCACGCGAGCGCCGATACCGACGAGGATATCTCAAGCCCGCGACACGGGTTCTGGTGGTCGCATCTGCGCTGGCTGTGGCAGGCGGGTATCCCCGATTCGACACGTTTTTGCCCCGATCTCGATAGCCGCAAATACCGCATCTGGACTTACCTGCAGCCGCCCGTGCTCGCGCTTTCGTACTTCGGCGGGCTCTTTTTCGGATGGCCCGCGTTCTTTTGGCTCGGTTCAATCCGGCTGGTTTTCGCGTTGCACGCGCAATGTTTCGTCAACAGCATCTGCCATACCGAACCGACCGCGGCGCCGGGTGAGGATTCCAGCCGCAACGTGCATTGGCTCGCACTGATGCATTTCTTTCAGGGCGAGAACTGGCATCGCAACCATCACGCCCGTCCGGGCTCGGCCCAGCTCGGATGGGGTTGGCGCCAGCCCGACGTGGGCTATCTGACGATTTGCGCGCTTGAAAAGATCGGCGCCGCCCGCGACGTCCGCCGCCTGCGACGCGTCTGACCCAGAAGTCTGTCCGCGCTCAGTAGAGATAGACCTGGTTATAAGCCAGGACCGGCGGTCCGGTCCAAATCACCAGACCAGTTTGCGGCTTCACGGATCTTCCGCGCCAACTTCCTTCCCCCAACCCCTTACCAGCGCACCAGCATCATCTCCGAGCAAAATCCCGGGCCCATCGCGAGGATGACTCCCGGCGCTCCTGGCGCCGGCCGCTTGGTGGTCATCACGGCCTCTAACACTTTCAGCACCGACCCCGACGACAGGTTGCCGAATTCCGCGAGGCATTCCCACGACAGCGCAAGCTCGCCTTGGCACAGGCCGAGCGCCGTTTCCACCGCCTGCAATATCTTGGGGCCGCCCGGATGAATCACCCAGCTCTCGATTTCGCGGCGGGTCAGCCCATTGGCGGCCAGAAACGAATCGACGTCAGCGCCGAGCCGCCGCTGGATCAATTCGGGCAACTGCTGCGAAAGCACGATCGCAAAGCCTTTCTCCGAAATGTCCCAGCCCATGATCTGCTCGGTGTCGGGATAAAACACCGACCGATTGGCGACAATCGTCGGGCCCGTCGTGCTGCGCTCCGCTCCCGCCAGAATTGCCGCAACCGCGCCGTCAGCGAACAAGCCCATCGAAATCATGTTTACAGTCGAGAGATCGTCGCGCTGCACCGTCAGCGAGCACAACTCCACCGATAAAATCACCGCGACCTGTTTCGGATAGGCGAGCACATAATCGGCCGCGCGTGTGAGTCCAATCGCCCCGCCGACACAGCCGACGCCGAAAATCGGCGTGCGCTTGATATCCGGGCGCAGCCCCATCCGGTTGATCAATCGCGCGTCGAGCGACGGGCTGGCGACTCCGGTTACCGAGACTACGTAGAGCGCGTCGAGGTCACGGCGCCCAAGACGGGCGCGCTCGAGTGCCGCATCGATCGCTCGTTCACCGAGTTGCGCCGCAACTTCCAGCCATGCCCGATTGGTCTCGCCGAAGGTCTCGAAACTGCTGTACTTTTCCAGCGGGAAGGACAGGTAGCGCTGCTTCACGCCCGCTCGCGAATGCAGCCGATCGAGCAGCGCGGGATGCTCCAGCCGCGCGCCCCAATGTTGCTTAATCGCGCCGGTGATTACTTCCTGCGGATAAAGATTCTCGGGAAAGGCGCTGCCGACGCTCAAAATTCTCATCTACAAAACTCCGTGAGGCGATTACCGCCCAGACTGTTGGCGACAACACGGCAAAGCGCTGGATGCCTGCCGAACAATTCGTGGGGACGAGCTGCGCGTGTTCGCGGTGGATCGTGAGTAATTATAGCAACCGCCGACGTGGCGATGCGGTTCCATATATAACATATATAATCGGATGGAGCAGAGCGGTTCTGTAGGGAACGAAATCTGATGCATCTGACCGACTCGCGCATACCGCTATCCCCCAGTAAACCTGATCGATTGCTAAACTGGAATTTTGAAATCCCATCGTGGGAATCTCGCGAAGGCCCCGCCGACCGATGCTTGCCCAATTTGCGACGGTGCAAAGTGGCGCCTCGCCACGCCCTTCTCGATCGGGCAGACTCGTGAGCGTGCCCAACGGCGCCACACTCCTCGAAGCGATCGCGCTGCGCAAAAGCTATGGCTCACGCCTGGTGCTCGATGGCATCAGCCTGGCCGTTAACGCCGGCGAAGTGGTCGGCCTGCTCGGCCCCAACGGCGCCGGCAAGACCACTACCCTCTCATTGCTCGCCACCCTGATTGAGCCCGATAGCGGCACCGTCCGCATCGCGGGCGCCATCCCTTCGCTCAGGCACCACGCCCTGCGCCGCCGGCTCGGCTTCGTGCCTCAGGCGATCGCCCTCTATCCGTCGCTGAGCGGCTTTCAAAACCTCGAACTGTTCGCCCGCCTTCACGGCATCTCGAAACGCCAGGCCCGCAGCGAATGTATGCGCGCACTCGAAGAAGTCGGACTGACCGAACGCGCCGATGATCGGGTCGCGACGCTCTCCGGCGGAATGCAGCGGCGGCTCAACCTGGCCTGCGGTTTGGTCCATCGCCCCGACCTGCTCTTGCTCGACGAGCCCACCGTCGGCGTGGACCCGCAATCGCGCGAGCAGATCCTCGAGACCGTCCGCCGTGCCGCGCAGGGCGGCGCCGCCGTCGTTTACAGCACCCATTACATGGAAGAGGTCGAGCGTATTTGCAGCCGCGCCCTGCTGATCGATCGCGGCAAAGTCGTCGCCGCCGGCACGGTTGCCGAGCTGATCGCGCTCGGCGGACGCCAGCCCCTGATGGAACTCACCTTCCAGGGCGCCCCGCCCCCAGCCTGGTGCGATGGCCTCGCCGGCATCACTCAAATCGCCGTCCCCGGCGCCAACGGCAACGGCAAGATCGCCCTCCAGCTTGAAAGTTTCGCTTTGGTCAGCCCTGTATTGGAGCGCGCACGCGCGGCGGGTGCGCAGGTCCTCGAATTCAACGTGCATAGCCCTAACCTCTCCGACGCTTTCATCGCCCTGACCGGTCGCGCCCTGCGCGATCTGATCCCCGATTCGTACTGAGTCGATTCCGCCGGGTTCCTTCGATGTTGCGCACCATCCGCCTCACCTTCCTCAATGAATTCCGCCTGCTCGCGCAGGATCGCGTCGGCTTGTTCATGCTGCTGCTCGCACCGATCGTGATCATCGCGGTCGCTGGTTTTTCGCTCGGCAATATCTACGGCGCCCGGATGGGCGCGCATACCTATACGGTGCCGCTGATCGACGACGACCACGGCGCGGTCGCCCGTGCGATTCTCGACGCCCTCGTGCACGAGCCCGCCGTCACCGTCGCCCAGGTCGCGAACCTTGACCTCGCGCGCGCCATCATCCGCGGACGCGATCGCGCTCCGCTCGCTATCGTGATTCCAGCCGGCACCACCGCCACGCTCGCCGCCGGCCGCGCCGCCGAGGTCGTGCTCTACGTCGATCCGATCAAACGCCTTGAAATCTCGGCGATCGAATTCCGCATCGGCGACCTCTGCCGGCGCATCACCGCCGCGGCCCAGGATCAGGCCCGCACACGCCTCGCCCACGGCGGCGCCGACTTGCGCGCGCGGCTCACGCGGATTTCCGCCAACCTCGACGCCTTGCAGACCGGCGTCGCCGACTATCAGCGGCAGTTGACCGGCGCACGCGCGCGCGCCGAGAAAGACCTGCAAGCGCAAATTCGCCGCCAGATGGGCGCGACCATCGACGCTTTGCGCGTGCAGACGCAAGCCGCGGTCGAAAAATCGATCGAACAGGCGCGCGCCTCGATCGCGACCGAAGTCAGCGCACGGCGCGGCGCGATCGCGGCCGTGACCGATTATCTCGTCGCCCTGCAGGCGAGCGAGCGCGACTTCGACCGCTGGTTCGCCGCGCTCAAGGCCGCCGCCGGATCGCACGCCGGCGCGATTCCGCCGCCGCCCTCCTTTCCCGCTCCGCCGGCGCAAACCGCCCTCGCCGAACTGGTCAAGCCGATCGACTTCGCGATCGCCCCGCCGCATCTGCCGCCAGTGGGTGACGCGGCCTCCGCCACGCCCGCATGGTCGATCGAATTGCCGCCGCCTCCGTCGCCACCCGCGCTCCCCAGCCCGCAATTGCGCGCCGATCTCGAAGCCCTCGCCCCCGCCGCTATGCCGGTCATTCCAGGTACGCTCGGATGGGCCGAGCGTACCGTCACCGGCGCCAGCGCCAACGTCAACTCCTTCGATCAGTACGTGCCCGGCTTCGGCATCACCTTTCTGCTCATCGGTATGTTGATGGGCATCTCGCTCGGCCTCATCGACGAACGCGACTGGGGCACCCTCGCGCGTCTGCGCGTCAGCGGTGCGTCATTGGCCGGCACGCTGCTCGGCAAGCTCCTCGCCCGCTTCCTCGTCGGTATGCTCCAGATGATCGTGCTGCTGGCGATTGGATACTGGCTGTTCGGCGTGTCGCTCGGCGGATATCCCGCGATGCTGCTGTTGCCCGCGGCCGCTATCTCATTTGCCGCGGCCGCTTTCGGCCTCATCATCGCCTGCGTCGCCCGCACTCACGACTCCGTGATGCCGATCGGCGCCGTCGTTGCGATGGCCATGTCGGCAATCGGGGGATGCTGGTGGCCGCTCGATTTCGAACCGTCCTGGATGCGCGCGTTCGCCCAGTTCCTGCCCACCACCTGGACGATGCTCGCCTTCAACAACCTGATGATTCGTGATTTGCCGGCGTTCAGCGCGCTGTGGCCCTCGCTGGCAACCATCACGCTGGGAGTCGTCTTCCTGGTGGTCGGCCTCTTCGGCGCCTCGCGTCTGTACGATTAGCTCCGCAGCCCGAACTGGCCCGTCAGTATCTCTATACGGTGTACGAGCCTGCCCGCCTCAATGCGCCGGTAGCACTTCCACGTGCCGCGCCGCCCATTCGCTCACGAGGTCTTTCTGTTCGTTGCTGAGCTCGGCCGCCGGATGGAATACGGTGTAATCCCACGGCGGCATCTCGCCGCGATTAACCACCCGCCCGATCGCTTCGATCGCTTCGTTCCTGCGATGTTCGTCGTAGTCCTTCCAGTTCGTGAAGTTCAGGTTCTTTCGCGCCGATCCCGAAAACCAGTACGACGGCGCCATCTTCACATACCAGGCGGCGCCGCCCCCCTCCGAATGACAGTCGAAACATGAACTGGCGAGTATCTGTGCGATCTTCGGATTCGACGAGATGGCGGCCCATGGATCTGGCGCCACCGCGGCCGCGGGCAGATGTGCCGTGTTGATCTTGGGCGAATTGCTCGAGCAGCCCGCCAATGTCGCCAGCGCAATCGCGATCGCGCCCGCGATTAGCCGCGGCGCAAGTCCAAGGTACGGCGCATTCCGACCGCGAACGTCGTTCTTTGCGATGGTCGGTCTGACTCCCGTATCCAAGGCTAACTCCTCCCGGGGGTTCTTCGACGCACGATAGCCCCTGCCGGGCGGCAGCGAAAGCGGCAAATTAAGCTGTCGGCAAAACTTGACGCGCTTGTAATCCAGACGCGAATCCGCCGCCCCGTGGATGTTGCGCGAAAGCGACGATGTTGCCGCCGTCAGCTAGATGTCTCGCGCCGTCGCTACTTACTGGCCCCTTATATTTCGCGGTTTGTTCGATCAAAAGCTGTGTCTCGCGCCAAATGGAAACATTCGTACGGTAGCCATCGTAACCGCCATCCGGCTATGATGCTGTCGTGCTGGTAATTTCGATCGGGCAACAGACGGATCTCATAGCGACGACAATATAAGACGATATGAGCACCACTCAGGCTCCCGGCGGACTGGCTGCCAACGACACCATATCCGACGCTGCTGATTCCGCTTCGTCAGCGGATCCTTCCACCACCACCGGGGCGCCCGCGACGGCCATCGCCGCCGCCAACGGCGCCCTCAACGGCGACGAGCCGCATCAAGACGTTCTCTCCGCGACCAATGGAGTAGCCTCCTCCTCCGACGTCATCACAATAGATCCAACGCTCAGGGCGCCCGAACTGTTTCTCAATCGCGAGCTGACCTGGCTGCAATTCAATCGCCGCGTCCTCGCGCAGGCGCAAGATGCGCGCAATCCGCTGCTCGAACGACTCAAGTTCCTCGCCATCACAGCTTCCAATCTCGACGAATTTTTCATGAAGCGCATCGGCG
>Ga0187888_1001506_pt1 | contig 21999 bp, 18 predicted proteins | sample June2016WEW_7_40_FD_132987 | JGI IMG/M metagenome (GOLD analysis project Ga0187888, IMG submission 132987) | Peatland microbial communities from SPRUCE experiment site at the Marcell Experimental Forest, Minnesota, USA - June2016WEW_7_40 | ecosystem: Environmental > Terrestrial > Soil > Wetlands... | reverse complement strand
CCCGGAGCCCGAGCGAAGATCGCGCATTGCGCCCCGCAAGGGAGGCAGTGAGAGCAGGTCGAGCGAGGGTCAAACGCGAGCTACTGGCCGAGACGAATGGATCCTACATCACCTCGGAACTCTTGATTTTTTCCCGCCAGAATTTTTCCCCAGCGAAAGTCGGGTGGTTTAATCCACGTGCTCGCCTTCGGCGAAGCCCGGCTCGGAGTGGGGCAGCACGTCGCGCTCGCCAGCCACCCAAACGTAAAGCGTGGGCAACAGAAAGATACTCATCACGAGAGCCGCCATCAGGCCACCCACGATCACGATGGCGAACGGGCGCTGCGAATCCGAGCCGATGGCATGCGACATCGCCGCCGGCAAAAGCCCCAGAGTCGCGACCAGCATCGTCATCATGATCGGGCGCAGCCGCAGCACGGCGCCCTCAACAGCCGCATCTTCCACGGAATAGCGACGCACACGTAACTGGTTGATGTATTCCAGCATGATCACGCCGGTCTGCACGCATACGCCGAACAGAGCCAGGAATCCGACACCAGAGGAAACGCTGAAGTTCGTGCCGGTGAACAAGAGAGCCAACAGACCGCCGATGGGAGCCACTGCAACATTGGCCATGATCAGCATCGACCACTTGAATGATTTGAACATGGTGTAGAGAATGATGAAGATGATCAGAATCGTGATGGGCAGCACGATCAGCAACCGCTGGTTCGCTCGCTTCTGGCTGGCGTATTCTCCTTCCCATTTGATGTGATACCCGGTGGGTAATTTCACTTGCTCGCCGACCTTGTGGATGGCCTCTTGCACCGTGCTACCCAGGTCGCGGCCGCGCACGCTGTACTTGATTGCGATATAACGCTGGTTGCCCTCGCGATAGATTTCCGAACCACCGTCCGCGACCTGTATTTTGCAAAGCTGAGCCAGCGAGACGCGTTCTCCGGTGGGCGAGAGTAGACGAATCTTCTCGATGGCTTCTTTTGTGTCGCGGAATTGCGGGAGATAGCGCAGGACGAGGTCATAGCGGGCTTCGATTTGCAGCACCTGGGTGAGCGCGTTTCCGCCGACTGCAGTCTGGATTGCATCCTGCACGTCGGCGACGTTGATCTGGTAACGAGCGGCGGCATCCCGGTCGACGGTTATGTTGAGGTTGGGCTGGCCGAGAACACGAAAGACCCCCAAATCCTCAATGCCCTGAATCTGGCGCATGATGGCGACGATCTGATCGGCCTTCTCTTCCAGGGTTCTCAAATCATCGCCGTAGACTTTAGTGGCGAGTTCTCCCTTGACGCCGCTGACCGCTTCTTCCATATTGTCTTCAATGGGCTGCGAGAAACCCCAAACGACGCCGGGGATCTTGTCGAGTTCGCGCTGCATGGCGGCGATCAGTTCATCTTTGTCCTCATGGAAGACCGGCCGCCATTTTTCCTTCGGCTTGAGGTCGACGAAGTATTCCGTATTGAAGAAGCCCGTGGTATCGGTTCCGTCATCGGGGCGCCCGACCTGGCTGGTGCACTGCGGAACTTCGGGGAAAGAGCAAAGCATTGCTCGTGCCTGATTAGCGACTCGGATACCTTCATCTGGGCCTGTGCTGGGAGCGAGCGTGCCGCGGACCCAGAGCGCGCCCTCGTCCAGATGCGGCAAAAATTCGGAGCCGATTACCCCACTGAAGCCGAGATACATTCCCAGAGCGACACCCGCCAGCCCCACACCGACGGTGATACGGCGGTGACGAATGGCCCAACGAACCGCATTGCGGTAGCGCTCGGTCAGGAAATACATGATCGGGTTGTGCCATTCCTTCGCGCCTTTGGCGAAGGCGAAACTGGCCAGCACCGGCGCGATCAGCATGGAGAAGATGAGAGCGCCCAGGAGGGCGAAGGCGACAGTCCAGGCCATGGGCTGAAACAGCCGGCCTTCGACACGCTGCAGCGTGAAGATCGGCAGGTAGGCGGTGATGATAATGCCGATGGCGTAGAAGACTGGCCGCTGGACTTCGTGCGCTGCCTCGCCGATGCGTTCCATTGGGGTCTCGGTTTCGCGGGCGAAGCTCATGTGGCGGACGATGTTTTCGATCATCACCACCGCGCCGTCGACCACCATGCCAAAATCGAGCGCTCCCAACGACAGCAGGTTGGCGGGGACTTGTTTCAGATCAAGACAAATTGAGGCAAACAACAGAGAAAACGGAATCGTGGCAGCGACGATGAGTGCGCCGCGTACGTTGCCCAGGAACAGAAACAGAATGATCGAAACCAGGATCATCCCTGCACCCAGGTTGTGCAGAACGGTGCGGCTCGTGAAATGAACCAGGTCGCTGCGATCGATGAAAGGAACGATCTTCACTCCTTTGGGCAGGATGTGATCGTTCATCTCGTCAATTTTTTCGTGCAGCGCCTTCAGGGCCGGATCTGCGGCTGCGCCCTTGCGCAGGAGCACGATGCCGGAAACCACGTCGTCGTTGTCAATAATCTTGCCGTCTTCGCGATGCATAGCACGGGCGAATTGGCCAAGCCTGATTTTCGGGCCCTGTGAAACCACGGCAATGTCTTTGACGTGGAGGGGCGTGCCATTCTTGGTCAGAATTACCGTCTGTTCGATGTCGTGAACCCGATCGACCAGTCCGACTTCGCGGACGTTGATTTGCTGCAGGCCGACCTGGATGAAACTGCCTCCGGCGTTAGCGTTGTTGTTGGCCAGTTGTTGCTCGACCTGAGCGAGGCTCAATCCGTAGGAGACGAGCTTGTCGGGATCCAGCCGAACCTGATATTCGCGGGTGGGCCCGCCGAAACTGGCGACGTCAACTATGTCGGGGACCGACTTGAGATTCTTTTCGACGATCCAGTCTTCGATGGACTTCAGTTCCATCGGGTCATACTTCGGATTCGTGCTGCGCAGGGTGAAGAAATAAATCTGTCCGACCGGACTCCAGTCGGTGCCCATCTGCGGCGCCACGCCCGGCGGCAGCGTGACCTGACTCAAGCGTTCGAGGACGCGCTCGCGGTTCCAGGCGTTGTCGGTTCCATCTTCGAAAATCAGCTTAAGGTCAGAAAGTCCGAACAACGAGAACGATCGCAGATGCACCACGCCGGGGATGCCGTTCATGGCCGTTTCCAGCGGAATGGTGACTTGTTGTTCGATTTGCTCGGCGGCAATTCCCGGCCACTGAGTGATGATTTCGACGTAATTGTCGGCCACGTCGGGATAGGCTTCGATGGGCAGGTTGTGGAACGAAACGATGCCCCAGGCAAACAGCAGCAGCGCGCCGCCCAAGACCAGCAGGCGGTTGCCGAGGGCGAAATCGACGACGCGGCGAATCATTTGAAATCAGTTCTCAGTTGTCAGTCCTCAGTACAAGGCAGAAGTCAGAAGGCAGAATGAGGAAGTAAAACCCCGCAGCCTGGCTTTTCACTTCTGCATTCTTACTTCTCACTTCTGCATTCATGGTTATTGCTCCACCGTGTTCTGCAGATCGAGCGCGTTCGACACAACCTGGTCACCGGGCTTGATCCCGGAGACGATCTCCTGTTGCTTGCCGGGCAGCATGTTCCCCGTGACGACTTCGACGCGCCTGAAATGGCCGCTGCCCAACGGCGTGTAGACCCACTCGCGGTCGTGGAGATGGAGCACCGCGGTTGCGGGAACGGCGGAGCGGGTCTCCGGCTGCTTGCCGTAGAACGTGGCCGTGGCAAACATTCCGATGCGCATCATGCCGGGGTTTTTCACTTCCAGCCGGACTTTTGCGGTGCGGATGTTGGGGTCGAGAATGGGCAGAATGTTATCGATACGTCCCTTCAAGACTTCGTTGGGATACGCATTGAGGTGAATGTCGGCGTATTGCCCGACGCGTACTGCATCGAGATCGTTTTCGTAGACGTCACAGATGATCCAGACGTAAGAAAGATCGGAGATGGTGAACGGGTTCGGACCCGACAAGCCTTGCACGCCGGCGGCATTCGTAACTTGCTGGTCGGTGATCACGCCCGAGATGGGTGCTGTAATGTCCACGATTCCAGAAGGATGGTCTTTGTCGATACCGAGAAGACGCAGCTGTTCCGTCGCGGCGGTGAGGTCGGCTTTGGCATCTCCTTCGGTGTCCTCGGCCTGCTCGAGGGCGCTCTTGGCGATGGCGCCTTTTTCGTACAGAGTCTGCGCGCGCTCGAGCTGAATGCGGGCCAACCGCTCGTCGTTTTCGGCCTTCAGATAAATGTCGTAAGCGCTGGAGACGTCGCCGCTGCGAACTCTTAGCAGCACTTGGCCCTTTTCTACGGTGTCGCCGAGCCTGGCTTTGATCTCGACGACGCGTCCTGAAGCCAGGGAGATGACGGGCACGGCGCGGGCGATATCGGGCTGCACGACCCCGGTCACATTCAGCGCGGGAACTGCTTTGTGCTCGACCGCGGCGACCAGCGGAAACTGCTCAGGATGGTCAACCGTGAAATTATTGGCGTCGAGTTCGGGCTCGACGACAGCCTTGGGCGGCGCTTCTGCACTGGGGTTCGCCTTGCTGCTGCAGCCAACGAACAGGAACGACAGCGGCAAACCCAGAGCCAGCGGAAAAATCCGTTTGGAAAAATGAGCCCTCATGGGACGACCTCGCGGCCCACCGCCATATTCATCTGCGCGGCAGCCGTCAAATACGCGCCTACTAGATTCACGTAATTCAGCTGCACGGTGCGGTAGTCGCTTTCGGCGTCCAGGAAATCCAGCAGCGATGCGCCCCCGTGCTGATAGGAAAAAAAGACCGTGTCGCGGACGCGCACGGCTTGATCCAGGTATTTTCGTTTGTACGGCTTCAGCAGCTCGATGTTGCTGTTGACGATGGCGTAAGCAGAATCTACATCGCTGTAGACCTGGGTCTCCACTCCCTGGCGCAGCTTCTGGTTGCGGTTGATGTCAATTTTGGTGCGCAGCTTCTCGCCCTGGTTGCGGTCGAAGATGCGCAGCGGAACGCTCACGCTCACTCCGAGCGTGTCGGTCGCGAGGGGATTGTTGGTCGAGGCATTGTGCGTGTACCAGGCGCTCACCGTCGGATCAGTGGAGCCGTTAGCCTCAGCCAGTTTGTAGCTGGTTTCCGCCTGTTGTATCGAGAGCACAGCGGCGCGCAGATCTGGCCGCGCATCGAGCGCGTCCTTGCGATAGTCATCGAGCGAAAGCAGGTCCTCGCTGAAATCGTAAGGCCCGTCGACATCGAAGCTGTCAACCGGGCGGTGGTCATTCAGCAAAGCCAGCAGGTTGATCTTGGTGGTGCGCAGGTTGACCAGTGCAGCCTGCAGATCGGATTCGTACTGCAAGCGTTGCAGTTCGAGCCGGTCGAGATCAATCTGGGCGATGTCGCCGGCCTGGTAGCGGTCGCGGCTGATTTTCAGAGCCTTGTCCCAGTAGTCGAGATTGTCCTGCGCCACGCGCAGCACGGCCTTGGCCTGAAGGATGCCGACAAAGGCGTCGCGCAGGTTGAAAAGCAGATTGCGCTCCATGTCGGCCTGCTGGGCCACCCCGATGGCAGTGCCTTGCTTGGCAACCTCGAGCCGAAGATGCCGCTTGTTCCGCCTCTCGAACAGATAACTGACGCCGGGGGACTCAAAGGTCCCGGCAAATGGCCGCCACTCGCCGTGGTTGGGAGCGATCTGGGTTCCGTCGACGGTGAGCGAAAGTTGTGGGTTCGGCCGCAGAAACGAGGTGATCTCTTCCGCCTTCAGTTCGTCGATGTTCAACATACCCGCCAGCATGGTGGTGTTGTTCATCTCGAAGTTGTGCTTCACGGTATCCCAGTTCCAGACCTGGAGGGCAGATGGAGCCTGGGGCGCCGGTTGCTGCGCGGCAACGCTCGCCGCGCCGCCCAGCACAGCCAACCAAACCAGCGGTCGCCACAGTCTTTTCTGCATCAGGCTCTCCCTGCTCAAGCCTCAATTGGCCCGGACACAGCGCTCGGGCCGGTTCCTGCCGGCGCAGATCGCTTTCGAACCTGCGATCCCGCTTCGAAAATCTCCGCAACAATAATGAAGGAGTCAGACCGCCGATCTTCCGAACGAAGCAATTTCTCGAACTGCTCCGCGGCTCAGAACCTTGAATCGGCGATCGGCGGACGGAACGACTACGCGAGGCAGACCACTGGAGGAGAACGGCCGGCCCTGTGCAGCGCAGGCGCCGCCGGAAGGGGAAAAAACGGGTGCAAGGGCAAGTCGCCGGAGTCTGCGGCGAGTGAAATCGTCGAAGCTGGTCCCAGCAGGGCTGGTGGAATCTGCGCCCTGGAGTTCCAGAGGAGGCTCTTGTCGCCGCCCGCCTGCCGGATGCTCCGCTTGCTCAGCGGAGACTCTTCCATCTCAGTCCGCATGGCGATGAGGTCGTCGCTGGCCGAAATCACGGGGAAGAGCATCACCAGCAGACAGCCTAGAGCCAGCAGGCACTGCAGGGAACTAAACGTGTGCTCCGCACGGGCGCTTCTCGAGTTGCGCCAGAGCCAGTAGGCCGGCACAGCCAGCAGCAGCCACGCGAGATTGAGCAAAAGTTCCATAAACAAGGGACAAAAGGGGCGAAAACACTACTGCTAAGAGTATTAGTTTTTCAGAAACTGCGAATCGAAGTCAATGTGACTTCCGTGTGGCGAGGCGGCGTGCCATGCAAGATACCAGTGCCCGGGCATTCTTAGGTGGAGATCCGAGAAGAATTGTGAAAAAGTAAAGTCTGGGGCTTTGGAAAGCGCAGCCCAGACCCTGGAGGAGCATGAGAAGACTCCGATGCACATTGCAGGTTTCCGCTCTGCTCGCCGTTTTGGCGTGCGCCATGGGGCTGGCTGTCTGCCAACCCGGTTGGGCCAGGGCAGATGAGCAGCAGGCGGGGACGGAGGCTGCGCCGGCAGATCCGCAAGACGATCAAGGGCTTGTGATCGAGAACGATTCAGACCTCCCCGAGGGCTATCCCAGCCGGCATTATGAACTTCGTTTTCACGCGCGGGGCGGAGTGTCGGCGCTGCACTGGAGAGTAGAAAAGGGCGCGGTGCCACCCGGTCTCCAGCTTGACGACAGCGGATTGCTGCACGGCGAGCCAGTTCGAGCGGGAGAGTTTCAGTTCACCGTTTCAGTCGGTGAGAGCGGCAGGCCGGAATCGGCAGTGCAGAAGGGATTTGTGTTGAAGGTGATCTCCGCGCTTGCTCTGAATTGGAAAGATCCGGCACACGTGAATGGAAACCGGATCGAGGGCAGCGTCACCGTTACGAACACCACGCCCGATGATATGGATCTGACCTTCATCGTGCTGGCAGTCGCCGGCAATGGGAGAGCAACGGCGATCGGATACCAGCACTTCATGCTGCACCGCGGCACGATCGGGAAGGAACTCCCCTTCGGCGACACCCTGCCGCACGGTGGATATGTCGTGCATATCGACGCCGTGGGTGAAGTGGCGCCGAAGAAACTGATTTACCGGGAGCGCATGCAGACTGAGAGAGCGTTGCAAGTGACCGTGGGGCCTTAGAGTTGCAGGCTAACGAGCCGCCGCCAGAGCAAATCGCTCTCGCCTTCCCTTGACACCAGCCCCGCGGGTCGTGTAACCAATGGCTCGACCTCATACAACATCAGAAAGGAATCTTCATGTCTCCTCTGCAATCGGCTGTCATCGGTGCTGGATTTGTCGGACGGGCTCACATCGAAGCGCTGCGCCGGCTGGGTGTTCCGATCCTGGGTGTGCTCGACAACTCACCCGAACGCTCGGAAGCTACGCGCGCCGAGTTGCGTCTTCCGCGGGCCTATCGTTCGCTCGAGGAACTCGGTGCCGACCCTCAGGTGAACGTAGTCCACATCTGCACGCCCAACCATCTCCACTTTGCGCAGGCCTCGGCTCTTCTGCGTGCCGGCAAGCATGTGCTCTGTGAAAAGCCGGTGGCGATGAACACCCGCGAAAGCGCGGCTTTGATCGAACTGGCTCGCGAGCACAAACGGGTAGGTGGAGTGAATTACAATCTGCGCTATTATCCGCTCTGCCAGGAGGCGCGGGCCCGCATTGCCAGCGGCGCGATCGGCGAACCACGGCTGGTCCACGGCAAGTTCCTGCAAGATTGGCTCTTTTATCCCACCGACTGGAACTGGCGACTGGAGACCGAACTGGGCGGCGACCTGCGCGCCGTCTCCGACATTGGGACGCACTGGCTCGACATGGCCCAGTGGCTCACCGGGCGCAAGGTGGTCGAAGTCTGCGCCGATCTGGCCACCATCATTCCGACCCGCCAGCGGCCCAAGGGCCGGGTCGAAACTTTTCAGTCTGCGGCTGGCATCGCCACCGAGCCGGTCAAGATTTCGACCGACGACTACGCGTCGGTGCTGCTGCGCTTGGAAGGCAATCTGCGCGGAGTGATGACCGTCTCGCAAGTCAGCGCCGGACGCAAGGCGGCGCTAATGTGGGAAGTCAACGGTTCGGAAGGCTCGCTGGCGTTTAATTCCGAGTCTCCCAATAGTCTCTGGATTGGGCACCGCAAACAGGCCAACCAGGAACTGATGAAAGATCCGTCATTGATGACCCCCGCGGCGAGAGGGTATTCGGCCTATCCCGGCGGGCACACCGAAGGCTACCCGGACACGTTTGTGCAGCTGTTCAAGGATTTTTACGCGTACATCGAAAAGGGCAGCAATTCGCCGCCGGAGTTTCCGACCTTTCAGACAGGCCATGACGAACTCGCGTTATGTGATGCCATCGCAGAAAGCGCGCGTGAAGGGGGGTGGGTGAAAACTTAGAAGTCAGCCCTCGGTGGCTTTCTCAAATCCTTTATGAATAACTTCGAGAGTATCCTCCGCCAAGCCTAGCGCGGGCAGTTGCTCGCGCGTGAACCAGCGGACCTCCGCGGCGTCGCTGGCGGCAAGAAGTCGTCCGCCCACCGGGCGGCAGAGGAAATCGATCAACACGTAGTGGTACTGCACGCGGCTGGCAGCGTCGCGTAGGACGCGGTCGAATACGCCCAGCAGTTCGCCGGCTTCGACGATGAGTCCGGTTTCTTCACGAGCCTCGCGAACGGCGGCTTCGCGCACCAGCTCACCGACTTCCAGCGCGCCTCCGGGAATGGACCACTGGCCCTGGATGGGCGGGTGAGCGCGCTTGACCAGAACCACGCGGGAACTCTTGATGATGACGGCCCCAATCCCTACCAGTGGCTGCTCGGGAAATTCGCGTTTCATGCTGCAGGGGATTCTAAAGCATGCTGGTCCGCGACTTGGCCTTTCTGTGTTTACAATGAGTGGCCTATGGCGCTGGAAGAGTACAAACGCAAACGGCGGTTCGAGGAAACGCCGGAGCCTCCGCCCAAGGTGGAGACGAAATCGGGCAATCGCTTCGTGGTGCAGAAGCACGATGCGACCCGCTTGCACTACGATTTTCGACTGGAAATGGAAGGAGTGCTGAAATCGTGGGCGGTGCCGAAAGGGCCGTCGCTCGATCCCGCGGACAAGCGGCTGGCCATGCAGGTCGAGGATCATCCGGTGTCGTATTTCGACTTTGAAGGAAACATTCCGGAGAACAACTACGGCGCGGGCACGGTGATGGTCTGGGACGTGGGCACCTGGCAGCCGCTTTCCCCGGTAGCTGTGCAAGGCAAGTATGTTCCGGGCACAGAAGCGGAAGCGGCGGCGATGCTGGCGAAAGGCGATCTGAAATTTCGTTTGCATGGCAAGCGGCTGAAGGGAGACTTTGCGCTGGTCAAAATGCGCGGGCGGCGTCCGGGAAGCAAGGGCAACGAATGGTTGATGATCAAGAAACACGATGAACATGTCGTGGAGGGATTTGATGCCGGGGACATTGATGAATCGGTGTTAAGCGGGCGCAGCCTGGCGGAGATTGCCGGCGATGCGGGATCGGCGGAGTGGAAGAGCCGTCCAGCGGCGCGCGGAAAGTTGAAGGCGGCCTGGCTGGCGGATGCCGTGGCGAAGCTTGATCAGAAGAAGAAACAGAAGCTCAACGCAGAGGGCGCAGAGGACACAGAGGAAGGAGGTAAGAAAAAGCCGGCCGCCGCCGAGACTAGCGATGCAACTGACCTTGCGACTCCGCCAGCACAACAGAAGAGATCAAAATCCTCTGCGGCCTCCGTGTCCTCTGCGTTGAGTTCGTCCGTGCCGGTCAAGCGGCCAATGCCGGCGACGATTCATCCCATGCTGGCCGAGTCGGTGGAGGAGGCATTTGACGGGACAGAATGGCTGTTTGAGATCAAGTGGGATGGATATCGCGCGATTGCTTTTATCAGAGACGGCAAGGCACGGCTGGTGTCGCGGAATCAGAACGACCTGACGCCGCGCTATCCTGAGTTGAAGGACCTGCCACGGTTCATCAAGGCAAAGACTGCGATTCTCGACGGCGAAGTGGTTGCGCTCGATGCCGACGGGAAGGCCTCGTTCAGCCTGATGCAGCAGCGGACGGGATTTCGTCCCGCCGGACGGCGGGCGGCGGCCAATGCCGATGTGCTGGTGCTGTATCACGCGTTCGATCTGCTCTACCTGGATGGCTACGATTGGCGGCGGGTCCCGCTCGAGGATCGCAAACGCAAGCTGGCGTCGGTGCTGGTGGCGGGTGATGCGGTGCGCTATTCCGATCATTATAAAGAACATGGCAAGGCCCTGTTCGAAATGGCGCGGAAGAAGGGATTGGAAGGAATTGTCGCGAAAAAGCGCGCTAGCTTCTACGAAGAACGGCGCAGCCGCGAGTGGCTGAAGATCAAGATTCGCCACCGGTTGGAATGCGTGATCGGCGGCTTTACCGAGCCGGAAGGCAGCCGGGCGCACTTTGGTTCGCTCGTGCTCGGGCTTTATGACAGGCGAGGACGCTTGATCCATGTCGGCCAGGTGGGAAGCGGGTTTGATCAGCAAGCGCTGGATGAAATCTGGAAGGTGTTGAACCGGCTGGAGACCAGGAAAAATCCGTTCTCGGGTGAAGTTGAAGCGCTGCGCAAAGTGAGCTGGGTAAAGCCGGAATTAGTAGCGGAGATTGAATTTGCGGAATGGACCGGCGGGGCCGACGGCGGCGGCCCGAAGCTGCGGGCGCCGGTGTTCCTGGGGTTGCGGGATGACAAAGATCCCAAGGAGTGCGTGCTCGAAGAGTGGGATTTGACTGACAACTGAGCCCTGACCACCGGCGACTGGCTCTCGCTACTTGACGTCTTTCATCGCCAGCAGGGTTCCGAAATCGCGGCCGCTGGGGTCGACAGCGCGCGCTACGACGGCAGCAAAAACATCCCTCAGTTCAGGAAACTTCGCCACCAGCGCTTTAATCACGGCGACGTTACTTTGATTGGCCTGGCCCGTATTCGAAGCGTCGGCGGTCTGGTACTTCACGACCAGATCCAGGTCACTGCCCACCGCAGTGGGAAAAAGTGTAGTCAACTTGTAGGTCGTGCTTCCGGCAATGAGGTCGGCAGTTTTGCCTTCCACGGGAAAGTCAGCCGGTTCGAGACTCTGAAATTCATCGTAGAGCTTGTCCGTAGCCTGTGTGCTCATGAAAGGCAAGGGAGAAATCAGGCTGCGGGCTTCGAGGTAGAAAAGCCAGGCATTGTGCAACTGGCCTTTCGTTTTGTGCTCCCGGGCGCGGGCTGCGAACCATTCGCTGTCATGCCCGGCGACCAGTACCGGCTTGAAGTAAAGACCCGCCAGCTTCCAGTCGGCTCCTGTCTGCTGCGCAACCACGGACAGGTTGGTTCGCGCATGGGGTGAAGTCGCGTCGAAAATGATCACGGCATATTTGCCGGGCGGAAGATTGTCAAAATAGAAAACGGCGCTGCCTGAGGTCTGGCCGTTCTTGCCGAAGACTCCGCAGTAGAACTCCGCGTGCGGGATCGCAACCGTACCCTCGGCCGCGAGCAGAAACAGCGCCTTTGCTGTGGGTTGTGCGCCCGCGAGATCCTGTTGGTGATCCTTGACCGTAGTTTCAATGCCGGAGAAATCTGAAGCCAGGCTAGGGATGGCGCTTTGTCGTAGCGCCGCGGCATCGCCCTTGGCAGCCAGGTCGAAGTAGCGTTGGCCGGCCGCGGTGATAGCGGAACGGGTGGCGTCGTCTAAATCGCCTGAAATCTGGCAGTTCTGGGCGTAAACCAGTGAGGCAAAGCATGCCAATGCTGCCAGGATGGTCCAAAAGACGCAGGCCCGCAACCAGCTGCGCACCGGTCTCATCCTATGCTCCACTCTGCCTTCATCTTCCCGAGGCGAACTGACCGTGTTCAGTTTACGCTCGCGCTCTACCCGCCTGTGAGGATTTTACGCCGAGTGCAAGTACATGACAGCTATCGAGTTGCAGACGCGCCTCGGGTCCGTGCGACAGCCATAATGCGATCGCAAGAGAGCAGAGTTGAGACGTTCTAACGTGTGGCATACCCATGCTTGCCTCTCAACCGTGTGGTGCTAGAATCTCGGGTAGAGAGGGTTCTTACAGGATCTCCTGAGGTCCCAGTCTGCGGGAAGGAGCGGTGATGAGTGCGGCCTTTAAATTCGCCAGGCTTGCCGGGATCGTCGTGCTCTGCCTGAGCAGCTTGAGCCTCGCAGACGCGGCATCCAGTCAAACCCGGCACAAAGCGAAGAAGCCGGCGTTGCCTCCATTGCCCTCGGGACCGACGGGCCCGGTGCCGCAGATTCCGCTGGATTCGATCGCGCCGGTGCCGCCGCAGGTGAGCTACCAGGACGGACAACTGACCATTGTCGCCCCCAACTCGACGCTGGGCGATATCCTGCGCGCTGTCCACAAGCAGACGGGAGCGGAGATCGAGATTCCTGAGGCCAAGGAACGGGTCGTAACCCATCTGGGACCGGGCCCGGCGCGGGAAGTGATCGCGGAATTGCTGAATGGGTCACGGTTCAATTACGTGCTTCTCGGTTCGCCGGTTGATGCGGACGCCTTGACGCGGGTGGTGCTGGTGGCGAAAACCGGGCCGGATAACGCGCTTGGCGCTAATCAGCCGGCTCAACCGGGACAGCCGGGAACGAACCCGGCCGCAAGAATGGTACAGCCGCAGGATGCGGCCGACACCAATGACGCAGACGCGGCTGAAGAAAACTCGGACGACAATGCTGCCGACCAGGCGCCGGCGGAAGCAGAACAGCCCGCCCCACAGGGGGACCAGCCCGAAGTGAAGACTCCGCAACAGTTGCTGCAGGAGATGCAGCAGCGGCAGTTACAGATGCAACAACAGCAGCAGCAACAACAGGGACAGCCTGGGCCGGGGATGCCCCCGCGGCCGCCGCAAGAGCAGTAGTACACTGCTGAAGAGCGGGGCTGCGCCGCATTCTTCGTAAACTCCGCAGGAAAGTCTGATGGCGAGTGGTGACGGGCAGATTCTCTGACTGCCCGCTACGGCCGGTTTTGGCTGATGCTCTCGGCGCGGGCCGTGGAAACGGCCGTCAGACCCGATTCGCCGTCGCCAAGAGCTTGCTGGAGCAGCTTCCAGTCGCGGCTGACCTCGCTCTCCGATATTGCAGGCGGCGATTTGCGCCGCAACTCTGACTGCAGCCGGGCCTCCAGGAGTTCCCGCGTCAACTGCGGCGGCGCGCTGCCGTTTAGAACATTGTCCGCGGATGCGCCAATGCGCACGATGCGGCCCGCCAACGGCAGCTGAAGAATCGGCCGGCCCTGATTGTCGAGATCGGTTCTGGCTCTGGCTTGCAGTCTTGACCACGCCTTGTCGACGGTCCAGCCCGAGGTAACGGGATAAGACTCGGCCAGAAGGTTCTGCAGCTGGCGCTGATAGGCCCGGCGATCTTCGCTGCCCAGCGGCGGCTCCGGCTCATTGCCAGGACTGAGAACCATGGCGTTGCGGGCTGGCTGGAAGTGGCCCGCACCCGTGCCCACATAAACCGCAAAGACGCAGCCGGCAAATATAGGGCTGGCAACAGCGCTGGGCACGAAGTACTTCTTCGATTTTAAGAACGATTCCACCACCCCGTGCACGGCAGAGCTGCGGGGCATGCTGCCCGGGACCTGCGCGATGACCAGCCGCGAATACCCGATTTTGGGGTGGCGCTGGTTGAACTTGACCAGCCTTTTTGCCATCTGCTTCGGGGTTGTAATGCCGACGTCGGCGATCAAGCTGCGATGCATGGCCTTCGGATAATAGAAGTTGATGATGTCCTTCGCGAAATCGGCGCAGTTGTTGGAGACCAGGTGGAAGTGAGACTCATTGGGTGACGAGTTCAGTTTTTGGATTAAAGCCTCGTCCTGCTCCGGTGTGGTCTCGATTTCGAAGCCGTAGATGGTGCGGTCGTAGGACGCACCCACCAGTTCGTACCAGTTTCCACCTGGGGGTTCGCCGTTTTTGCGGTCGGGTGCGACGTCTTCCAGATGGGCGCGGCGGTAGCGGTCGCGCAGAAAACTCACCATCTTCGCATCGGCAAACAGAGGCACGTCTTCGGGGCGGTCTACCGAGTACAGATAGCCGGTGAGAGGAACGGCGATCCAATCGTATCCCCCGACGCCGTCGTAGCGGCTGATGACAACTCCCGTTTCTCCAGGGGCGCAGGGGCGGAGGACCAGCGGCGTATCAGCGCAGACGCCGGACAGATAGACGGCGGCATGACCGGTCGCGGTGAAGAATCCCATCTTGCCGTAGGGCTCTTCCAGCAACAAGGTGGCCGAGGCGCCGGCCAGGGATACGCAGGCGAGAACCATGACTGCTACCCTAGCGACCGCGCGCCGCAGCGGCTGGATGTGGCGTGAAAACATAGTCACCCCAGACGATAGCTTAACCTCTCTGTTTAGAACCCCTTAACGAAAGAATAGTTGCGGACAACCGGAAAAACCAGTTACGGAAGTCCAGAAGAATCAGGGTAGAAAAGATGGGGCAAACACAGAGCGAATTGGCCATTAGCGCTGGGCCAGCCGAGAGACCCGATCGTGGAGCTCTGCATGACGTCCCCAGCTCTTACTTGTCCAGGCCTTCGAGTCGCGCGCACGCCCAGCGGGCACTTTCAGCCACGGATTGTTCTTCTTCGTCGGCCAATTTCTCGAGCAACGGAAGGAATTCCGGGTTGCCGCTGTTGCCCATGGCAATGGCAGCATTGCGGCGCAGGCCGGTGCGCTTTGCCCGCCGGACGGGCGATCCACGAAAGACCTCGCGAAATTCGTCGGCTGACATTTCGGCAAGCCAGGCGAGCGCCGGATTCACCAGGCCGGGGCGTGGCTCGAATTCAGGCGCGGTGGAGACCGGGGCTTGGCGATTCCAGGGACAAACATCCTGGCAGATATCGCAGCCGAAAATGTGACGGCCCATACCGGCGCGCAGGTCTTCTGGGATTGATCCGCGCTTCTCGATCGTCAGATAGGAAATGCACTTGTTCGAATCAAGCTGGTAAGGTGCAATGATCGCATCCGTCGGGCAGGCTGCAATGCAGCGGGTGCAGGTGCCGCAGCGGTCGGGCGCGGGCAAGTCGGGCTCCAGCTCAAGCGAGGTGAGAATCACTCCCAGGAAAAGCCACGAACCTTTTTTCTGGTTGATGATGCAGGTGTTTTTGCCGATCCATCCCACACCGGCGTATTTCGCGAAGACACGTTCGACGATGGGACCGGTGTCCACATAGCAGCGGGTAGTGAGGTCCGGCGGGCGAGGGCGCCCGCCGCTCCACAGGTCGTTTTGCAGCACTTCTTCCACTCGCTTGAGACGGCGCAGGACGGCGTCGTGGTAGTCTTCGCGGCTCCAGGCATAACGCGAGATCCATCCGCGGCTCGGGTCTTGCATTTGGGTTGAGTAAGGATGCGCGGTGTTGTAGTTGATCGCGCAAACGACCACGCTTCGCGCCCAAGGTGCGGCCCGTGAGAGCGAAGCGCGCTTGAGTTGGCCTTGACCGTCGCGGGTCTCCATGTATTTCATTTCGCCAGCGCGGCCCGCGGCGATCCAGCGAGGAAAATGCTTAAGCTCAGGCAGATCCGCAGCGGGAGCAATGCCGGAAAGGTCGAAACCAGCTTGGCTGGCAGCCCGTTTGACGACGACGGCCAACTCCGACATTTGGATGGGCCTCATTTGAATCGCCAGGAATGCAGACCTCTGGGAGCTGGTGAATTCGGGTCTCCTCTATTTGTAGGTGACAAGTAGCTGCAGTACGAAATGCGGAGCGGTGAAATCGCTGGGCAGAGGCGGGAAAGGCTGTGACCTGGCTACGACTGCCCACGCGGCACGGTCCAACGTCGCGTCGCCGGAACTGGCGACCAAACGCATGTTCGCAACGCTGCCGTCTTTCATGATGAAAAGCTCAATGCCAATTTTGCCGTTTTTCCCGATGTCAGATTCGGGAACTATCTGCCGGTAAAAGTTGGCCTGAATGTCCCGCGTCACACGTTGCAGGTACGCCCCAATCTCCAAGCCCTGCGTGTCGCCGTGGACTTCGACAGTGCCTGGCCCGCCATGTTTGCCGGCCACTGGGTTACATTCCGTCACTTGCAAGATTACGAAGCCCTGCTTTGTACACATGACATCGGAAATGTCACCTGCCTTCATGGCAAAGACTTTCTCTTCAATTTCCTTTGCAAGGTGGCCTCGCTTAATGGCGCCAGTTGGCCCGCCATAGGCTGCGGAGAGGCCGTCAGAGTACTTCTTCGCAACGTCTTCGAATCGGGCGCCCTGCTGGATCGCTGCGCGCGCACCCTCGGCTTTGTGTTGTGCATCAGCAAGCTGAGCAGAGTCGTAGGGTTGCGGAGTGCTAACCAGGATCTCGTTCAGACAGACCGAGTCGGTGTCAGGTGCGTCAGTCGGCGCTGCGGTCTGCGCTGTGGAAGCACCCGCAACCAAGAGCAACAACAGGACAACCCAGATCGGGGCGCTCCTCAACGGATCCCTCCTTGCATCGCTTCCCCGGAAGCGTCATTTTACTGCGGCCGAAGGCGCCTGTGTCGCTGGTGTCTCTATTTTTGGCGCATGACTTTCCCGCCAGCCCCAAATCTCGCCTTCGCGGGCGGGCCTCAGGCCGACAATCAAGAATGGGCCAGGACTATTTCCTGAACGTCTCTAAGGATTACTTTGGGCAGGAAGCAAGCAGAATCTGGCAGGCTGATCTTATGCGCCGAGCTTCTTGACTTCCTCGTTGTAGTACTTGCGGTAGAGGATGTCCCACTCCTGCGAACCTTCGAGGATGGTCCGCTTCTGGCTCTCGATTTTCTGGCGGGCGGCGAGGTCGATTCTTGCTTCCTGGTTGAGCAGGTCTTCGAGAATCTTGCGGGTTCCCTGGCGGATGGTGTTGGGGTCTTCGATGAACTCGACTTCGTCCATTTGCTTGAGCACATCGGAGACGGCGCGGGCCAGCACGTTGACTTTGTCGTGGCTCAGTCTCACAGCACCGCCTTGTACTTGCGCACGAGTTCGGTCTTCACTTTGCGGAACATTTCCTGATAATTGGCGCCGGTCTTCTGCATTTCGTCGGAGTAGGCTTCCAGGATGACGCGGACTTCGTCGTTAATGCGGTCCTCCAGCGTGAGTTCGTCGAGCAGAGCGGCGTGTACGCGCTCGGTGACCGCGGGAACCGCCGCAGTCTCGATGAGCTTGCCAGCAATCAGTTTCTTGGTGACTTCGCGGGCCAAGTAGCCCACATATTCTTTGGAAAGAAGCATGCGTGAATTACAACTGCCGCGCAAGAAAGTTTTTCAGTATGAATCCAGAAGTGTAACACAGCGCAAAGCGGAGCACAGGACGAGCCCCGGAGCGAGTTTGACCACACCTTACGCTTCTTCGGGATAAGCTGAAACCTGAACACTAGGAGAAAGCGCTGGCGCCCTCCCAGCCTAAGCACTAGAATGCAATGCTTCATCCGGGCAGTGAATCGGTGTTTGCCCCAGGGGGAAACATGAAGTCTGTACGCGCATGGCTCGCGTTAGTGCTGCTGGGAGTGTGCCTCCCATGTTGGTGCCAGCCTTCTACGAAACGTAAGGTCATCATTGATGAGGATGCAGCCGGGCCGGCGGGAACCGCTCAACAAGCTATTCTGCTGTTGATCCAATCTCCGCAGACTGAAGTTCTCGGCATCACCGTGGTGACGGGTGATGCCTGGCTGAAAGAGGAAGTCGCCCATACCTTGCGCACGCTCGAAATCATCGGGCGAACCGATATCCCGGTTGTGCCGGGAGCGGAGTATCCGCTGGTGCGGCGGCAAGTGGAGACGGAATTGTGGGAGAAGCAGTATGGCTCCGTTCCGTGGGTGGGAGCCTGGACTCCAAGCGGCTATCACCCGGCGGATCAGTTGGGGGAGATGCCGGAGGGCAAGCCCACGACCAAGCCGCTCGACGAAGACGCCGCCCATTTTCTGGTGCGCATGGTTCGCAAGTATCCGCACGAGATCACCATCTACGAAGGCGCGCCGATGACTAACCTGGCGCTCGCCATCTCGCTGGATCCGGAATTTGCGGCCCTGGCAAAAGAGCTGGTGTTCATGGGAGCCAGTCTGAATCCGAAGACGGACGACCCCGAGTTTGTAAACGCGCCGAGGCACGAGTTCAATTTGTGGTTCGATCCGGAAGCGGCGCACATCGTGCTTACGTCACCATGGAGAAGGATTGTCTGCACCACGGTGGACATTTCCCTAAAGACGCGCCTGACCCAGGAGTTGATTGATCACGTCAGGGCCGGCAATTCTCCGGTGGCACAGTATATCGGCAGGTATGCGCGGCTTCATGGCCAGTACAACTATCTGTGGGACGAACTGGCCGCGGTGGCCTGGCTGGATCCGAGTCTGATCACGGCCAGAGAAACACGCTATCTCGACGCGGATCTGAGCCGCGGCGCCAACTACGGCAGCACATTGAGTTGGACCGAGCAGGATAAGCCCCAGATCATCGGGCCGCCGGTCGAACTCCAGGTCGATCTCGATACGGCAAAGTTCTACAAAATGTTCGTTGATCTGTTGACGGCACCGACGCCTAAGCCTTAGCCAGCAACCTATGCGCGGTCCCACTTCCCTTTTGCGCGCAGAATCCCGACTTCTGTTTTGGCCATCTCGGCCAAGCGAACATAGTCGGCTTTGGCGGCCCGGTTGAGAGGCATCCCCCCGGATTCCAGGAGTACGTAATGCCGGGGGCGCATGTAGGAAGCGAGCGAACGCGCGTGTTTCTCCAGCATGGGAACGGAGAGCTCAGCGCCGTGTTTCTTCTCCACGAAAGCCACAATCGCCTCCGAGAGCACCGCATGGTCGACGCCGGCTACCGCACAAGAGGCAACTTTGTCGGCGAGCGCGCAGATATGAGCCTCGACATCGACCGGAAACACCTGGTATCCAGCCGGTTTGATGACCCATTTCGCCCGCCCTGACAAATGCAGTCCATTCGCATCCTTGTACCCGAGGTCTCCGGTATAGAGGAATCCGTCTTTGGAGATGGTATTGGCGGTCGAGGCGGGGTCGTTGAGATATCCCAGAAACGTCTGCGGGCCGCGGAAACATATATGGCCAGTTTCTCCGGCGGGCAACTCGTCGCCCGCAAAGCCATCGCCGCGCATCTCCCGGCGGATCGAAACCGGATACACCGGCATATCTGAGCCCAGACTCACGGCGCATTGGCGTGCTGTTTCCCGAGGTTGTGACTCATAAGTGCAGAACCCGGCTGCTTCAGTCAATCCCAAGCCGGTAGCGACCCAAGGCGACATGGTTGACATTTTCGCGACGAATGCCTCAGAGACTTGCTGTCCCCCATACGCGACCAACTTCAGACTGGACAAATCAAACTCCTCGTAGGTTTTGACCCGCCACTCGAATTCGAACATGGCTGGGATCTGCCCGACGATCTCGATCTTGTACTCTTGAATTGCTTTGAGAGAGCGCACCGGGTCAAAACTCGCCAGAATGACGGCGGTCCCACCGCCAAAGAGAGTACCCATGAGAAGTTCCGTCTGGCAGCCAACGTGGGAGGGAGGCAGATTCACCAGCGTCTTCATGCCGGAATCGCCGCCGAAGAATGCCTGGCTGATGCACATGTTCTGACAAGTGATATTCCGGTGGGATAAGAGAGCCGGTTTGGGTGATCCCGTCGAACCCGTGGTGAAAATGATCAGTGCAGCATCGTTCTCACTCTGCTCGCAGGACACGCGCTCTTCACTTCCAGTTCTCAGCTCTGAAGCGCGCGCGAAAAGATCTGCCGCTGCCGTGGCTTCGGCAATCGTCTCTTCCCGGGGAGAAAACTGAATCTTGTGCTCCACGAACGGGCACTCTCTCCCTATGGCCCTGCCCACTTCACGAAAATCTCCGAGGGGAGTAACTCCCGGGAAGGCAAATCCCTTGGGTTGAACTTGCCGGATGCTGCGAATCATTTCCGGGGCTGACAGCCGGAGGTCGAGAGGTGCGAAAATCACGCCGATCCGGAAACAGGCATACTCCAGAATGATGTGCTCGGTGGTCAGCGGCAGGGCGGTGACCAGACAATCACCCTTCTTATATCCCAGCTCAAGCAGGTGAGCAGCTACGCCAAGCGTGGCGGCTTCCAGTTCGGCCCATGTCGTGCCCTGGCCAGTATCAGCGCTAATGATTGCGAGACGGTCGGGCCTCTCCGTGGCCCATTTCGATATCACCTTATGAACAAGGTGGCGCTCGCTGAACTTCTGTTCGAAGTCGTTTTCTGAGAGCTGCGGTAAAGTGCAAACTTGGCTCATAACGCTTATTGCTTCAATACCAACGGTGAGGACTTGAGCCGACTCGAGGAAGAATTGCCGGCTGGCGACTGAGCGGATTCAATGAAATAAATGGTAGGCACGTGGGGATTCGAACCCCAGACCTCTACCGTGTCAAGGTCAGCTTAACCCATACATACAACAACTTCAATGTTCGCCCGGGAACGGCTAGAGCCCTCTAAACAAGTATAACGCGGGCCAATCGCGGGCTAGAATCACGGGCCCGTTCGTGAATCATGGGTAAGTGCAGATACTTGCATCTTGACTTTATCGATGCCTAGGACAATACTTCCGTCTACTTCTAGGGAGCCTGTCTCGTGCTCGTGCTCGTCCTGAGGCTTGGTTGAGCGGTTCTCTAAGGCCCTCGTTTCCAAGGTCATTCTGGCCGATTCCCAGTGAGGCGGTTCCCCCTGCCGCCCCCTTTGAACTCCAGGATCAGTGGCTTTTCAGGAGAATTGCGATGAATCTTGAAGATCTAAAATCGTCCCGCTTGCTGGCAGCTCTTGTCGCGGGCGTGGTTGTACTCACCCTTGCGGCGGCAGCCATCCCCGCCCAGGCCCAAACTCCCACCACCGTTTACGCTTTTCCTGGCGTCCCTGGACCGGTCAATCCAAATATCGAAGCCATCGCGCAGGGACGCGACGGCAATTTGTACTTTACGGCCGCAGGGGGTGATGGCGGGGCTGCGAACTGTACCGTTACTTACTGTGGTGCGGCGTTCAAGATAACACCCGCGGGAGCGGTAAGCGATCTATTTGACTTCAGCAACAACAACTGTACGGTCGTCCTTTGTGGCTACGATGCTTACGGTGGGCTGACGTTGGGCACCGATGGGAACTTTTATGGCGCGTTCTATGAAGGCGGCAACACCGGCACCCTCGGAGCCGTGTTCAAGCTAACCCCGGCGGGCGTGCTGACGCTTCTGCACAGTTTCACGGGGGTTAGCGATGGGTCTCATCCCTACGGGGCGCCGATTGAGGGCACGAACGGGATCTTCTATGGGACTACCACCTCCGCATCGAACAACAGCACGGCTTACTCGGTTACCTCCGCTGGAGTGTTCAAGACGTTACACACGTTTACCGGCACCGACGGGCAGAACGTCTACGCGCCTCTGGTACAGGGCACGGATGGAAACTTCTATGGGGACAGCGCCGCGGGCGGCAAGAGCAACGATGGAGTTATCTTCAAAATGACTCCGTCTGGCACGGTGACGGTGCTGCACAACTTCGCAGGGACCGACGGATCTGAGGACTACTATCCCTTGATCCAAGCCAGCGACGGAAACTTCTATGGCACCAGCTACGCAGGCGGCACCGACAGTGCAGGCGTCGTATTCAAAATCACCCCGAGCGGCACCTATACGGTGCTCCACAACATCAATGGAACTACCGATGGGAACGGACCTGCCT
>Ga0187888_1001496_pt1 | contig 22067 bp, 14 predicted proteins | sample June2016WEW_7_40_FD_132987 | JGI IMG/M metagenome (GOLD analysis project Ga0187888, IMG submission 132987) | Peatland microbial communities from SPRUCE experiment site at the Marcell Experimental Forest, Minnesota, USA - June2016WEW_7_40 | ecosystem: Environmental > Terrestrial > Soil > Wetlands... | reverse complement strand
TCCGCTGGTGGCGAATGTGACGTCCAATGGAACAGCGGCCAGCGGCCTGACGGTAACGTTCTCGGCTCCGGCCACAAGCGGCGCGAGCTGCACCCTTTCCAGCACCACCGTTACTACGGACGCGAACGGGAACGCGTCGGTCACCTGCACTGCAGATTCGACGACCGGCACGTACAACGTGACGGCTACGACTACGGGAGCGTCATCCCCGGCCGAGTTCAGTCTGACGAACGGGTCAGCCTACGCGTTCTATGTGAGCGGGCTGGAGGCTCCCAACACCACCAACGGCGGCAAGTTGAGTTATTACGCTCTCGCCGGGGCGGTGACGATTGATCCGAATGGCAACGTCGTCGGAGGCCAACAGGACTATAACGACGGGAACGGCATTACGTCACCGTCTACCGGCGACCTCATCACCGGCGGAACGCTGACGGTGGATGCAACCGGCCAGGGCACACTTACGTTGGTCACGAACAACCAGTACGTAGGCCAGTCCGGGACCGAAATCTTCGCCGTCCAGTTTGCCAATGCCGGACATGCGCTCATCACGCAGTTTGATGGCTCGGCGACGTCCAGCGGCAGCATGGATCTGCAAACCGCCACAAAGACAAGCGGGAATTTTGCCTTCATCCTGTCGGGGATGGATTACAACTATTTACCGGTTGGCTACGGCGGCGTATTCACCGCTGCCAGTGGCGCCATCACCGGCACCGCCGACGTCAATGATGCTGGAACGATGTCGCAGGGCCCGGCAGGCAATATGACGGGGACGGACAACGGTACCGCGGGTAGCAGCTACGGGCGCGGCACGGCCACCGTCACCATCAACAGTACGGCGCTCTCGCTCGTGTACTACGTCGTTGGTCCGGAAGTGATACGGATCATCGATATGGATGCAGGCGGCAGTAGTGGGTTCGGAAGCGCAGCCGTTGGCTCCGCTTACGGCCAAGGCAGCGGCACGTTAGCGTTCGACAGCACCGCGCTCGGAGCTTCCGTGTTCGGTCTCGGACAGAGCAATCCCTTCGGGTATTCCTATGCTGCGGCTGGCTCGTTTGCTACAACCTCAACCGCCGGCGTGGCTAGCGGCGCGTATGCGGGGACGGGCGATCAGGACGAGGAGGGTGCGGCCCAAAGCGAGGCAATCTCGGGCAGCTACACCATCGGCAGCAATGGGTACGGCAGCCTGACCGACACCGTCGGATTGGGCACAATCGGCTCGCTGGGGCTGTACGTCACCGATCCAACACTGAATCTGCTTGATCCAAATAGCCCGCCTGCGACCACTACGGTATCAGGCGCTCTTCTGCTCGACCTGGATACCGTGACCGAGCTTTCCGGCGGCACGGGCATGGTGATTCCGCAAACCGACCTCTTGACGACTGACTTCGAAAACAACACCTATGTCGTCGGAGCGCACGATTACAACACGATATCCACCATTCCGACCGGAGCCCCGGGTAATGAGTTCGATTTCGTAGGCCTGGCGCCGTTTTCGACCCTTGTTTTGACCGGAGCGGTCGGAGAGGTGAGCGATCCGTTTGGGTTCTTCGCCACAACCGGGGCGGAGTATACAGCAGTTCCTTTCACGGGGACTGCAACCGCTGACCCGAACGAAGCGACCAACGGGCGCTATACGATTTTTCTCAACGTAACCCCCTCTGGCACAGCGGGCTTCACCTTTGAGGTGGCCATCTACCAGGCCAATGGCGGGCAACTGTTCTGGGTGGACCGTGACCTACACAGTCTGTTCCTGGGAACCCTGGAGCAGCAGGGTTCGCTCACCGGCGTACCTGCCTTGCGCAAAGGAAAGGCAGTGCCAAAGGCTCGGGCGAAAAAGGAAACGTTCACCGGCAAGTGAAAGGGCACGGCCGATAACTCATTAGTGCCCTAAACTTTCCGCTTTATTCAGTGGCGCACTCCGGTGCGCCACTTTTTCTTGGCGGTGTCCTTTGCGGCGCAGGGGCACAAAGGGCGTATTGACAAGCTGCTGGTTAAGGTTGAAACTCCGCTACAGACGCTGCTCCGAGGAGTGTGTGCCTCTCCGTTATGCCGCCGCACCCCAGGCCGGAACCGGATTTGCCGCAACCACCCTCTCGTTCTACCGAGTCGCTGGCGGCGCAAGCGGACGCCGAACCCGCAACCGACGTTGCTGAACTTGCCGCCCGCTTCTCCGCCCAAAGCGGGGCCGGGCTGTCGCCGGAACTGGCTGCGGTTCTCGCGCTCGAGATCGTGCTCAACGAAATCGTGGAACAGGCCTGCCTGGCTACGCGCGCGACGGGCGCGGCTATTGTTCTCCGGCGCGATGGAGAAATGGTTTGCCGTGCCAGCAGCGGTTCGACAGCGCCCGACCTGGGATCTCTACTGGATGTGTCATCAGGACTTTCCGGGGAATGCGTCCGCACGCTGCGCACCCAGCGCTGCGACGATGTGCTGACGGATGCGAGGGCTGACGTGGCAGCATCGTTCCGGCTGGGCGTGCGTTCGGTGATGGTGATGCCCCTCGTAGGCAGCGAAGGGCTGCTGGGCGTTTTTGAGCTGTTTTCCGCCTCGCCCTGTGCGTTTGGAGATCGCGATGAGCGTACTCTGGAAGCCCTGGCGACCCGCGCCGTGGACAGTCTGAAGCGGGCTGAGCATGCGCCGCTGGCCCAGGTCCCGCGAGATTCTACTGACGCCGGCGCTCTCGCGAAGCGCGCAGAACACGATTCAGCAAGCACCGGGATTATCGCAGAAAGTGCGGAGGGCGCTCCAACCAAGGACGAGATTCGGACGGATGGCGAGAACAAACTTGCAAGAGGAGGATTCGACGTCGTTACTTCCGTCCTGGGCGTGGCGATTCTGGCTTGTGCAGTTTTGCTTGGGATCGTCCTGGGGAGGCATCTCGGAGTGCAGAAGACGAATGTCCACCCGCGCCCTGCTGCGCCGTCATCTGCTGCCGCGCCAGCCGCTGGTGCAGCCACCCGCGCAGGTTCGTCCGGCGAAACGGGAAGCTCCGGGAAAGCTGCTCTGCCGACGGTTTCCTCCAAACCGCCCGTCAACAGTGCAGTTCCACCGGGAGGGCTGCTGGTGTTTGAGAACGGTAAGGAAATATTTCGCATGCCGCCTACGCCGGGAGAGTCCGGGGCCGTATCCGCCGATCACGAAATCGGCATGCAGCGTGCCGCATCCCTCGCATTGGAGAAGAAGCAGCAAGAACCAGTCGTAGAACTGCCTCCAGCCGATGCGGAAAACAACCTGCTCTACCGCGTGGAACCGCAGTATCCGGACGAAGCCCGCGCGCAACAAATCCAAGGCGCGGTGGTATTGGAGATCCACATCAGCTCGGAGGGAACGGTCGAGGCCGTTCACTGGGTGAGCGGCCCGTCACAGTTGGTGCAAGCTGCCACTGACGCCGTCAAGCAGTGGCGCTTCCAGCCGCGCACCGAGAATGGGCAGCGCGTGCGCATGCACACCCTGGTCACGCTGAACTTCCGCTCGCCCCAGTAGGACGGAGAAAGCCAATTCCAGGGCCTAGGTTGCGGTTTTGCGCAGGGTGATGGGAACCGGCACAGTGGACTTGCGCGACGAGGCCGCTGGTTGTAGTTTGCGACCATTCTGCGAAACAGTGGTGCGAGGGCCGCCCGTGCCCAGGGCATAGAGCACAACTTCGACGCGGCTGGAAACGCCCAGTTTGTCGAAGATGCGGAACAGATAGTTCTTGACCGTGTGTTCGGTGAGCTTCAGGCGCTGCGCAATCTCGCGGTTGGTCAGTCCTTCGGCGACGCAGCGCACCACGTCGGTCTCCCGGGCGGAAAGCAGTGACCCGCCGCTGGTCTGGAACTTCGCAAAGGCAGGGCGCGCGAGAGCTTCCAGTACATGCTGAAGCTCGCCGCTGCTGGCCCACACCTGCCCCCGGTGTACGCACTGGATGCACTTGCCCAACAGGCGAAAGGGTTCGGTGCGACAGAACACGCCCTGGGCACCAGCTCGGAATGCTTCAACCACGGCGGCACACTCCGAGGCATCGAGCAGTACAATCACCCGCGTAGCTGGTGACTGAGAGCGCATCTCGCGCACGAGCTCGTAGCCCCCGCCATGGTCCCCGCCGAGTTTTGCGCTGACCACCGCGATCTGCGGTTGCTCGCGCCGCAGCAGGTGAAGAACGGCCGATGCCTCGGGCACGGACTCGATCATGTCGAACTGAGGATCGCGCGCCAGCGCTTCCACCAGCAGCTGAGTGCTCATGGAGGTGCTATCCGCGGCTAACACGCGAAGGCGGTCCTGATCAGGAAGCGAGGCTAAATGAGCCATAATTGCAGTGCAGCCAGACAGCAATTACCCATCGGCCAAAAACAGCACAACCGGAACGCGGCCACGCACCGGTCGGTGGACGGAGACTGCACGCTGCATGCCAGTTTAGGTGAAACCCGTCTTCCGATCCAGCCATGCAGCCAGAGTTGACGACAATGTTAAGGGTATTTCGACTCCGAGTAAATAGCACTCATGGGTAGGTTACAGACATAACCAGCGGTTGGGCAGCTTTAGGCCCCTTCTATCTGTAAGAACTAACGTAACTTAGACGATCCCGGTCAAGCGGGAAAGAAATCGTACCCGCCCGTCGGAGGGGAGAAATTGTAAACCCGCGAACCGGTGGTTGCATCCAAGGGAGACAGTAGCATAGAAGTGGTTCTAGAACCACCGACTGGAAGCGCCACTTGCTCGGGTTCTTACGGAACGGAACCAACGAAACTTATCTGCCCGAAGGAGAGTTCTGTCTTGATCCGACTTACGGTCTTCGTCCCCGTTCTTGTGCTCGGCGCTGTCGCCGGGGTATTGCTCAGTCTGAACGGTTGTGCCGGCGCCAGCCGCGGGGCCTTGGACGGTAAGCATGTCTTGATTATTTTTCAGGAGAATCGGTCGACGGACAACCTCTTCCAGGATCCCGTCTTGATTTCGCGCCACGCGGACATCGCCCAGTCCGGACTGAATTCGAAGGGCGAGACCGTCCCTCTCACAGAGGGCGACCTGGCCACCAACTACGACTTGGATCATTCCCATGCGGCGTTCGTGGCCATGTACGACGGAGGCAAGATGGATGGAGCCGATTTGATCAAAGTAGAGTGTTCCACTGGCGAGGCTGACTGTTCAGTGTCCAATGCGCCACCCAATCCGCAATTCATGTATGTGAATCCGAGTGAGGTGCAACCGTACTTCCAACTGGCCGAACAATACACGTTTGGCGACCGTATGTTCCAGACCAACCAGGGCCCGAGTTTTCCGGCGCATCAGTTTATTATTTCCGGCACATCGGCGCCTGCGATCGGCAGCATTTTGTTCGCTTCGGAGAACGTAAATGGCAGCAGTGGTGCCGGCTGCATCGCCCAGCCGGGATCATTTGTGAAGTTGATCGACCCGTCGGGCAATGAAAATTCAAAACAATATCCCTGCTTCGAACACCCCACGCTCACCGATGAACTCGATGCCAAGGGCATCTCCTGGCGCTACTATGCGCCCTCGGCCGGCTCCATCTGGACCGGCCCGGACGCGATTCAACATATGTGCCAGCCCCAGACCCAGAATGGAAAACTGGTGTGCACCGGCAGTGCATGGAGCAACGTGATTATCCCGCAGACCCAGGTCTTGACTGACATTGCCAACAACCAGCTGGCAGACGTGACTTGGGTGGTGCCGAATGGGCAAGCATCCGATCACGCAGGAATCAACGACGGGTCAGGACCATCCTGGGTCGCTTCCATTGTGAATGCAATCGGCAACAGTCCGTACTGGGGCAACACGACCATTTTCATCACGTGGGACGACTGGGGCGGGTGGTACGATCACGTGCCACCACCCCAAGTGCTGGTGAATTGCTCGCAATGGGGGTGCGGATACGTCTACGGTTTCCGAGTGCCGCTGATCGTGGTTTCCCCCTATGCCAAGACGGGTTATATTTCGCACGTGCCGCACGATTTTGGCAGCATACTGAAATTTATTGAAGAAACGTACGGGCTTCCGTCGTTAGGCTATGCCGACGCTGCGGCGGATGATCTTTCCGATTGTTTCGACTTGAGTCAACCCCCCACGCAGTTTCAAACGATCCAGGCACCCCTCAGCGCAGAGCATTTTCTGAATGACCACAGGCCACCAACCGATCCGGACGATGACTGATCAGAAGGGTTTCGGGGACTTCCGCAAGACTCCATCACCACAATTCGCAAACGACGAAATAGCCCTAGTGGCGCGCGTTCCCGCCTATAGAGACTTTAGTTAGCAGGACTTTTGACCACTTGCACAATTTTGCGATGGTCGGTACTCTGAACCCACTTTGGTTGTCTGCTCTGCACCACATTGATCGACTTTACTTAGCGAGCTCTCCCCCCCCCGATGAATGAACCCGAATACCTGGCCGAGAAGGTTGCCAGGGCGGTAGGAAACACGGCAGAACTATCTGCCGAGTCAAGGTGTTCCGGGAGTCGAGACTGTGACTCAGAGGGCGGAGCTATGAATGGCAGCGGGATCGCGATTGCACAATGCGCGCGGGTGAATCCGGTGCAGGCGGAGCCGGAATTGAACTGGTACGCCATCCAGACGCGGTCGCGACACGAACGGGTGGTTGAACGGCAATTGCAGGGTAAGGGAATCGATGTTTTTTATCCCGCGGTCACCCAGATTCACCGCTGGAGCGATCGGCGCAAGCTAGTCGAATGTCCCTTATTTGCAGGCTACGCGTTCGTCCGCATTGCTCCCTCGCCCGAGGAGCGGGTCAAAGTTTTGCAAACCCACGGAGTAGTACAGTTTGTTGGTGGGCACGGTCAGGGAGCGCCCATTCCCGCGGAACAGATGGAAGCGGTTCAAGCCGTGGCGACTAGCAACCTGCCTTTCATCAAACATGCATTCCTGAAAGTGGGTCAACGGGTCCGCGTTCGGGGCGGGTCTCTAGACGGCGTAGAAGGTATCCTCACGGCGCAGAACGGGAGCCGGGCCTTGGTTATCTCCGTCGAACCGATCCAGCGTTCTCTTTCCATTAGCATCGAAGGCTACGAGGTCGAGCCGGTTTGATCTTGCAGCTTCTTAACCTTCACTCCACATCGGTCAAGACATTCCCCAAATGCCGAATTCGGCGAAAGGCGAAGAGATCATGAGCCGCCTGCCACAGGCAATCTCTCAAGAACATACGGTGGACGAGACGCCGCAATCAACGACGCCGATCGATGGCGTAGAATTCGTGCCAGGCGGGAGCGTCGGAAATGACGAGCCCATCGCTTCCCTGCGAGTAGTTCGCGCGCAGGTGGAGATTAAGGTGATTCTGGCCGCGCTGAAGCGCACGGGTTGGAATCGCAAGCAGGCAGCGCGCTTGCTACACATCAGTTACCGTGGATTGCTCTACAAGATTCGCCGGCACAATATAACGGCAGCATAAGGAACCGTGACGCACGTCTTTGATGAGGTCGAGACAATGCAGCCGATCGAGTTGTACCGGACAGGAGAACCAAAGATGAAAACCAGGCAGAACCTCACGCTTACACTCGCCACCATCTTGGTCCTGGCTTCGGTCAGCAGCACGGCGCAGCAGGCGGTGAACTCGGCCGTGCCCGCCGACTCTGCGACGAATGCTGGTGCTCCAGAGAAGACTGCAACTTCGCAAGGAAGCAATACAGCGCAGGATGGGAAGTTTCCCGATCGCTACCCGCGTTACCAGCTGCGCTCTGGCGATATATTCGACATCAGCTTCGAGCTTAGCCCCGAATTCAACCAGGCAGTCAGCGTTCAGCCCGATGGCTTCATCACCCTGCGCGGAGTGGGCGATGTGCGCGTTGCGGGCCAGACTGTGCCGGAATTGACCGCGACCCTGCGCACTGCCTACAGCAAAATCCTCAACGACCCGCTGATCAGTGTGACCCTCAAGGACTTTGAGAAGCCCTATTTCATCGCCGATGGGCAGGTAGGCCGTCCCGGCAAATACGAACTGCGCGGAGACACCACTCTTACCGAGGCGATCGCCATGGCCGGTGGTTTCAACGACAGCGCCAAGCATTCCCAGGTGTTGCTGTTCCGCCGCGTCAGCAATGAATGGGTTTCCGCCAAGATCTTCAATGTGAAGAAAATGGAGAAAGAGGGGAACCTGCGTGAAGACCCCCTCTTGCATCCGGGCGACATGCTGTTCGTTCCCAAGAACGCGTTCTCAAAGATGAAACCCTTCCTGCCGTCAGCCTCGATGGGAACCTTTGCCAAGACTTACTAGGAGAAAAAGCCTGCGATGAAGAATCACGATTTGCATTTGGGCAGCGAGAGAGCAGCCCTTCCTTTCAATGTTAAGGATGCGCTCGCCGCCGGCTTCCGCTACAAACGGACTGCCTTGCTGTGCTTCTTCGGAATTCTGACCGGTGCCGTTCTCGCGGCCGTCCTGCAATCGGCCAAATACACCGCCAGCACGGAATTCCTGGTGGGCGAGGGTCGTGTGGACCCGGTGGTGAGTACGGATGCCACTGTTCCCCAGATGGTGAAGCCGGTGAGCGAAGAAGATCTTAACTCCGAAATCGAATTGCTCCACAGCCCGGATGTTCTTCGTCAAGTGGTGATGGCGTGCGGACTCGATAAAGAACGGAGCTTCAGGGACCGGATGTTTGGTGATCCTGGCGCGGATCGGCGAATCGCCCGGGCGGCAGACCATCTGGGGAAGGACCTTCGGATTGAACCGGTAAAGAAAAGCGACCTCATCGATGTGTCCTATACCTCGCGGGATCCGCAGTCGGCGGCGCAAGTGCTGAAGTCTCTGACCGATGCCTACATGCAGAAGCACGTTGCCGTGCACAGTCCGCCGGGGCAGTTTGATTTCTTTGCGCAAGAGACCGAACGCTACAAGAAAGATCTGAGCGATGCTGAGGCTCAGTTGAAACAGTTCTCCCAGCAGGAGGACGGAGTCGCACCTCAGGTCAGCCGGGACCTCACGCTGCAAAAGCTGAGCGAGTTTCGCTCCAGCCTGCAGCTGACACGAGCAGAAATGGCCAGCACTGAGCAACGCATCAAGACCCTGGAGCGGCAGGCAGGAATCACACCTGAGCGGTTGACAACTTCTTCCCGTCAACTCGACGACGCCCAGGTGCTCCAGTCCCTCAAAACCACGCTCATAAACTTGGAACTCAAGCGCACGGAACTGCTCACCAAGTATCAGCCGACTTACCCGCTGGTGCTGGAAGTAGATAAACAGATTGCGGAGACGAAGACGGCGATCGCAGAAGAGGACGCCAAGCCCATCAAGGAAGAAACTACGGATCGCAATCCGACGTATGCTTGGATCAACGAAGAGCTAGCCAAGGCTAAGGCTGATTACAGCGGGTTGCAGGCGCGTGCGTCAGCTACTCAAGCCGCAGTGGAGAAATACGAAACGCTGGCTCGCGACCTGGAACAGAAGGGGCTCGTGGAACAGGACCTGCAGCGCACGGTGAAGGCGGATGAGGAGAACTACCTTCTCTACCTGCACAAGCGAGAGCAAGCCCGCATGAGCGAAGCGCTAGATCGTACCCGCATTCTCAATGTCGCCGTGGTAGCGCCGCCCGTGGCGCCCAGCCTGCCGTCGAATTCTCCTTGGCCGGCGCTGCTAGGCGGCGTCTTCTTGGCGGCACTGGTGGCGGTGGCGGCAGTCGTTGCTCAGGAATATCTCGATCCCTCATTCCGTACACCGGCCGAGGTTGCCGCGGTACTGAATATTCCTGTGCTGGCCGCGGTTCCCCTCCGGGGCGATGGCTCGGCTGGAAATGGCGCAAGTGGTAACGGCAACGGGAATGGTTTACACCGGGATCGAGACTATTCTCCGGCCGATTCTGATGTGTCAGCAACTTTGGGGAAAGCATAATGTTCCTCGACTTCTACGGACTTAAAGAAGAACCGTTCGGGGTTACGCCCGATCCTCGCTTCCTCTATCTCAGCCCCGAGCACCGTGAGGCGCTGGCATCCATTTACTATGGCATCGAAGCCGGGCGTGGCTTTTTGGCTCTCATCGCAGTTCCGGGCATGGGGAAGACGACCTTGTTGTTCCACTTGCTGGAACGATTCCGTTCCTCGGCGCGCACCGCCTTTCTGTTTCAGACGCAATGCACTTCGCGCGAGTTCATGCGGTCGTTGCTGAACGAACTGGGGTGTGAAAGCGGCAGCGGGCAGGATCCCGTGGCCATGCACGAGGAATTCAACCGGCTCCTGTTGCAGGAGGCGCGCGCGGGACGGCGCTGCATCGTGATTGTGGATGAGGCGCAGAACCTGGATCCCACGGTGCTGGAAACGATTCGGCTGCTCTCCGATTTTGAGACTCCGCGAGCCAAGCTGATCCAGATTGTACTGGCGGGTCAGCCGGAATTGGCCAACAAACTAGCACGTCCGTCGCTGGCGCAACTCCGACAGCGGGTTTCGCTGATCGCGCGGCTGGGGACTTTGCCACCGCAAGAGACGCGCAAGTACCTGGAATACCGCCTGCAGGTAGCGGGACTCAGCGGGCAGCCGATTTTTACCGAAGAAGCTTGTGAGATGATCGCCAAGCTGAGCTTGGGAATCCCGCGGAGCATCAACAATCTTTGCTTTAACGCGCTCTCGCTCGGGTTTGCCCTTCGCCAAAGGACGATTAGCGCCGACCTCCTGCGCGAGGTGGCCGCGGACTTCGATCTCACGACCCTAGTCACTCAGCCCGGAGCTAACGAAGAAGGCATAGCGGGTGCTGTAGCGGACGAAGCCTCGCGGCGGAGCAGCGGTTGGTCCCGGCTTCATGTTGGTGAGCGGCCCGCGAAAGGCACGCCTGCAAGCTACGTCGCGAACTCCAGGGACGAAGCGTTGTCGCTAGTGGAAGCCAAGGCCTATATGCAGCGGATCATCCAGCTTCTGCGAGAGGGCGCGCGTACTCCGAACTAACGCACGGGGCACCCGATTCTAAGGGAGAACAGGAAACGAATTCATGAGTAGGAATTTCGAGCTCTTGCATGAAGCGGGGAGAGTGCAGGGAATGCTCCGCCAGCGGGTGGAGGAAGCTGTGCCAGATTCCCCCGTGTTTGTTCCCGGAACCCCCACCCTGCCGATTGAGGGAATGGCCCGCGAAGAAGTGACAAAACTGGTCCAACGCCTATTCCTCATGCCTGGCGGCCCGGCGGCCCGTCAGGTCGTGTTCGCCGGGACCGAACAGGGCAACGGATGCAGCTGGATTTGCGCACGCGTCGCCGACATCCTGGCATCGCAAGTTGCGGGCTCGGTTTGCATTGTGGACTGCGATATGCGTTATCCCACATTGCATACTGAGTTTCAGGTTTCCAACCATTACGGGCTGGCCGAAGCTCTACTCGGAGGCGAGCCCATCCGGCAGTTCGCGCAGCAGTTGTCACGCCCTAACCTGTGGCTGCTGAGCTGTGGATCCGAGAACGAGCATTCGCAACAGCTGCTTACGCTGGAGAAGATGCGCAAACGCATGGCCGAATTGCGCGCTGAGTTTGACTACGTCTTGCTCGACGTTGCGCCTCTCAGTATCAGCAACCATGCAATCACGCTGGGCAACTGGTGTGATGGCGCCACCTTGATCCTGAAAGCAAACTCCTCCACTCGCAGCGCAACGCGTAAGTTGTTGGAGCAACTCCGAGCGGCCAACGTTTCGATTCTCGGGGCGGTTTTGAATCAAAGAACATTCCCCATCCCCCATAGCATTTACAGCAGGCTGTAACGACTAGGATGATCGCAGGCAAGGCAAGCGAGAGGACAGTCATTCTCGCATCGTCCTGATGGAGAGTCAGATCGGCGTAGTTGGCTCCCAGCTACACAGTTCCCCTACGGTTCTCTCCCGCAAGTTGATCCTTATCTCAGTAATGAGGCGACTCCATGTCCACTTTTCGACGTAGACTCCTGTCAGAAGCCATGAAGATATTCGATCTGGCGATCATGGTTCTTGCTTTCGCCCTAGCCGCCGTAGTGGCGCTGGGGGTGGGCCGCGACATCTCGGCCACTGACTTTTTCTCCATGCGGGTCCGAGTGGGCAACGTCCTCATCTTCATTGGCCTGCTGCTTTTGTGGCACAACCTGTTCGCGGCTCTCGGCCTGTACGAGACGCGCCGCCTCTCCCGCCGCTGGGCTGAGGTTAGGGATGTGATCAAGGCGACATCGCTCGGCACTTTGAGCTTTTGTGCCGCCGCGATGCTTTTGCATATTCACATGGCTTCGGTTTCCTTCGTGGGCGTCTTTTTTGTCATCAGTACAGGGATGCTGGTCTCAAGCCGCCTGGTGCTCCGTGCTGTGCTGGCCAGAGCTCGACTGCGCGGCAGGAATCTGCGCAACGTTCTGATCGTGGGAACCAATCCTCGAGCCATCGAATTTGCCGAGAAGCTCGAGACGAAGCTTGAGCTGGGTTACCGAATCATTGGTTTTGCTGACCGCCAGTGGCGGGGCATCGAGCAGTTTCGCCAGAGTGGCCGCGCCTTTGCCTGTGATCTGGACAATCTCCCAGACTTTCTGCGCAAGAATCCCGTGGACGAGGTCGCGATTGCCCTGCCCATCCGGTCCTTTCACGACGACGCGTCTCGGGTCGCTGCGCTATGTGAAGAGCAAGGGATTATCTTGCGCGTGCTCCCCAATATCTTTGATTTGAAGCTGGCGCGCGCAACGGCTGAGGAACTGGAAGGCCACCCATTCGTCACTCACTACATGGGAATCGTTGAGGGCTGGCCCGTGGTGGTGAAACGAGTCGTGGATTTCTGTCTGGCTTGGATGGCCTTGATCGTGGTTTCCCCGGTTATGCTGCTAGCAGCAGCGCTGATCAAGCTTACTTCTCCCGGTCCCATCCTTTTCACGCAGGCGAGAATCGGTCAAAACAAAAGGAAGTTCACGATTTACAAGTTCCGGACCATGGCGGTTGACGCGGAAGCCAGAATGAAACAGGTGGAACATCTCAACGAGCTCAGCGGTCCGGTCTTCAAGATCAAGAACGATCCCCGCATCACCCCGCTGGGAAGATTCCTGCGCAAGACCAGCATCGATGAACTGCCTCAGCTGATCAATGTCCTGAGAGGCGACATGAGCTTAGTGGGGCCACGTCCGATGTCGGTCCGCGATTATGAACTCTTCAACAAAGATTGGCACCGTCGCCGCTTCAGTGTGCGTCCGGGAATCACTTGTCTGTGGCAGGTCAACGGCCGAAACTCCATCCCTTTCGAACAATGGATGGAGCTTGACATGCAATACATCGACAAATGGTCCCTCTGGCTGGATTTGAAAATTCTGGCCAAGACGATCCCGGCGGTTCTGCGGGGATCAGGCGCTGCATAGCTCGACGGCGTTTCCCCCCGACTGGTTCGTCCCCGAAAAATACATGACAGACTTTCAAGAGCTTGACAGAGCCCTAGCTCGACATGTGTCCCAGGGCGTATGCCGTGACGACGGGACTCGCCACACAGGGTGACCGAGGCGCTGGCCTGGGGCGGCGGAGTGCGACTCCAGCTTGACGACGGCACCAACCGGACTGTCGATCACGTCGTCCTCGGAACCGGATATCGGATCGACGTGAATTCGGTTTCTGTCCTGGCTCCCGAACTACGCCGTGAAATCGCACAACATGAAGGGTATCCTGACCTCAATAGCATGATGGAGTGCAAGGTTCCGGGTCTCCACTTCGTCGGGGCAGCGGCAGCCTTGAGTTTTGGAGTCGACATGTGGTTCGTGCACGGAGCACGCCGTGCTGCCGAACACGTTAGTCGGGTGCTGAGTCGCAGGCACTTCTGGCAACCAGCCATCGCTGCCAGGCATACCCCACTGTCGCATCGCGATCAGCACGCGAACCATCCGGCCGGTTGAGCGAATTGTGATCTCGCATCGTAACTTATCTGATGACCTCTGGCGGAGACAAATTGTTGCACCTTAGATTCCTGGGAGGGTTCTCTTTGGTTTCTTCGTCCGCAGCTACCTTGGGCGAGAAGGACAGCCTGAACGCGCCATATACTGTAAGCACTTCCGCTGGCTTGGATATGGCAGACAACTACGCTCAGGCGGAGCGTTGCGAAGTGGTGAGTGACTTCCAGCGCCTGGAGGAACTTTGGCCACAGTGGGAACGCCTGTGGGAGAGTGATCCTCGGGCAGAGATTTTTCAAACCCCGGAATGGACCAGGGCCTGGTGGCGGGCTTTCGGCGAAAGCTACACCCTTTGTACATTAGTGGTTTTTGCGGGAGAGGAAGTAATCGGCATCGTGCCTTTGGTGAGGCGCGATAATTTCCTCCGTTTTCTTGGCACGCCGGAAGCGGATTACGCCGATATCCTCTGTGAGGAAAGTCGCGCGGCAACGGTTCTGGCGGTTGCCCTGAAAACACTTCTGGAATCGGTTACCGGCTGGAAGGAATGTACTTTCCTGCACCTCTCCAAGCATTCGCGCCTGGTTCGGCATTACCCGGAGCTGCCTGGGAAAATCCGAGCCCGCTTGCGTCGCCTGCCTGCCGAGCGTCAGCATACGATCATCCTGCGCAATCAACGCGAGGCTGTGTTCAAGTCGCTGCTGGGAAAGCACCACACCCGGCGCTTACAAAACAAGTTGCGGAAAGCCGGTCAGCTGCGATTCCGTCACCTGGAGACATGGCAAGAGATAGAACAGTATCTCCCGGACTTCTTCCGGTACCACATCCGGCGCAACGCGGTGCTCGGCAGACAAAGCGCTTGCGAGGCCCCGGAGTTCCGCCAATTTATAAGTGCCCTCATCCAGGAACTGGGACCTACAGGCAGGGTGCGTTTCGGGGTGTTGGAGCTCGACGGCCGGCCGTTGGCTTTGGATCTGGGTTTTCAGGTAAATGGCAAGTTCATGCTTTACCAGCATACGTTTGACCTGGACGCATGGCATTACACTCCGGGCGAAGTGCTTTTGTGGAACGCCCTGGAGTACGCCAGGGATCACGTAACCAGGGAGTTTGACTTCGGCAGGGGCGACGAACTGTACAAAGACCGATTCTCCAACTACTCGCGCGAGACCTTTTCGCTATATGTCACACCTCGCAGTTTGCAAGGACGGATGCGGGGTTGCGCGCGAAGCGTCGAGGCGTATCTTCTTCCTGGTCTGGGGAAGATGACACAGATTGCTAAAAGCCACCGCACCAGCTTACGGGCGTTTCGATCGGTGCGCATGTGGATTACCGGCACCTGGGGTTGCGTTCGACAAGCCAGGAAAAATAATGCGCTGTGGCGTTACGCCCTTCATATCACAAAAGAACTCTTCGGCAACTCTATTTGGGACAAGAGATCGACCGACGTATTTGCACCCCAGACATCCCTCACCGAGCATGGAGGACCACTAATCAGTGCTCATGGCAACGGGGACCTCGACGTTAGCGTGCGGCAATTTGGCGACTTGGTTGATCTGGCTTGGCAGCATCCCGAAATACTGTCGCTGAACGAGCTTGCAGAATGTCGGAAACGGCTGAAGAGCGGCGACCGCATGTACATGGTGCGGGAGAAGGCCCAGGTCGTCAGCCTTTGCTGGGTGTCACGCAATGCGGATGCAACCGCGGTTTCCAGCGTACCGCGACTTGGGCTAAGCCCGACTAGCCCGGCGATTGTGGTCGACGAGTTCTGGAGCCCGCGCGATCGCGATATCTCAGCGGCATACCGGCTGTTGTTGTCGGCTCTCATGCGGGATGCCGCTGGCGAGAAGGCAGATCTGCTGGTGCACTGCGGGTCGGATCAGCCGGCGTTGCGAAGCGAACTCCGCCGCGGGGGGTTCGTTCCGAAGTTCCGGAGCACCCGGTACAGGGTTCTTAACTACTTCCGCCGCGACTCGGTTCGTCTGCATCCAACAGCCGGTCTGTCGCCATCGCACGTCACTTAGAGCAACTGCAGATCATTTCCACCAACACGGTTCAACGCCTTATGAATGAACTCAATCTTACCCCGGGCACCATCGAGATCGCGCCAGACAGCGTCCTGACGAGAGATGCGGAACGCTGGTCCGGCGGCGACCACGTGGAACGAGAACTGTCCTACTGGCGCGAGCAGCTAGAGGGCATTCCCGCAATCCTGGAACTGCCTACCGATCGGCCGCGCCCACCCAAGCAGTCGTTTCGGGCGGCGCGCGAATCCGTTGTTCTTCCTCGAGGCTTGAAACGCGCGCTGGAGGAACTGAGCGAGCGGGAGCGCGTATCTGTTTTCGTGATGCTCCTGGCTGCCTATCAGACACTGCTTTCGCGATACACCCGACAGGACGACATCCTCGTCGGATGCGCTCTCCCAGCCCGTGAAGAAACTAACCCGCAAGAATTGATCGAGGGTTTCGCCTCGCCCGCTGTGATTCGTACCGATATGAGCGGCGATCCTACCTTCCGGCAGTTGCTGCTACGCGTGAGCGATGCTACAAACGGTGCACGTGAGCATCAGAACGTGCCCTGGGACCGACTGGTCGAAGCGGTACAGCCCGACCGGGATGTCAGCCGTCATCCCGTGTTCCAGGTGCAGTTTTCCTTGGACGAATCCGAGTTTGTGCCTGAGGGCTGGGGAATCGAAGATGCTAAGACAGATGGCGGGCTGAAGGTCGATTTGCATCTGCAGATTTCGAACCGGCCCGACGAGCTGGCAGCGCATTTCACGTACAGCACCGACCTGTTCGACGCTGCCACGATTGTCCGGATGGCGGGGCACTACGAGAAGCTGCTCGTGGGCATCGTCGAAAACCCAGATCAGCAGATCACGCGCCTTCCTCTGCTAAGCGATGCGGAACGGCATCAGATTGTCGTGGACTGGAACGACACGCGGGTTGGCTATCCCAGAAATATCCCGCTGCACAAGCTGATCGAGGATCAAGTCGAGAAGACGCCGGACGCCCCAGCCGTGGTCTACGAATCGCAGCGGCTCACGTTCCGGCAACTGAACGATCGCGCCAACCAACTGGCGCACTTCCTGCAAAAACGCGGCGTAGGTCCCGATGTGCTGGTTGCCGTGTGCACCGAGCGGTCGCTGGAGATGGTGATTGCGCTTCTGGCTGTGATCAAAGCCGGTGGGGCGTACGTTCCGTTTGATCCTGAGTATCCCAAGGATCGTCTCGAGACGATGTTGCGGGATGCGAATCCGCCCGTGGTGCTGACCCAGGCTCATCTGCTCGACAGCGTGCCCGAGGGAAGCCGCGGCGTGTTTTGTCTGGATCGCGACTGGCACACGCTGCAGTCCGAGAGCACGGACAATCTGCCGGCAACGGTGGGTGGAAAGAACTTGGCGTACGCGATCTACACCTCCGGTTCCACCGGCAAGCCGAAGGGCGTGCCCAACGTACACGAAGGCATCGTCAACCGGTTGCTCTGGATGCAAGACATGTACAAGCTGACGGCGAAAGATCGCGTCCTGCAAAAAACGCCATTCAGCTTCGATGTTTCCGTGTGGGAGTTCTTCTGGCCGATGCTGACCGGCGCAACGCTGGTGGTGGCGCGGCCCGGTGGCCACCGCGATCCCGCCTACCTTGTGAACCTGATTGCGGAGCAGGGAATCACGACCCTGCACTTCGTGCCCTCGATGCTGAGCATCTTCCTGGAAGCCTCCGGGCTGGAGCGCTGCCGCAGTATCCGGCAGGTGTTCGCGAGCGGCGAGGCTCTGCCTTACGAACTGCAGCAGCGTTTCTTCGAGCATCTGGGATGGTCGGAGTTGCACAACCTGTACGGTCCGACCGAAGCGGCAGTGGACGTGACCTATTGGGCATGCAGTCCGAAGAGCAAGCTCTCGACCGTCCCCATCGGCCGGCCGATCGCGAACACGCAGATTTACATCTTGGATTCGAAACTGCAGCCGGTGCCGATCGGAGTTGCCGGGGAGTTGCATATCGGCGGAATCGGCCTGGCTCGTGGATATCTCAACCGGCCGGAGTTGACGGCGGAGAAATTCATCGCTGATCCGTTCGCCCAGGAGCCGGGCGCGCGTCTGTACAAGACCGGAGATTTGTCCCGTTTTCTTCCGGACGGGAGCATCGAGTACCTCGGACGAATCGACCATCAGGTAAAGATTCGCGGCTTCCGCATCGAGTTGGGCGAGATTGAAAGCGTGTTGCGGCAGCATCCTGCGATCAAGGAAGCGGTAGTTGTTGCGCGCGAAGATACGCCCGGCGACAAGCGGGTGGCAGCTTACTTTGTTCCCGACAATGGTGCGGCGCCCGCAACCGCGGAACTGCGCGCATTCATGCGCGAAAAACTTCCGGAATACATGCTGCCTTCGGTCTTCGTGACGCTGAAGACCATGCCTCTGAGCGGGAATGGCAAGGTAGACCGCAAGGTGCTGCCCAAGCCTGATCCGGCCGACTACGCGCCGACGGGAACATTTGCCGCGCCGAAGGATGCAGTCGAGTCGCAATTGGTTGAGATCTGGCAGACACTGCTGGGCGTGAAGCCGATCGGCGTGAAAGACAATTACTTTGAGCTCGGCGGGCATTCGATACTGGCAGTCAAAATGATGAACCGCATCGCGGAGACTTTCGGAAAGACGCTGCCGATCGCGACGCTTCTTCAGACTCCAACCATCGAGCAGTTGGCGGTCATCCTTCGCGATAAACAGTCTGCCCCGGCGTGGTCGTGCCTGGTACCAATTCAGAAGGGCGGCTCAAAAGCACCGTTCTTCTGCATCCACGGAGCCAATGGCGCGGTCGTCCGCTTCCATGCGCTGGCACAGCACCTGGGTTCGGATCAACCGTTCTACGGCGTGCAGGCGAATGGGCTAGGCGAGGGGCAGGTTTGCCACAAGCGCACCGAGGACATGGCGGCGCACTACCTGAAGGAAATCCTCGCGGTTCAGGCGCGGGGGCCGTACTTCCTTGGCGGATATTCGTTTGGCGGAGCGATCGCTTTCGAGATGGCACAGCAGTTGGCTGTCTTGGGTGAGGAAGTGACTGTTGTACTGTTTGACACCTACCTTCCTGTTCCGAAAACTTCCGTTTCTACATCTGCGGCATCTGTGTTGCTTTCGTTCTTCCGGGCTCCAGCGCCGGAAAGACCTGCCTATCTCTGGCGAATATTCACCAAGCCAATTCGAGACGTGCAGTGGCGGCTACACGTTGCCAGACTGCCCCACAACACCAAGAAGGTCCGAAAGGCCTGCCTGCAGGCGGAGCAAGAGTACCGGCCGCGACCTTACCCGGGGCGGGTTATTCTGTTTCGCTCGAGCTACAAACCTTTGGGACAGGTGGTTGATCCGCGGGCGGAGTGGCACCGGTACGCGGCTCGCGGATTGGAGATCTGCGAAATTCCGGGCAATCACGAAAACATTCTGCTCGAGCCGCAAGTTCGATTTGTAGCCGACCACTTAGGAGCCTTTCTGAACGGATCTCCTGCGCCGCTGGCAAACACGCCCCAACTGACTAAGGACTGATAAGTGACAGGATCGACACAACAACCAGTAATCGCACCCCCAGCGGAAGCCGGCCCGGACTCCAGCCGCCGATTCTGGTTGGGAAGAATCCTGGACATCGACCGGGCAAGCTTTCAGCGGAAGCTTATTCCCTGGGCGATGAAGGGCGGGTTGGCTTTGCTGGACCAGGGAGTCTTTGCCGGGTCCAATTTTGTGATGAGCATTCTACTGGCGCGGTGGATGCCGCCCGAGCAATACGGAGCTTACGCAGTCGCCTTCGCCGTTTTTCTCTTCCTGGTCAATTTTCACCAGGCACTGCTGCTGGAACCCATGTTGGTGTTTGGCAGTTCGGTCTATCGCAACAGCCTCCGGGGCTACATGAAGGCCCTGCTCCTGGCTCACTCAGCCATGAGCGCAGTAATGGTCGTGGGCCTGTGTATCGCGGCCGCGGTCGCACTGAAATTTGGTCAGGCCAACGGCTTGCCTGGTGCTCTGGTCGGTGTTGCGGTCGTCGCGCCGACGGTCCTGTTGTTCTGGTTAACCAAGAGAGTCTTCTATTTGAAGCTTTCCCCGGCACCCTCGGCCGCCGCGGCCATTCTGTACTGCGTTCTGACCATGGGTGGGCTGGCTCTGGTTTATCACCACAGCCATCAACTTTCCCCGTTAGCCGCGTTTCTGCTGATGGGGTTTGGTGGCCTCGGCGCCAGCTTCGTGCTGCTGGTTTATCTGAAGCAGCGGTTACCACGGAGCCCGGACGCCCCCAGCATCGGGGAAACGTGGCGCCGGCACTGGCGCTATGGGCGGTGGGCGTTGGGGGCAAACGCCATGATGTGGATTCCGATCAACGCCTTCTACCCCATTTTGAGCAAATTCTCGGGCATGGCGCAGGCGGGCGAACTGAAAGCCCTGATGAACTTTGCCGCACCCATGCTACAAGCCTGCGCTGCGCTCCACACCCTGCTGCTCCCATATGCGGCTCGGGTACTGGACCAGAGAGGGTCCGATGGCGTCAGCATCATTCTGCGGCGAATGACTCTGCTGTGCGTTGGCTGCGCCGTGCCCTACTGGATTGTGCTCCTTCTGTTCCGCGGGACCGCCTTCCAAATGCTGTACGCCGGCCGGTACATCGAGGTCGCCTATTTGCTGCCCGTCGTCGCATTGGCGTCGGTGGCAGGCAGCGCGTTTTTCGGCCCGTCGATCGTGTTGCGGGCCCTCGAGGCTCCCGGTTCGATATTTGCCGCGGTTTCGGTTTCGAGCGCCATCGCCCTTGCCCTAGGCATTCCGCTCACGCGAGCCTGGGGAGTGGGCGGAGCAGTGTGGAGCATAGTCTTGTCAGAAACCCTGGCTTTTGTGGCGGCGGTCGTACTGCTCCGTCGCAAGGCTCGCGAGTCTTCGGAAACGGAGCCCGCTCTGTTAGCCATGTCCACCAGCGAATAACCCAACCGCACGAGGCGGATTTCGGCAACGCCGCATCGGGTTGATAACGTCGAATTAACTTTGAGGAAAATACAACTATGATGAAGACTTACCGGATCCTTCACGCCAAAGCAGCCAGGAGCAAAATCCGCGTTCCCTTGGTGTGGTACTGGCATCTTGGAGTCAAACCTCAAGATGTCTTTCTGGCTTCGTATCCTCGTTCCGGCAGCACCTGGCTGCGCTTCATGCTCTTCGAAATACTGTGCGGCGAGGATCCCGGATTTCGAAGAATTGAGAACCGCCTGCCGGAGATTCAGTGGCATCGCGGCGCGCCGCCGATTTTACCCAGTGGTGGGCGCTTGATCAAAACCCATGAACAATATCGCAAGAACTACAAAAGAGCCGTCCTTCTGGTTCGTGATGTCCGGGATGTTTTTCTTTCCGCCTATGCCAGGGGTTCGCAGGACGGCATAGTCCAACTTCTTTCGAAGGGCGATATGGACAGCTTCTTGCAGGTCTTCATGGACGGCACCGCGTTGCAAATGGGTTCGTGGCAGGAACACTCGCGCTCCTGGCTGGAATCTCCCACCGCAAAGAATGGCAATCTGTTGGTTGTGAAATATGAGGAACTGCGCAAGAACCCGGAACCGATCCTCGCGCAGTTGCTAGAGTTTGTCGGCATCACACCCGACATGCAGGTCATTTGCAAGGCGATCGAGGACAATACGTTGCAGCAGATGCGCGCAAAAGAGGACCGAGAGAAGAAGGCCGGAGAGCAATCGATTCTGCTCGGGCCTCACAAGAACGCCGGAGAAGAGGGACGTTTCGTCCGCAAGGGAAGCGTCGGCGGGTGGCGCGACAAACTGGCCGACGCCCAGTTGGAGTTCATTGACCGGTATGCCGGCGATGTGCTCATGACTCTGGGATACGAACGCCGTCCGGCAAGACTGCAGCAGACTCAGCCGGAAGTAGCAACCCTCAGCATCTAACCCTGCATCATCGCCTCGTGCTGAACTGCAATCGTTGTGCATAGGGCGGCTTTGCAGCGACGTGTACCTGCTTCCGCTCGAACCTCCCGCCTTCGTGACGACCGCGGAAAGGGAATACGCGCCTGGTAACAGCTATTCTGTGTGACCATAGAGAGAACACCGCCTAAGAATGCCTGACTTGGCGACCAATTCGAACATCAGACTCAAACCTCCCGTTCGCACCGGGAAAGTTAGTCTGCGCTATGCAGTCTGGTTTTCGCTGCTCGTATTGGCAGGCGGTGTCGGAGCGCTTTATCCCACCCTCTGGCTCGGTTGCCTTGCGGTTGCCGCCGTGATCGGGATCTGTTGGGCGGTATTCGCAATTACGGGGCGTG
>Ga0187888_1001486_pt1 | contig 22163 bp, 29 predicted proteins | sample June2016WEW_7_40_FD_132987 | JGI IMG/M metagenome (GOLD analysis project Ga0187888, IMG submission 132987) | Peatland microbial communities from SPRUCE experiment site at the Marcell Experimental Forest, Minnesota, USA - June2016WEW_7_40 | ecosystem: Environmental > Terrestrial > Soil > Wetlands... | reverse complement strand
GGGAGTTGGCGAAGCTGGCGCGGGCGGAGGGTCAGCGCTTCGTTTGTGCACTCTGGGTGCACAAAGCCCGCTCAATGCCGACGGAAGCATTCAGGCGGGAGGTGGAGAAGGAATTGACGGGAAGGGAAGAGGAACCGTCGGAACTGATCTACTTCAAAGTCTACAAGAGCCAGACCTCAGTGATCGAGCAGGCGATCGAGACGGCAGCGCGGATGCTGGGCACGGACAAATCGCGCGGCTACTGTCTGGAGATGATCTGCGCCGACTTCCTTGCAGGAGCGCACCTGGACAATGGCAACCCGGAGATCCTGCTCAACTCGATCTCACGCTACTACAAGTTCTTGCCCGGCGACCAGCAGCAGGCTTTCCTCGAAACCCTGCGTGAGAAGGCGTCGTGAGAACGATTCGCCCCAATGCCTCCCGCTTGCAGCTGGATCCATTGTCGTATGAGAGTCTGCGCCAGCAGATCCTGCGTCGCGACGGCTGGCGGTGTCAATCATGCGGCGCGATGTCGAATCTTGAGGTGCACCACAGAGAGTTTCGCAGCCATTCGGGAGCCGACTCAGAGGAGAACCTGATCACGCTGTGCACGGCATGCCACGCAAGAGTGCATCGCCGCTAAGGCCACGAACGGATAGTGGCAGACACAACACGAGCGCAAGAGGCGGAGTCCACTGTAGCGAACCAGGCGGAAACTGTTCCACCCGCTTCTCGTTTTTGTCGTGCGGCAGCGCCAGATGGAGATATTAGTAACGAAACCGAAAACGCGCATCCAGCCGGACCGGCGCGAGAGTTGCCCACAATGCAAGAGACGGCATTGATTCGCCCGCTTGTGCCCAACGCGCTGCTACCGCTACGAACGGCATAGATAGAGGGTGGTCAAGTCAGCAGCGGAATTCGTCTACAGCGGGTTGGGGAAAGGAGAGGCTTTGCAAAAGTAGGCCACAGATCGAACCATTTTCGGCAACGCTGGTACGGATCGCATACCGCTTCGGAGGTACTTCAGATGAAAATCGTTCCACACAGTCGCGAGCAGGCGAGAGGGTTTATAATGGCCGCCCTTTTCGAAGTCAAAAACAAGATTCGGGATTATGTGAGGTTTCTCCGTGGCGATTCTGGTGTTGGGTGGAGCAGGCTACATCGGCAGTCATGCGGCGCGCGCTCTACGGCGTTCCGGCTATGAGGTCGTGCTTTATGACAATCTCTCCACCGGGTTTCGCTGCCTAGCGCAAGGCTTCGAATTGGTGGAGGGCGACATCGCCGACGAAGCCAGGCTTCGGCCCCTGCTCGCGCGCGTGGACGCGGTGATGCACTTTGCCGCCCACGCCTACGTTGGGGAGTCGGTCGAGAACCCGCGCAAATATTTCCGGAACAACGTCACCGCAGCGCTCAGCCTGCTGAACTCCGCGCTGGACACCGGTATCCGCCGCTTCGTGTTTTCCTCCACCTGCGCCGTTTACGGCATCCCCGAGCAAATTCCGATTACCGAGCAGACGCCGCGCGAGCCCGTCAATCCCTACGGTGCATCGAAGCTTTTTTTCGAAAACGCGCTCGAAGCTTACAGCTGCGCTTACGGACTGCGCTCGGTGAGTCTGCGCTATTTCAACGCCGCGGGAGCCGATGAAAGCGGCGAGATTGGCGAAATCCACGAACCGGAAACTCACCTGATTCCACTGGCGCTTGCCGAGAACGGACCCGAGTTGCAAATCTATGGCTCCGACTACCCGACTCCGGACGGCACGTGCGTTCGCGACTACATTCACGTGAACGATCTCGCCGATGCGCACGTTAGAGCATTACAACACCTTGAGAGAAACGGTGACTCGCTGGCCATCAATCTGGGGACAGGCCAGGGACATTCCGTTCTCGAAGTCATCCAGGCAGCGGAAAGCACTACTGGACAGCCCGTTCGGCGAACGATCGGACCGCGGCGGCCGGGCGATCCTCCGGTTCTGGTGGCCGATCCGGCGAAGGCCGAAAGTTTCCTGGGATGGACCGCCAAGCGCAATCTCGCTGACATCGTCTCGAGTGCGTGGATGTGGATGCAGAAAGACTCGCGCGGATCATGAGCGGAGTCCGAGCGGTTTCTCAGTTGTCAATCTCGCTCTGTTCCGCGTACTCTGCCGCGCATGCGGTTTCGAATTCGGTCCGCCTTGTCATGCGTCTGCCTTTTGTTGCGGGGTTCCTCTGCGTTTCTCCATTGCGCAGACGGCGCCTCGCTCCTTCTCGCTGGAACAGGTGATGAGTTCGCCATTTCCAACGAATCTTTTGGCCGCGGCCGACCATTCCGGACGAATCGCATGGGTGTTTTCGACCAGAGGCGAGCGCAACATGTGGATCGCGGACGCTCCGAATCTTGAGGCCCGGCAGGTCATGCGCTACCGGGGCGACGACGGCCTGCCGATTGCCGCGCTGAAGCTGACGCCCGACGCCCGCTGCCTTTGCGAGCCGAGTCCATCCTCTGTTCGTCCCAACTCAGCCGTACCAATCCAAGTGAAGTAGAACGCTTCGATGGGCCGGTTTAGAATTGGAATGAGACGAGGCGCTGGTCTGGCGGTTGGGCTAGCATGTGTTGTATGGGAGGTTGTGTGGAAGGCTTAGAGAAAGCTTGTCTTGCCGACGATATTGGGCTGGCGGGAGCGGGGTTTCATCTCGGATGCGGTCCTGATGGAGGTACAGGCCGCTGGTACGCTTTATACGTTCGATCGCGACATGAAAAGGTTGTTGAAAGCGGACTGAGAGGCAAGGGATACGCTGCCTTTTCGCCCTTTTATCGGACGAAGCGCAAGAGAGTCGACCGGATCGCTGCAATCGATGTGCCTCTGTTTCCCGGATACGTCTTTTGCCACTTTGACTCGAGCAAGCGGCTGCCGATTCTAATGACTCCAGGCATGGTAAGAATTGTGGGGCCGGGGAATAGGCCGGAGCCAGTGGACGACCATGAAATCGCTTCTATCCGAACCATTGCGCTGTCGGGACGTCCGGTTCAGCCGTGGCCCTTTTTGAGATCGGGGCAGCGGATCCGGCTCCAGGCTGGTCCACTCATGGGTGCGGAGGGGATTTTTTTGCGGGTCAAGGATGAGTACCATCTGGTCGTTTCCATTACTTTGCTTCAACGTGCCATCTCGGTCGTCATTGAAAAGGACGTTGTTGCGCCATTGTTCATAGGGGAACGCCAGGCCAAGTCGTTCGAGAGTTAGAGAACTTGTCGATCCCCCGAAATTGCCCGTTACTGCCCGGTCAGAGGTCGAAGCAATCAGCTGATTACCATTTTCGACTGAAGTTCGTTCTAGGAATCGACTGCTTCCATGGCCCGTAAATGGGCACCCTCTCGAAAAGCGTGGCGCTCAAAAAATCTGTACAATTTGGCAAAGGGCTTGCCCCTAACAGCAAATGCCGCCAGCTTTTCGTGTTGGCGAAATGGTGGAGTATTGACACACACGGCCAGTGAGAGGTAACGTCTTACTTCCCAGAAGCGGGGGATTGTGTAGTAGAGGGCGGTAGCTTGTCCGGCCGCCACTCAAGCTTTGTGCAAAGAGTTTCCTGCTGGTGTACACCAGCCCGGACGAGCTGCGGCGGAACGCTGTCGAACTCGAGCTGCCAAAGAGACATGAAAATCCCTCTTATCAAACCTGACCTGCCGACCCTCGAGGATGTTCGTGCACCATTCGAAGAAATCCTCTGCAACGGAAGAATTACTAACTTCGGGAAATACATGAATCAGTTTGAGGCCGAGACCGGCGCCTACCTGGGTACGCAAACAACAGCCGTATCCTCGGGTACCGTGGGCCTGGTCTTCACGCTGGCCGCATTGGGCCTCGAGCGCGGCCAGAAGGTCATTCTGCCGAGCTTCACATTCATGGCAACGGCCCAGGCTATTCTGTACGCCGGTGGCGTTCCGATATTTGCGGAGATCGAAGATGACCTGACGCTCTCGGCGAACGACCTCGATCGGCTGCTCGAAGAGCACCCGGATACGGCTGCGGTGATCGCTGTCCACATGTACGGGCTGCCGGTGCGGGTGCGAGAGATCGAGGCGGCGGTCGCGCGGGCGTCCAAGCTGCGAGGCAGCAAGATCGCGCTGATCTTCGACGCCGCCCATGCATTCGGCTCCTCAGTGGACGGAGAGAAGGTGGGAGGCTTCGGCGATGCCGAGGTGTTCTCGCTTTCGGTCACCAAGGTCCTGGTATCGGTCGAAGGCGGGTTGGTCTCCACGCACGACGCGGATCTGCTGCGAAAGATTCGATGCATGCGGAACTACGGCGTCCTTGCCAATTACGACGCCCACTTCCCCGGGCTGAACGGGAAGATGAGCGAGTTTCACGCAATTGTCGGACTGCACAATCTTCGGCGGCTGGACTCGCTACTGACGGCTCGCCAGGAGAGGGCCAAATGCTTCCGCAGGCAGATCGAAAGCCGAACGAGCTTCCGGGGAACTTCCTGGCCGGAGGGCGTAGTGCACACGTTTAAAGATTTCACGGTTCTGACGCCGGAGAACGTGGAAGACGGTTATCGCGACCGGATCATGCGATTTGTGGCGGACCGAGGGGTGGAGACGCGAGCCTATTTTTATCCCGCCGTCCACGAGCAGGCTTACTTCGCCGGGTACGCGACCAGGCCGCTTCCCCAAACGGAACGCCTGTCCCGCCGGGTGATCACGCTGCCGTTCTTCACGACCATTACGGAAGAGGAGATGGACTACATCGTCTCGACATTGCAGGAGGCAGAGAAGGAGCTCTTATGAAGATTCTCGTGACGGGCGGAGCCGGATACTTAGGGTCGGTATTGATCCCAAAGCTTCTGATGCGGGGGCACGTGGTCCGAGTTGTCGACATCGGCTACTTTGGGGTCGGGCACCTTCGCAGCTTTCATCCTGCGGTAGAGTTAGTCCGCGAAGACCTGCGGCGCGTGGCAGCGGACGGGGAATTCCTGGACCGGATTCTGGACGGATCCGAATGCATCATTCATCTTGCCGCGATTTCCAACGATCCCTCCGCCGAGTTACATCCTCAACTAACGGAGGAAGTCAATTTCCACGTGACAGTTGACCTGGCGAAAGCGGCCAGGAAGAGAGGTATTCGATTTCTCTTCTCGTCGTCGTGCTCTGTGTATGGCGACGCCGAGGGCGAGTTGATCGAAGATGGAGCGATCCATCCGCTTACCGTGTACGCCGCATCCAAAGTGCATTCGGAGCAGGCGCTGTTGGAAATGGCCAATGATCGCTGGCGCCCGGTGATCCTGCGGAACGGCACGCTGTTCGGCTATTCCCCGCGGATGCGATTTGACCTGGTGGTGAACATCTTCGGCCTCTACAGCACACTTCACAACCGAATCGGCGTTTTTGGAGACGGAGAGCAGTGGCGTCCATTTCTTCACGTGCGAGACTGCGCGCGGGCATTTGTATTCTTCGCGGAGAAGCCGGACACGCGGCACGTGTTCTACAACATCGCGCACGAAAACCTGCGGGTCCTGGACATCGCCGATGTGTTCCGGCGGCTCAACCCGCGTCTGGAAGTGCAGCACATCGAGAGCCCGGACACCGATCGGCGCAATTACCGGGTCTCTGCGGGCCGGATGATCGAAGAGGGGTTTGCCCCGCGGGTGGGGGTGGAGGCCGGCGCTGAGGAGATGATCGAATGCATCATCAGCGGCGCCATTCCGGATCCGGAATCGGTCTACTACCGCAACGCGAAATGGCTCAAGGAACTCACTCGGATCGGGAATATGGAGCACAGCGAGGTAATTGATCTGATCGAAACCCTGACGCGACTCCGAACAGCGACGGCATGAAGAGGATTGTGATCGTGGGGGCCGGATTCCATGGAAGTGAACTCTACTCCTACTTGACTGACTTATCCGCTCATGATAAGTCGGTCGAGTTTGCAGGGTTTGTCGATGACAGGGAGCCTCCGAATGCGTTGGTGAAGGCCTGGAGTCTCGGACATATCGAGGATCTCCATTCACGCCTCGGGGCTGACGCCAATACTGAGTATGGCTACATCACGGCGGCCGGAGACAACAATTTACGGCGCGAGTTGGTGAAACGTGTGGAGGGCCTTCGCCTACCCAATCTTTCGCCATGGACTCTGAGGTATCCTCGCGCGTTTGTCGGGTACGAAGTGGAGATCGGAGAAGGCACCTGTCTCGCCCCGGGGGTAATCGTCACCACTCGGACTACGATTGGGCGACATTGCATTTTGAATGTTCATTCTTCGGTATCGCATGACTGCGTGGTCGACGACTACGTCAATATCAACCCTGGCGTCACCGTATGCGGGAATGTCTGCATCCGCGAAGGCAGCTATATCGGCGCCGGTGCCACGATCAAGGACAAGGTATCGATCGGAGAATGGTCTGTGATCGGCGCTGGAGCGGTGGTGGTTCGCAACATACCGTCGCGTGTAACTGCCGTGGGGGTGCCCGCACGGATAATCAAGCACCATGAAGGTACGGCATGAGCAGCCGCGATCCCTTAGTAACCTTCGTTATTCCATGCTACAACTACGGGCGCTACCTTGCCGAGTGCCTTGCCAGCATTTTCAGGCAGGAAGCCTGCGACGATTTTGAAATCATTGCCGTAGATGACGGATCAACAGATAATACTCGCGAGGTGCTACGCAGCAATCAGGATCCCCGCCTGCGTGTGATCATTCACGAAAGGAACCTCGGCCACATACATACAGTCAATGAGGGATTGGCCGTGGCACGCGGCGCCTTCATCGCCCGTATCGACCCGGATGATCGATATCGCCCCTGGTTCCTTAGTTCGGTCCTCGGCAAGTTCCGTGAATATCCGGAGGTCGGCCTTGTCTATGGCGACGTCGCGCTAATGGATGACTGCGGCAGGGTCAATGTGGAACGGTGCGACCGGACTCATCAGGGGGCGGATTTCAAGGGAAACGAGTTTGTGCCGCTCCTGGAGGAGAACTTCATTTGTGCTCCGACGACCATGGCGCGCCGCGAGGCGTGGCACAAGGTCCTTCCGATTCCGGCTGGCCTGGCCTTCAACGACTGGTATCTGAACATCATGATGGCGCGAACGTACGAGTTTTACTACATTCACCGCGTCCTCGCCGACTATCGGGTCCACCCGGCGAACCACCACACCAAAATCAGCCGCGACAAAACGGAGGAGGCTTCCGTTTTTTGGCTTCTCGACCAGGTATACGGTCAGCGGGAGCATTCCAAGAATCTGGAGCAGGCCAAGCTTCACGCCAAAAAGCGCGTGTATGCGGCACAATATCTGACTCTCGCTGAGAAGTATTTCGGATTTTACATGAATGCAGATGCCATGCGGTGCTATTGGAACGCGGCGCGGAACCGGCCGTCGTGCCTGCTGCAGTTTGGCGTTCTCCGCCGGTTCGTCGCAACCATCATCGGCCGCGAATGGTATGAAGCCGGGAAGGCAGTGTTAAAACGGCGATCGTCCGACCATGTGGGTTGACACAAGCCATTAACCTGATACGGCTCTCAATAGTCGCGAATGAAGCTCAGCGATGGTCGAGCCGGTTGATGCCGCGTTGCCGGCGCGCGGCACGCAGGCTCCGCGATCAAGCTGAATTGAGCATCCATTTGGGCTGTGGGAGCCGGGTTTTCGCCGGTCGGGTGAACATTGACGCCCGTCCCGGCAAGGGTGTGGATCTGATATGGGATCTTCGAGTGCCGCTGCCAATTCGGGACAATACCGCAACAATGGTATATTCCGAGCACGTATTGGAACACCTTTACAAGCCTGACGCGATAAAGTTACTAGAAGAGTGTTTTCGTATTCTTCAGCCGCGTGCGGATGGGGGTGCCGGACGTGGCGGCGTATATTCAAGCCTATACCAGCGGGTAGCTTGCGTTTTTTGAGGAACTGAAACATCTGGGCGGTGCGGTGGAACCGCTCAGCACTCCAAATCGATGTAATCAACCAAATGTTTCGGATGGGCGGCCACCACCTATTCGCGTGGGACTTTCAGGCCATCTCGACGGTGTTGAAGAACGTCGGGTTCCACGACGTGACACGATGGAACTCCGGAGCGTCATCCTGTCCGGAATTGTGCCTGGACGATCCTGCCCACGCCTTTGAGACGCTCTATTTCGAATGCTGTAAATGAACGATAGCGCTGAGGTCAGCCGCGCAGTGATGGTTGTTCACGTTCCATATACGTTCTTCCCCGATCCGCCCGGCGGCACCGAGGTGTATGTCCGAGCGCTCGCCCAGGAACAGCAACAGCGAGGCGTTGCGACTATGGTGGCCGCTCCGGCGGACCGCGACAGCTCGTATCTGCACGAAGGACTTCCGGTGCGGCGGTTTGCCGTCAGCTCCAGCAACACGCTGAACGATCTGTATGGCGAAGGCGATAGGCATGCCGCGCGATCCTTTGCCCGAATCCTCGATGAAGAGGGTCCAGATCTGGTGCATCTCCATGCGTTCACCAGCCCAGTGTCGCTGCGGCTTGTGCGGGAATGCAGAAAGCGCAGCGTTCCGGTGGTCTTCAGCTACCATACACCGACGGTTAGTTGCCAGCAGGGAACACTGCTGCGCTGGGGAACACAGATATGCGATGGCGCACTGAATGTTCATCGCTGTTCGCGGTGCACACTTCACGGTCTGGGGCTGGATAGGTTTAGTAGCACGGTGGCAGGGAGTATGCCCAAGTCATTCGGCAGGCTGATCGGACGGCTCGGCGTGTCGGGCGGTCCCTGGACTGCGCTCCGGATGAGTGACTTGATCCAGCAGCGCCATGATGCGATTCGGGCGCTCCTGACGGAGGTGGATCACTGCATCGCCCTTTGCCAATGGGTGAAGGATTTGTTCCTGCACATCGGCCTGCCGGAAGACCGGGTTACGGTATCGCGCCAGGGACTCTGCCACCCGCTATCAAGGACCGCTACCGGTGAGAAGAAGGTGGTCGGTGACCGCGGCTCAGCCGTGCGCATCGCGTTCCTCGGGAGGCTCAACCCGGTGAAGGGGATTCACATTCTGGTCCGGGCCTTACACTCGGTCCAGGCGGCAAATGTTCAACTGGATATCTTTGGCATCACGCAGGGGAGTCGTTACGAGGAGTACGTACGCGAATTGAAGCTGGCGGCATCTGGTGACAGCCGCGTCGCATTCCATCCACCAATGTCCGGGGGCCAGGTGGTTCCGATCCTGTGCACGTATGATGCTGTGGCTGTTCCATCGCAGTTGCTCGAGACCGGCCCCATGGTGGTGCTAGAAGCGTTCGCGGCAGGCATTCCGGTGATTGGATCGAGACTGGGCGGTATTGAGGAGCAGGTGCAGCACGAGGTGGATGGCCTGCTAGTGGAACCCGCATCGGTTGTGGCGTGGGCAGAGGCGCTCCGCATGGTCTCCGGCAGCCCCGATCTCCTGGCACGCTTGCGCGCAGGGGTGCTCCCCCCCCGGACGATGACGACAGCAGCCGATGAGATAGAAGCCGTCTATGCTGCGGTGAAAAGTAGTCGTCGATCCACCTCCCTGTACGAGCCGGCGTACGCCAAAGAACATCCAGAATCGAAATAGAGCGCGGGAGAACGCCATGGAATTACCGCGAAATGCCTTAGGCGGCCCGTCGTTGCCTAAACCGCTGAGCCATAATTATTCTCATACTGAGGAGTTGCAGCGATGCTAGTTGGCGTTCTAGCGGGTGAGAGTCCCGCCGGGGGAACTTGCCCAGTTGCCCCCGTAGTTATATCCGGCGGCGGAGCGGGTGACCAATCCGTCGGAAGCCCGGACGTAAAAGTCCTCGTCGGCTGGGTGAAGTTCTGGTCGGCTCCGACAGGAGGGCGAGCAAATCGACAGGTCGTAGCGAAAGCGGACCGTAGTCAAGCCTCGAAAACAAGATCCCCGCAAGAATCGGAGGGTGGGGAAATTTGGAAAGGCCGAGACCTTCTCCCCTGGTCGAAGTCCAGCATCATCGGCGAGGAACTGGGTATATGCAGCCGATGACCTTCCCGTGGTCCCGGAGGACGACATGCCGATAAAGGATAGCCAAGGAAAGCACACAACCACTCGCGGGTCGCCTAGGCGTTGAGGTCAAGACGCACAGCGAGGGCATTTCGTATAAGCCGCAGGGCGGCGAATTCGAGATGTGCCCGCAAGTGGGGCGGATGGGGCCGATTAAGCGTGGATGGACCGAGACAGAATAACTCGGACCGGAGCGAGGGCCCCTGGGGCGGAGTGCAACCCACTCCAAGGCGGCGCACCAAGGAGTCTTCGGCCCGACACAGAGCGGGACTACCGACTCGGACTACGAGGTGCGCGAAGGGCGGATACAAACCGCGTCTTCGCTGGCGAATGCCGGGAGCAGGCCTAAGCCGTGGATGCACGGGAAGGCACCGTCTGACATGCCAGCCCTCCAGCCGTATTGGGGGAAGCCCGCCGTACGGAATGATAGGGGGCACGGTGGAAACGTCGGCATCATTCGACGCCCGCTATGCGCCACTGTCCTACCCGACGAGACGGGCGCGGTGGTGGCGGTGACGGTGGCGTCCGGTTATGCGGGCGATACGGCCACGATTTTGGAGACCTTGCCGCAGGCGGGCGAAAACATCGCCGAGAGGTGGTGCGCGTCACCAATCATAAAGAGGTGGGCGAACGCGTGCATCCGGAAGGCCCGCTGGAGGCGGTCGGCGGCGACGATGGGAGTTACTGGAACGCAGCTTCGGGCATGCCTATGAAACGGGCGGCATGCGGTGCGTGCACTTGCGCGGGTGGGAAAATATTCTCAAGCGCGTACTGATTCACCTGGGCGGATTCAATCTGGCGCTGGTGATGCGGCAGTTGCTGAGCAAGGACACGCCCCGCGGTCTGCAGGGACTCTCGGCCGACTCTCTGCTGATTTTATTGCGGTTCTGGATAGCGATTCTGGTTCCCGCAGAACAGGAAAGCACGTCGCTGCCGCTGCTGAGGCGTTACCCGAGGTGTGCCTCGAAGTTCTTATTCCGCTCGCGGCCGAGTGAGTACACCACTTCCGCCACGGGTTGCTAGTGGACTCGACGATTGCTTAAGCGGGCTAAAGAAACAAAAGCATACTACTGGTACGGTCGCTCGACTGCCTGCGACCATCTCGACATCGGAGCGGTTGCTGGCTGAGAATACGAAAAAGGTCATGAGTTTGCGTGTTGGGATCATAGGGGCGGGACAAATAGTCGAAGATGCTCACCTGCCAGTGCTAAAGGCAATCGAGGGAGCTACGGTTACCTGGATTGCTGACATCGACAAGGCACGATCGGACTTGTTGTCTCGGATGTACCACGTACGCTCAATCGACGCCAGCGACATCAGTAGGGCAATAGCAGACATCGACGTCTGCCTAATCGCTATCCCTCTCGGCGCGAGGCGAGACTATATCGAGCGGTGTGCAGAGACGGGTGTGGCCCTTTATGCAGAGAAGCCGTTCGCCAGAACGGTCGAGGAACATGGACGCTATTGTAGACTCTTTCCAGAGTATAAACTCGCGGCCGGATTTCAGCGCCGCCTCTACCACACAACGCACATCATCCGAGAAATCATCGCGGGGCAGTATTTTAGCAAACTGAACAGGGTCGCCTACAGTATTGGCCAATACTCAGTGAAATCCGGCGGCGCCACGAAGTTCGTAACTGATCCTGTACTGTCGGGTGGCGGCTTCGTAATTGAGAGTGCCATACATGGTCTCGATCAGATATTGCTGGCTACAGGGGCGGATGACATAACGGTGGAGTCGGCCGGGGCTGTCGTATTCAACAATATCGACTATCAAGTAACAACTCTCGCTGCGCTCACAGCGAGCGACCATAAAGTCAGCGTAGAATGTGAGATGACGCGTTTGCGAAATCTCCGGCAGGAGTTTGACTACCACTTCGACAACGCCACCGTCAGTTTCGGCCTTGCGCCCGCATCGCCACTAGCCGTTACCGGCGTTGACAGGAGCGCCCAGGTAACACTTAAATTGGAGATAGGGAGTGCCGGTGCACCGCGGGACTCGGCCTTCTCAGTAAACCAGGCCTTCTATCTCTTTTGGAGCATGTTCCTGCAAGGTATCGCCAGCAAGGAAACCAACATAACGTCGGCTTCTAAGAGTTTGTTAACTACGCAATGGGTCGAGGGCATCTACAGGGCTATTCTTCCGTGACTAAAGTCGCGATCCTCGGCGGCAACGGTCAGGTTGGCGCGGAAACCGCGATATACCTCTCAACCTTGGTGGGCGTACCTGTGGTCTGCCTAATCAGATCCGAATACAGCGCTGCGCTGCTGCGTCTGGTAGGCGTCGACTATAGAGTTGTCGATTATAGCGACATAAGCATGCTACAGCAGGCGCTGTCCGACTGCGATGTCGTCGCGGACTTCAGGTATCCATTGGGTGAACTTGTGGATATCCTGAAAGAGAGCAAGAAGAACATAGCGGCGGCGATAGGTTCGATGAGAGCGGGCAGCAGGTACGTGTTCATGAGCAGCATCATGGCGCTCGGTATGCCTGACGGCGCCAGCAAAGTAAAAGAACACTCCGTGCCGCGTACGTCGTACTCGTACATAAAGCGCGAATCTGAGAGGTTTGCGCTGAAGATGGGAAGAAGAGCCGGAATGCCGGTGTTCCTGTTCCGGCTTGGGCAAGTCCATGGTGTTCTACAAGGCGTCAGTCAGGAGTACGTCGTCGCTTTTTCGGCGGGACGCGTGCGTGTTAACGGCGCTCCAGAGGATCCTACAACCGCGGTGTTTGCGTGCTCAGTCGGTGAAGCTCTTCTCAGGTGCACAAAGGATCTGGCCCCGGACCTTTATACCGTGGTATGTTCGCCGCAGTGGACTCTTGCCGAACTGCACAGTTACTACCAGATTAGGTACAAGCTAAAGGCCAGCGTTGAGTACGCGACTGCCCAGCCGCAGAGCAGCATCAGGTGGGGGTTCATGAGTCTGGTCGGCGCACTTCGCAGTGGACTGATGTCGCGACGCGGGCTTCTGGAAACCTATATCCTGCTGCCCTTCCCCGCGCTTTTTCGTGAGTTCAAGGGCAGATACCGCGTTGCACGAGCGCGGATCGAGGCGACGGGCTCTCCGTTGAATCGCGCCACTATCATCCACAACTTGCTGGGCAGGGTGCCAGGCGGAACCGTCAAGGGTATCCCTGCGTCCCTCGACGAGGTGGTTGCTGTCGAACAGCGTCTTGAGCGGATCATTGACGCGGCGATAAGAAGGGGAGAGAAGTGAGCGTGGTACTCTCAACGATCATCCCTACCTACCGGCGGAATCAGAGCCTCGCGAAGCTGCTATTGGCGATCAGAGCCCAAACGCTGCCGGACATAGAAATCGTGGTAGTCGATCAGAATGCGCCGGGGTATCTCAGACAGGCTCTTCCTGCTGGCCTGCTCGACGGCGCCCTGCATGTTTGTCTGGAGAAGCCCAACGCATCGACTGCTCGAAATCACGGTTTCGCCCTATCGCACGGTAAGTACGTATTGTTCATCGACGACGATTGCGCCCCTGAGCCCGACTTTTGCGAACGCGCTGTCGAAGTACTTCAACGTTACCCGGAGGTTAAGTGTTTATGGCCGGTGGTATACTCGACTGCCGGCAAGGAGGACGCCATCTCCCGCCTGCAAAGGGGCTTCATGCCTGAGACGATCCCGGGCTCGACGCTTCGGCGACGTATCGATGCACGGACCGACTGCAACTTCTTTGAAAGGGACTACTTCTATCGGACTGGTGGATTTGATGAGCTGTTGTTCGAATATGCCAGAACCGCAGAAGACCAAGAGTTCTACCTGAGAATGCGCCTGCGGAGTATGCCGGTCTGGGTCGATACGGAATTGTTCGTCTTTCATGACGAGGGAGTGTCTGGCGGCTGCGATCTCAGGACAGAGTCATACTGGAACACCCGGGCGAAGTGTGTGAAAGCCTGGGCATTTAGATACCGCATCCACGGCGGCAATCACGGAAAGCTGAGTATCAGGGATCTGTACGGATTGGTCCGCTCATCGTTCCTCAACAGCGGCTTGCTCAGGCAGCAGCCGCATACTACAATGCGCGAGATAGCACTTTTGTGGCGGATCATCAACGATTCTAGAGTGTTTCTCAAGCCCTACCTGGATACGTACGTCAATATCCGGCACGTCAACCATCTAAGAGCGTATCGAAACAATCCTCCCCCGGGTTGAGCGATCTTTGCATCTACTGTGGCGTAGGCGCTTCTGGCTCCTGGTCCGAAACTGCGTAAACTTGATCGCCGGCATCGACAGCCGGGCTCGTCTCAACCGAGCAACCGTAACCGCCGTTTTTGCTAGAACATTCATGGATGTGGCCTCGCCATTAGTACTATGACCGCATAGATAGTAATACAGATAGACACTTGGCCGACGACCTTTCCAACCTTATAGCTTGGACATGAAGGGACGGAAGTGAGCCGCCGGAAGGCCGGGCGCGTTGGACGGTACGCTTGCTGGCGGAAGAGGCGGTGAAGCGCAAGCTGGTGCCAGGGATAGGGCGGGAGACGATCCGGATCCTGCTGGAAAGCCACGATCTGAAGCTGTGGCGGGAAAAAAATGTGGTGCGTGGCCAAGCTGGATGAGGAATGCATCGCACGCATGGAGGAAGTACTGGCGGTGTACGAAAAGCCCCTCTCCGAGCAAGAACCGGTGGTTTGTATGGACGAGAAACCGGTTGTCTTACACCAAGAGAATTCGTCCTCCATTGGCCATGAAGCCTGGATGTGTGGGAAGGCGGGATGGCGAACATAAGCGCTGCGGCACGGCCAACGGTTGGTAAAATGCCGTCCTGCCTTTGGCGCTACACCGCAAAACACGGTTCTTGAGGGATGTCACCGCCACCGCATCCGAATTGGGGTTGTTGAACCGCCTGGACATCGTCGGCGCCTTACCCCGTTCGCAAATACTCGAATACTCTCACGACTGTCACGTCGGGCTCTCTCTGATGCCCATTTGCAGCCGCGATAGGAATGAACAAGCAATGTCCGGCGCTTCGAACAAAGCTTTTGATTATCTGGTCTGCGGATTGGCGGTTCTGGTTTCGAATCTTCCCGATTGGCGATCCATGTTCGTCGAACCTGGCTATGGCCTGCACTGCGTACCCGAGGATGCAGACAGTATTGCCGCAGCGTTGCGCTGGTTTTTCGAGCACAGGGAGGACACCAGGCTGATGGGCGAACGAGGGAGGGCTCGAATCATCTCGGAATGGAATTACGAGACCCAGTTTGCACCGGTCTTCCAGTTGCTGCAAGGAGCGGCTCGCGCGAAAATATCCAGACCCCAATGCCGCAGAGCCTGACAGAGGAGTTCTCAGTCCAAATGGAAATTCCGGTCAAAGCAGCTTTGCCGCCAGGGTGCGGCTTCGCAGAACGTTATCTCCGATTAATGCGCATATGTCTCACGCGGAGTTTCGTCGAGCCCTGTTACGCCGAAATTCCAAGAAATACCCGAACGCTGGCAAAATCGCTCCGTTACGCTGTCTATTCCGCTTTGCAGCACGTGCTCCGCCCTTTTCGGTTATCAATCGTTCAGACGAATCGAAGTACGGGGGAGACGATGATGGGGATGGGTGCTCTCGAAAACCTCCACGCCGCTATGCATCAGGTCGTGGGTAATCACGTGCCGGGGGACTTTGTAGAGACTGGTGTCTGGCGGGGAGGGGGAACAATCTACATGCGGGCTTTCCTGGAGGCTTACTCCGAACCGCAACGAAGAGTATGGGTGTGTGATTCTTTCGAGGGCCTACCCAAGCCGAAAGACGAGTACGAGGCGGACTCCGGTAGCCGGTTTTGGGAGTCAGAGTATTTAGCGGTTAGCATGGATGAGGTTAAGCGGAATTTCGACTTTTATGACCTTTTCGATGAACGGGTATGTTTCATCAAGGGTTTCTTCAGCGATACCATGCCTACAGCACCGATCGACCAGATTGCCATACTCCGGTTAGATGGTGATATGTACGAATCCACCATCGTCGTGCTGGAGCACCTGCACCCAAAGGTTTCCCAGGGCGGAATTGTCATAATCGATGACTATGGAATACTTCCAGAGTGCAATCGTGCAGTCGAAGATTACCGTTTGAAACATGGGATTACCGACCCGCTGCAAATCATTGGCTATGTTAAAGGAGCCCCTTTCGGCGCATACTGGTGCAAAGGAGGCATGAAAACTAGCGCTCTTGAAGCGTCTCTAAACACCAGGGTTCAGCCGTGAAGCGGCAATTTTTCTCAATCTGCGTTCCCATCGCCAAAAACCTGAAGGGGTAAAACCAGTGAGCATTGGCAAGATTGCAATCAAAGCTTTGAAACCTCTTGCAATGCGCACGATCTATCGCGAGGGGGCTATTAGGACCATTCTCGCCGGACCGTCCCGAGGCCTGAGATATCGGATTTTTCCACAGTTTGGCTTGTCCTACCTCTATGGAGGTTGGGAACCAGAAGCTCAAGCCGTTATGCTGAGAAGGATTAAACAGGGCGGAACTGCCTATGACATCGGGGCCAATTATGGTATGCATGCACTCCTGATGGCGAAGCTCGTCGGTGCTTCAGGTCATGTTTATGCTTTTGAGCCCGTGCCTGCGATCTTTCGCGGGTTGAAGGAACACATGGAGATGAACCGGTTTCATCACGTCCAATGCGTTCCAGCCGGCGCTTGGGATTACAGTGGCAGAGTCCAGTTCTTTACCGGCGATCATCTTGGCGCCGGCCATTGTGCTGAAATAGGAGGAACGTCAGGCCGCAGCATGGAAGTCGAGGTCCTCTCATTGGACGATTTTGTCTTCGAAGGAAAACACCATCCGCCCGACTTCATCAAAGTTGATGTCGAGGGTGCCGAGGGCAAAGTCCTGGCCGGCGCCCGGCGGGTCCTCGAAACCTACCGCCCCGTACTTTTGATTGATCTTCACAATCCCGAGCAGGACGTGGCTGTAGGAACCACGCTAATGCACCTCGGTTACAAAACTCATCGTACGACTGATGATACGATCATCACCAATATGTCCGCAGGATGGCCCCAAGCCGACGGCATATGGGGCCAGATTGTGGCGATGCACCACGCCGACTTCCGCTGGGAATAACGCGAAAAATGAACACTCGCTTTCCACGCAACTGGAGTCGAGACGTGAATCCGCCCTTTTTCTCGATCTGTGTCCCCCAGTACAATCGGACGTCATTCCTGATCGAGGCATGCCGGCGCCTCAAAACTCAGACCTTTGATGACTTCGAAGTGTGTATTTCGGATGACCGCTCTACCGACGGCAGAGAGGAAGAACTCAAGGCCGCTTTGGACGGCCTAGGCCTTCGATACAGCTATTACGTCCAGGAAAAGAATTCCCGGTATGATGCTAACCTGCGGCGCGCAATCGGATTGGCCTCGGGCCGGTACTGCATCTTGATGGGGAATGACGACTGTCTTGCCACGCCAACGACGCTGGCGGAGATCCATGCGGTACTTTCTTCAAACGACAAGATCGGCGTAGCGATCACCAACTACCGCGATTTCGACGGCCCCACCATCTATCGTCGCGTTCGCCAGCAAGGGATCCTGGCCGGTGGACCTGCGCTCGCCGTCTCGCGCTTTCGCAATTTCAGCTTTGTTAGCGGCGTTATTTTGCGAACCGATTGCGCCCAACGTCTGGCCACCGACGAGTGGGACGGCACCGAGATGTATCAGATGTATCTGGGTTGTCGTATTCTTGCAGAGGGGCATAGCCTCGCGGAGATGGATCTTGTTGCTGTTCTGTTGCAGATTCAGATTCCAGGGGAGCAGGTAGACAGCTATGCTACCCGCCCGCGGCTGAACCCTTGTCCCTTGATCGAACGGCGGCTGCCCCTCGGGCAGATGGGCCGCCTGGTAGTCGCCGCCGTAGCGCCGTTTGCCGCCTCGAAACCTTCCAATGTGAATACGAAGATCCTGCTGCAATTGCTCATATTTCCCTACGCGTTTTGGATTCTGGAATACCGCCGGGTTCAATCCTGGAACTTCGCAGCCGGTATCTGTTTGGGAATGCGTCCCAGGAATATCTGTAGCGGAGTGGAGCTATCGATGCTTCATGCCGTTCTAGTGCGATTTGCCTATGTCGCGACTACAGCCGTGGGACTTCTGGTTCCGCTGTGGTGCTTCGATAAGTCCCGCAAGCTTCTGTATACTTTCGCAAAGCGGGCCTTTCAGGGGACATGGTGACACTGGCCGATCGCACGATTGCTCGGCGGCTGTTGATTGTGGGCGGCCGGGGCGGCACGAACATTGGCGACAGCATGGAACGGGCGGCTGGCAGATTGGGAATCGCTACCGCCGTGGCTGATGCCAATCTAGCCATGAAAGGGCCTGCGCTGCTGCGAAAATGCCGGTGGAGGCTTTGCGGCCGCAAGCCGCTTCGCCTGGAGCGGTTCAGCGACACGATTGTGCGGCTTTGCGAGGAGTACAGGCCCGATCTGCTGTTGGTGATCGGCATCACTCCACCCGAACACAGGTGTTTGCAAGCAGCAGGTAAGCTCGGTATCATCAGGGCTGCTTTTCTGACAGACGACCCCTGGAGCCCGTATCGGCGGGCGCCGTGGTTTTTGAAGGCGCTTTCCGAATACGACTTTGTTTTCTCTCCCCGCGAGGCAAATCTCGCCGATTTGCGCGGCATCACAGGGGCCACGATCGAATATCTCCAGTTCGGATATGATCCAGACTTGTTTTTCCCCGTGTCAAGGTCAGCAGGCTTTGCCGCGGATGTAATGTTTGCCGGGGGGGCTGATGCCGATCGTGTCCCATATATTGGTGCGCTTGTGAAGAGCGGGTTGAAGGTCGACCTATACGGCAGTTATTGGGAGCGCTATCCGGAGACTCGACACCTCACCAGCGGACAAGCCGATGTGGCCGTGCTTCGGGAGGCAGTGGCGAACGCCCGGGTATCGCTTTGCCTTGTCAGGAGGGCGAACCGCGACGGGCACTCGATGAGGACCTTTGAAGTGCCCGCAATGCGGGGCTGCGCCATTATGGAGGATACTGCGGAGCACGTATCGATTTTCGGGGAGGATGGCCGAAGCGTGATCTATTTCCGAACGATCGATGAAATGCGGCGGCGGGTAGCGTGGCTGCTGGAGCATCCCGAAGAGCGGGACCGGCTGGCGGATGCGGGCCACCGCTTGGTCACCGGTGGTGCAAACACGTATCAGGATCGCCTTGCTAGCATCCTGCGAGCAGTGGGGAAGGCAGAGTTGATTGGCACTGCTTCTGCGTGTTGATTGGCGAGTCGGCGGGTCAGAGGCTGGCGCGGGCGTTGACACCACTCGACACGGCCACGCCAGTCTGCGAAATCACCGATGAATGACGCACTCTTGATTTGGGGCACGGCACTTTGGATAGCCGCTATCGTCCTGCTATTCTTCGCCCGTGCTAAAGCGTTAGTATGGACTTTTTCTATTAACCTCGCTTTGATACATTGGTCAAAGGCGTGATCTATGTCTTGCATGGCCCGGTGCTGTCTCCCGCAGGGCCGGTGATCGAAGGCTACCAATTTAGCGCTTACGGTATTATGGCGTTTGCGGTTGCTACCCTGGTCATTTCGAAACCCGGCGTTCCTTCTGCCCGGGCCTAGCAGAGGTTTAGGGAGTTCCGCAGCAAGATTACTCGCGACAAATACCTACTCATTGGTGTTGTATCTACTGTTCTGTTGTAATCAACTTCGGCAGCCTCGGCGTTGTCACCGGATTTTTTCTCTCGTCCTGCTGGTGGCGTCGTTGGAACAACGGGCATGGCAAGATCTCCCTGGACGATAATTGGGAGCGCTTTGCACTTTCGTTTACCGTGGGAATCAGCTTTCTGCAAATCGGTGGATCGTTTGCCGAAATAGTGAGAACCGGCGTCGCCAGCTTCGTCCTTCTTCGTCTACTCAATCAATGGAAGTCTCCTCGCGTGACGGTTCCACGGCAAGCGCTCCCCGCCAACGGTTTTTCCGGTGGCCCGGATCGGTACTAGTAATGAAAGAGTTACAATGCTCGCCGATCCTGTGCGCTGTGACGCAAGCGGCAGGGTATGGCGGCATAGCCAGAGTCTCACGGATGTTGTTGGATGTCCTCCAGGTCATATCGGGGAATAGGTGTCAAGTTGTCAAATTGTGCTCCGGAATACCAGGTCCGGTAAGTACGACTATGAAGGTACGTTTTGCGAGTGTGCTTGCCTTGCGGCAGCTTCGCGGCAAGGCTTCCTGGGTTGTCTTCGACCATCTTGCACTGGCCCGAATCCAACCCTTGGTGCCGGCTGTGTTTCGCAGGCCATATGCAGTATTTCTTCATGACATCGAAGCCTGGGGCCGTATGGGCCCGCTTCAAAAAGCGGCCTTAAAGGGCGCACGTGTCAGAATTGCCAACTCGCAATACACTGCCAATAAGGTCACGTCCGCACATCCCGACGTGGGAGCTGTACACGTTTGTCACCTGGCATTGCCGCGCGTGGAACCTGCTGCTGGACATCTGAATACGGCGCTGCTGGACTCCATTTATTCCTCTGCTGTTCTAATCGTTGGAAGAATGGGGAGCACGGAGCGCTATAAGGGACACGACCAGGTGCTCGCGGCTTGGCCGGAAGTCAAGCGCCGCGTGCTTGCCGCACAACTGATCGTGGTGGGCGACGGCGATGACGTGCCGCGCCTCAAACGCGTTGCTACAGCCACTGGTGTTGGAAGCAGTATCCTGTTCACCGGCCGCGTCGATGAACACACTCTCCACGCCATTTACGACCGTGCGGCCCTCTTCGTGATGCCTAGCTCACGGGAAGGGTTCGGGCTGGTGTACCTGGAAGCGATGCACCATCGATTGCCATGTATCGGGTCGACCGAGGATGCGGCCTCCGAGGTCATTGTCCAGGGGCAAACAGGCTTGCTTGTCTCTCAGAGCGATGTGTCTGGTCTAGCGGAAGCCATTGTTAAGTTATTGCAGAATACAGCCTTGCGGCGTCAAATGGGTGAGGCCGGTTTCTGTCGCCTTAAGGAGATCTTCTCGTTTTCTCGTTTTCAGGCTCGTCTCATCCAACTCCTGCAGCCGCTCTGCGGGCCGCCTGGCTGAGCGGCCGCCTTGCGGGTTATTGGTTACTGGAATTGCACCGCTGGGGACCTCGATGAAGATCTTATGTGCGATGCCCAACAGACCATCAAAATTGGCGTGTGGTATTACTACAAGGGGGGAAACTAATGGGTCTTACATGTAAGACCGCATTCTCAAGGTGACCGAGGATGAAGTGGTCTACCTGGCTAAAGACACAAAGACGAAGACCTTGCAGGAGACCCGCTGCACACCGGCCGAATTTGTGGCCATGCTCTCTCCCCACGTTCTGGACCGATACCAGCACTCCATGCGTTATTTCGGCTTGCTGGCACCACGGAAGAAGGGGCTGACTTCAGCTGCTGTGTTTGCTCTTCTCGGTCAGCACCCACGCTCCAGCCCCCGCGTCAGCGCTGGCGTGATTCGCTCAAGCAGCACTTTGGGGTTGACCCGCTCATCGATGAATTCGGCAATCCTATGCATTGGGTAGGACGCCGACAACCTCTACCCATCAGGGCCTCTCTCACAGCCCGACGATAGACAATTCATGGCCCTGCACTTCTTGGATTCACTTGATGCACGTTGTGCCAACCTTTGAGCCGCCGCAGCAACACCTGCAACCTTAGAGTCCACGGCTCTGCAGAGTTCTTTTGTCGGAGAACTCCTACATGTCTGACATGACCTTCAAATGGTTTGACCCACGGAATCCGGCACACCTTAAACGGATCGACAGCCGCTTAGATCAGAATTATCTAAACATAACGACATAAGTAATTGCGTATAACGATGGGACTGTGGTTTCATGGAGGAATGAAACCACTTACCATTGCGGACTCTCCCACCATCACTCTCGGACTGCAGGATGAGATTCGCCGCTCGGAAGAATCGTGCTACGATCATCGTCTCCATGGAGTGCGTTTGGTAGCGCAGGGGATGACCTGTCCGGAGGTGGCCCATCTTTTGGGCGATGCCCCACGGTCGGTGGAGTATTGGGTCGGTCGTCTTGAAAGAGACGGTTTCCTCTACATCGGGCCCAACGAGAGTCACGTGACAGACATCATTGGACAATCTAGTGGCTTGTCGCAGAGTAACCATTACTAGACTGTTAGCATCAAAGCTGTCATGGCCACTGGCAGTGAAATCTTACTCTCCAAACAACAGCAGTCCGATCTAAGGAGCATCGCCCAGTCC
>Ga0187888_1001480_pt1 | contig 22226 bp, 17 predicted proteins | sample June2016WEW_7_40_FD_132987 | JGI IMG/M metagenome (GOLD analysis project Ga0187888, IMG submission 132987) | Peatland microbial communities from SPRUCE experiment site at the Marcell Experimental Forest, Minnesota, USA - June2016WEW_7_40 | ecosystem: Environmental > Terrestrial > Soil > Wetlands... | reverse complement strand
TCGGTGGTTTCGGCAACGACGGCTCGCGCTTTCGAGACGAGTTTCCAATCGATGTGTCGTGGTCTTGACATGCCGCGATTGTATCATTTTTAGTCTCATCTTGAAAGCGAGCTAGAATTAGTTACCAGGGGATCCGACCAGCGAGTTGCAAATCCTGCCCCCCAATAGACCCCGTCGGCCACTCCCCCCTTAGAAGGCGAGGGTTCGTTAGCCGAGTTGCAAATACCTGTCTCAATAGATCGCGTCGGCCACCTCCCTGGGCAGTCCTGCGACCGCAAAAAGCGCACCCCCTGAGTGTTGCTGGCCTCGCAACGGGCCCCTGTCGAGGTATGCCCTACGTCCGTGCGGCCACATCTCCTTTCTTCTGCGCCTGTCCCGCAAAAGGCAAAATCCACAGCCCCTCGCCAAAGCCTACAGCCCGGATAGGTGTTTACGTTCTGCTTTACCCCGCTACAGCATACATAAATTGGACGGGGGGCGGACCGGGCGGCTCGGTATCTTGCTCCCTGAACAAGATACCGGCCCTCCACCTGCGTCTGCTTGGCCGGGCGAAAGGCCTCCAGACACAAACGCACGCTCTGCGCGATGTTAATGGATGCTACGCAGGTGCAAAGATTGCACCAGACGTTGCACGGAACGGAAGACCCGACTCGGCAGGTGAATGACAACTGGGTGATCTGGCCTGGGAGCGCCTTGCCCGGACTCGCGGCCAAGAGTCGACACCTCCGTTCGTGCCAAGAGCAGGGTCACGATCATGATGGACATCACCACCAGAAACTGAATGAAGAAGAACATGAGGGCGACCCGGATGACAAACTCCATGCTGACCTCCCCACCGGCCCGCGCTCGTAATGACGGCGCTCTTACTGCTGGGTCGGCGTTCAACCCCTTAATCGGCGGATGAGTGGTGGGGCATGAAGGCTTTTTAGGGCCAAGGGGGGAAAACGAGACTATCAATAATCCACCGATATGCTGGGTTTAAAGGCATTCGGTCAAATTGTCGGAGGTACCCGCGTGAGGTATAATTATGCTTATCGAGGGCAGGCGAATGAGACCCATCTCCGGAATCTATAGAGCCGCAGTTGTCCCGACGCTCTTATGCTTAGCGGCCGTCGTCCCACTCTGGACCCAGGCCCCTGTCCAGCAGACGCCTCCACCTTCATCCCAAACTGCCACCCCCGCTGCGCCCAAGTCGGCCGTTCAGAAACCCAAAGAATCTGGCGTTTGGCATCACTTCGGCGAGAACCCCAATGCGCCTTCCGCTGAACCTTCCCAATCCGGTGGGTGGCGCCACTTTGGCGACGGAGGTAGCGTGCTGCCATCCCCCCATCAAGTCCTGAGTTGGCGAAACTTGGGGTTGAATCGCACCGGTGAGATGGAACAACTGATGTTGGAGCTGGTCAACCGTGATCGAGCCGATCCGGCGAATACACCTGAAACCAACGGCCGAGCAATGCCTCTCCGGTGGAATGACCGGCTGGCGGCGGTGGCTCGAGCGCATTCCCTTGACATGCTGAACCAAGGGTATTTTGCCCACGAAGACCTGCAGGGAAGATCAGTAGCGGGACGCGTTGAAGCTGCCGGAATGCAGTGGCAAGAGGTAGGCGAGAACATTGCCATCTACACTACCGTCGCCCGTGCCGAAGCGGCGTTCATGAACGAGCCCCGATTTACTGAGAATCATCGGGCCAACATCTTGAACCCGGACTTCACCGACGTCGGGATTGGGATTGTGCAGGCACCGGACGGCAGGATCTACATCACGCAGGACTTCTACACCGGCCCGTCGCACCTGGGTGCCCGATAGCAGAACTCGATGACCGTCGGCCTTTGTTTCAATCGGGTTCGGCCCCTATAGAGCGCTGGTACTGCGAATTGACCTACTCCAGATTTTCCCTTCCGACATTAAAAAACAATCATGAAGTTCTAAGCGCCCGCCGATAACACATATGAAAGTCGCAAGCGGCCTTAGCAATCAGCAAGGTTGAAAGCGCCAAGGCCAAACGGTGGGAGGATAAAATGAGCGCCCTGCATCACCTGGTTCCAATGTTTCTCCTGATTCAGTTTGTATTTGTTCTCGTCGCCCTCGTCTCCGCGATGTTGTTCGCTGAACCGCAATTCTCGATTTCTACCGGAAGGTATTCGCGGCCTATACGATCCCGGTCCACGACGGATTCGCACGATTGATTCGGATCTCTCGCGCGCAAGGGGGAAGAGTAGGGTCGAAATCGCAATGGAAATGCGTTCCATCATTGCCACTTTGGACATGCCTATGGTGACTTAAGTTTTCATGCAGCCGATTGAACCACAGCAAGGCGGTGCACGGCGATTGGACTTTCGGATCGGAAAACGCAGAGCAGCGGGGCGTGGTGTCGCCGGCCGAGACCAGGAGCCACAGTAAGAAATCCGGGCTACAAATCCCTCCCTCCACCAGGTGCTGCTGTCAATGCTCATTTAGACGGAGCGGCCTGTTGAATGGCTTGGATCAACTCGTCGCTTCCGCCGGCAGCGCGAATATCGTTCAGATCGTCGGCAGTGGGCGTGAACTTGACGGTACGGTCCTGGACGATTGCGGCGACGCGCGAGGCTGGGACTGCGCCTTGCAGCAAAGAGATGATATCCGCTTTGCCCAACGCTCGCGGATTCACGGGTGCCGCCTTAGGGGTGTAGTTAACTGTAAAGACGACCTTAGCCTCCACGTGGGAGGAGTTGGAGGCGGCAATTTGGATGGGATTAGCGCCCGGCTGGAGGGGTAGCGGGTCTGACCAGAACTCTGCCGCCTGGTTGTTTTGCGGCCGCATGTTGGCAGGCGACCCATTAATGCTCACCACGGGGATGCCGGCGCTGTCCATCGCCACTCCACGGATGACCAAAGGGGTTTCCTGCGACTCGACGGTTTGAGTCTCGCCTGCCCCCGTTGGGGACGCCACGACGATCGTGGGAGGAGCCGGCGGCGCGGGCGGCTTGGGTTCCGGCGGAGGGGCTACGACCACAGCCGCCACGGGGGGCGGGGGGGCGGGCGGCTTCACCATGGCAAGCACGTTATCGAAGTTCCTGATGGCCTGGAAAATCGAAGCCGTACCCAACGCACCCACGCCGGAAGCCTGCATGGATCCGGGGCCACTGTGAATCGTCCCCCAGCGATCTTGTGATAAGTAGAACAGAGCGTATCTTTTCTTTTCTGCGCCGCGGTGGAACATCAAGTACGTCTGTTCGATCTTGAGGTCGCCGATCTCCGGAATGGACATTTCGAATCCTTCATTCATCTTGTCGGCGGGTTGAACCACGCCGTAGCGAATCCCATTCCGGGTCACATCGAACCAGCCGTAGGATGTACTCTTAACCGACCAACCAGAAAAACTCGCCACGGGATAACGTAAGGTTGGATTGGCATCGGCATTCAGGAGCTGAGGCTTCAAGTAGTCATCGGGGGTTGCGCCAGGACCCGCGGATTTCTTTCTGGCCTGCCCAACGGCTGCGGCGGAAGCAACGCTCATGATGATGAATAACACAAGGACAGTGCGACCCATTCGATTAACATCAAGATTCGGGCTCATGCGTATCAACCTCCCGTGCCTTCGGTTTCCAGCGCCTGCCGCTTGGCAGGTGGGTTAAGGATTGCTGTTGCGATAGCAGGAATCTCACTTTCCAGAACGTTCCAAAGAAAATCCCTGCACGGATGAATAAGGTCGCGTCATTTCACTCTAGCTGCAAAGAACGCTAACTTGCCGCTCGTTTGTGCGCACATCGTGTAGCGGTGATGGCGCGGGCTCCGCCGCCTGTTGGATTGCCTGGATTAGCACTGGCGATTTCATCTCTCCTAGAACACCATCGGCGGTCGCGAGACGAAACCTGAATCTATGTTTAACCAACAGCAACTGGTCCGTTTAAGGATCAGCCGAACGTCATTGTTTCGCTCTTGATTGGAACTATCAATGGACCAAAAGTACTATCTTGTAACTACGTGGAAGGTGGTGAGCCTTCCCGATCCCCACGTGGGCTACTCTCCTTGCGGGAGGGTGCGAAAAAGTCCTTGACATTCAGTACATGATGGGTTATTATCGATCTGGGTTAGAGCATGCTGTCGGCACCCGGCGCGTTTCGAATTTCCCCCTGCGGTATGACAGAGCATCGAGAGGACGGATGGTCATCAGGTGACAGCATTCAGCTCGCAGTAACAGCACTTTTGCCCGTTGATGGGCGGGCTCTACTGAAAACTAATGGGGAAAAATGAGTACGGTGAAGGGCTCGCACCCTGTCGCCCCTCCGGCTTGTTTCCTCCCTGGAACCCCCAAGGGGTCAGATGGAAGCCTTAGGAAATGACGCCGTCTTCCACGATGTATTAGAAACAAAAGGGGTTACCGATGAACGACAAGAATCTTGCAAAATTCTATGCTATTGATACTAAAACAGTTAGTTGGTTGCTGCTGGGCGGCTAGCGAAAAACGCGGGGGGAAAAAATGAAGGTATGTTCCACGATGTTGATGAAAATAAAAGTGGTTACTTAGAATTAGACTGAAAGATGGCGAGCGATAAGAAAGCCAAATCCGAGAATTGTAGATCGCGGATCGAGAGTCAAACGTCATAGCTCGGTAGTCGGAAATCGAAGTTTGAGAGTAACCAGATCTGCCGATGGCCGGAATCCGATTGATCCCAGTTGCGGATTAAAGAGCCCCGGCAGGTCGAAAGGCAATATAATGCCTCCCCCTTGAAAGCAACCAGACAGAAGGGGGCGCAGCAGATTGGCCCTGGGGGGCGGAAGGAAAACGGTGGGGAGCCGCGTGTTCAGCGACGCTGAAGCCCCGCCCCTCCGGCGCCCACGCCACATCGTGAGAAACCCGGTGCAGCGCAAGTGAAGACCTATGAGCGAATCGATACCCTTCTGGATGGCACTGACGAGGATTGACGGTTTGGGAATCCGCGGGTGCCACAAGCTCATCGAACATTTCGGCTCGCCGCAAGCCGCGTATATGGCTTCGCTGACCGAGCTGGAGAGTTGCGGCGTTCCGGCGAGAGTTGCACAGGCAATTTTTGCTCAAGAGGCCCTGAAAGACGCCGAAAAGGAAGTTGAGAGGGTCAGGAAGGCCGATTGCCAACTGATAGCGTTTGACAGTGAGAATTATCCCCCGCTGCTCAAGCAGATTCCCGACGCACCCCTGCTGCTCTATGTGCGCGGTGACGCAAAGGTCCTCTCGCAATACGCGGTTGCAGTGGTAGGATCGAGGCGGCCCAGCGCCTATGGCAGCTCCGTAGCGCATCGACTGGCGCACGATTTGGCTCGGCGGCAACTGGTGGTGGTAAGCGGGCTTGCCCGCGGGGTGGATTCCGCAGCTCACCGTGGAGCGCTCGAGGCCCAGGGAAAAACCGTGGCCGTGCTTGGTTCCGGCATTGATGTCATCTACCCGCGCGAGAACAAGCGGCTTGCGGATGAAATCGCGAAATCCGGAGCGGTAATATCGGAATTCCCCTTGGGCACGGGGCCGACACCGGAAAACTTTCCTATCCGCAATCGCATCATCAGCGGACTTTCGCTCGGGGTGGTGATCGTGGAGGCCGCCGAGTATAGCGGATCGCTGATTACGGCGCGCCTGGCGCTTGAACAAAACCGCGAAGTCTATGCTGTGCCTGGAAATATAACTTCCGCGCAAAGTTTCGGTCCCAATCATCTAATTAAGCAGGGAGCGAAGCTGGTGGACCAGTGGATGGATGTGATTGAGGAGTTTCCGCCCGAGGTTCGCATGCAGCTCCTGCCCCCTGACGAGGCAACGGAACGAGAGCCGATGGGGGCGCAAAGCGCCAATCTCTTTGCGGCCTCACTCACGCCGGAACAAAAGGCGGTGTTCGAGGTCTTGCGAGCAGACCAGGCGCTTTTTGTGGATGATGTTGTGAGCGCCGCGAAGGTTCCTCATCCGCGGATCCTCGGAGCATTGCTGGAACTCGAGATGAACGGACTGATCCGCCAGTTGCCGGGAAAGAATTTTATACGTAAACTGTAGGCCGAGGGAATCATCAACACAAACTGACAGCTTGCAGCCAGCAGCTCACAGTTTGCTGTTAGCTGTTGGCTTTGGGCTGCGAGCTATAGTGATATCGGAATTATGAGTAAGTCGTGGCTATTGTCGAATTGCCCGCCAGGGCGAAAATCTTGAGAAAGCTGAAGGCTTGCAGCCGGCAGATCACAGTTTGCTGCCAACTGTCGGCTATGAGCTATAAGCGTAAAGGAATATGAGTAAATCGTTGGTCATTGTCGAATCGCCCGCCAAGGCGAAAACCATTAATAAGTACCTGGGGTCTGATTTCCTGGTGAAGGCTTCCATGGGACACATCATGGACCTTCCCAAGAAGGAATTGGGCGTTGACGTCGATCATGGCTTCCGCCCGACTTACATCAACATTCCCACGCGTAAAGATGTTATAGCCGAACTCAAGTCGGCGGCGAACAAGGCCGATGCCGTTTACCTTGCCGCTGACCCGGATCGTGAGGGCGAGGCTATTTGCCAGCACTTGCACGACCTGCTGAACTCCTCGAAGCGGAAGTTCTACCGCGTGCTCTTCAACGAAATCACTCGCGACGCGGTGAGGGAAGCATTCGAGCACCCGAAAGAGATCGATGCCCATCTCGTCGACGCGCAGCAGGCGCGGCGCATTCTTGACCGCCTGGTGGGTTATCAGGTGAGCCCGCTTCTTTGGGACAAGGTCAAGCGCGGCATCTCCGCCGGACGTGTGCAAACCGTGGCGCTGCGGCTGATTGTCGAGCGCGAGCGGGAAATCCAGGCTTTCCAAAAGAAGGAATACTGGACCATCACCGCGCACGTCGAAGGCAAGAAGCCGCCGGTCTTTGAAGCGCGACTCGCGAAATACCAGGGAAAGGATGTTGAGGTCCCCGACCAGGCGACGGCTGACCAGATTACCGCGGCGGTTAAAGCCGCCAATCTGATCGTGCAGTCGGTCTCGACCAAAGAGAAGCGGAAGTTCCCGGTGCCGCCCTTCATCACCAGCAAGCTGCAACAGGAAGCCGTGCGCAAGCTGCGCTTCTACGCCAAGAAAACGATGACGGTGGCACAGCACCTCTATGAAGGCGTCGAGTTGAAGGATGAGGGCGCTGTCGGCCTCATCACCTATATGCGGACGGATTCCACTCGCGTCGCGGAAAGCGCGCTATCGGCGGTGCGCGGTTACATCCAGAAGACTTTCGGAAACGATTATCTGCCGGCCGAAGCTATCCATTACCGCAGCAAGAAAGGCGCGCAGGACGCGCACGAAGCCATCCGGCCGACGGACGTATTGCGCACGCCCGACTCCCTGCGCAAAGTTCTTAGCCCCGATGAATTCAAACTCTACAAGCTGATCTGGCAGCGCTTTGTCGCTTCGCAGATGAGCCCGGCGGTCTTCGACCAGACCACGATTGATATCGAGGCGGGCGATTACACTTTGCGCGCCACCGGCTCCGTGGAAAAGTTCAATGGCTTCCGAGCGGTCTATGAAGAGGGCAAAGATGAAAAGGCGGAGATGGAAGAAGACGAGGAACTGAAGCTTCGCCTGCCGCAATTAACGGAGGGCGAGCGCCTGAAACTGCACAAGATTCTGCCCGAACAGCACTTCACCGAGCCGCCGCCGCGCTATAACGAGGCCACGCTGGTGAAAACGCTGGAGGAAAAGGGCATCGGCCGGCCCTCGACTTACGCCAGTATTCTTTCCGTCATCATGAACCGTGAGTACGTCGAGAAGAACCAAGGGCGCTTCTATCCCACAGAGCTCGGCATGTTGGTCAGCGACATGCTGGTAAAGAACTTCAGCGATATTTTCGACGTCGCCTACACGGCGCGCATGGAAGAGGAACTGGACGACGTCGAGGACGGGAAGCTTTCCTGGACCGACGCCTTGGATGAATTCTATACGAAGTTCAAGAAAGACCTGCGTGTGGCGGAACGCGATATGGTGGACATCAAGGGCGAAGGCATTCCCACCGAAGTCAAGTGCGAGAAATGTGGCAAGCCCATGGTCATTCGCCTGGGTCGCAACGGCCAGTTCCTCGCCTGCACCGGTTACCCGGATTGTGACGGCACCAGCGATCTGCCGCCGGAGCTCGCCGCCAAGTACTCCAGCGCGGCGCCGCCCGCGCCGGAGGTTGCCGCGGAGAACTGCGAGAAGTGCGGCAAGCCCATGATCGTGAAGCGCGGGCGCTTTGGCTACTTCCTGGCCTGCACCGGCTATCCGGAATGCCGTAGTACTAAAAAGATTGTTATGAAGGAAGGTAATGCCACGGCCGTGGGCGACCAGCCGCTGGAGGAAAAATGCCCCGAGTGCGGCAACCACCTGGTGATTAAACACGGCCGCTTCGGGCAATTCACGGCATGCAGCAATTACCCGACGTGCAAATACGTGAAGCGCGAAACGCTGGGAATCCCCTGCCCGGACAAAGGCTGCACGGGTGAGATCGTGGTGCGCCGCACGAGGTTTAAGAAGACGTTCTATGGTTGCAGCCGCTACCCGGACTGCAAATTCACGTCTTGGGATAAGCCCGTCGCCGAACCTTGCCCCAACTGCGGCTCGCCGATCCTGGTGGATAAATTCAATAAGAAGAGCGGAGCGACTACTCGCCACTGCCCCAACGAGAGCTGCAAGTACCAGCGCGCGGTGGCGTGAGGCCATAATATTTTGGGTTTTGGATTTTGGATTATGGAAGCAGGTGTAGCGCGGACCAGGTTTAACGGTCCGCGGTTTGTCCCAGACGGACGATTCAGGGCTGAGCGGAGATTTTTGCAGGGAGGGGGGAGCAACGCATGGACGCAAAATCCGCGGCACGAGAGCGTTTCGATTCTGCCCGCGACGGGCTGATCGCTCTCAGCCACCGTATTCACGCCCATCCAGAGCTGGGGTTTGAGGAAGAGCACGCGTCGTCATGGCTCTGTGAATCGCTGGCCGACGCCGGTTTCGCCGTGGAAAAGGGGATTGGCGATCTGCCCACGGCGTTTCGCGCCCGCGCCGGATCGGGTCCCTTGCACATTGGGATTTGCGCCGAATACGATTGCCTTCCGGGAATCGGCCACGCTTGCGGGCACAATATTATCGCGGCCTCGGCCCTCGGTGCAGCTCTTGCCGCGGCCAAAGTGGCAGACGAAGTGGGTCTCACCATCAGCGTTATCGGTACGCCTGCCGAAGAGGTTGGCAACGCGAGCGGAAAGATTTTGCTGCTCGAGCGCGGCGCTTTTGCCGGCATTCATGCCGCCATGATGGTGCACCCGGCGCCCTTTGACATGCTGCGGGCGAAGATCATTGCCGCTTCCATGTTTGACGTGCATTACACCGGGAAGGAGTCTCACGCCTCGGCATTTCCGGAATTGCGTGTGAATGCGGCCGATGCGCTCACCATCGCCCAAACGGCCCTGGGCCTGCTGCGCCAGCACATTCGCTCCACCGATCGAATCCACGGAATTGTGACGAATGGTGGCGCTGCCCCCAACGTCGTTCCCGCCCACACTTCCGCCAAGTACATTATTCGCTCCGAGACCCTGGATCAACTCACCGAATTGCGGCCGAAGGTTCACCGCTGCTTCGAGGCCGGAGCCCTCGCGACGGGTTCGAAGATCGCGATCACCGGCGGCGACAAGCCTTACGCCGAAATGCGCCACGACGAGGCCATCGCGGCACTGTATCGCAAGAATTCCGAAGCTCTGGGGCGGGCGTTCCCGAACCTCGGCGAGTGGGAAACCCGGCCCACCGGTTCCACCGACATGGGCAACGTCTCTCTGGCCATGCCCTCGATCCACCCCATGATCGGCATTAACTCCCTACCCGCCGTCAACCACCAGCCGGAGTTCACCGCGCACTGCATCACTCCCGACGCAGACAAGGCATTAGAGGACGGCGCCCTGGCCATGGCATGGACCTGCATCGACTTGGCCACGAATCAGGAGGTGAGAGAAAGCTTGTTGGCGCGCGGATGACAACGAATTGTTGCGGTTCGCCCCGAATTGACAAGTAAGAGCCGCGGACCTAAAAGACAGGTTCGCGCTACTCCCCCTTTACAATGGGAAATCCTTTGGCGGTCCAGTCGTCGCCGAGCCTTTCGGGGATGTCGAGCACCTTGAGGTTCGAGAAGCCCATTTCCTTCAGCGTTTGAAAGGCAGGGCGAATGTTGGGGCAGTTGTCCCACGGACAGCATCCACAATAAATGACGATTTCCTGATTGCGGGAAAGGCTCGCAACAAGCTTCCTCAACGCCGCTAGGCCCTCGGCATTCGAAGCGGCGCCCGCGTATTGCGAGCCGGGGATGTGTCCCATCTTATACATCGTGTGGAAGCCAACCTGAATCAGGATTATTTTCCCCGCCTTGACCTCCGGCAACTTGCCATTCAGTTGGGACGCCGTAATGAGGTCTGAGGGTGTCACGGGGTGAGCGGCGTCAGCGGCCCATACCACGGCGCTGGATAGTATGGCTAATATCAAAGCGCTTCCCAATCTGCGCATTAAGTTCATGATGAATTTCCTCCGGTTGGTTCATTCCTCAAGATCTATTCTTGCCCAAGCTGCGGGCCAGCCAGAGCGCTCCTTCCACGGGCGGGTGTTCGAGCAGTTGCACCCGTGCCGAAGGGGCGAAGCGGCGCAGATGGCGCGCGAAGGCGCGGCGGATGAGGTAGCTGGATTTGAACACCCCACCCGTGGTGACCACTGGCATCGAGCGGCGAATCCAGCCAGCGCGTTGGAGCAATGCGACGGCCAGGTTGGCAAGGTCGCGGGCCGCCTCGTCGCACAGGTGGCGCGATACCAGGTCGCCTTTATGGGCCGCCTCCATCACCAGCGGAAACAGCGCGGCAACCTGCTGCTGTTCGAGTTGTCTCGAAACGATCTCGGGAATACTGCCGAGGCCGAGTTCCCGGCAGATCCGGTCCATCAAGACGGTTTGCGGGCCGCGGCCGTCGAACGCCTCCAATGCCGCTGCCACGGCCTTGCGACCGAGGTCGTAGCCGGAGCCGCGATCGTCGAAGGGAATTCCCCACCCGCCCGCGCGCAGCAGCTTGGCTTGATCATCACGCGCGAAGGCGATGGAACCTGTGCCAGCGATCACGATGATGCCCGGCGCGTCGCGCACCGCCGCAGCGAGCGCGATGGCGGCATCGAAGGTCAGCAAGTATTGGCGCGCGGGAATGTGCCGGCGCATCCAGGCGAGAAGCGGCCGGTGTACGGACCTCCGATCGACTCCAGCGATGCCTGCGCAGACGGCGCGCACGACCGGGGGTCGCGATGCGCGCGACGCAGTCCTCGGAAATCCGGCTCCCTGCAAACAGGCGCGGAAGGCGATCAGCAGTTCGCGCTCGGCCGCTCGAAACCCCACCTTGAGGGGATTAGAAGGCCCGGACTCCGCGCGCGCCAGAATCTTGCCCTCGCCATCCGCAAGCCACGCCGCGGTCCGCGTGCCACCGCCGTCGATTCCCAGATAGCAACCCATAGAGCCTTTAGCCATCGCCGCTCAGCTTTCGGCCCGGCCTTTATCTGACTGCATAGAGCCGATCTCTAAAAGCTTATTCCTGCGCAGAGACGGCGTGCAAGACCTCATCCAACGTGGTCCAGCCGTTCTGGAGCAGCCAAGCGGAATATTCCTTCAGCGTTTTCATCCCGTTCTTAGTGGCCAGTTCGGAGATCGCTTCGGAGGTCCCACCGCCGGCCACCAGGCGGCGCAGCTCAGCGTTCATGCGCAGGACTTCGTAAACACCCACGCGCCCACGATAACCCGTTCCCGAGCACTGGCCGCAGCCTCGATGACGGTAGAAGGTGAACTGCTCACTCGGGTCGAGGCCCAGGTACCGGAGCGAGATATCGTCCGGTGTGTAGCTTTCCTTGCAGGACTGACAAAGGCGGCGAGTGAGGCGCTGGGCGATCGCGCCAAGGGTTGAACTCGACGCCAGGAAAGGCTCAACGCCCATCTCCCCCAGGCGGGTGAAGACCCCGGCGGAATCATGAGTGTGGAGCGTGGTGAAAACCAAGTGGCCGGTCAAGGCAGCTTCAACGGCGATTTGGGCCGTTTCTTTATTGCGTGTCTCGCCCACCAGAATGATGTCGGGGTCCTGGTGCAGGAAGGCGCGCAGAATGCGGACGTAGTCTAGGCCGATTTCTTTGCTTGCCTGCACCTGGTTCGCGCGCGGCAGATCGTACTCGATGGGGTCTTCTGCGGTCGAGATATTCACATCGGGATCGTTGAGCTCGGCCAGGGCGCTATAGAGGAATGTGGTTTTGCCCGAGCCAGCGGGACCGGTCACATAGATGATGCCGGAAGGCTGCGAAATCATTTCCCGCACCAACTCCAGCACTTCCTGATGAAGGATGAGCTTGTCGAGCCCCGGCACGGCGCTCGATTTGTCGAGGACGCGCAGGCATATCTTTTCGCCCCACTTCGAAGGAAGAGTGGAGATTCGAAAATCAATGGGACGCTCCTCCAGCCTCACAGTAATGCGCCCGTCCTGCGGCAGCCGCTTTTCCCTGATGTCAAGCTTGGCGAGCATCTTAAAGCGCGAGATCAAGCCCATCTGGATCATCTTGGGCAATACCTGTGCAACTTGCAGCGCTCCGTCGATGCGGAAGCGGACCTCGAGGTCTTTTTCCTGCGGCTCAATGTGAATATCGCTAGCGCCCTTCTTGATGGCCAGCGCCAGGATGCTATTGGCCATGCGGATGAAGGTCGTGTCCTCGTCCGAGCGGGAGAGGTCCGATTCCCCCTCCGGCGCCTGTGGCCCTCTTTCCACGTCCACAATCTTCAGCGCGTCGGATTCCAGCGACTCGATGATGCCCTCCGCCCAGTCCGATTTGGAGGTCGGCGATTCACCTTCTCTGGCCTTCGCGGCCATCGCACCGCTAGAGACCGCCGAGTCTTTCGCGCCTGTCTCCCTTTCCTCCTCCCTGCGCAGGATGTCCGGATAGGCGCTCGTCATGAAACGCTTGAAATCGTCTTCGGACGTCGTCGCGGGTTCGATAATCACGCCTTTGATTACGCGGCGTACATCATCCAGAGCCGCAAGGTTATTCGGGTTCACCATCGCCAGCGTCAGGCGGTTGTTCGAGAAAGCCACGGGCAGAACACGCTGCTGCTCCACCATCTGCTGCGGCAGGAGTTTGATGACCCGCGGGTCGAATTGAAGTTTGGCAAGATTGATGTAATCGTAGCCGGTTTGCTGGCTGGCTTCGTCCAGGCGTTCGGCGAGCACGCGGCACATGGAGAGGCCCAGTTTGGAGCTCGTCAGCAGCAATTCGTCGAAAGCCGATTGTTCCAGCACCGAGCAGGTCGTCGGCTCGACCGCCACCACGGTCGCCACGCGCCGCTTCCCGTTGAGCAGCGCCATCTCGCCGAAGCACGAGCCAGCTTTCAGCTCGCTCAGCAGAAAGTCGATTCCGGAATTGGGGTCCTTCTTGCGGACTTCCACCGCGCCGGAAGTGATGAAGAACATGGCATCGCCCGGCCCGCCTTCTTCCACCAGGATTTGCTGCGGGGCAAACTCACGGGGACGCATGCGCCCTTCAATCAGCACACATTCTTCATAGGGAAGGCCGCTGAACAGACGGATCTTCTGCAAATAGTGGTTTTTGTCGAGCGCCTGCGCGCGCTCTTCCGCGGCGCCCGTTTCCGACGTTCTCGCGCCGGACGTGCCCACTGGGGGCGTCGTCACCCCGGGCCCGGGGGCTGCACTGCGAGCGCGCGGCCGTACGGTGTCGAGCGCCAACGGCCTTTGGCACTGCTGGCATTTCATGCTGTACGCCGGGTCGGCCAGACGCGCATTGTCGAGCTTCACGGGAGAACCACACCGCTTACAAAAGACTACCATACCGAACTCTCCTGCTGACAATCAGCCGATGGTTGCTCCGCCCTCAACTGTACCACTTCCCAAATCCTGTTGGGGTCAGCAATGAAGAACTGACCCGCATCCAACCGGAGCGTGGGCATCGTAGAGTAGTTAAATAATGCCATCTTGGACACCTTACTTTAGAAGGCTTGACACCAATGGAATTAAGGCGTTTAATAAGCGTCGCAAGATAGGTTGACGGCCGCCCTGTGGACGGCGTCGTTGATCGCAGCATTTGGACCGGGTAGCGCGAGCAAGGTCGGAAGGCATAAATAGTCCTTTCTCTGAAGCCCCGTTCGCACCCCCCCGATTTAAGAAGAAGCCGGAACCCGCCGATGAATTCGTTGGGAGAATCTGGCTTCCCGGTGACGCTAGAGCAGTGGATAGAGGCGAGTGAACAGTTGGTGCTGAGCGTAGCAGCTCTCACTGTCCACTATCCACTGTTCACTGCTTTTGGGAGGATCGATGCAGATTAGGAAAGATCCTATCTCCATGAATTGGGTGATTCAGGAAGACGGCGAGACGAGTTGGCCGAACTTCAATGTCTGTCCCTTTTGCCCCGGCCAGGAAGTCTTGACTCCGCAAACCATCTATTCACATGTCAATGGCTCTGGCCGATGGCAGGTGCGCGTCACTCCCCACCTGCGCCCGCTCTATCGCATTGAAGGCGATGCGCAGCGGACCGCCGAGGGGGTTTACGACAAGATGCGCAGTCTGGGCGCGCATGAGGTGGTGATCGAAAGCCCCGACCACCATTTGCGCATGTCGCTCCAATCCGATGAAAACGTAGCGCAGGTCGTGCGGGCTTACGCCTCACGCCTGGTGGACCTGAAGAAGGACCGCCGCTTCCGCTATGTCAGCGTTTTCCGGAACCAGGGCAAGCTGACGGGGCAGGAACCCGAGCACCCGCACTCCCAGATCACCGCGACGCCTTTCATCCCGCGCCGCGTCGTTTACGAATTCCGCTCGCTTCAACGCTACTTCGCGGTCAAGGAGCGTTGCCTGATTTGCGATATCGCCCAACAGGAGATTTCAAAGCAAGCGCGCACCGTGGAATGGGATGATCAGTTCGTGGCCTTCTGCCCCTTCGCCTCGCGTGTGCCCTACGAGATTTGGATCCTTCCCCTGGAGCACCACTATGCCTTTGAGGAGGATTTGACCGCTTGGGATCGCCAGTTCCATTTCGCGCGCTTCCTGAAGACCGTCTTGTTGCGCCTCGAGTCGGTGGCCCAGGATTATCACCTCACCCTGCACACCTCCCCCAATCTGAGTGCCAAATTCGATCGTACCGACCATTGGCGCACGATCCGTGAGGATTTCCACTGGCACTTTGAACTGGTTCCCGTGCGCGTCTCCACCTCGCGCTCCTATTTTCACAAAGAGGTCTACTACAACTCCGTGCTGCCCGAACGCGCCGCGGAAGAACTGCGCAAGGTCAACATCGATCAACTCGTCCACACCTAATTACTTATCAAGTCGAAAAACCACCGTAATGGTCGTCACGACTTCGACGGGAACGCCATTCAAGAGTGTCGGTTCGTATCGCCACTGGCTGACGGCTTCCATCGCGGCACTCGTCAGGCCGGGGTCGGCGTCGTTGTAGGGTGAAAGCGAAAGCATTTGCCCGCTCGTGCCGATGACCGCCCGCAGGATGACGGTCCCTTCAACTCCCTGCTTCTCGGCGCTGGCGGGGTAAACCGGCACGACATGATTCACGAGCTTCGCGGCCTGCACCAGACCTCCTACCCGGATGCGCTTGGGGGCATGTGGTGGCACGGGCGGCGTTTCAGCGGATGCGTGGCCGCGTACGACGATTTGCTCGGACACCGCCCCCACTTCCAGGACAATATCCTCATGAAGCTCGATGGATGGTTCCAGCTTGAATTCCATGCCCTTCTCGTAGGCGAATCCGGGCTTGGTAGTTTCGAGCTGGTAGCGGCCCGTGGGGATCGCGGGAAACTCGAACGAGCCGTCATCGCCGGTATAGGTGCTGATCCTATCCTGGGTTTCCAGGTTCAGCGCGGTGACCTTCGCGCCGGGGATCACCGCACCGCTGGGATCCTGCACGGTGCCGGTGATATCTCCCGTGGCCTTCTTGGCGGTTGCGTGGATGGCCGCCACGGGCAGAATTAGCGCCACGGCAAGTGCCGTAGCAAACAAAGCGCGCCTTGGCGACACGGGCCGATGGTCGAGCTGGGGATCAAGTAACGCTTTCATGCGAACCTCCAATTGAGAGATTTGACCTGTGGCGACGCTTGTCAACCAGACGTCGCCCGAGCGCCGCAGGCCGCGAGCAAGAACCAGAAGGAATTCTCCGTAGTCCGCCGCCCGTTGTTCGAGGCTCAGGATCACGTCATCGCACGCACGCTCGCGTTCTCTGCGCATCGCCATGGCCGCAAACCAAACGAGCGGATTAAACCAGAACAAGGCACAGGCGGCTTGGGCCGGGATCTGCGTAAGATAATCCCACCGGCTCACGTGCGCCAGCTCGTGGCCGAGTACGAAGCTGAGTTGCTCTTCGGACCACGACTGGACGCCCTCCGGCAGGACAATGGTCGGCCGCAAGCCTCCCCATGTAAATGGCAAGCCGACCTCGGGGCTGATTCGAATCCGGACGTGGCGGGACATTCCCAAACGCGCGCAGATGTTCGCTACGCTGGATTTGGCTTGGATTAGATCAAAGGGGCGCGAGCCACTTACCAGGCTACGCACCCGGATTTCCCCCACCGCCACCCGCATGGCCACCAGCACAACGCCGATGACGTAAATGAACAAAATCCCCCACGTTTGATAGCGTTCGGCGTCGTTCGCGCGAGGCGTGATCGGGGGCGATTGGCGCTCGTGGACTTGCGGGTTGGGCAAGACGGCCGTGGATTCTTCCCTCCCCGGCCCCGGCCTCGCGCTGGCACTGTCGGCGAGCACCGGGGAGACTGCGGGTACCTTCCAGACCGGCAGCGTCTGAGAGAAGATGGGAAGCAACAACATTGCGCCCAACCTCAGTGTCCAGACCAGGTGTCGGACCGCGGCGGAAGAGCGGTGCAAAAGCAGATTCAGAACAAAAGCAAAAATGAGAATGCAAGTCCCTTTGACGGTGACTTGGAAGAGAACCGCGAGGCCGTGCCCTGCGAATCCAAGGTGAGACTGTGGCGCCAGAAGAAGCGGCCAAAGAGTGCCCGTCATGACGCACCATCCTTTCGAGCCTTGGAGATTAATTTCGCGATGCGGTCGAGTTCGTCGCTCGTGAGGCGGGCGGTCGAAGGATCGAGCAAGGTCGCGACGACTTGCGCGGCAGAGCCGTCGAAGAAGGTCTCTACCATCCGTCGCAGCGCCGCAAGCCGCACGCGCTCACGCGGTATGGTTGGGAAGTAAACGTACCGCAGATCCTTTTCTTCATGCCGGACGTGCCCTTTTTCGCCGAGGATGCGCAGGAGAGCCCGAACCGCGGAATAGCTTGGCGGGTCGGGAAGGGCGGCGCGAATTTGCGCCACCGAGGCCCGGTGACATTGATAGAGCACCTCCATGATTTGCCGCTCGCGGCGGCTGAGTTGGTGTTCTGCGGGTCGGGTCATGCCATGCCCTCCTGCTAATTTTCAAGCAGCATGCTAAATTATTAGCACATGAGTTTCATCTGTCAAGCATTTTTTTCGGGAGGTAGCGACGCGGTTGGCTGGAGGGGCGGCGTCACGCCGCCGCATGGCGAGGTAAACTCGCCGCTACGTCATCACGCAGAGACACTTCCCCACGGTGACAGTCACTTGCGCTCACTGCCGATCGGCAACGCCGTGGGTACCTTTCACCAAAGGCGACAATACAACCAAATGACTCAAGAGGACATGCAATCTTAAGCTATACTGTGAACGATTTTCACTCAGAGTGGCAACACGATGGCCGAAATCATGCTGTGGCGCAGGCTCGACCTTCCCGGCCGCGAGATTACAAGACTTGAGGTGCTCGACGAGGGCTGGGAACTGTCCGGGACGGCTATTTTTGCTTACCCACAGGGTCCCGCGAAGTTGGACTATGACGCGATCTGTGCTGCCGCCTGGTTGACGAACTCGGCCCAAGTAAGGGGCGTGATGGGCAGTCGGGAGATAGATCTAACCATATCTGTCGACGCGGAGCGCAGATGGCGTTTGAACGGAAAGGAGTGCGCCTGGGTCGAGGGGAGCACAGATGTCGATCTGGGATTTAGTCCCTCTACGAACCTTTTTCCTATTCGGCGGCTCGCGCTCGCGGTGGGCGACGAAGCCGAGGTTAGGGCGGCGTGGCTCCCGTTTCCATCGCTCGAGTTCGAAGTCCTTCCTCAGGTATACCGGCGCGTGGCAGAGAGGACGGATCGTCACGAGTCGCGCGGCGGCAGTTTCGTGCGAACCCTGGAAGTAGACGCGGACCGGGTTCGTGACGAGCTATCCGGGTCTATGGCGAGCCGAGTTTGCACAACGAACGGACACACGTGACCGTAAGGCGCCGGAGTGATCGCAAGCCCTCTTAGACCCAGTGTTTAGTAATACCGATTCCTACTTCTACCTGGGGGACAGATGCCCCCGTCCCCCACGGTCCCCGCAAGGTCCGATGGGGGCTCGCACCCGTTGCTTCCCCTTCGCTGTCGGGCTTCACCACTCTCTGGCGGGCTTGCCACCTTCCGATTGCTTAACGAGGCCGAAATGAGTTCCCTGACGCTACGGCTCACTAGTTCGCCCCTGCAAGGCTTCGCCAGGAAGGATTGTTCCCCCTCGCACTTGCCGGCCTACTTGTCAAACGGGTAATCTACAAGGTGAGCTCCTTTCAGTTCACAAGATCGGCCAAGCTTGTCCTGGCGCTACCAGAGGAAGGCAAAGTGCGCCCACCTCTGGTCCTCTAGCTGTGGAACGCGAGACGCGCCTTCCCCGCTGTTACTGCGGGACCTTAAGCGCGGCGACTCGCTTCAGCTCCTGCATTGCGGCGTCGGGATCCTGCTGGTAGGATACCCGGAATTCACTTCGCCAAGATCTGATGAGACCAGACTCCGAGCGCGCCAAAGAAGGACTGAGGGCCTCTTCCAAAGCAGACGCGCCACCCTGACTATAGGTCGAGAGGAGCGCTTGGTAGAGATCATGCTCGTGGACCCGCACCGCAGTCCATCGGGGGAACTCCTCGGTCGCACGCGGGCCCACCCGCGTGCCATCGCTAAATTCAGCGTAGTCGACGGTACCCACGGCCCGGCGGAGAGGACCAAGACCATGGTATTCCGGGAACTGCATCGCGTCCGTTTCTCCTGGTCCCAATTGCGCCTGTTTAGTCATCCAGAAGTCGGTGCTGTGAAAAGCCTTTAGTACTTTGGCTTCATCCCCGAAATAGAGTTGCCAGCCCACCTCGAAGGCGACCAAGCCTTGATGCGAAAGGTTTCGAATGCGGTACTTGCCCGACTTTAGCCCTTCGGCCGATGGCTCAAATTCGAGATCCACAATCTCAACCGGCACATCAGCAGACACCTCCAGATGAACCTCAACGTCGCGGGTGTCCTCCATGGCCTTCCCTAAAGGCACGAAACTCACGGTAGTAAGCTTCGCGTCCACGCAAGGGGTAGAATGGCCTGTTGCCGATGCCGTCGGTGAGTCCCCAAGAACCACGCAGCCTCCGCAACACGTTAGGTTGAAGTATGGCTTATGACCGCTGCACGCATACTCACAGAAGCCGCAACCGGCACAAGAGCCTTCCCCGCACGTCAGCGTGCAGTTCTTGATAGACGTGCAGGTTGTCCAGCCAGAACCGCCGCAGCAACCTGTGCAATCGTAGCTGAATTCACAGTCCGCCCACGATAATGACGCGCTGAACGCGAAGGCTATTGCCACCAGAAGTCCATATCGAACCGGTTTCATGTCTCCTCCTCGCGGCCCTTCGGCCTGCACCCTTTGGGACGCAGGGTGTCAGGGCTTGCTTTTAGTAGTGTGTTTATGACTCGAAAATCCGCCCCCCCGGGCTGATTGTCAAGACCAGATTAGTAGTCTTACAACGTATCCAATGGCAACAGCGAGGCAGGTAACTCAACTTTGGGAAATGACGCTTTGGGAGTTGACGGGTCTTCGCCAGCTTCGCGGCCATTAACGGGCGCGAGGACGCCGTTTGGCCGACGGCTCAAAAGTGTCCACACAATTGCTTTATTTGCAACGTGTTCCACGTAGGACGTATCATAACTACGCGTTATGATGCGTCAATCCCAGGAAAGGGAAGAACCCCAAAAACAGCCCCGCAGCGACACAGACGGAGGATGGCGTCAAGTCGTCGAAGGCTGGGAAGTCCCCACCGGAAATCTTCCAAATGACGATGATCTTGACCCGGCCGACTTCTTTGAGCCCGAGGATCTGCCAACATGAGCCACGACATGGTTCCCATCCCATCCCGTGACCTTGACCGCGCCGGCCTTGAACGACTGCCGGCGATGATCGCCCGCGCCGGCGAGGGCGCCGCTTGGCGCTTCGTGGAGTTCTTCACCGCGAATATCCGCAACCGCAACACGCGCGCCGCATACGCCCAGGCCGTCGCACAATTTTTTCGCTGGTGTGAGGCGCGCAGCATCGCCATGCCGGTCACTTTGACGAGAAACGCCCTACCTGTGGAAGTCCCCAATGCCTGCGCTGGGGTAAATGTAAGCCCTTCGGGAAACCGAGGACGAAAACGCCAATGCGTTTTTCCCGCCGCCTTTAAGGCCGAGCGCCGCCCGGGGCTCCCGGGAACTTGGGCGTATGGCGAGTTAATTTTACTGGCGACTTTGACTGGCGAACGCTAACGGACAATTTCACTAGCGAATTTGTCCGACAGCGGGCACGTCTTGCAACGATATCTTGTTCTAAATCATAGTTCTTGATATATCTCTTCATTATTCACTTGACAAATTGAGCACTATGGTGTACGCTAGTTCACAAGGCCTGCTTCCCTTAGCCGGCCGGAACCGCCGCGGACCCCGGCAAGGGGTCACGGCGAAAGGTAGAAAGCAGCAGGCAGAAAGCAGCAGGCAGCAGCCGGAGTGCAGTAGCCGGCGATCTGAGGGATGCGAGCTGGTTTTTGACTGGCCGCTATCCACTAGCCACTGTTCCTAGGAGGTTTTTATGTCTTTAGTCCACAAACCAGAAATGACGGAAGAGAACCTGTCCGCGCATCGCGCCAACGGGAGCCTGTCGCAGGGCGCGGTGACGCCCGAGGGCAAGGCTCGCGTCGCCGCGGCCAATTTGCGTCACGGATTCTACTCGCAGGCGCAAAACGGAGCCCTCGAGGCCCTGGGGGAAGACCCGCAAGAGTATGCCGATCTGATGAACTCGCTGGAGAACAATCTGGCCGAGGGCTTGGAAGGCGAGTTAGTACAGCGTATCGGGGACACCCTGTGGCGGATGAAGCGCGCCGGACGTATGCGGGACGGACTCGCCCGGAAGCGCATCAAGGCCGCGATCGAATTTCAGGACATGACGACGGCGCCCCAGCGCCTGAAGGTTTACGAAATCCTGGAAGGCTACGAGGTCTTGGCCGCCGCCCTGCGCCGCCGCGACAACGGCCCCACTCCCGCCGAAATTCAGACCTTTGTGAAAAACTCCGGCGATGACCCCTCGGAAGAGATGCAGGAATTCCTTCTGCTTCTCAAGTCCCTGAATAAGATGGCGGAAGGTCCGGAGCTGAGGGCCGCGCGCCGCAAGGCTCGGGCGCAACTTAAGGAACTGACGGAGAGCTACCAGAGGACCTGTGTAAGGTTCTCGGATAAACTCGACGAGATGCAATCACCGGAGAACCTCGCGGCCCACATCGCTCCCCATGACGATAAGTCGGCGCTCATGCAGAGGATGGAAGATTCCAGCCTCCGCCAGTTGTGGCAGCTTACCCACATGCTTTTCAAGGTTAGAAAGGGGGCGCTGGCGGAAATAGAGGGCGAAAATGAAGGAACCTCCGGGGATATGTATGAAAACAAAGGACACGCGACATAATGTCTAGTGACAATTTCGGCTTCTCGCACCAAAATGCACCAATCAAAGGCTAATCAACACCAATCTGTGGGACTTTATGGCCGAGAATGAAGGAAGTGCAAGCTTATAGAGGCGAAGATTATTGGTCAGTGGAGAGTAGTCGGTAGTCAGTGGTCGGTGGTGAGCGGCACGGGCATCTTGCCCGTGACTCGGGGACGTAGCGTGGGCGTCACGCCCGCACACAGTCATGGCTAGGACGCCCATGCCAAAGGGTGCGGCATGGCCCGGGCATCTCGTCCGCGGGTGGGGCAGCGGCGATGATGGACAATTTTGACGCGGAAACTTATCGAAAATGAAGGTTCAGAAAGCGCCGGGATAAACCGGCAGGAAGCGGAGGATGAAAATTCCTCACGAGGAAGGAGTAGCGATCCGCTCGGCCCCGAGTTTTGCGCGGTGGGTCGCGAGG
>Ga0187888_1001467_pt1 | contig 22364 bp, 20 predicted proteins | sample June2016WEW_7_40_FD_132987 | JGI IMG/M metagenome (GOLD analysis project Ga0187888, IMG submission 132987) | Peatland microbial communities from SPRUCE experiment site at the Marcell Experimental Forest, Minnesota, USA - June2016WEW_7_40 | ecosystem: Environmental > Terrestrial > Soil > Wetlands... | reverse complement strand
GTGGGGGCGGGTGGAGGAGGCGTGTTGGAGGGGGCGATGGCCGGGGAGGGCTTGGGCGGCGGCGGGGTTGGATTGGTTTCAACGACAGCAACCGGGGGCGCCGGATGCGGAGGTTTGGCTGGATTGAAGGTCATGCCGCCGGGCATGGGTTCGGGGGAGACGGCAGAGGGGACCGTTTCATGGTTGGGCAACTGGATTTGGAATCGCATGGACCGATCCAGGCTGTTGGTCAAAGCGGTGACTTCCTTGGCGTAGGGAGGCGGCGGGCTGAGGGCAAGATATTTGCCATAGGCAAGGAGGGCCTGACGGCCGTCGTTCAAATACTTGTCATAGACGATGGCCCGATTCAGCAGGGCCGGGGAATACTGGGGGTCCACCGCCAGGGCGACATTGAATTTCAGGAGCGCATTGGAGATGGCGGCGGCGGAGGGGGGCGGTTTGTCCAGCAGTTCGATCAGGCCGAGGTTGTTGCCGGCCTCGGCGGTTCGCGCCAGGTTCTGGGCGGATTGGAAGTCCTTTTTGGCGTTATCAAATTGGCGGGATCTTTCGGAGGCGATGGGAGCTTGCAAGGCCAGACGGAGATGGACGTTGCCCAGTTTCAAGAATCCGTCCACGTTCCACTTTTGGAGGGAGGTGTAGGTTGTCAACAAATCCCTGGCGGCGGCCAGGTTGGAGTGTTCCAATTCCAGGCAGCCCAGGTTGAAATCGGCCGCCGGGAGGTGGTGCAGAGCCAGCGCCATCTGATAATATTGCCGGGCCTTCTGGGCGTTGCCGGCGCCGTGATAAGCCAGGCCGAGGAGGTTGCAGGCCGTGGCGCGGACTTCAGGCGGATCGTTGGTGAGCAGATTGACGGCCTGCGAAAGCACCAGGACGGCCTGGTCATAATTGGTGTTTTCAATCAGCCGGCTGCCCTTTTGGAGGGCGCGCGCCCCCGGCGGCCCGCAAGCGGTCAACGACAGACACGCGGCAGCGACGATGGCCACCGCGCGAGGCCCCCGTTTTTTTATCGTCAGCATCTGCCAGCGTGGTAACATTGCGTGGCCGCGGTGTCAAGATTCGGCGACATTTGCTTGTGAAAAATAATTTTCTGGTTTGGGCGATTTGCCTTGCCGGCGCGTTTCCCCCGGCGGGGCGCGGGGAGGACACGCCGTCCGCCGCCGGCCCGGCGGCCGCGGCCCGGGTGGTGGTGGTGGTGGATGGGCGGGCGACGGCGGCCTTCGAGCCGCAGCCGGGCATTGTCAAGGACATGGTGACGCGGGGCCTGTTGAAGTTCACGGGCAAGGAGGAGATCGTGCAGGCGTGGCAAACGATTGTCGCGACGCAGGACGTGGTGGGAATCAAAGTTTATTCAGCTCCGGGAACGGTCTGCGGGACGCGCCCCGCGGTGGTCAGCGCCATCGTGAGGGGCCTTCTGGCGGCCGGACTGGCCTCCAGCAACATCATCATCTGGGACCGCCATCTGGCCGACTTGCGCGCCGCCGGTTTCGACGAAGTGGCGCGGCACTACGATGCGCGGCTGGCCGGCAGCGCGGACAGCGGCTACGACGGAAAGGCGGCCTACACCAACGAGTTGATTGGGAACCTGGAGGCGGGCGATTATGAATTCGACAAAATGGGAAACACGACGGGCCGCAAATCCTACGTGAGCAAACTGGTGAGCAGCAACATGAGCAAAATCATCACCGTGACCCCGCTGCTGAACAATAACCTGGCGGGGGTGACGGGCCATCTATACAGCCTAGCGATGGGCAGTGTGGACAACCTGCGGCGGTTTGAATCCCATGCCGGGGTTCTGGCGGAGGCGGTGCCGGAGATTTACGCGCTGCCGGCCTTGAGCGATCGCGTGGTCCTGTGCGTCACCGACGCGCTGATTGGCCAGTATCAGGGGGAGCATCAGAGCCTGCTGCACTACTCCACGCCTGTCAACCAGATCTGGATCAGCAAAGACCCGGTGGCGCTGGATGTTCTGGCCATCCAGGAGCTGGAGCGCGAGCGCAAGGCGCGGCAAATGGAAGGAGGGGAGGCCAACCTGGATTTGTACCACAACGCTTCGTTGCTGGAACTGGGCGTGAGCGCCCCGGCCAGGATTCAAATCGAGATTGTCAAGTAAATTCTTCCATCACGGAGTGGCGAGGCGGAAAAAGGCCGCCGCCCCGGCGGCGCTGTTGGTCACATAATTCTGGCCGCCCACAACCACCGTGGCGGGGGTGAGCGTCTGCCAGGAGGAGGGCAGGCCCAGGTTGTGGTTGGATTGCAGCAGGAAGGGGACGCCGGAATCGGGCCAGGAGATCACGACCCGGGAGGAGGCGGCCAGGGGCTGGATGCTCAGGGACCGCGCCGCGGGGGTGAGATAATAGACGACGGCGGAGGCCGAATTGTCCGCCGGGTCCAAATTGCCTTCCAGGAAATTCAGGGTGGCGGTGTTGGTCAAGGCTGCGGTCGTGGCGCAGGTTGCGACAATGGTGATGGTCAAGCCGGTGTTGTTGGTGAGGATGCCGACGTTGCAAGTCACCACGCCGCCGCTCGAGGCGCACGCCCCCAGGGTCGAGGTTGCGGAAACATAACTAAGAAACTCCGGCAGCGGATCGCTCACGCTCAGGCCGGTGACGATGGAAGGCCCTTCATTGGTCACGCCCAGGGTGTAGGTGACGTTGCTGCCCGGAGGCAGAAGCTGGGGGGAAGCCGTTTCGGTCAGCAGGACAAGGCTGGGCTGGGTGACGGTAAAAGGGGTGGTGCCAGCGGCGCTGCCGTATGGGGTGAAGACCGTGATGAGACCTGTGGCCGCGCCCGGCGGCACCCTGGCCTGCACCTGGTCGTTGGTGACGAAAACCGGCGGGGCGCTGACGCCATTGAATTGGACATTGGTCACGTTAAAGAGGCTGGTGCCGGAAATACTCACCAGGGTGTTGGTTGGCCCCAGAGCCGGGCTGAAGCTGTCAATGTCCGGCAGCACTGCGAAGATGTTGGGGGCGATAAAGAGGCCGCCAGGCGCGGTGAGGGTCATGAGTCCGGAGGTGGCGTTGGAGGGCACTGTGGCGAGGATTTGAGTCGCCGAGCCGGTGAAATTCCAGGAGACGCCGTTGACGGTCAGGGCGGTGGCGTTGGTGAGGTTGCGGCCGGTGATGGTGACGGTGGCGTTGGCCGCCGCGCCGGCGGGGCTCAAATTGGTGATCCAGGGCTGAAGATAGAACAGGGCGGAGCTGGTCGCCGTTTCGCCGGAACTGTTGATGACCCTGATCGGGCCGGAAGTGGCCGCCGCCGGAACGACGGCCTGCACCTGGTTGTAGCTGGTGAATGGCGCGGAGCTGGCCGGGGTCCCGTTGAACGTCACGCCGCCGGTGGCGGGGATGTCGGTAAAATTGCCTTCGATCAAGACGGTCATGCCCTGCACTCCGCTGGCCGGGGAAAAACCGGAAATGACAGGAACATCGCCGGTGACGGTGAAGTTGCTGCTGGTGGTGGCGCTGGCCAACCCGGTGGAGACCTCAATCGGCCCGGTGGTGGCGCCGGTGGGAACCAACGGCTGGAGCTGGGTGTCCTGCGTGGCTTTTATCCCGACGCCGCCGGCGCCGAATTTCACGTTGGTGACACTGGTGAAATTAAAGCCGTAAATGGTGACCGGCGCGCCGGCCGGGCCGCCCACGGGGCTGAAACTGGTGATGACCGGCCCGGTGGAGCTGAGGAAATTGGAAGGGGTGGTGTAACTGCCCCCGGAGGCAAGGATGGTAATGGGCGCGTTGCTGGCGCCGCTGGGAACGGCCACCTGGATCTGAGTGGCATTCCAGACGGTGAAATTGGAACTTCTGGTTTCGATGCCGCCGAATTTCACGCCTGTGACGGATGGGTACAAATTGTAGCCGTCAATGGTCACCAACGTGCCGGCCGGTCCGAGGACGGGGGTAAAATCCGTGATGAAAGAGTTGGAGCCGGTGAGAAAGGTGCTGGCACTTTGACTGACACCGTTGGAGGTGCTCACGTTGATCAGGCAATTGGTCGCCCCGGCGGGCACTTGGGCTTCAAGCTCGGTGGTGGCGACGACGGTCACCAGCGGAGAAGTCAAGCCGCCGAATTGAACGGTGGTGCCGTTGGGGACAAAATTGTCGCCGTAAACCGTGACCAGCGAGCCGCTGGCGGCGAAGGCCGGGGAAAAACCGGTGACATCGAGAATGGCGCTGACGATGAAATTGTTGGTTGACACGGCGCTCAGGCCGCTGGCGGCGGTGGTCACGGTAATCGGGCCGTCGGCGGCATTAGTGGGGACGGTGGCCACGACCTGGTCGCCGCTTTCGGTCGTCACCGTGCCCGCGACAGGGCTGGCGCCGGTGAACGTGACGGTCGTTCCGCCCATGACAAAATTTGCGCCGAAGATAGTCACGGGGGCCGGGGAGGCGCCGGTCGTTGGCGTGAAGCCGGTGATGATGGGAGCGACTGTGAAACTGGCCGCGCTTGGGCTGGTCACGCCGTCCACGACGACGCTCAGCGGCCCGGTGGTGGCGCCCAGCGGCACGACGACCTGCATTTGGCCGCCGCTGATGACATTGAAATCGGCATAGGTGGCGCCGTTGAAAAAGAAGTTGGTCGCGCCGGTGAACCCGGAACCGGTGACGGTGACCACGGTGCCGGGCTGGCCGGAAGCCGGGGAAAAACTGGAGATCGTTCCCCGCGCCACCAGGCAAAAAAACGGGGACAGCGCCGCCATGCGCACGACCCGCCGCCATTGACCGCGCCAACTCCTTGATTCACTGATCCGAAGACGCAACATAACAGCCCTGCACAAACTCTCGAACGACCGCCATCTCTTCTTCACCGGCAATGGTATGGGCTTTGACGAATTCGCGCCAGTCAATTTGCAGGCCGGCGCCTTGCAAGAGGACGATTTGTTGGCGCGCCGTCGCCATCGGGATCAAGGGGTCCTGGGTGCCGTGGGTGATGAGAAACCGCTGCTGCCGCGCCACCGGCGAAAGTTCCCGGATCAATTGTTCCGGCTCATGGACGTAGCCGCTGATCCCGACAATCCCGGCCAGCCGCCGGGGATAGCGCGCCCCGATTTCGATGGCCAGGAGACATCCCTGGGAGAAGCCGGAGAAGACGATCTGATCGGCGGTGAATTCCTTCAGCTCGTCGAGCAATTGGAAAAGCAACTGGCGGCTGCGCGGGATTCCCAGGCCGCTCTGGATGTCGTACCAGGAGAAGCCGCCGTAATAGGGGTCCGGGGCATTGACGAGAAGATAGTTCAGCCACGGCAGGCCCATGGCGCGGGGCCACCAGAAATAGCCTTCCATGCTGTCGCCCAGGCCGTGCAGCACGATCATCAGGCGGCGGCTGTGCGGCTCGGCGGCGGGGATGAGACGGGTGGTCAGCATGATACTACCCGGCCGCGAAGGGGCTGGAGGCCAGTTTGAAACGCGGATGGCGGGCGGGGCTTTTGCCGGAAGGGGATTCCGTCGCGACCGAGGCCCGGGCCATTTGCATGAATTCGCTCTGGCTCCGGCGCATCGCCGCGCCGCGCCGGAGGGGCTTGCGGGCGTAGGAGCCGCCGGGGCGCAAGAATCGCGCCTTGACGTTGTCCTGGAGGATGGTTTCCAGCAATTCGCCGCGGATGCGTTCGCGCAAATTGCCATCTTCCACCGGAAAAACGACCTCGATGCGGCGGAAAAAATTGCGGGGCATCCAGTCCGCGCTGCCGGCGAAAATTTCCGGCTGGCAGGCGTTTTCAAAATAAAAGACGCGGCTGTGCTCCAGAAAACGGTCCACAATGCTCCGCACGGTGATGCGCTCGCTGACGCCTTTGAGGCCCGGGCGCAGACAACAAATCCCGCGCACGATCAAATCAATCCGCACGCCCGCCTGGGAGGCGCGGCAGAGGGCGGCGATCATTTGCGGGTCCACCAGGGCGTTCATTTTGGCGATGATGCGGGCGGGGAGTTTCTGGCGCGCGTTGGCCGCCTCGCGCTCAATCAGGGCGAGCAGGCGCGGGTGCAGCTCGAAGGGGGCGACGAGCAATTTGCGGGTCCCCTGGAACTGGCAGATGCCTGTCAACAAATTAAAGAGATTGGTGGCGTCCTCCGCGAAGGCCGGACGGCAGGTGAGCAGGCTCAGATCGGTGTAAAGGCGGGCGGTGACGGGGTTGTAGTTGCCCGTGCCGAGGTGCAAATAACGCCGGATGCCGTCGCTGTCCTTGCGCACCACCAGGCACATCTTGGCGTGGATTTTGCAGCCCACCAGGCCATAGACCACATGCACCCCCGCTTCCTCCAGCCGCCGCGCCCAGAGGATGTTGCTGGCCTCGTCAAAGCGGGCCTTGAGTTCCACCACGGCGGTGACCTGCTTGCCGTTGCGCACGGCGTCCATCAGGGCGCCGACGATTTGCCGATCCTCGCCGGTGCGATAGAGGGTTTGTTTGACAGCCAGGACGTCCGGGTCCGCGGCGGCCTGCCGGAGAAAATCCACGACGCTGCTGAAATTCTCGTAGGGATGATGCAGCAGGATGTCGCGCTCGCGGATGGCGGCGAAAAGGTCGGGATGATCGCGCAGGGAGGCGGCGACGGGCGCAACAAAGGGCGGATCGCGCAGCTCGGGGGAATGGCCGCCTTCGATGATGGCGGTCAGGCGGGTCGGGTTCAGCGGGCCGTTGATGATGAACAGGTCGTCTTCCGTCAGGCCGAGGTTCTCCAGAAGCTGGGCGCGGATTTCCGGGGGGCAGCCGTGGGCGACTTCCAGGCGCACAGCGTCGCCGCGGCGGCGGTTGTGCAGCTCGTTTTCCACGGCCTTAAGGAGATTGGCCGTCTCTTCCTCGTCTATGTAAAGCTCGCTGTTGCGGGTGACGCGGAAATGCCAGTAGCCGAGGATTTTCGTGCCGGGAAAGATGTCGTCCAGATAGTGGCCGATGAAGTCGCCGAGGTACAAATAGTCCTGCTGGCGCGAGTCGGCGAGCGGGAGCCTGACCAGGCGGGGCAGCACGCGGGGGACCTGGACCACGGCCAGGCGGCGGCGCAGTTCGCCCTCCTGGGTGACCTCCAAATGGACGATGCTGTTGAGCGATTTGTTGAGCAACTGCGGAAAAGGATGGGCCGGGTCCAGCCCCAACGGGGTGAGGACGGGCCGCACCTGGGTGCGATAAAAATTCTCCACCCAGAGGCGGTCGGCGCCGGAGAGTTCCGCGAAGGAGAGAAAGCGGATGCCGTTTTCGGCCAGGGCGGGGCGCAATTCCTCCCGCCAGCATTTGTATTGGCGTTCGACCAGCTTGCGGACGCGGCGGATCACAGCGCGGAAGGTCTCCGTGGCGGTCATGCCGTCGGGGGTGCGTTCCACCACGTTGCTTTCCATCTGTTGCTTGAGGCCGGCGATGCGCACCTCGAAGAACTCGTCCAGGTTGGAACTGAAAATGCAGAAGAACTTCACCCGTTCCAGCAGGGGAGTGGCGGCGTCCAGCGCCTCTTCCAGGACGCGATGGTTGAACTCCAGCCAGCTCAACTCGCGGTTGATGAAATGTTCCGGTTGCAATGTTGCTGACTCGCCAGACATAAAGCGTGAAAGTATAACCCGCCGCGCCGGAAAGTCATTCAAAAGGGGCGCGATTTGTGAAATGTAACATTCGGCCGGCAACCCCTGGAAAGCGGGGCTTCACTCCGTCGGCTTGCTTGGTCGTTTCCACTCGGTCTTGGGAGGCTCGGGCAGGCCCTGGGCGCGCAAGGCGGTGCGGAAATGCGTTTTGGCAACTTCCGGCAGACGGTTCGCGCCGAATTTTTCGACAAATGCCTTCGCGGCGGCGTCCACGGCGGCGGAGGCGCCTTTGGGAAAGGCCATCTCGAATTTCCGGCCCAAGGCGGCCAGACGGGTGACGAATTCGTTGCGCGCCAAGATGGAGGCGGCGGCCACGGCGAGGTCTTCTTCGGCTTTGTGGCGTTGCACCAGTTCGATGCTCCGGCCCTGCTGCATGAGCGCGCGCGCGACGGTGGCTTTGTCGTGGGCGAATTGATCGCTGATGGCGCGCACGGGCGGGGGATTCATGCGGTGGGACTGGCCCATCAGGTTTTCAATGACGCGGGCGTGGCCCCAGGCGAGCAGGGTGTTGACGCTGCCCATTTTGGCATAAAGCCGGTTGTAGGCCGGGTCGCCAATCGGCACCACAGCGTGCGCGCAGCCGGAGGTTTCGCGAATCAGCTTCGCCAGTTCGGCGATCTTGCGGTCGCTGGAAATATTCTTGGAATCGCGAATGCCGGCCCCGTTCCACGCGGCGATGACCGATTCGTTGATGTACACCCCGGCCACGCACAGGGGGCCGAAAAAATCGCCCTTGCCGCTCTCGTCCACGCCGATGCGCGGGGCCAGGAGTTCGGGATGCAACAGGGTTTCGTAGCCCACCTTGACCTCGCGCAAGATTTGCGGCTCGAGGACAAATTCCACAAAATCCTGGGTGCCCTTGCCCTGGACCACCAGCTTGCCGCTCTCGTAGAAGACGAGGTTGGTTTTTTCCTTTTCGGCGGCGAAGCGGGCGTAGGGGACCTCGCGGAATTGGTAGCCGTTCTCGCGCAAAAAATCCTGCAGGGCCCCGGCCTGGGCGCCGGTCAATTTGCAGGTGTGGACGGTGATCGGGTTCAAAGGTGTTTGCCAGTGTCGGGCATCCGAACTAAACTGAAAACCGAAAACTGAAAAGTAGCAAACCAATTCTGGTCCGGCGGCTGCTGGAGTGGTTCGCCCAAAACGCCCGCGATCTGCCCTGGCGGCGGACGCGGGACCCTTACGCGATCTGGATTTCCGAGACGATGCTCCAGCAGACGCAGGTCAAAACGGTGATCGCGTATTGGGAAAGGTGGATGCGGGTTTTGCCCGACGCGGGCGCGTTCGCCCGGGCCAGGCCGGCCCAAATCCACAAATTGTGGGAAGGGTTGGGATACTACGCGCGGGTGCGCAACGCGCACGCGGCGGCCCGGTTGATCGTGGCAAAACACGGCGGGGAATTTCCCAGGACATTTGAGGAAATCCTGGCGCTGCCGGGGATCGGGCGATACACGGCGGGGGCCATTTGCAGCATCGCCTACGACCAGCCGGCGGCGATCCTGGACGGCAACGTGATGCGGGTGTTGAGCCGGGTCTTTGGAGTGGGCGGCGATGCGCGGGGAAAGGCGGCCAACGCGCGGTTGTGGGGGCTGGCGCGGGAGCTGGTGTCGTTGGCGGATGCGGGCAAGCGCGGGAGGTTCAATGAGGCGTTGATGGAGTTGGGGGCGCTGGTGTGCGCGCCCCGGCAACCCCGCTGCCCCGCCTGTCCGTTGCGGCGCGGCTGTTTCGCGCGGCGGGAGGACCGGGTGGCGGAATATCCCAGGTTGGCGGCGCGGACGCGCAGCGCGCGGCGGCGGTTTCTGGCGTTTATTGTCAAGAAGAACGGACGCTTTTTGGCGCGCCGGCGTCCGGCCGGCGGGGTTAACGCGCTCATGTGGGAGTTTCCCAACGTGGAAGTCGCGCCGGGGGAAAGGAACCTGGCGGCGGCGGCGGCTCCGTTTGTGCTGGCCGGCGGCGGCCCGGTCTGCCGGGTGCGGCATTCGATCACCCGTTACCGGATTGTGCTGGAGGCCTATCGGGCGGACTGGCCGGGGCGCGGGGCGAAAAATCTCGCGCCGGGAGTGTGGCGGACGCCGGCGCAGATGGAGCGGCTGGCCTGGACCGCCGCGCACCGGAAGGTTTTGGAGGTTTTGAAACCATCCGGGCGATCTTAGAGCGGTTTCAGTATAAAGGGTTTGTAATTGGAAGCGGGGGCGGATTTCAGACAGTCCCCTGTTACTTGGTTTGGGGCAGGCGTCCGATCCAGGTGTCTTTGGCGGCCAGGCGCCATTCCAGTTCTGGAATCGGCGGTTGCGCGGCGCCGGGCATTTCCAGCCGGTCCTGCGGGCGCATTTTTGCGATCCAGGGTTTGTAGGACGCCCAGGCGTACCGACTCCATTGGATGTCGCGCAGGATTTTTAAATCCTCCTCCGGCATGAGCGCCGGTTCGAAGCCCAGGATGTAACGCCAGTTGCCTTGCGGATTTTTGTAAAACGCATTGTAAAAAAACGACATGTCGGCGCTGTAGAAAATGCCGCCCTCCCCCGGCATCCAGCCTTGCAAGGCCGGGTCGCCGCCATCCACGGGCGATTCCTGCTGGTTGCGGGTATAACGCACGGCCAAATCGCTGGTCGAATCCAGGCAGAGCGGCGCGGCAATGAGCGCGCAGACCAGCAAACGGCGGGCGGAGTCGGCAGGCCCCATTTCCAGCAGCGCCTCGTCGAATTGCAGGGCCAGCCAGACCGTCGCGGCGGGCAGCCCCCAATCGGCCCAGAACCGGTCGGCCTTGAATCCCAATGTCCAGCCAATGGCGATGACCCAAAAGAGCGGCTCGCGCAAGAGGTCTCCCCGGGCCTTGTTTTGCTTCAGCCGCCAAAGATAGACCAGCGCCAGGATGGCCAGCGTGTAAAATTCGCCTTCGCTGGGCTGAAATTCGCCCACCAACATCCACGCCGGGGCGTGTTGCCGGTAAACTGACGCGGCCATGAAAACCGCTCCCCACAAAAAATCCGCCGGATGCCCGGTCAGCAGCGCCCCCAGAAGGGTTCCCGCGACCCAGCAGGCCGAGAGCCAGATGGCTTGCGGCCAGGCCCCGGCCGCAAAAAAGCCGGCCAGCACAAAGACCCATAAGTACCAGGCCCCATGCGCCCAGACGGAAAGGGTGAACCCGGCCACAGTCAATACTATTTTAAGCCGCGAGGGCGGCTGCGTTCTGTCTTGGGTCCATGCGAACAGAACGCAGAGGAGCACCCCTTCGCTCAGCAGGTAAGGCCGTCCCTGGTCCAGGCGGACCATCAGGTCGGGCAGGGCCACCAATTGCGCCAGGAGCGCGGCCAGCCAGGCCTCGGGCCGGCGGAGCCAGGGCAGGCCGGCCAGAAGAACGCACAGCATTGTTGACACGAGCGAAAAGCTCATCAGAGCGTCCTCCCCCCAGCCGAAGGCGCGGTGGAGATGGCGCAAAATCCAGTCCCAACCGGGGCTGTGATCTATTTTGTATTCCGGGCGCAGGACCAGGATCTGGGAGTATTCCTTGTCCGTCAGCGCCCGGGCCACATGACGCCGCGCGTCGCCCGCCGGCACAAAGGCGTAGGAGATGATTTTGAAAGGGATGAACAGACAGGCGCCCGCGATGACGATCCAACAGAGCAGGGGAACGTAGCGGTGGCAGGCGGAGGAGTTCATCGCCTTATCCGCGCAGTCCTTTGAGCGCGGCCAGCGCCGCCTGGCTTTCGGCGGTCTTTTTGCTTTTGCCCCGGCCCTGGCCCAATTGGGCGCCGCCGTGCCGGACGACGCATTCAAATTCGCGGTCATGTTCCGGCCCGCGGACGCAAACCACCTCGTATTCGGGAGGTTGCGTGGAGGCGGCCTGGAGGATTTCCTGCAGTTCGCCCTTGGGGTTCTCCAGCGTGGGAATGGAAGTCAATTCGCCAAAAGCCTCGTGGAAGGAACGCAGCAAAAACGCGCGCGCGGCCTCCAGGCCGCCGTCCAGAAAGATCGCGCCAACCAGGGCCTCGAAGGCGTCCGCCAGCGCCGAGGCGCGGAAGCGCCCCGCATTGGCGTCTTCGCCGCGGCTCATAATCAAATGCCTCGGCAGATCAAGGCGCCGGGCCTGCTCGGCCAGGGTGCGACTGTTGATCATCTGGGCGCGCGCCTTGGTCAGGGGGCCTTCGCTGGCGTGGGGGAATTTGTCGTATAACTCGCGCGTGAGCACCAGGCCCAGGACCGCGTCCCCCAGGAATTCCAGGCGCTGATTGTGCTGGGTCACCCGGCCCTTCTCATGCGCCACCGACGGATGGGTCAAGGCCAGGCGCAGCAGCCCGGCGTCCTGAAATTGATACTGGAGCCGTGTTTGGAGCGCGTTGAGTTCGGACATGAAAATTTTATTGGTTCATTATTAACGGGCGCGGGTAAAGTTCAAGTCGCAAAGCTGAACCCAAATCCGTCAGCATAAACCCGAAAAAGTTGAACAGGAGCAAACCAAGGCCAGGAAGTTGGACGGGATGGGGCAAAGCCCCTTTCAAGCAAATCTTGAAGACCGGATTATTCTTCTTCGTTCCCTTCGTTTGCTTCTGTATTAATTTCTGATGCACACAAAATACAAGAAAGCGGATGATTTAAGCCACGCCGTTATAGGGGCAGCCATCGAGGTTCATCGGATCAAAGGTCCTGGCCTGCTGGAGAGCATCTACGAGCGGTGCCTGATGCGCGAGTTGAGCCTGGGTCAGATCCAAGCCGTCAATCAACGCCTGGTGAAAATTGAATAGAAAGGGTTGGTCTTTGAGGAGACACTGCGATGCGACGTTCTGGTGGAGGATTGCCTCTTGCTGGAGCTCAAGTCTGTGCAAGAGATATTGCCCATTCACAAGGCCCAATTGCTCAGTTATATGAAGCGGCTGGACGTTCCAATCGGCCTGCTCCTGAACTTTCACGAGATAAGGCTGACCGATGGGGTGGCAAGGATGATTCTGCCCGGAGCCAATCAATGAGCGCCGTTTGGGCTGGAATTCGGAAAGAGCTTAAACAGAAGCCAACGAAGGCAACGAAGGGGGAATGGGTATTTCGTCATGGGGTTTGGCGCTGCTTCTGTTCCATCAGGCTGCGAAGTGTCTTCTGCGTTGGGGCACGGGTAAATTGGATCAAGATTCCTGCTTTGTCGCGACGGGCAGGGCCGCCTCCTCTCCAGGGGCTGAAGGCGGGGGAGCGGGGGCGGGCGGCGGCGGATTGAGCAACTGGGAGATGTTCCGTTGCACCTCTTCCAACTGGTTGAGTTGCAGGTTCGGATCGGCGATCGTAAAAATGTCCCCCGTCCGGGGCTGCTCGTAAATGAAGACCCGCACCCCCTCGCGCTGGAATTGCTCCTTGACCTTGAGAATGCGTTTGCGTTCGAGCATGACCGCCAGAATGTAACAGACCGGGCCATCCTTGGGCTGGCCGGCGGCGATCAATTTGCGGAGCAGGTCCTCGGCGGTTTCCCTTTGGATGGCTTCGGGCGGGGCGGCGGGGGGCGATTGATAAACGCCCTGCCATTGGGAGATGAAACCTTTGCGGTCGCCGGCGCCCTCGCTGTATTGAGTTTCCCAGCATTTTTTGCAGACATCCATGCGGAGCAATTGGTGATGCTCCTCCAGCAGGAGCGTCTGGCAAAGCTCCTGGTCGGCGAAAGGCCTGCCGCATGCCTGGCAGGCGTGCGCGCGCGCTTGGATATTCCATTCGTTCATCAGAATTGGATCGGTGCATTATTGCCGAGTGCGGGCAAAGTTCAAGAGGCAACGTCCAAATGGACGGGGGAAGGGTGCGAGAAAAAAGCCGCGCACAGCCGCGCCATAGGCTTGACTTTATTTGCGGTGTGTGAGACAATTCTTAGCCGGAACGGCCGGATCCCGTTCCGGTTTTTGTTCGCTTGACCAATGAAATGTAAACCTGTCGAGGCCATCAATATTATGAATATACCCGCCACTTATGTTCCGTCAAAACTTCTCACGGGAGAAACCGAGCTTCTCCGCAAGCACAGTTTCACTCGCTGGCTCTCACCCGACCTTACCCAGGCGGCGGCGGATTTTTGCCGCAATCTCGGGCTTCACCCCGCCTACGCGGAAAGCTCGCCCGAACATCTGACCCGCTATTTGTTCTGGCGGACCCCGCAAGGCGCAGCGATCGAGGTGCGTTCGGGACGCAGCAAGGAGAAGTTCGAGGAGTTTGACCAAGTGAATCAGAAGAGGAACATGCTGATGCTCTCCCTGCACATCAATGAGAGCGACATTTACTCGGCGGTCTGGATTTCCTCGGACCATTTTGAGACGGCCAAAGCGGTGTTGCTGGCGCATGGCGTCACGTGCGCCGAAAGAAAAGACGCCTGACCAGGACGGTCGGTTAAACGACGGTTTGGGCGGCCGATTTCGGGCCATCGCCCCGGTGGCATGACAAAGCCGGATGCGCCGTGTTAACGGCCTCCTTGCCAGCCGCGTGGGTTTCTGTTATTTCGCCTGCATCCTATGAACATGACATGGCCCGGCCTCATTCTTGCGTTGGTAATTTCCCCAAGCTCTTACGCTGCTGCGCCGACGAATTCGCCGGCCCCGGCGGTTCTGATGGCTCCTCCCGCCGCCGGGCTGCCCGCCTACCCGGCCGTGGTGAGGAAGGAAACGCCGGAGGAACACGCCGCGCGCCTCCAATGGTTTCGCGAGGCGCGCTTTGGGATGTTCATTCATTGGGGCGTCTATGCCGTGGCCGCCGGGTCCTGGCAGGGCCGGCCGTCCGGCGCGGAATGGATCATGAACACGGCGAAAATTCCCGTGGCCCAATACCGGGCGCTGGCCGCGGATTTCACCGCCGCGAAATACGACCCGGCGGCGTGGGCCCAGCTCGCCGCCGACGCCGGTGTCAAATACATCGTCATCACCGCCAAACACCACGAGGGCTTCGCGCTTTTTCCTTCCGCCTTTTCGGACTGGAACGCGGCGCAAGCTTCGGGTGCCAAACGCGACCTGCTCCAGCCCCTGGCCGACGCCGCCCGCGCGCGGGGAATCCGGTTTGGCTGTTATTACTCGCAGTCGCAGGACTGGGTGAACCTGGGCGGGGGCAAGGGCAACACCACGCCCTGGGATGACGAGCAACGCAAGGGCTCGTTCGACGAATATCTGGCCAAAATTTCTCTGCCCCAAGTCCGCGAGATTCTGGAAAAATGCCATCCCGACATCCTCTGGTGGGACACGGAATACCAGATGACTCCCGAACGCGCCAAGCCGTTCTTCGACCTGGCCTGTTCCTATCCCAATCTCCTCATCAACAGCCGGCTGGGCGGCGGCGTGCTGGGCGATTTTCGCACCTCCGAACAGCGCATTCCCGCCAGCGCCATGTTGGGGCGCGCGCTGGAGGTCAACATGACCATTAACGGCTCCTGGGGCTACAACGCCAACGATACCAACTGGAAATCCTCCCGGCAACTTATCCGCAACCTCTCGGACATCGCCAGCAAAGACGGGAACTACCTTCTCAATGTCGGCCCGACGGCCGAGGGGGTGATTCCCCAGCCCGAAGTGGACCGCCTGCTGGCCATGGGCCGGTGGTTGAAAACAAACGGCCCGGCGATCTACGCGACCCAGGGCAGTCCTTTTGCCAAGCCGCTCCCGTGGGGCCGCGCCACCCAGAAATCCCGCCCCGATGGCCCCGCCACCCTTTATCTTCATGTTTGGGATTGGCCGGCGGACGGCAAAATCCTCTTGCCGGGAATCCATCAGGCGGCCCTTTCCGGCCGTTTGCTGGCCGGCGGCCCCGCCATTTCTTCGACCCTCACGGGCGACGGCCTGGTCGTGACACTCCCCGGGGCGGCGCCCGACGCGGATGTGTCGGTCGCCGCGCTGGAATTCGAGCGCCCAATCCAGATTCTCAATCCGGCGTCCCTGCCATCCGACACCGGGGCTTCGGGAACGCTGGCCGATCCGAGCGGCGCGACCCCGCCGAAATGACGCCCAGAACAAGACTCTATGAACGACCTACCTGAGGATTTTTCCGACGCGCTGAGATCCAGCGGGCTGGACGCGTTTTTTACGAGCTGCGCGGTTTCGCACCGGCGGGAATACCTGAAATGGATTGCCGGGGCAAAACAGCCTGAAACCAGAAGAAAAAGAATAAAGAAAGCGCTGGAAATGCTTTCCCAAAAGCGCGCCCAAAAGGCCCGTCGTCCCAGCAAGGCCGCCTGACGCGGCGCCGGCGGCAAAGGCCGGCGCCTCTTGGCGGGACCATGCTGTCAAGCATATTATATGGGCCGCCCCCGCGCCCCTCAAGCCGGGCCGTCCAGATAATCGCGCACCCGTTTCAGAAGCTTGTCCGGATCGAACGGCTTTTCCAGGAAGTTTCGGTTCACGCGCAAGACCGAATCCTTGCCCAGCATGTCATCGGTGTAGCCGCTGCAGTAGATGACTTTGAGCTTGGGGTTCTCCGAACGGAGGCGTTCGGCCAATTCGCGTCCGCTGATCCCGCCGGGCATCACGACATCGGTGAGCAGGAGGTCAATATTCGGATGCTGGCGCCAAAGCTGCAAGGCCAGCACCCCCGATTCCGCGTCAAAGACCCGATACCCTTTGCCCTCCAGAATGCGACGGAAGAACTGCCGCACGGCAAATTCGTCCTCCACCAGTAAAATGGTTTCGTTGCCCCCGCGGATGGCGTCGGCCTTGCGCCGTTCCGTGGTGTCGGGGATCGGCTGGTCCCAGCGCGGCAGATAAATGTGGAAGGTCGAGCCGGCCTTGAGCTGGCTTTCGATCTCGATCCAGCCCTGATGCTGCTGGACGATGCCAAAGACGGTGGCCAGACCCAGCCCCGTTCCTTTGCCGGGTCCCTTGGTCGTGAAAAAAGGCTCAAAGATATGAGGCAGGTGTTCGGGGGCGATTCCGGCCCCGGTGTCGGCGACGGAAAGCTGGACGAAATTGCCGGGCCGTGCCTGCGGTTTGGACGCCAGATCCGCGTGGCTGAAGGCCGCCAGGGCCGTCTTGAGCAGCAGATGTCCGCCTTGCGGCATGGCGTCGCGCGAATTGACCGCCAGATTGATGAGGATCTGCTCCATCATGACCGGGTCGGCGTTGACGGCGACGATGCCCGGGGCATAACGGGCCTCCAAATTGATATGCTCGCCGATCAAGCGCCGCAGCATCTTGGTCATGTTGGTCACCACCTCATTGAGATCCATGGGCCGGGGCTGGAAAATCTGGCGCTGGCTGAAGGTGAGCAACTGGCGGGTCAGGTTGGCCGCCCGGAGGCTGGCGGCGCAGATTTCCGCGGCGCCGGTTTCCCGGGCCGAAGCCGGGACATCATTCCCCTGCAAAAGCGAGGCGTTGCCATGGATGACCGTCAGGATATTATTGAAGTCGTGGGCCACGCCTGCCGCCAACTGGCCGAAGGCCTCCATCTTCTGCGACTGCCGCAACTGCATCTCCAAATCCTTGCGATCGGTGACATCCCGGATCGTTTCAATGGCCCCCATGACCTCGCCCTTGCTGTTATACAACGGCCTGGCCTTGGCCCAGAGGGTGTGTTTTTTGCCCTGCAATTCCAATTCCTCCTCCGCCACCAGAACATCCCCCTCCGTCTGGAAAAAACGGTACCGGCTTGAGACCGCGTCGTCCTGTTTCAAGACCAGATCAATGAGCGCCGGTCGGCGCGATCCATAAAACGGAACGGCGTGCTCGTAATCGCCCTTGCCCAGCATCGTCGCGGCTTTGGTGCCAGTGGTCTCTTCGATGGCGTGATTCCAGGCGATGATTTTTCCCTGGCGGTCAATGGCGTAAGTCGCGTCGGGCAAAAAATCAACAATTTCCGCCAGGCGCTGTTCCGATTCGCGCAAGGCCTCCTCCACCTCTTTGCGTTGGGCGATGTCCTGCACCAGCTTTCCATTGGCCGTCTCCAATTCCGCGGTGCGCTGGCGCACCATTTCCTCCAGGCCCAACATGGATCGCCTGGCTTGCAGGCCCAGGTGCCATTTCTCCGTCATCGCGTTGCACAACTGCTGGATTTCAATGATGTCAAATGGCTTTTTCAGGATCACCAGCCGGTCGGGCGAACCCAGGCGCCGGGCGATCTCATCCCACGAATAATCCGAGTATGCCGTGCAGATGACGAACTGCAAATCCGGGTCCGCTTCCAAAAGCCGGGCGGTCGTTTCGATGCCATCCCAACCGGGAGGCATGCGCATATCCACAAACGCCAGGGCAAAAGGGCGTCCGGCGGCATTGGCCTCCAGCACCACCGCCAGCCCTTGCTGGCCTTGATACGCCGAAGCCAGCTCGAATTGGGGCCTTTCGACCCGCCCGGGGCGTTCCCCAAACAATTCCGCCGCAGCCTCTTCCATCTGCTCCTCGATGGATGGCCCGCCCGTCAGTATCTTTCGAAAATCGGCATGGATGTCCCGATTATCATCAATGATGAGAATCCGGCGGCTGGAGAGTGTGGCATCCTCTGTCATGGCATTTGCTCAGGTAAAAACAGGCCGTTCGCGCGCAAATGCCGCGCGCACCGCCCTCCCGCGTCGCTGGTCATCGGCGGAAGTTCCTGCTCCACAGGCACTCAGGGTATCTTCAGATGATCGCATATTGTATTATCGGCGGAAAAGCAGAGGGACTTTAACTCGGAAGGATGATCCCGCCGACGCCGCTCCGTCGCCGCCGAGCCGTGACCTCTGTCCGTCCGGCGTGGGCCGCCGCCGACTCTCACTTGCGGGCGAGCATCCAGTTGTGAGGGCGTTTGCAGACCCCGTTGCAGAAGGCCAGGAACACCTTGGCCGCGTTGATGACGTTCTCTGGAATCCGGTCCTCCGGTCAGGACGTGATGAATGCAGCACAAGCAAACCTTCCCGGCTCACAGGACTTGCTCCACCAGACCGTTGCCAAAATGGCCGAATTGATAAAGCGGCACATGCAGGTTACGGAGAGCCAGGCCGCCGCCTTGCAGGAAGTGCAACGCGATATGAGCGACATGGATTTGGTGATAATGGCCGGCGCTATCTCAGCGCCGGGCGCTGGCGGCGTCAAGGATGCCAGAATAGCGGCGGCAGACATGCCCGCATTAAGAAACCCAGTCGCAAAACCCTGGCCAAACAAAAGTATTACAGTCGCCAGTTTTGGAGTCAGCGGCGGGGCTTCCCATTTCAATAGCAGAAGATCAAATGTGTCTCCGCTCGGTTTTGGAAGATAGCGGCGCAAGATATTCTCAGCGGGGCAAAGCCATCCGATTTCAGCATGATTGACAAGGCCGGTGCGCTCGAATTCCGCTTCTAATGTTGACAGTCCTTTTTGCCAGTCGGACACAAAGAAAAGGCCGGAAAGCCAGTTGAGGCGACCAATGACAATTGAGTTATTCTTGATATGGCCGGGGTTGTCTGGATCGTGAGTGCGCGACAATACAACACCAGCTTCACACAAGGCGCGCTCCATATCTGATTGGAGCCAGCGCGCCATTGTTGAATGCGCCTTGGTCAACGCGAGCACGCCCTCAAATTCCACATTGAAGACGATGGCCTGCCAGTCGTTATCAGTGTTTGCTTTTGGAGCGGCGGGAAGTGGCGGGGCTATTCCGGGTTTCATTTCGTGTTTCCTCAGAAGCGGCTGGAGGCGATTTGCAGGCGGGAACCCGCCACAGACGCGCCAGGCGCGCCGGAATCGCCCGCCAAGCCATGAATCACGCCAGGCACATAAGCCAGCGCCGCGCCGCCGATTCCGGGCGCTGGAATCGTCAATTCAACGCCTTTGCAAGGCAGTTGATAACCCGTTGCCAGGCCATCCTTTTCCGCCCTCAGACTGCCATATTTTACCCGATCCGGCCCGCGCCGGCGGTCCTGTTCTTTCCGGGCACTTAGGACGAAAATCCAGTCGAAATATCGCCAGCCGCGCCGATGCGGCCCTTCGCATTTACACTTCTACCGTGGACATTTGGACACGAAACCGCCAAAACTTGTCAGCGCATTTACACCATTTCTATCCATGTTCCGGCGGCCGCCCGCCGGATCGCTTTGAAGGCCGTCTTTCCCGCGCGGTTTTTTGCGCCGCCGCCAGCAGGGCGCGCAAGGTGCCCAGGATGGACTGCCGCGTTTTGGGGGGGATTTTGCGCAGAGCCTGGAGCAGATCCCCGGCCCAGGGCTCCTCTGCGGGCGGCGGGGCCGGCCGCGCCAGGACCCGCAACCCTTCGGGTTTTTCGCGCAACAAGAGCAGCCGGAAGAGCCGCAGCGTCACCGGGCTGGGCCGCACCGGGGAGTTGCGGCGGACAATCTGGCTCAGCGCGCTGGGGGTCATGGCCAGCTGCCGGGCGGCTTCCGCCTGGGACCATCCCGAGGCGCGCAGCAGCTCGCGGAATTGCTCCTTCAGGCCGGCCGGATCCATGTTCGGGGCGCGCATCATTTTTCCATTGACATATGTAGTTACTTCATGTAACGTGGCTACACATTATGACAACCTCACACGAAAAGCAACAGGAAAAACAAAAATCTTCGCGCCCGCCGGCCCTGCCGGTGCTGGTGGGGCACGTGCTGGCCACCCTCCCCGATTCGCTGGCGCGGCGCGAGGAGGTGTTGCGGGCGCTGGCGGAGTTCATCCCGCCGGGGGAGGGAAGCGGATTGTGCGTGCGCATGCTCCAGTTCCACTTGCAGGAACACCAGAAACTTCGTCTGGGCTGCCTCGGCGCGGCCGGCCGGGGCTGAAACGGCGCTCAGGCCAGGCGGCCGTCTAGGAGCTGGAAGCGGCGGCGCATCAGGGCCGCCAGGTCCGGGGCGTGAGTGGCCACGACCAAGGTGACCTGCTCCTCGGTGTTGAGTTCCAGCAGCAGGCGCGACAATCCCTCCGCGGCGGCGCGGTCCAGCGCCCCGGTGGGTTCGTCGGCCAGCAGGAGACGGGGCTGGTTGATCAAGGCGCGCACCACGGCCGCGCGCTGGCGCTGCCCGCCGGAAAGCTGGCCGGGGCGGTGGTCCAGGTGCGCGCCTAAGCCCACGCGCTCGAGCAGGCGCCGGCCGCGCTCCAGCGCGTTGCGGCGGTCCTGGGCGTTTTGGCGGCCGGCCAGGGTGGGAACCAGCGCGTTTTCCAGCACCGTGCATTGCGGCAGCAAATGATGCGCCTGAAAGATGAAGCCGAGCCGGCGGTAACGGAAGGCGGCCAGTTCCAATTCATTCCATTGGCCAAGGTCCTGGTCCTCGAATAAAACCCGCCCCCCGGTCGGACGGTCCAGGCCGCCGATGAGATTGAGCAGCGTGCTTTTGCCGGAGCCGGACGGGCCGAGCACGGCCACCGATTCGCCTGCCGCTATTTCCAAAGTGATGCTGTCCAGGACCCGAACGGGTGGGGCGTTGAGGACCGACTCGTAGGATTTGGAGACATCCTGCAATTTCAAGAAAGAGGCCATGCGGGAATATCTTGGTCGAAATTAGCGCCCGGTCAATCGTAGAGAAAAAGAACGTGTGCGCGAGTATTCTGTCCTCTTTTCCTGTTGGGCGGACATATATCTCTGAGCCGGGAGGTGGGGATGGGGGAGATTATCTGCTTTCAGAGCATCATAAAAGTGTTGAATAGTCTGGCATTAAGCAGTATGGACTATCCGTGCGTGATGCCCCGCGCGGATGGCGTTGGGCGGCATGGCGTCATTGCGGTCAAAATGCGGGGTCATGGGGCGGCCATGAACACCATGAGTAATGCCTTGGATGACCGCGTATGTGTTTTGGGAGCGGATGGATGAATAACTAACCAGAAATCGAGTCGGAGGATATATGAAGAATACTAATCAGTTTTTGGCCGTTGGCGGCGTGGCTCTCGTTCTTGTCTTTGCCGGCGTCAAAGCCCTGGGACAAGACGCCGGTGGTGGCGGCGGGGGAGGCTTTGGTGGCGGCGGCGGCGGCGGGTTTGATCCCACCCAGATTGTGCCCATGATGGCGGAGGGTATGCGGACTTCCCTTTTGGTGACCAATGATGATGAATGGAAGATTATCTCTCTCAAGTTACAGAAGGTGATCCAATTGCAAATGGAAGAGCGGCTGGCCGGAATGGGCGCGATGATGAGAAACAGGGGCGGCGGGCCGGGCGGCGGCGGCGGCGGCGGTGGCATGCGGTTTTTGGGGGCCTTGGGCGGCACGCCGGATCCCAGCGAAGACGCCTTGCAGAAGGCTCTTGATGATAACGCGCCCACCGCTCAGCTCAAGGCGGCGATGGCGAAGCTTCGCGCCGCTCGCAAACAGAAGCAGGAAGAGAAAGCCAAAGCGCAGGCAGAATTGCGTGATCTGCTGACCATCCGCCAGGAGGCTCTCCTTTTGACGGAAGGCCTTTTGGATTAGCGCCTCATTTTTTCAGGTTTTAAGCCGCGGCCGGCCCGCCAAGGGCCGCTTGAGAGGGCAGGAAACCGCCTCTCCCCGACCCTCCACAACTGCATGCAGGCAAGGGAGAAAATGAGGGAGGTTTCGCTTCATGAGCCGGCGGCGGGTCCAAGCCCGGTTTTCCCCCTATTCCACGAGGGCGCGCATTTTTTGCGCAACTTCGCGCAAGCTTTGCGCGTCTAGGGTAGTGCGTTCAGCAGAAAACTTGGTCTTTTGCTGGTAAAACTGCCTTTTACTCGGTTGGCACGCAAATTGCCTCAGAGAACAGGTGTTACGCATTCCGGGGGCTATTCCGCCCCGGAATCGCAGACAACCTTAAACAACAAAAGCAAGGTATTATGAACATATTGAAGAAAACAATGATCCTGGCCGGCTGTGTTGCCGCGCTAGGGTTGGGATGCACCAGTTTGATGGCCCAGGGCGGCGGTGGTGGCGGCGGCGGCGGTGGTGGCGGCGGTGGTGGCGGCGGCGGTGGCGGCGGTGGTGG
>Ga0187888_1001459_pt1 | contig 22408 bp, 22 predicted proteins | sample June2016WEW_7_40_FD_132987 | JGI IMG/M metagenome (GOLD analysis project Ga0187888, IMG submission 132987) | Peatland microbial communities from SPRUCE experiment site at the Marcell Experimental Forest, Minnesota, USA - June2016WEW_7_40 | ecosystem: Environmental > Terrestrial > Soil > Wetlands... | reverse complement strand
GTTCTTCGCCTCCGAGAGTCGCCACTGCTCCAGGATCTGGCCAACGGCATCCTGCGCAAGGTTAACCGACTGAAGCCGATTTAGGTTTGAAATCGCATTCTTCACGCCGGATTCAGGTATTACTAAATTCTTGTTTCTTTGCGTGGCGCGACGATTTTCTCATGCTACCTTCTGAAGCTGAATTGGATACTTAACGACACGATCATTACACAAGGAGAACGCCACCACCTTGCCACTCAATTGTTTGCTGCGAAGCCGCGCTGTGCTACCACTCATGCCATAATCGTCAACGTGACATCCGCAACCCGCCGCTCGGCCACGGTCCGCCCCAGCCGTCCCAAGACCGCGGCCCAACGCGCCGCCCGCCTGGCCGAAATTCTCCGCCGCCTGGATGAAATGTATCCCGCCGCCACTTGCGCGCTCCACCACCGCAGCCCGTGGGAGTTGCTCGTGGCCACGATCCTCTCCGCTCAGTGCACCGATAAGCGCGTCAACGAAGTCACCCCGGGCTTGTTCGCCAAATATCCGACTCCCGCCGACTTCGCCGCCGTGCGCCCCGAAGTCCTGGCCGAGGATATCCGCAGCACCGGCTTCTTCAATAACAAGGCCAAGTCTATCGTCGGCGCCGCCAAGAAAATTCAAGGAGAATTCGGCGGCGTCATCCCGCGCACCATGGAAGAAATGTTGACCATCCCCGGCGCCGCCCGCAAAACCGCCAACGTGGTCTTGGGCACCGCCTACGGCATTGCTTCGGGCATTGTCGTCGATACCCACGTCACGCGCATCGCCGCGCGCCTGGACTTAACCCGCAACACCGACCCCGTCAAAATCGAGCAGGACCTTGTCAAAATCGTCCCAAAAGACAAGTGGATTCTCTTCTCGCATCAAGTGATTCTGCACGGCCGCGCCTTCTGCATCGCCCGCAAACCGCTGTGCGCCCAATGCAAGCTGGACGATATCTGTTATGCGAAGGATAAGACCAGCGGATGAAAGCTTTCAGCCATCGGCCGTCAGCCACGGCGGCTAGCTGAGCGCTGAACGCTGATCACTGAGAGCTTGTTTCACCCCGCCATCTCCGCCCGCAGTACCGTCACCGCCTGGCCACCCAGCAGCACGCGATCGCCTTCCACCCGCACTCGCACCACCCCGCCCCGCGCCGAGGCCTGGTAAGCCGTGAATTCCCGCTTGCCCATGCGCGCCGCCCAGTAAGGACCCAAGGCGCAGTGGGCCGAGCCCGTTACCGGGTCTTCGTCGATCCCCGAGCCCGGCGCGAAAAACCGCGAGACGAAATCGAAACCTGGAGTCGAGGCTGGCGCGGTTACGATGACCCCTCGCACGGGAATCTTCTTGAGCTTGCCATGATCGGGGCTGGCTGCCCGCACTTCCGCTTCGCTCCCCAGTTCCACCAGGTAGTCGAACTGGTTTCGTGCTACGGCTTGCGGTTCGACTCCCAACGCCTCGACCAGCTCCGCCAGCGGTTCGCAGGCGGTGGCCATCTTCGCCGGAAAATCCAGCTCGATCCAATCGCCCCGGCGGTTGGCCAGCAGCACCCCGCTACGGGTATAAAAGCGAGCCTGCTCTCCCGCCGGCAAGTGGCCCTCTTCCCATAGCACGTGCGCGCTCGCTACCGTGGCGTGCCCGCACAGATCCACTTCCACCGCCGGCGTCAACCAGCGCAGCCGGTAGCCGCCGTTTTCCGGCGTCAGAAACGCGGTCTCGGAAAGATTCATCTCCCGCGCCACATTGCGCATCCACTCGTCCGGACGCGCTTCGCCCAGAATACATACCGCCGCGGGATTCCCGGCAAACGGCACGGCAGTAAAAGCGTCGACAGTAACAATGCGAACCGGCATACCCGCAGCTTACCAGACGCATCGCCGCCGTGCGGGACGCCAGCCCGGCTCGCCCCTACCTCGCCATCAGCCGCACCGGGCCCAGCATACCGGCCGGCACAGGCTTCAGGTTTCTCATGTCCTGATCCTGAAATCGGTCTCCATATTTGGCAATGAGTGCCCGGTAATCCGGAAGCGGCTCGGCGGCCATCTCATTGATCGCCAGATTCGCCACCACCACCCGGATCGCATTTTCACCCGCCTGCAACAGTCCGGTCACATTCACCCGGTACGGCGCACACCACACCACCCCGGCGTCCTTGCCATTCACCGACACTCGCGCCGCTTCGCGAACCGGGCTTTCGAGCATGGCGCGCATGCCATTGCCCGAACGGCGTTCTTCGGCGGCAACCGGCGTGCCTTCGCCGAAATCGAGATACAGTTGCCGTTGCGAAGCCAGCACGGATGCATCCACCGTCACGGTCTTTTCATAAGTCGCCTGGCCGGAATAATTCGCCCTGCCTTCGATGTCGGTCCAGGAGCGCAACGCGTCCAGAGAAACCGGCGCGGCGGCATCCGGAAACGTCAGGTGCCAGCCGGAGCTCCAATCGGCGATGACCGCGGCGGGCGCGCCGTTCGTGCCCGCGGGCGCGGTCTCATTGCTAAACACGACGATGCGCGATTCGTAGGGCGCCAGATCCAGATCCGCGCGTGACAAAACGCCGCCCGCCATCTTGCCGCTCATCGGGTCCCACTCTCGCCCTGAGCCCTTCGCGCGGAACGTGGTCTCGTGATGAATCGGATGGTTGGTCGAATTCACCACGAAGTAGACGTCGGCGAAATTCAGCTTGCGGTGCACGAAGCCGACCTCCGCAGCGGATGCCATATCCGGCTGCAGCGCGGCGTGCATGGTCTCGCCCAGTTTGCTATCGTCCCGAATCAAGCGGCCGGGCGCACCGGTAGCTTCAAATAGGCTCCGGGAAAGCTGGCGGATCGCCGGAGTATCCGAGCCGGCTTCTTTGAATCCGGGAGCCAGTGAAGGCGCGCGCCCGGTAGCGATCGCGATCCCGCCCTTGCGCACGTATTCTTCAATTTTGCGATACACCGCCAGCGGAATGCGCTCCACCGAAGGCAGAATCAGGACCCGATACGGAACGCCCGCATTCACGATGCCATCGTCGTCGATGCAATCGAAGTTGTAGCCGGCATCGAGAATCTGGGGCATAATGTCCGGGCCGATCGAACGGCCCATGGCTTCATTGACGGAGTCGTGGCCCAAGGTGAAACCCGCGTAGGCATCGGCCGTAGGCAGGTAGAGGGCCACGTCGGTGACCGGTGTACCCTGGCGCAGCAGGAAGCTGACGCGCTGCAGGTAGCGGGCGATCTGGGGCATTGCCATGAACCAGGGATTGTGCGCGTTGAGCGCCCCGGCGGCGTAGAAATGCCAACCCGGCTCTCCCGCCTGAGGCGGCGAATACGGCCAGCCGTGCCCCACCAACTGGTTGATGCCCTGTAGAAAGTGACGATCGGCTTCGGCTTTCATGTCGAGCGGGGTGGCGCGAAAAACCGGCGAGTGCAGCCAGGTCCAGGTTTCCGAGGAAGTCACCGGGCGCCCGTAGAGATGGCTCGCCGACGATGCCCAGCGGGTTGGGGTGAAGCGGCGCCAGGCCGAGCCCTCGCCTTCGGGCAGATCCACCAGCGTATTGCTCGAAAGCACCACCGGTGGAATGCCGTAGGTTTGCGACCGGAAGCGGGTATGGTGCGCGGCGGCCCATTGGCGTATTGGAGTGAGGTAATGTTCGTTGGCCAGCTCGGTCAGTGTCAAGCCCCAGTCGTGACGAATGGCCCGCGTCTTTTCTCCCACGTCGCCAGCCAGGGCCGGCAGGTAGGGAGTCAGGTCGTAGCCGCGGCGTTTGGCGAATTCCGCCAGGAAGTTGCCGGTCCAATCGGAGCCATACACTTCCAGGCTGTCGCTGAACACGGCGTACGGCGGATGGTCGCCGAACGCTTGCATCAAGCGATCGCCCACGAAACGCAGGTGATCTTCAATCGCGGCCCGGCTGTAATGATCGAGCACCAGACCGTCGGCGCCCACCGCCGCCCGCTTCACTGCTTGCCTCGTCCGGCTGGCGACGAAAAAGAGCACCTCGCGAGCCACCGTATCCGGCGGAATCGCCACCGATCCTCCCGCGGCTATTTTCAGGCGGCTCGCGCCGGTGAATGCCGCCAGGAAGGCTTCGCCAGGGGCGATCACGGGCAGCGGCACGGACGTGGCGCCGGCGGCGATAGCGGCGCGAGCTACCCTCAGGCGCTCGGAAGCTTCCGCCATCGTCGTATGCGGGCCGCCATACGGCCAGCCGCTGCCCAGAGTAATGTCAACGCGGAGGCCCAGAGCGCGCGCCGTATCGTTGGCAAACCGCACATCGCCGATGAATTCATCGGAGAGATACGGCAGATTGATCGGCCCGCGGGCGGAGTCGTCAAGCACGACCGGATACACCGGTTGAATTTCCACCCCGCCAATTCCCGCTTCCTTCATGGTCCGCAACTCGCGCTCCAGCTCCGGCTTGACAACCGCCGGGCCGAACCACCACCAGCGCATCATAATCCGGCTGTCGTCAGGCGGATGATCGAACGCGCGGTGCAATTCCGCCACGGACTCGGGCGGTGCGGAGGCCGCGCAAAGTACCCACAACAGGGCCGTGAAGACAAGCGCCGCAAAACGCGGCAAGCGGTTTCCCATGCGTTCTATGCTACGTGCCCTCAGCTCTGCGCGCAATGGCGTTAACCGCGACCGTCAGGGAGCGGTTGCCGGGGCCGTCGAGCAGACCCCATCGGAGCTAACATGAGAACTGTGCCCCGCTACGCTTTTAAATTACGTATCAAGCCCGACGCCATTGCCGAATACGAGCGCGAGCATCAGCGCGTCTGGCCCGAGCTATTGGCCAAACTGAAAGACGTCGGGATATCCGACTATTCCATTTTTCGCCGCGGGCAGGATCTCGTCCTGTGTCTGCGCGTGGACGATTTTGAAAAAGCCTGGGACGAATTGGACCGCGACCCGGTCAATCAACGCTGGCAACAATTCATGAGCCGCCTGTTCGAGCCCGTTCCCGATCTCGAACCCGGTGAGCGCTTCGCCATGATGAAGGAGGTGTTTCGCCTGGAGTAGCCCCGTGGAGTAGGCCTTTGGCCTGCACTTCCGCCTACGACCCCGCCTGCTCTTCCTTCTTCATCTTCTGAACGAAGTCGAGAATATCGAAGGTCTTGTTCTCGCGGTCGGGGTAAAAGGCATTGATCGCGTCCTGCTCGTCCGGGTAGGTTTCGAACACGGTGGCCAGCTTGGTCATCACCAGCAGTTCGATGTGCCGCCGATTCAGGCTAACCAGCTTCACATTCCCCTCCCTCTTCCGCAGGGTGGTGGCGCACATAACCAATGCGCCCAGGCCGGTGCTATCGATGTAATCGACGTCAGCCATGTTGAAGACCAGCTTTCGGTCTCCAACCTGACCGAGGTCGGCCACCTTTTCCCGCAGGGCGCTTGCCTCCGGCCCCACGGTGATGCGGCCTTTCAAATCGAGGACGGTAATGCCTTCGCGTTGGCGCTGGTGGATTTCAAGAGCCATATCGGGATTAGACGCGTATATGCTCTATCAGTACCACGTTCGGGCGCTGTGGAGCAGGCGTTTTCGCCTGCGATCGGTTCGTCAGAACCCTTCCAAATGATCCATCCGCAAATCGCGAGCGGCGCGCCGCAATTGATCGATGGCGGCGTCGATATGGCCGAACGCCCGGTTACGCCACTCCCTGGCCCGCGGGTTGTCCTCTTCGCGGTCGATCTCGGCGCGTGCTTCCCGCAACAACTCCATCGCGCGGCGAAAACGCCCGTGGCGATCCATCCTCTCGTCCACCCGTGGATGATCGAGGATGTCCTTGCGATCCAGCGCGGCCGAGTGGTCGATTTCGAATACGGCCCGGTCGATTTCCTGGTCCACGGCGCGAATGTGCGCCATGACGTTCGGTTCGTCGTGCACCCTCAGCAGCCATTGCGCCCCGCGCAGGTCGCTGCGTGCGTGCAAATAACGCGGATGCCTTCCCGGTGTATCGGCAACGCCGGCCGGAATGGCGGCAGCCGCCAGGAACAAGAGCCCAATAAGTGTCGCTTTTTTCTGCATATTCCTTCCTCCATCCAATTGTGCGAACACAACGGCGCTCTACAAGTTAGCACGGAGCATACGTTCTGAAAACGTTTTTAATTGGTAGGGGTACCGCCGCCCGTGGAACCGGTATCCGGCGCCGTCAGAGCTCTTCGCCGGCGCTCTCGAGCAGCCGTTCCAACATGCCGGCGTATTCCTCGCTCTTGCGGTCCACGTGCGACTTCAGCTCGGCCAAGTCGCGTTCGAGCGACCGCAGCCGGTCCGCCAGGTGCAGGCAGGCGAGCACGGCAATGTGGGTGGAATCGGCGTTGGGGGCTTTGGCGGCAATGGCCAACATAACGTCGTTGACACTGGCGGCGGCCTCCTCCAGTTCACGCGGGTCGCCGGCCGTGCGCAAGGTATACGGACGGCTCAGGATAGTTACCCGAACGGTCTGTTTATCGGCGCTGGCGTCCATCCGGCCCTCGGCGCTCTAGCTGGCGCTCAACTGGTCGATCTGGCCCAGCAGCTTTTCGATGCGGGAGCGGACCTGCTTGCGCTCGCTGTGCAGCGCTTTCAGCTCTTCAGCCAAACGCGCGGTCTCCGCCTTGGCCTGGGCGGCAGCTTCCTCGGCCGCTTCCTTTTCCTTGCGCAGCTTCGCTACCAATTGGACGGCGCGCTGGATCCGCTCTTCGAGGCTCGAAAGCGCATCCACTTCTTCCAATGTGCTCATGGCTTCTTCCGGCACGCTCAGCCTTAGGCGTTGGCTTTTTCGAGTGCGGCCTGGGCCGCGGCTACCAATTGCCTGAAAGCCGCGTCGTCGTGCAGCGCCACGTCCGCCAGAACCTTGCGGTTCAGGTCGAGCCCGGCCGCCTTGAGGCCGTGCAGGAACTTGCTGTACGAAATCCCCGCTTCACGGCAGGAGGCGTTGATGCGCACGATCCACAGCGCCCGGTAGTCGCGCTTCTTGTTCTTGCGGCCCACGTAGGCGAACTTCAGGCCGCGCTCCACGGCTTCCTGCGCCGCGCGATAAAGCTTGCTCTTGGTTAGAAAATATCCCGACGCCAGTTCCAGCGTCTTTTTCCGGGATGCCCGGCGGTGGGGACCACGTTTTACTCTAGGCACGTTTCATCTCCTTTTGGTTAGCCATCGTCAATTGGCGGCTCGGGCACGTGCCTCGCGCACCGTCCGCTCAAAATGCCCCAGCCTATTTTAATAGGGGAGCATGCGCTTCAACGCGGGCTGATTGGTTGGATCGGCCACTACGCTTTTGTGCAGCTTCTTCTTGCGTTTGTGCGGTTTCGAGGTCAAGATGTGCCGCGCAAAGGCATGTTGGCGAACCACTTTGCCCGTGCCGGTTTTCTTGAACCGCTTAGACGCACCTTTGTGGGTCTTGAGCTTCGGCATAAAAATATTCCTGGATTGCTGCAGGAAAGACTTCCGTAGTATAACACGACGCCCGGCCACGACGCCCGCCCGCGGAAAATGCGCTCAATTTCGCCACGCTTCCGGTCGTCCAGGCCTAATCTGATATGATAGAGCTACGATTTTGAGCGTTTCCTCGGTTCTCCCCGCGGGTGCATTCAGAAAAATCGGTCCTGGAGATATTCGAGAGGCGGTAGGGAAAACGGATGAGTCTGCTATGGATGACTGTGATCACCTTGGTGATCCTGCAAATTTCTGTCTTTTGCACGACCATATTTCTGCATCGCACCAAAACCCATAAGGGATTGGAATTGCATCCCGTGGTCGGGCTGTTGATGCACCTCGAGCTGACCCTGTTCACCGGCGTGGTCCCGCGCCAGTGGGCCGCGGTTCACCGCAAACACCACCACTTTTCCGACGAACAGGGCGACCCGCACAGCCCTTACATCTACGGCATGTGGACGGTGCTGTTCGGCAACTATTTCTTTTATCGCAAGGAAGCACAGGACCCCAAGACGGTTCGCAAATACACGCCCGATTGGAAGCCCGACCTGCTCGACCGCATCCCGGGCCTGCAGTACGGCGCCTTCGGCGGCATGGCGATTTTCATGCTGATGTTCGGTGTGTGGTGGGGCCTGGCGGCCTGGACTTTCCACGTGGTCGGCTATGTTCTGCTGAATTCGTCCATCAACAGCATCTGTCACATGGTTGGCTACCGGAATTTCGACAACAAAGCCACCAACCTGCAATCCATCGCCTTCCTCACTGCCGGCGAAGGACTGCACAACAATCACCACGAATACCCCACGTCGGCCCTATTCGCCCTGAAACGAGGCGAGATTGACATGGCCTGGTGGCTGATCCGCACGCTAGAAACATTCCGTCTGGCAAAGGTGAAGCCGTTGCCGATGGCAAAGGCAGCAGCGTAGGAAGGTTTTCAGTTGTCAGTTTTCAGCAGTTAAGACCGAGCGGCTGCAATTGTCGAAGCGCGGTTTTAACCGATAACTGATAAATGTGAACTGACGACTTATTTCTTCGCCGCTGTGCTGCTGCAATACGGCTCCAGCGCGCTGATCTGGTGCGCTACCGTCCCCAGGAAATTCGCCTCACGGCGGTCGGCCAATCCTGCCGGGTCGTCCACCGGGTCCAGCACGGCCTGGCCGTTTTCGCAGTGCGCCTGGGTACCCCAATGCTGCGGCCTGCCCTCGAGCACATTCACCCGGTCGGCCAGACGAATGTAGTCGCGCCTGGAAGCTTCGCCCCGGTTCACGGCCCGTTCCAGATCCGCCAGGAGGGCCCGCTGCAGGTCCAGGCCCTGGTGCTCGACCAGCACGAAGTATTGGTGCGCGGCCCGCTCTCCGACGAGCGAAAGCGCCGGCCATCCATAGCGTTGGTGGATCTGTTCCAGGCCGGCACGGTTGGCCTGGTCCACCGCTTCCATTTCTTGCGGCGTAAATTTATCTGGCACCCGCACGGCTTCGTCCCGCGCCGCCATCTCCTCGATTTCCCGGATTGCCTCGGCTACCGCCGGCGCCGGCTCGCCGGTTCGCGGCCACGCACCGCTCAAGGCAAGCTCGTCGTGAGCCGTTACCCGCACCAGTCTCCAGGGCGGCACTTGCCCGGCCACGGCAAGGGCAATCACGGTGGCGCGATCGGCATCGAGCAGTTTCATGCGGTACCGGTCGCCATCGAAGGTGAACTCCACCGAGTTGTCCGCCATCGCGGCATCGGTAACCGGCACTTCTTCCTGTTCCGCGCTGATACGGGTGAAGTAGCCGTTGGAATTGTAGCTTAAGTCCTTCGGCTGCAGCACGGAGCCCACCAATCCGGCACCTTCCGCCCGCAACCGGTAGATCATCGCATTCCCGCCGGCGAACTTAACCAGCCAGGTGCCGGCATACCCGGCAAAAGCGCCATCGCTGGCGGCAAAGCCAGCCACAGATGCGAGCACCAGCGTGAAGACGAACTTAGACAGCATAGCCCTGTTCCCCAAGAATACACCGCAGGACCGAAAGTTGTAACTATGAATTCATCAGATTTTTGCCTACGGAAACTGGTAGCCGCCGCGGTACCAAAGCCCTAGCTGAGGGCAAGTCAATGGCCAATTTGGACCAGTACGTTGCGCCGCAAGGAGTTACCGCAACTTCTGCATTTCTTCTTACAAAACTTTACGGGTACAAAATTCAGGATTTCGGTTACAGTAGATCTAGATTTGACATGAGAAAATTTGTCGCCGGCTCGAGCCAAGCGATTCCGCCCAACCTTCAATTGGCTCGGGTTCTGGTGGTACATGGGGACTTAGCCCCTCGTCTTGCTCTCCAAACGATTCTTCAGGCTGGCGGATACGCCGTAGACGCCGCAGCCACTCCAGGCGAGGCGCTCGCCAAACTGGATGAGAGCAGGTACGATTTGGTACTCAGCGAAGCGGAACTCAAGCCCGGAGAGCAGCATGCCGGGCGCAACGTCTTGGCTTATGCCCGTGTGAAGGAGTACCGCCCGGCGACAGCCGTGATCACTTCCGCCCCGCAAGCAACCAGCAAGTCGGACAGCCAGCAGTTTTCGGTCTATGCGGAGAATCTTCCGTTGCTTCTGGGCAAGGTAGCGGAGTTGATCGGCCTTCGCGCCAGCCGCCGTTATCGGCCCCTCCGACAGGCCGTTTAGCCTTCAGCTTCAGGGCGATTCCAGGCATCAAGCTTCGCGGTCGCACTCTTGCGCGCCGCGTTGTCACTCCCGCCGACGCTTTGTTTCGACGCCCTGTCACGACTCCAAACACGTGTCGAGAAACGTCTCGACACGGCACGCACGAGTGCGTGCGCCACATCCTTCGTGGTTGGCGCCACGGACTGGCGGCTAATTACTTTCCGCCGTGCCCACCGCCGCCGCCGCCGGCATGCCCGCCACCGCCACCGCCGCCGCCCATTCCGGCCGATGCGTGGCCACCGCCACCGCCTGCTCCGCCAAAGCCACCGCCGCCGCCCGACGATCGAGCCGCGCTGGCCCCGCCAAAGCCGCCGCTTCGCACCGCGCCTGCTCCGCTGACGCCACGGCCGTTATTGAGGGTACCCACTCCTGCCAAGCCTCGGCTGGGGGCGCCAACCGGTCTTCCAGGGCGGCCCACCACTCCCAGAGTAGATCCCGGAACGCCACCGTAGCCGCCATTCCGTATCCAGCCGTAGCCTCCCGGATACCAGCCGGCATAACCCGCCATGAACGGGCTATAGTATGGAAACCCATACGGATCCATGAACATCCCGTTGCATGGAATGTAGGTCGGCATGCCGTACCACATGTTGTAGCTCCACGACGACATGCACCCCATGCCGGGGCCGATGCCGGCCACCGGATAAACGGTCGGGTAAAAGGCCGATCCCGACTGTAATGACTGGCGCGCAGCCGATACATTGGCCATGGCCATGTATTCGCTTCGCCGATGGCCCCAGCGGTCCAGCGCATCGGTGTCTTCGGTGTCGAATTTTTGCTGCTGTGCCGAGGCATCGGCGAGGGACAACATTCTGCCAGCCGCCACCGGGACAGGCTGGCCTCCGATCTCGACGTCCGCGCTGCCCTTGAACACTTTGACCTGCGCCGGTTGGGTGTCGAAACGGTAGATGCCGGCTTTGGGAAGAGAAACCGCGGCATTTCCCACCACCACGGTTACGTTGTTGTCCTTGGCCACCTGCATCACATCGACGACCGCCGAGCCCCCGGTCAACTCCACGCGCGTGTCGATCAGCCGGTTGGTGACCATCTTGAGCCCGCTATTCTCGCCCAGCCGCAGCACCACACCCGGATTGAGCAAAACCTCGGCGCGGCCCTGCTCGGTGGTCAGCACGCTGTTCTCTTTGACGTCGGCAAAGTGTGTCATGGACGGTTCCACGTTCTGCCCGTCCAGCGCGACCTGCCCTTCCTGATAGGCCACCACCCCCGACTTCGCCGAAATCACGGGCTGAGCCCAAGCTGCCCAAGTCGCGAGGCAGGCCACTACCGCAACCCCAACTATGCGCGCCATATTCATATGCGAGTCACCTAGATATAGCTTGCCACGGTTTTGGGCGAAGTCAATCGCCGAAGTGTAGCTCTTTGGATACAGTTGGGCGGCTAGTCTATTCCTGCCCTCGCGCCGGCCCGGTCACCGGAAATTCTCGATCATCATCAGTGGATCAAGCTGCGACAGACGCTCCAGCGCTTCATCCACGGCCAGGATCTCCTCAGGTTGTGAGACGCAGGCGCACTGGTTTTCGATAGCCTCGTCCAGCGTGACGCGGGCGCCGCCGCGCTTGGCGGCGCAGCGTTTTCGGGCATGGTCCACCAGGATCCGGCGCATGAGTTGGCCGGCAATGCCCATAAATTGCGCCCGATTCCGCCAGTTGGCGCGGTCCTGGCCCGCCAGCCGGAGAAACGCTTCGTGGACCAGCGCGGTGGGCTGGAGAGTGTGGCCCGCGCGTTCGTCTTTGAGATACCGAGCCGCCAGCCGGCGCAGCTCGGAGTAAACCAGCGGCAGCAAACGGTCCAGCGCATCTTTGCGGCCGGAGCGCATCTCCGCCAGCAGGAGGGTCACTTCGCCGGCGGCATCCGCCATGGAGGAGGGCCTTTCATGCTGATCCGATTCTAACCTGCCAACCCCTGGGTGACCCAGAGGTGGGACAGACCTGGACAGACCATCGTTTTTTGTGGTCTGTCAGAGTCTCGTCGGGCCGCAACGCTCGACAGACGACAGAAAACGATCGTCTGTCCCACCTGGTTTCCCGCCCGCGTTTCCATTGGCGGCGATTCGCCGCATTCCGCGCGTATTGATCAGGAAGCGCTGTTGTGAAAGCGAGCAAACTCCGGATCGGCGTCCTTTGGCTGGGAGCTGCAACGGTCTGTCCGGGAGCTCAGAATCGGCTCACGATTGTGGTGTCGGACACCGTCGGATTACCGCAGAACGTAATCGAGGCCTTTGCGGCCAACCAGCGCCGGCGGCCATCCCTGGTCTTAGCCTGCGTGCTGATTCACGAGATTGCACACACACTGGGCCTGAAACATCAGACCGACGGAGTGATGCGGGCCGCGCTGAATCCCCACGGAATCGAGGATGTGGCGCTCGGCCTGGGATTTACCCCGGCGGAAGCGCGCCAGTTGCGCATGGGAGCCATGCGGCTGAACGATTCGCCGCCATCCGGAGAAGCCTCCCTATCCCCGATCAGCGCCACCAGGCTCGCGCCGCACTGATTCGCCGAGAGCGGCAGGCTAGCAGCCGGCCTTGGCTAGAACGCGTAGCTGATGCCCACCATCGGCGTGAGGTCGTTCAGGATGCTGCCGTACTTGGCGCCCGGCGCCGGCGTCAACACCGCGGTTGGAAACGGTGAGATGAAGTCCCGGACTTCGAACCGCAGGAACATGCGCGGCCCTAGCCGGTACGTCAGCCCAGCGGCGGCCGTGCCCATCGGTTCGGCGGCGTGAGTCTTGGTGAAATAGCCGAACTGCATCAGGGGCTGGTAGGCTTCCGGCGAGCCTAGCCCCTGAAAGAGCTTCATCCCGCCGCCCACCGTCACGTAAAACTGGGTTGCGGATTCGCTGCGCCGCGTGTGCCAGATCAGGTCATAGTGAATGGCGTGCGCGATGCCGGTGAAGGTGGCCGACGTCCCACCGCTCGAAAGCTTCAGGTCGCTCTGGAAAAAGTCGTAGCGGATCGCGCCGCTCAAGTTTGAGTAGAGATTCTGTCCGAAATAAGCGCCACCGGCAACACCCGGGGCGAACCCGGCCCTGGCCGAGCCGCCCGAGCTCGAAACGGGCACGGTATTCAGAAAACTCGCGCCTCCCACCGCGCCCACCTCCCACTGCTGGGCAAAGGCTGCCGCGCAAAAAGCCGCCGGCGCCAAAACTCGCAAGACCGCTATCTTCATATGCTTCTCCTTCCAGTGGCGCCTAGTTGCCCACCACGCGAACGTTTACGCTGGAGGCCGCTCCGCCTTGGTTAATCACCAGCGGCACCGAAAGTCCCTGGGGAACCCCGGACGGTACGCTGGCGTTGATCTGGTACACACCGACTCCACCAGGCATCAGGCCGGCGTAGCTGACATTCAGATTGACGCCGCCCAACGTCACCGTGGGCTGTAACACCGCGCTCGCCAAAGGACTCGAAGGCGCGGGCGATCCGGCGGTGACCTGGGGACTGGTCAGGCCCAACCCGTTGGCGTAAATGGTGAGCGAGTCGTTGTAATAAACCGGGTTGGTGGGCGTAACCAGTTGGTTGTTGTTGTTGCGCACGATCGTGGGGAGGCCGGTCAGCGGCCCCGCGGTGCCGCTCATGAAGATGCTGGGCGCGGCCACACCAACGGTAAAGTTATAGTTATTGCTGACACCGCCCGGCGTGTGGATGCTGAGCGCGGCATTGCCCCCGACGTTATAGGGCAACTGCGCGTTCACCTGCGTGCCGGAGACAAACAGCAGCGGCACCGGCGTTCCGTTGACGCTCAAGCAGGACTGGCCCAACGCGGTGGGCAGCGGAATCTGCGACGTGGCCACGTTGACCGGGCTCATGGAAGTGCCGTAAACGCTGATCAGGGCGCCCGGCGCCAGAGCCGTGGAATTGTTGGCGGCGTTCACCACGCTCGAAATGATGGGCGTCGGGGCGCTCGCGCCATAATTCGCGGAAAGCACCGTGAACCCGGACGTGGTCAGAGCTACGACCGTGTTGTCGGCCGGCATGGCGGCCACGGTTCGGGTGAAGGTCATCGCGGCCGAGGTGGTGCTGGTCGACGAGGTGGAGGAGGAAGAGGAACTCGTGCTGGAGGTGGAGCTGCCGCTGGCGCTGGCGCTGACACTGGGAAGCAAAGGCGCTTCCACCATGGCGATCGGGTTGGCGCCTCCGGTGAGGCTGGTGGTGTAGTTCTGGATCACACCCGGGCTGGTGTTGGAAGCCGCCGTGGCGAAGTACCCGCCTTGGCCGGTAAACAAGAAGCCCGAGGAACTCCCCCCCGATTCCGCTAGCGTGCCGACCGGCACCAGCGAGGCATTGAACACATTGTTGCCCACTATATATTGGTTGTAAGAGGATGCCGCGATGGCGCCGCCAAGCGCAGTGAAGTCCTGCCGCGCCACGGTGAACGTGTTAGACGCGGCCGAATAGAGCATCACCGTGCCGGCCGGATCGGCCAGAAGCACGGTGGCGCCGTTGGGCGCGGCGGCCAGCGCGGATTGCGGCGAGACCGAGTTTGCGTAGGCCCCCAGGCTGCTCAGCTTGGTGCCCAGCTCGGTGGCAATGTCCAAGCTGTCGACGGCCCCGGTTCCGGTTCCTTCGTCGCGCACCAGGGCCAGAATGGCGCTGTTCGAAACCGCCAGCGACCGAGCGTAGTGTCCACCCGGCAATACGATAGCGGACACCAGTTGGAGGGCATCCAAATCGTACACGGTTACCAACTGCGAGTCGTTATGGCCCACCAGCAGGTAGTGCGAATCGTTGGTGATGGCGAGCGACATCGGCGTGGTAACGGTCGGGAGCGTAGCCATCTGCTTGTTGGTGCTGCCGTCGAAGACCAATACCTGGTCCTGATCCTCGCGGGCGATGTAGAAACGGTTGCGCGAGGCGTCGGCGACGATGTCGCCCAGAACACCCGGCACATCGACGATGGTGCCGCGCTGGTTCACGTCCGGATTGCTCACCAGCACGCGCACGGTCTTGGCGGCATTGACGGCGCTCACGGAATTGACGGTGAGGTTCACCGGGGAAGTCCCGGTGACGGTCGAAAAAGCGCTCGGGCTGGCGGTGACGGTGATGGTGGCCGGAGTGGTTCCCGAGGCCGGCGATATGGTGACGCCGCTTACCGGCGAGGTGATGGAGAAGTCGGTATGATTGCCGCCCGGGTCGCTGAGCGTAAAAGTGCCGGTCACCGTGCTGCGATTGCAATAATTAGTTTCCAGCAACACGTCCGCGGCCGACGAATTCAAGCGATGGTATCGATTCAGACTGCCCACCGGAATCACCGTTACCCCGCTCTCGGAAATGGCATACATCACCGTGGCGGCCGCGTTCAGAACGGCGCGGCCGACCAGGTTCTCCGGCAGAACCAGGCGGTCCTGAACCGCCATATTGTTCGCCGACATGATGAGGAGCCCCGGCAAGACGGTGGGCGAAGAAGATGCCGCAACCGGACCGGAAGGCTGAGTCGCATCGGGAATCTGGCCATAAAGAATGCCGTTGGTGGAATCGATGGCGTGGCCTGTAATGTTTTTGGAAGTTACAATATTGGGGAATCGCCCGATAATGCCGTTCAAATTCACCAGCGAATACCCCACCATGGCGTACGAGCCGTCGGCGGCCACGCTCACGCGCGGCAGTAGCGGCGGGGAAGACATGTAATCGATGGGATAAACGTCGGGCGCGTTGGGCCAACTGTGCCCGTCGATCTTGAAGACGATCTGGGAGGTGCCGGTGGTGGCGCCGCCGATACCCCAGATGGAAAGTCCGTCCCCCGCGGTATTCGACGCCAGGGCGGCTTCAGTGATCTGTCCGGGAGAAGCAGGCGCCTGCGCCGGCAGATTCGTCGAGACATTCGCCAGGCTCGTCAGCAACGTCAGGCGCCCACTCACCGGATCCAATTCCCAGATGTTGGCCGTAGTCACCACCACGGCAATGCCGGAAGGATAGCGCGTATCGGGCACGTTGAGAAAAGCAACGCCCAGGGGCGGCTCCCCGGTAGCCAAGGTCATTTGTGTATCGTTGGCCAGATTAATAATGGTGACGAGATTTCCGGCCGTGGTTCCGGACGCGGTCGCGTTGTAGTGCGTCACCACCAGGTAGGACCCGTCGGGCGACATCGCCAGCGCGCCCGGCTGCGGCGCCACGTTGAGCGACGTGTGGATCTGCAGATCCGAGAGCGACAGGAAGTCGATCGTGTTGGATCCGAAATCGGCGATGTAGAGATAGCCGCGCGATTCGTCCAGCACGATATCGGAAGCGGTTCCACCGATCGGGACAACCGTTCCAAGACTAGCGGCGAATAGGGGAGACGCGCTCGCGATCCAGCCCGCGAGCCATAAGCTGAGGGACAACCTGTTGAAGCGCATAGGCAGACTCTTCGAACATTCCGATTACAGATTGTCCTTGGAACAGAATCAATGATCGAAATGGCTAGCAATCGCACCATTACCAAAGTTAGTCATGTATTTCCGAGTATTTACTCGTATACTGCAGCCGTAAACGCAGTTACCGGGCGCTCGGATAGCTCCGCGGTGCGGGTGCTACGGGAGGGTTATAAGGTGGTCATGAACAATTGCTTCTCTCGGATGGCAGGCTTGGCGATGGCAAAGTGGTTTCGATGCGCCGCTCTGGCCGGCGCGCTGGCGGTGGGAGCGTTGGCGCAGTCCACTTCCGTGACGACGATTACCCCGGTGCCGGCCGGCGCCTATTTCCTGGTGGACGGACAATCTTATAACCAAGCGACCAGCTTCACTTGGCCCGCCGGCAGCCCGCACATCCTAGCGATTCCCAGTGTCATGGAGAACGGCGCCTTGCCGAACACCGAACTGACCTACTCGAATATCGCCTGGAGCGGTGGAACTTACACTTCGACGAGCGTGATCATCACCGCCGATCCCTCCATCACCAAGTACACGGTGAACTTTGGCGTGGCTTATGCGCTGACCGTTTCGTTTTACTCGTGCGGCGGCGCCACCAGTTGCACGGGAGGCCCGGGATACGTCGTCATCAACAACGGGGTGTTCCTCGGGCCATGGTCCCCCGGCACCACGTACGCAGTCAGCGATGTGGTCTCCTACGGCGGCTCGTCGTTTATTTCGCTGGTCAGCGGCAATCTCAACAATAACCCGTCGACCTCACCGACCTTTTGGGGTCCGTATGCCGCCCTTACCGTATCCTCCACGCAACAGGTTTACTTGGGCGCGGGCAGCACCGCGGTGGTGCAGGCCTTCCCCAATGAGGGCTTCGTTTTCACCGGATGGTCCGCGGTGGGCGCCGGCGAAACCGTGTTGGGATATCAGATCACCGTGGTCATGAACGGCCCCATGTCCGTATACCCCGGTTTTGCTCCCGCCGCGAACGTGAATCTCGCCACCGTGCCGGCCGGCTTGCAGATCCTGGCGGACCACAACGCCATGTGGAGTCCGGCACAGCAATTCTGGGGCTTCAACACGGTGCACACGCTGGGCGTGATCTCGCCGCAGTTGGATCAGACCGGCAACCCGTGGGTATTCTCTTCCTGGAGCGATAGCGGAGCGCAGACGCACGCGTACACCGTGCCGGCAACCTTTATGCCCGTCACGGTGACGGCAACGTTCGTCCAAGGCGTGCCGGTTTCCTTCTTCACTTCTCCCACCGGATTGAGTTTGACCATCGACGGGCGCACTAACTGGCCCTCGCCCAACTTCACCTGGGGCGTGGGCGACACGCATACGTTTTCGGCGCCGGCGCAGCAGACCGATTCGAAAGGCGGCATCTGGGCGTTCAGCGCATGGTCGAACGGCGGGCCCGCTTCCCAAACCCTGGCGGTGCCCGCCAGCGCCGTGGCGACCGGCATGCGGTTGACGGCCACCTATACGCCCGTCGGCCAGGTGACCATCGCCAGCGCGGCGGCCACCGCGGTCCTGGTGAATGGCGCGGCCTGCAATGTGCCGTGCAATGTCCAACAGGCCGTGGGTAACGTGGTGACGGTGAGCGCGCCCGCTTCGGTTCCCCTGAACGCGGTATCGCGCGAAGATTTCCTGGGTTGGTCCAACGGCGCCACGGGAGATCTCACCTACACCCTGACGGCCGCGCCCACCGCCATCGTCGCCAATTACCACCTCATGAATCTTCTGGCGACCGCGGCGACGCCCACGGGCGGAGCTTCCTGGACGCTGGCGCCCGCATCACCCGATGGGTTCTACGATTCCGGGACCACCGTCAATGTGAGCGTCGCGGCCATGCCCGGCTACCGCTTTCTCAACTTCTCGGGGGATCTGGGCGGCACCATACCCAGCGGACAGCTTGCCATGAGCGTGCCGCATAGCGTCCAGGCTTCTTTCTCCAAGGTGCCTTACCTCTCGCCGGGGGGCATCATCAACGGCGCCGGCGTCACTCCCGTGGCAGGCGTCGCGCCCGGCTCGATCATCTCCGTGTTCGGCCTCAATCTCGCGTCCACCGTCGCGAGCGGTCCCACTTCCCCGATGACCCAGACGCTGGGCGGCTTGACGGCGACGCTTGGCGATAGCGTGCTGCCACTCTTTTTTGTTTCCCCCACGCAGATCAATTTCCTGCTCCCCGCCGAGACCGCCATTGGCCCCGCCACGCTCACCGTCAGCATCGCCGGCGAGCCCAATACCACCGCACCGATCACGGTCGTAGAGGATGCGCCCGGGATCTTTGGCCAGTCCGCCAACGGCCAGACCTGCGCCGTAGCTTTCCACTCCGACGGCACACAGGTGACTTCCAGCTCACCGGCCGTGGCGGGCGAGACCGTCACGGTATACGGCACCGGCTTTGGTCCTACCAGCACGCCGCTCCCGGATGGCTTTCCGGCTCCCGGCGGTATCCTGCTCACCGATCCCATCGCCGTACAGTTGAACGACCAGACCATTACGCCGACGAACGCCTCCGTGGTGGCGGGTTCGATTGGAATCGATTCGGTCGGGTTCGTGGTCCCCGCCGGCTTGCCGCCCGCCTCGAACGCCACCCTGACGATCACCGTCAACGGCCAGGTGAGTAATACCGTGTCGCTTCCGCTGCAATAGCGCTTCGGGCACGTGCGTTCGGCCGATGTTTTCGCCTGAGGCAATGCGCGGCCAGGGGGTCGCGCGAAATTGTGCAGGCGTCCGGCCGGTGCGACTGGGAACTGACGACTGAGAACTGAAAACTACCTCGCCAGATCGATGCCGAGTTTCTTCAGTTCTTCGGAGTAGTAGCGCCGGTGGAGCAGGTCCCACTCCTCGCTGCCTTCGGGGATTTCACGCTTTTGGGAGCGAATCTTGAGACGCGCGGCGCGATCCACCTTGTCTTCCGCCATCAGTAGATCGGTGATCAACCGCACGATTTCCAGGCGCACCGCGTTGGAGTCCTTGTTTTTCAAGCGGAGATCGCGACTCCGGCGCAGCATTTCGACGAGCTTGTGGGAAATATCGGTGACCTTATCGCGCGACAGCTTCATGGCATCGCCCGTGTCCCGGCCCGAAGCGCGAATCACCTTGCGCTGCTGAATGAGCGTGTTCTTGATGCGCCGGAACATTTCCTGATAACTGACCCCTTCCCGGCGCATGTACTCGCTGTACTGGCTCAGAACGTCGCGCACCTCGTCGTTGAGGCGATCCTCCACCGCCAACTCCGCGGCAATGACAGCCTCCACTTTCCCGGCCACCGCCGCCGGGTTGGGAGTCTCAATAGTGGACGGGATCAGCTTTTGTACGAGTTGTCGCGAGATGTAGGCGACGAATTCTCTGGCAAGCAGCATTCTGGAAGGGCGAAATCGTAGTGTATCACGTGTGAAAACCGTGAAAACCGGGGATAATCAAAAACCGGTATCATCAAGAGTAAAGGAACACGTGTGAAAACCGCTCAGGGCGAATAAAAGGGACTCCAATGCCACTACCGCAGGAAGATCCGTTAACCTATTTGGCGCACAAGCCGGTCGAAGCCGTGCCCAAAGGGGGCTTGATTTATCCCCCCGGGCGGCCGGTGGAGCTGCTTTACCTGGTGGTGACCGGCCGCGTTAAGATCAGTGCCACGACCCCCGATGGAAAACAGGTCGTCAGCCGCATCGTACCTTCCGAGGGCCTGTTCGGCGAATCCTGTTTGCTGGGTTCGCCTTCGCAGGGCGAATCGGCCACCGCGCTCGACAGCGTGACGTTGATGAGCTGGACCCGAGCCGAAATCGAACAGCAGATCGAACGCGAGCCGCGCTTCGGCGTCGCCCTGTCGCAATACGTGTTGCGTCTGGGGCGGGAACTGGCGGACCGCATTGAGACCATGGCTGTCCTGAAAACTCCCGAGCGCGTGGCGGCGGCCCTGCTGCAGTTGGGCTCGTCGCTGGGCCAAGCGCGCCCGGACGGCGTGGTGCGCATGCCCGGGCTCACGCATCACACCGTATCGGAATATGTGGGCACCTCGCGCGAGATCGTCACCTATCAAATGACCCGGTTGCGCAGTCAGGGCCTGATCCGCTACTCGCGCCAGTTCATCGATATCGACGTCAAGGGATTGGAAGCCGCACTCCGCGGTCAAGCGAGGGCCAGCAGCCAGTCGCCGGGCGCCGGATCCTGATCCCGGATTGCAACGCCGATAGCCTTACATGGGCTGGCAGTGGCAGGCGGAAGCGCCTGGTCCACCTGGATTATCGAACCACGCGTCCCCGTTTTCGGGCGAACTTCTTTGCGATTTTCCCGCCGTCGCCGGCACTACTCGAATATGCAAAACTGTTCGTTTTCGCGCCGCGCCGCGAGGCCAGTTTTTGTCATCGGCTTGTTTCTCGGCTCCGGTTTTGCGGCCCGTGCGGATATCCTCCTCTCCATCACCGGCAATGCCTCGAATTGGATCAGCGCCGATGGCTTGGCGGTCGGGTGGTCGTCGCCCGTCGAGACTACCGATCTGACGATTCTGGCGCTGCTGGACAACGATAGTGGAGCGCCGAGTGAGGCTACCGCCTATCTCACCACCAGCATCGGTGCGGGCGTGACCGCGGCCAGCGAGATCGCCGAAACCACCATCACCCTCCCCGCCTGGTTCGACGGGTGGGTGACCCTCTTCATGATACGGGTGCTCCCCGCCGGTAGTTACTGGCTCTCTTTCAGCGGGTCGTCTACCCTCGATGGCGACGACTCCTGGGCGTTCGCCGACCCCGCGGCTATTGGGGACACACCGGGGATCAACTACATTGGCTATGGTGAGACGGTCGGCTCGCAGGCGTCCTACCTGCCTGGTTCCTCTTTCTATATCGATCCCAGTCCGTCGGGCTATGAAGTCGAGGTGATCGCCAACTCCGAGCCGCCCTCCGCCATGCTTGCGTTGGGCAGCGTGTCAGGTTTGGCGGGTCTGGTGCTGCTGCGGCGCCGCAAACGCGACCAGTCACCGGCCGCTCGTTTGGCCGCCAAATCGGTTTCGAAGCTCCCCCGTAGCTCCGATTCCGATTAACCCGGGAACTGCGCCCTTGATATCCCTGCGGGATATGGAGGTCAAGAAGCCAGAAGTCGAGGAAGTCTGAATGGCGCTGTCGTGCGGAAACGAGAACAAAATTCTCGTCGCGGCGCCGAAGTGTACAAACATATACAAACCCCACTCTGTCATTTTTCACGCTGCAAAACTTGCGTTATGACCGCTCTTGCCACAGGGGAACACCTGTCCCCATTTTTTCTTTCCTGGCACTTCTCTGTAACCTCAACACACTGCATATAGATAAATTTCTTGACCTCGCACTATATGTTGGGGGAACATTACGAATGTTTCCCTAAGGGGCACTTCTTTCGGAGGAAAGGATCTTCGATGGGCCAGATTGCCGTAGCATTTGCGAAAATGGAATCAGTTTTGAACACGCAAACACCGTCTCAAACGGGGGTTTCCTTCCCCCGCTATTTCACCGCCCGGCTCGAAGCCGGTAAGACTCCTTATGACGAGGTCCGCTGGGAGACGCGTACCGCTTCGATCGGCAACGACAAGGGCTCCGTCATCTTCGAGCAGCGCGATGTGGAAGTCCCGGTGGAGTGGTCGCAAACCGCCACCAACATCGTCGCCAGCAAGTACTTCTATGGAAAGCTGGGCGGCCCGGAACGGGAAACCAGCGTGGCCCAACTGGTCGAACGCGTGGTCGACAACATCGCGAGCTGGGGCAGGAAAGACGGTTACTTCAAAACCGCCGAGGATGGCGAAAATTTTCGCGCCGAGCTGGCCCACTTGATGTTGACGCAAAAGGCCTGCTTCAATTCGCCGGTCTGGTTCAACGTGGGGGTAAAGGAAGCGCGCGGCTATGGCTGGATCTACGATCAGGCCGCCGCCCGCGTTTCGAAGCTGGAACGGGGCGTGGTGCGCCCGCAATGCTCGGCCTGCTTCATCGT
>Ga0187888_1001455_pt1 | contig 22413 bp, 14 predicted proteins | sample June2016WEW_7_40_FD_132987 | JGI IMG/M metagenome (GOLD analysis project Ga0187888, IMG submission 132987) | Peatland microbial communities from SPRUCE experiment site at the Marcell Experimental Forest, Minnesota, USA - June2016WEW_7_40 | ecosystem: Environmental > Terrestrial > Soil > Wetlands... | reverse complement strand
GGCAGCGGAGTAAGCCTTCGTGTAGTACATGGATTTACGCTCCTATTCGCTCCTTTTGTATTGCTCGTCGCTGACCTGTTCCATCCAATCGGCACTCTTGCCGTCCAGCACCTCCACAATGGCGATATGGGTCATCGCGGTGCTGGGCGCGGCGCCATGCCAGTGTTTCTCACCCGGAGAGAACCAGATCACATCCCCCGGCCGGATCTCCTCGACCGGGCCGCCCCAACGTTGCGACCAGCCGCAACCGGCCGTCACGATGAGGGTCTGGCCGAGGGGGTGGGTGTGCCAGGCTGTCCGCGCGCCGGGCTCGAACGTGACGCTGGCACCCAAAACACGCGCCGGAGAGGGCGCGTTGCATAGCGGGTCAACGCGCACCGCACCGGTGAAATACTCCGCCGGTCCTTTGCCGGAGGGCTGTGAACCACTTCGTTGGATTTCCATTTTTTGAATTCCTTCCGGTCACCGGCCGGTCATCCGCTCCAGTTGTTCGGGGTAACGAGCGCCCTGCACCGTGATCTTTGAGGCGGCTTTATCGATGTCACGCAGATCGTCCGGCGTGAGCTCAACTGAGAATGCCCCGATGTTTTCGTCCAAGCGTTGCAGCTTTGTGGTGCCCGGGATCGGTACAATCCACGGCTTCTGGGCCAGCAGCCAGGCGAGGGCGATCTGAGCAGGTGTCGCCTTCTTCCGTTCCCCGATGCTGGCGAGCAGATGAATCAGGGCCTGATTCGCCTTGAGCGCCTCCGGCGTGAAGCGCGGCAGAGTGCTGCGAAAGTCGGAGCTGTCGAACTTTGCATTTTCGCCGATCTTGCCGGTGAGGAAACCCTTGCCCAGGGGGCTGTACGGGACAAGGCCGATTCCGAGTTCCTCAAGCGTCGGTATGACTTCCTTCTCCGGAGTCCTCGTCCACAGCGAATATTCGCTCTGGAGAGCAGTGACCGGCTGGACTGCGTGTGCGCGGCGGATGGTTTGCACTCCTGCTTCGGAAAGACCGAAGTGCTTCACCTTGCCTTCCTGAATCAGGTCCTTCACCGCTCCAGCTACGTCTTCGATCGGCACGTTCGGGTCAACCCGATGCTGATAGAGCAAGTCGATGAAATCCACCTTGAGCCGCTTGAGCGAATCCTCGGCGGCTTGCTTGATGTGCTCCGGCCTACTGTTCAGGCCCGGCGAACCCTTCATCCCGCGGGGATCGAAATTAGGACTGACGTCGAACCCGAATTTTGTGGCGATCACCACACGGTCACGGAAGGGAGCGAGAGCTTCGCCCACGAGCTCTTCATTCAAGAACGGCCCGTAAACCTCGGCAGTGTCGAAGAATGTGAGGCCGCGTTCGACGGCTGCCCGGAGAAGAGAGGTCATCTCCTGCTTGTCTTTGGGCGGACCGTAAGAAAAGCTCATTCCCATGCAGCCGAGCCCGAGAGCCGAGACTTCGAGGCCGCTTTTTCCAAGTTTGCGCTTCTGCATTGCTTCTCCTTTGGAACTGTTTTCCTCATCTCCAGGTTACGGTCGAGCTCCCTGGAAGCGGTATCCTGATCCTTCCGATTTATTGCCTATTTCTCTTGCACTGTTGATCCGCGCACAGAACCAGCGGTTATCCTACGGGTAGAGGAGAGCGAAACCGTGACCACGAGGAATGCCCTGTTTGGCTCCTTTGAGTTTACCGTAAGATCGCGCCGGACGCACGGCAGTGGTTCCCCAGTCTGACCTCCGCCCAAACCAAGGCATTCAGATTAGAACGATCCAAATTATCTATTGGTATTCAGAACTCTGCCAGGTTACGCTTTGATTACCAGGTCTATTTAAAGATAAAAAGGCCTGTAAGTAATAAATAGGCTCTGTCCGCCAGCCCGAAGTCGCGCAAACGCCCTGCTGTCCAGGGAAAAATTCCAAACAATTGAGTCAAAACCATGAAGAGTCGTGTGCGCTCTCTCCTTGGCGCTGGTCTCTGGCCAAGCTTTATCCCGGAACGGGCAGTTCGTACTATTTTGCCGAGCAAGCCTTCCTCAATCACGACAGGGCATGGCGCTATGCGCGGGTTTCGAAGTTCATCGTCGGATGGGCCTCGCACCTGTATTACTGGATCTACCCCGGCGTGATGGTCGGCGTCATGGGTATCTTGTGCGGCTACCTGGTGGGCACGCTGTGGCCGAACTTCATGAGCGCATCCAATCCCGGCCCGGTCTTCATGATGGCGATCGCGGCGGTGTTTGCGTTCGTAGTCGCGTTCATCGCCAACCGCGGCATTACCGGTTCCACCGCGGTGAACGTAGCCATCAACGTGGTGCAAATCGCCGCGCTGGTGGTGTTCGCCACGCTCGCTCTGGGTTACCGCGCCAACCACCCCGCCGGCAGTGCCGGCTACCAGTTCGATCCCGCGTCGGGCGATGCCTACTCCTATGAGTTCGCTACCGACAAAACCACCGTCAACGGACAGGTGCAGGAGACCGTAGTTCGGGATGCCGCCGGGATGCCGGCCGCCAAGCTGGACGCCGCCGGCAAGCCAGTACCGTATCGCGTGAGCTATCCCGCCAAGGACGACAAAGGCAATTTCCTGTCGCACTCCGGCGCAGCTTCCGTATCCGGTGTTCATAACCTGGGGTGGGCGTTCATTCAAGCCACGGTGGCTATTTTGATCCTGGTGGGATTCGAATCCGTGACCGCGATGGGTGGGGAGGCACGCAACGCGAAACGCGATGTGCCGATTGCAGTCGTCGTCTCGTTGCTGGTGCAGGGCGTCTTCTGTTACCTCTATGAGTATTTCGCCGCCAACTACTTTCTGAACAGCGGGTACACCATGCAGCACGCGGCGAATTCCGCCGCACCCATAGGCGACATCATGATCGTCGTGGGCACCTGGGCTTTTGGCCCTGGGGGCGGACGCGCCTTTATGCTGATTGAAGCCGCCACCGTTTTTCTGGCCCTGATCGGCACCACGCTGTCTTGTATGAATACCGGAGCGCGCGTGACCTACGCCATGGGCAAGGACCGCGAGGTGCCCGAACATTTCGGCCTGCTGCACGCGAAAAACCTTACGCCGCACCGCGCCATTTGGACGTTGGCAGCTATCTCAGCCGTGGTCGGCTGCCTAGCCGTTGTCCTGGCCTTCGGGGACGCTGGCGCTCCTACCGATGCCGCCATAAAGGCCCTCCCGCACGGCTTGTGGTCGAGCGTCGGCTATACCACGCACGATGCCATGGCCGCTCTGCCCAACTCACTGTTGGCCGTGACTCTGGCTTCCAATTTCGGCACCTTCCTGCTGTACGGCCTGAGCTGCATTATCTGTATCGTCGCCTATCGCCGGCATCCGAATTTCAGGTTCCTGCGGCACATGGCGATCCCGCTCTTCGGCCTGGTCGCGAATCTGGCCTGCATGGGCTTCTACCTGGTCGGTCCGTTCATGGGCTATGGCACGAAAATGGAGCCGCTGATCGCCCTGGGCATGGCCGTGGCTTGGGCGGCATATGGAGGAATTTATTTCGTGCGATCCAGCCGCGCCACCGGTCGACATACGCTCGTCCTGATTCCGCCGGAAACTGCTGAGACCTAGAGACTGACTCAGAACTCCCGAGTGGGACAGACCATCGTCCTTCGTGGTCTGTCAGGCCCCGCCCGATGACAGCCGCTCGACAGACGACAAGAAGCGATCGTCTGTCCCACCGGTTTCTGCGGGTTCGATTCCTCGTGACACGGCGCGCGCCACGTGGCCGCCTTCGAATGCCTGCGGCCTCTAAAGGCCAGAGAGCCCCATGCTACTCTGGCCGGTATGCCGGCGAACTTCAAAGCGGAATTGGTGGCCTGTTTCGGCCAACCGGTCGCCGAGAACCCGACTGGCGCCATGCAGGAAGCTGCCTTTCGGGCGCTCGGCTTCAACTGGCGACGCGGCCGGGCAGTTGCCGAGGCCGGGCGCGGCCGCGCTTTCAAATATGGCGTCAATCGACCGGCACACGTGTACGTTAGGAGATGCCCAGGCTGGGCTGCCGAGCGCCTATCACCGCGCCCGGCATATGGCACTCAGCTCGCTCCTTCCGGTAAGTCAGGTAGGCCCGGAGCGATGCGTCGCAGAATGGTCAGTGCTGGACTGCGGATTTCGACGGCGACCCGCTTCAAGTACTCGGCTGAACCGGCTTCGACCGCTCGCAACGCCTCATGGATGGGTCGCCAAGCGTCCTTCCATCCCTTCTTGTCAATCAGTGCAAGACAGTCGCGTGTGCGGCCGGCCTTTATTGCGGCCGCCAAGAATGTCTCCAGGGCTTTTTGCCCAGTCGAAAGCAGTTCAATCGGATCGCCGGTCAGCGCGTCTTCCAGCGCAACGGAGGCGCGAGGGAAGTCGCGGAGTTGGGCCAGCGCTACCGCCCGGTACAGCATTGCGAAGCGGTTAGAGCCGTCGCGCTCCTGAACGAGATCGCAAATTCCCAGGAGGATTTTCCCGAAAGGGGCATAGTTCCGGCATAACTGAAGAAGCTTATCCCAGAAACTGGCCTCGCGAATTGCATCGCTGGGGATCTGAATTTGCTCATTTGGACTTACAGTCGCTGAACCTCGGAGGGATGCCGCGAAGATCGCCGCTGAGATCGGGTTGCCTGGATCGAGCCGATGCGCTTGACTCAGGTGGCCAGCCGCCTGTATTGGCTCGGCTAATTCGCAGTAGAGCAACACGCCCAAGTTCCGAATGGGACGGGGATCGTTTGGTGCTAACCGCACTGAATTACGGAAGGCAACTTCCGCTTCCCTGGGTCTGCCCATTTTACAGGCTAAGAGAAAGCCAAGCTCACCCCAGAGCGCCGCATCTCTCGGGTCCAGTTCGATCGCCTTTCGGTAGGCTGCTTCTGCTTCCACAGCTCGCTCGGGCGCCGTCTCAAGCAGGAACATGCCAAGGTCCCTCCAGAGATCGGCCCGCTTCGGGTCCAGCTCGATCGCCTTTCGGTGGGCGGCTTCCGCTTCCGCGGCGTGTTCAGGTACCCCAGAAAGAAAGTCGCCAAGGTTGCCCCAGGACCTGGCAGACCTCGGGTCTAGTTCGACCGCCCTTCGGAAGGCGGCTTCGGCTTCTGCAGTACGTTCAGATGCCCGCGCAAGCAGGATACCAAGATTATTCCAAGGGCCGGCATGCTTCGGGTCCAGTTCGGTCGTCGTCCGGAAGGCGGATTCGGCTTCCGCAGTACGTTCCGGTGCCCGCGCAAGCAGGAGACCGAGGTTATTCCAAGGGCCAGCATGCTTCGGGTCCAGTTCGATCGACTTCCGGTAAGCGGCCTCCGCTTTCGCAGCACATTCAGGCTGCCGCGAGAGCAAGATACCAAGATCATTCCAAGGGTCCGCCCGCTTCGGGTCCAATTCGATCGACTTCCGGTAGGCCGCCTCCGCTTCCGCGGCCCGTTCGGGCGTCTTCTCAAGAAGGTCGCCAAGGTTATGCCAGAACGCGGAAGACCTCGGGTTCAGCTCGATCGCCTTCCGGTGGGCGGCCTCCGCTTCCGCCGCGCGCTCGGGTGTCCTCGCAAGCAGGATGCCAAGGTCATTCCAGGGGCAGGCGTGTCTTGGGTTCAGTTCGATCGCCTTTCGGTAGGCGGCCTCCGCTTCCGCCGTGCGCTCGGGTGCCTTCACAAGCAGGTCGCCAAGGTTGTCCCAGGATGCGGGAGACCTCGGGTCCAGTTCGACTGCCCTCCGGTAAGCGGCTTCCGCTTCCGCAGTACGTCCAGATGCCCGCGCAAGCAGGAGACCGAGGTTGTTCCAAGGGCCGGAATACTCTGGGTCCAGCCTGACCGCTCTCCGCAAGGCGGTTTCGGCTTCCGCAGCACGTCCGTGTGCCCGCGCAAGCAGGAGACCGAGGTTATTCCAAGTGCTGGCCTGCCTTGGGTCCAGTTCAATCGCCTTCCGGTAGGCGGCTTCCGCTTCAGCCGTACGCTCGGGCGCACCCGCAAGCAGGATGCCAAGGTTATTCCAAGGGCCGGCATGCCTCGGGTCCAGTTCAATCGCCCTCCGATAAGCGGCTTCCGCTTCAGCCGTACGCTCAGGCGCGCCCGCAAGCAGGATGCCGAGGTTATTCCAAGGGCCGACCTGTTTCGGGTCCAGTTCAATCGCCTTCCGGTAGGCGGTCTCCGCTTCGACAGCTTGTTCAGGTACCCTGGCAAGGAGGAGGCCGAGGTCAGTCCAGAAGACGGAGGACTTGGGGTCTAATTCGATCGCTTTCCGGTAAGCCGCCTCCGCATCCGCAGTTCGCTTGGGTCCCTTTGCAAGAAGGTCACCAAGGGTATCCCAAGATCGCGCAGAATTCGGGTCGAGCTCGATCGCCCTCCGGCAGGCGGCCTCCGCTTCCTCAGCCCTATCCGAGGTCCTCCCGAGAAACCGTCCCAACTCGGCCCATGCACGGCCGGATTTCCGGTTGAGGTCGATTGCCTTCCGATACGCCGCCTCAGCCTCTATTGCACACTCTGGCTTTTGGGCTAGAAGACGCCCCAGATTTATCCATCGCGCTGCGTTCGTGGGCTCGGCTTCGAGCGCCCTTCGGACACTCGCTTCGGTATCGGCCTGACTATCCTCCTCAATCCCGGACCGCACCGCCGACCCATCGTAGGGGCGTTCTGCGCAAGCCATAGGGACCTCTAGCAACTCAAGATAGGGCCGCCAAAGCTCCTCGCTGTCCGCGCAGCTCTTTCGAAGGTAATCTTCGAACGGGTCGCGCCTTGCTCTCGAGGCAAGGACGTAAGCGAAATCAGTCTCGATTTCCTCCGGGCGCTCGCGCCAAGTGCTTCGATGGCGCCCGATCCGTTCCCAAGCCATACGTTCCAATTCGCCAGAATCGAAAAATACCCGGAGAAACTCGACAAACCAGCGTAGTTTTGCCCGAACTCGCCGGCTAGCCCGCATGAGATACCAGATATTGAAGAAACGCTCCGCGACCTGGTAGAGGGCCTTCTTGCTGTCGCCAGGATCGGCCTTCTCCAGAATTCCTTGCCGTACGAGGCGGGTCAACTGGGTCGAAACGGCGCTCGTTTCCAGCCCCGTATCGTCGGCCGCCTCCATCGCTGTTACCGGGTCCCATCGAAGGGCCACGGCATCCAGCACTTGCTGCGCCTGAGGCGGCAATTCGTCCACACGGCCCTTATAGGTTGGCGTGACCTGATCGAGCAGCCGCTCCAGGTACTCGCGGGCGCCGCCCGCCAGGCCATCCAGCACCAGGTGGAAGAGCAGAACCGTCGTGCGTGGATTGCCGCCCGTCAATTGCACCAGGGTACGCAGCCGTGCCGCATCGGCGTTGAGCCATTCCGCGACGCGTTGCTTCGCGGCGCCCTTCTCATCCCTATCCTCCACGGAATCGCTCAGTTCAAGCAGCAGGTCCCGTACCTCGGTGAACGTGAGGGGAGCAAGCTGGTAAATTTTGAAGAACTCGAAGAATGCGCGGTCCGGTCCGTAAATTCCGTCGCTCGCCTGGGTCGTGGCTCCGAAAAAGGTCAAGTCGCGCCGCGAGGACAGCAGCTCGCGAAGGCGCCACTGCTGCCGGTCTTCGATCGTCTCAAAAAGCCGGTCTGCGTTGTCCACCAGCAAAAGAAAGCTTTTCTGAAGCTGCTGGCCGATCTCCGCCAGAAAGCGGGGCACCTGCTCCTCGACTTCCTCCGGAGCGCACTTGCCAAGCACGTCGGCAAACGCCTCGACGTGCGCCAGCATCGGTTCGTTCTTAGCGTGTTCCAGCATGTCGGCCAGCGCGTCCACGGTGTTGAGCAGAAAGTGGTGCAGGCGGTTCACGTTGTACTGCTCTTCAGGGAAGGCCAGCACAACATAGCGGCCGCTTAACTCGGTATCATCCTCCACGCCGTAGCGAACTCGCTGTAGCAGAGTGGTCTTGCCCATACCGCGCGTGCCGATGATCAGAACGTGCGAAGGGCGCTCTTCCCGGAGGAGAGCTATCAGGCTTCGATAGTCGGCTTGCCGCGCATGAAACTGTGCAAGCGCCTCGGTCTTGCTCAGGGATTGCGGATTGTACACGGGGACGCCGCCGAAAGGAAACCGCCTTTGTGCCATCACGCCTGCACCTCCCGCCAGTAGCGGCGCAAGAGCGCGGAGCGGAAGCGGATAACGCCCCCCTGGCTCACTAGATATCCATCGCTAACCAGCAGATCCAGCAGTTGGCGCAACACTTCAGCCCGCTCTTGGGCGTCGCCTAATTGCTGACTCAAACGCAGGTCGAGGCTTGCGGAGGTGACACCGCCGGAGTCGCGGCAAACCAAACTGAGAATGCTCGCACTGTAATCCTGGAAACGAGGGTCTAACATTTTCGCCAGGCGCTCATCCCAATGATCGAAGTGCGTTCGCCCGTGCGCCATCAATCTTTGTAACGCGATCTCGACGAGCGCAGGCGACGGAGGGCCGTACTGGTCACGGACAACAGAACGAAGCTCCTCAAAAACGAGATTGAGATGAAACGGGATCGGCCATTCGACCGCTTGTAGAATTGCATCTATAGTTCCAGCATCTAGAGCCCACTGGTAGAATTGGCCGCGGCCCATGAGGTAGGAGCGTGCCATCTCGGGGCTGAACGCTCCGAGTTCGATTGTTTGGAGGTCGTGGATAGTGCCCGACAATTTTAGCCGTCGAGCGACTGAGTCGAGGCCGATCGACCCAGCGAAGAACCAGTGGGGCTGGTACTGCTCCCGCAACCGCTTCAGCCAAAGCAGGAAGCGTTCAGCGCTGCTTCCGGACGGATCTTGATGAACGATGCTAGCGATCAGCAGCGGCAACTCATCAATTAGCAGCAGAGTTTGGGCATCGCCGGATTTGAGTAGCGCCTCCAATTCTTCCGCCGGACGGCGCCAATCGAACTTCTCCGCTTTCAGCTCGAGTAATCCAGTCTTGAGAACCACTTCCAGATCCTCGGGGAGTCTGTCCTTGAAAACCGAAAGCCAGCTCGTTGCCGCCCATTCGGTATCCCGGAATGCGCGGAGCAGCCGCTTGATAAAATCCAGTTCGTCTTCCGCATCTGGGACCGCCAGGTAAAGGGTGTGGTAGCCCTTGGCCGGGCCATCCTCTCTCATCCGATTCAGGAGGGAGCTCTTACCTACACGGCGGGGGGCAAGAAGCAGCAAGTTGCTTGTTTTGAGTAGATCCCACGCCCGAGACATGATTTCCACTCGATCGAAGAATTCAGGGCCGGTTGCAAGGCGGCCCATGCTTCCGGGAATGCCGTTCGCGCTCATACAACACTACAGTATCACAACAGAAATAAAATGCAACAATATTGTTGTACAACATTATGAGTATGGATACTGGTGGCGCACACGCCAGCGAAGAGAAATTCATCGCGCCTGCATATCGAGGTTGGCTCGATAGGGAGCATGCTACTCTGGCCGGTATGCCGGCGAACTTCAAAGCGGAACTGGTGGCCTGTTTCGGCCAACCGGTCGCCGAAAACCCGACTGGCGCCATGCAGGAAGCTGCCTTTCGGGCGCTCGGCCTCAACTGGCGATATCTCACGGTTGAAGTGCCGCCCGAGAAACTCCGCGACGCGATGGTGGGCGTGCGGGCGTTCGGGATGCAGGGCGTCAACCTTACCATCCCTCACAAAGTCTCCGTGATCCAGCACCTCGATCGAATCGCGCCGGACGCCGCGCTGATCGGCACCGTAAACACCGTGCGCCGTGAAGGCGACCATCTAATCGGCGAGAATACCGACGGCAAGGGTTTCCTGCGCGGCGTGCGCACCGACGCCGGCCTCGATCCCAAAGGCAAGCGCGTCGTCGTTCTGGGCGCCGGCGGAGCCGCGCGGGCCATCTTGGCGGAATTGGCGCTGGCCGGGGCCGCGGATCTGCTCGTGGTCAACCGTTCGATCCAGCGGGGTGAGGAAATGGTCGCGGACCTCGCGTCCAAGACGAAAGCGCGAATCCGGTTCCAGCCGTGGCACGGCACGTATGCGGTGCCGGAGGACGCCGACCTGCTGGTCAACGCCACATCCATCGGCCTATACCCCGACGTGGATTCCATGCCGCCCGTGGATCTTCGTGCCGCGCGTCCGGGCCTGGTGGTCTGCGACGTAGTCTTCAATCCGCCGGAAACGCCCTTCCTCAAAGCGGCCCGGCAGCGCGGTCTGCCCACCCTCGACGGATTGGCCATGCTCGTCTATCAGGGCGCGATCGGCTTCGAACTGTGGACCGGCCGGAAGGCCCCGGACGCGGTGATGATCGAGGCGTTGCGCGCGGCGCTGGGCCTTCCTTGAAACGCATCGTCACTTCGGCCTCCGCGGAGTGGCCCCTTGACCTGCATGTTCCGGCAAGCGATGGTGTACTAACATAGCCTCCGTGGACCCAATCCTTCGTCACATCAAGCAGCACCGGGAAGCTCTCATTGCGCTCGTGGGCGCATTGGTAGAGGCGGAGTCGCCCAGCGACGATAGCGCCGCGGTGGGGCGCTTCGTAGATCTGCTCGCGGACACGCTGGCGCCGCTCGGGCGCATTCGCAAGCACCCCGGCGGCAAGTTCGGCCCACACCTTACCTGTGAAGTGCGTCTGCCCGGCCGCGGGAAGAACGGCCAAGTGCTGGTGCTGGGACACAGCGACACCGTCTGGCCGCTGGGCACCTTCGGTAGCATGCCGTTTCGCCGCGCCCGCGGCCGGCTGTGGGGACCGGGCGTTCTGGATATGAAGGCCGGCATCGCGTTTTTTATCTTCGCCGTCCGCGCGCTGCAAGACCTGGATATTCCCGTGCCTTCGCGCATCCTGCTGCAGCTCAATTCCGATGAAGAGGTGGGCAGCCCAAGCTCTCGCGCCCTCACCGAAACCAACGCCCGCGCCAGCCATGCCGTGCTGGTCCTCGAGCCCGGCACCGGCTTATCCGGTAAACTCAAAACCGCGCGCAAGGGAGTGGGGCTATTCACCGTGACGGCGCATGGCCGGGCCGCGCACGCCGGCGTGGATTTTTCCGCGGGCGCGAGCGCCATCGTGGAACTGGCGCGGCAGATCCAGCGCATCTCGGGCTTCACCGATCTCGAGCGCGGCATCACCGTCAATCCCGGCGTGATTGCGGGTGGAACGCGCTCCAACGTAATTGCCGAAACCGCCCACGCCGAAGTGGACGTGCGCATCCCGCGGCTCCGCGACGCCGCTTCCCTCGAACGGAAATTCCGTAGCCTCCGCGCCTTCGACAAGCGATGCCGCATCGAGATTCGTGGCGGATTGAACCGTCCTCCCATGGAGCGCACGCCGGGTACGCTGCGGCTGTTTCGCCTGGCGCGGAGGCTGGCCTCCGAAATCGGAGTCCCGGTCGAAGAGTCGCACACCGGCGGCGGTTCCGACGGCAACTTCACCGCCGCGCTCGGAGTGGCAACCTTGGACGGTCTGGGCGCGGCGGGCGAGGGCGCGCATGCATCGAACGAAAGCATCCTCATTGCCCCGATCGCCGCACGCACGGCGCTGCTCGCCAAGCTGCTGGCCGCGGTCTGAGTTGCCGGCCAATCGCGGGTAGCAGTTTGGCCCCGTAAATGAGGGTATTGGAACCACGATAAAGTGGTGTTAAACTCTATTTAGGAGTTGCTAATGGTTAAAAAACTTGTCCTGATCTTTGCCGTTCTGGCGATCGCAGCGGCGGTCGCGGGAACTCTGCCCACCGGGCATTCCAATTACAAGATCACCCTGTTCCGGCCCGCCTTACTCAACGGCACGGAATTCAAAGCGGGCGATTGCGTTCTCACGCTCAACTTCGTGGATTCGAAAGCTACCCTCACACAAGGCAAAACGTCGGTTGTCGCACCGGCCAAGATCGAAAGCGTAGATCAGAAATTCGACGTCACCGCAGTGCGGCTAAACAGCGATGGCGGGAAACAGAACATCGGCGCCATTGAAATCGGCGGCACAAAAACCAGAGTCACGCTGAATCCGTAAAGTCGATCATGAATCCGCCGATGTCCACAAGGGCGGATGAAGGTTGTTTCTGAGTCGTGCGCTCGGGGGCCGGCCAGACCGGTCCTCGGGCTGGGCTTATTCTCCTTTTGTTCCACTCCCCTGGTTCTAACCTCCCGAGCTACTCTCGAAAAAAGCCCGCGATGAGCCAGAGATTGCGGACTTGCCGGTATCCCAAGCTCTCAATCATGGCCGCGGCAAACAGCCTCGCCAGTTCGGTTGGGTCGGCCGCCTCATACTGCGCCAGTTCCCGCAGCACCACGGCCGCCATCGAGACCAAGGCTCCCGATCCCAGCGCGGCCAAGAGCACCAACTCAATCAGCGTGCCGCTGGCATGGCCGGTGACGACGGCCGCAATCAGCAGCAGATAGGCGCCGGTTTCGACCAGCGGCAGGAGGAAGCGCCAACCCACCAATGCAGGCAGAAACCAAGACGTTCCACCCATCCCCTCCGCGCGCACCGCGTGCGCCAGTGCGCGCTGATCGCGGCTGACCGCGTCATGGAGTTCCCGGAAGCTCCGCGGTGAGGGGCCATAGCTAATCGGATTCGGGATCAACGCCACAGTCCTAGGCTTGCCGGCAGCTTGCGGCTGTTTGCGCAGGGCCAGGACAGTGTCGAGCGGATCGCCGCGAAAACCGCCCGCTGCGGCGATGGCATCGGCGCGCACCAGCAAGGCGCTCCCGGGAACGGGAATCAGCAGGTCCCCGCCGGCGGCGGCGGCCATGCGTCCCAGCCAGATGCGGATCTCTTCCAAGCCCCAAAACCAGGCTGCCCAGGAAGCCGCGAGCGGGCCGGGGCCGCCTCCACAAACCGCCATGGTTCCGGCCGGATCTTCCAACATCGGCCGGATGAGCGTAAGCAACGCATCCTGCGGAAACTCGCTGGCGGGCTCGAAAAGCGCCAGCACGGGCGAGAGGGCGGCGTTGGCCGCCGCGTTCCAGGCTTCCGATCGGCGCCCGCCTTCGATTTCCACCACCACCATCCGCACCGGATCGAGCGATTGGTACACGGCGCGAACTTTGGCGGACGGCAGTGTGCCGGCGACGCGCGAGGAAGGCTCGAGACGAAATTCGTCAACCCAGACTTTCCGGTCCGTCTCCGCCATGTTTTCGAGCGCCAACACGGTTTCCGAACGGCCGAAGTCCAAGCCCAGCAAGCGGCGGACGAAAGCGCGCGCGGCCGGCGAGGCGTCGCGGCAGACGGCCAGCACGGACACCGCGGGAACCAGCGGCGATTTCAGCAAGACGTTGCCGCTCGCGTCGGGATTGCGCCGCCAAAACCGCCGCAATACGAAACAGCCCTTGAGGAGCACGCCGAAACCCGCCACGCCGGCCAGCGTCAGCAGCAACGCCGCCGCGGTCAGGACGGCAGCGGCCCAACCCGCGCCCGCGTCCATCAAAACATCCCTCCGTGCTGCAAATTGGCCAGCGCTTCGGCGGCGGCGGCCGCGGTCGCCGGGTTGTCGTTGGAAGCCAGTTCGCTCAACGCGCTCAATCCCATCGGCGGCAACTCGGCCAGAGCGGCCGCCGCCGCGCGGAGTTGCTCGGATTTTCCCACCCGCAACCCGCGAGCCAGCAGGGCAACGGCGCCTCCGAGCTTCATGCGGGCCGCCGCGCGGGCGGCAGCGGTGAACACCGCCGGATCCGCGTCCCGCAGGGCATCGAAAATGGCCGCTTCGTTGTCGGCGGAAGGCGGAAGCAGCGGCGCCAGGGCCAGAGCGCTCGCCCGGATGCGCGGATCGTCGTGCTCCAGCAGACGGTGCAGGTCTTCGAAGGGCAGGGCGCGTTCCCAGGCGACTAGCAATTCGAGCGCCACCAGGGTGCGTTCCGGATCCTTCCCGTTCAGCGCCAGGGGGATCGTGCTCTCGCAGAGCGCCAGCGCCTGGCGGCGCAATTCCTCGGTGAGACGGATACGCGATAGCAGGTTATTCTCCATGGCCATATCGAAAACCTGCCCAAACTGTTCCGGAATTTCCGAATGCAGCACGGCACGCGCGGCAGCGATGCGCACTTCCCGGTCGGTATCGTTCAGGGCCAACACGGGGATGTCGCCGCTCAGCCGCCGGGCGGGCTCGAACGAAGTCACGAACGCCAAGCCCTTGAAAGCTCTGCGCCGCACCATCGGGTTGCGCGAGCGACTGTCCTGGATCCAGTCTTGCACCAGGCCCAATTCGATGGCGGCCTCGCACAACCGGTCGCGAGCGGCCCCGGCGACCTTGCCTTCGAATTCCGTCAGCACGCGGCCGACGGCGGGACGGTCGGGCCCCGCCAGCTTGCGGATCGAGTCCACATTGTTGCTGCCCGAGATGTTTTCGATGAGCAGGTCGCGAAGCCGCGGTTCGATCTCCGCGTAACGCCGTTTCTGTTTCCAGGATTGCCTGGCCCGCACCAACGACAAACCGAAAATCGCCGACAGAAAGAGCGCATAGAGGCCCAGCAGGGCGGAGACAATGCGGAGAGCGGCGGTCATCGCGCAGCGAGACGTTTCAGGCGGGCAACCAGTTCCATCGGGCTGAACGGCTTCACCACATAGTCGTCGGCGCCCAATGAAAAACCCCGAATCACGTCGCTTTCCTGCTGGCGCGCCGTCAACAGCATGACGCGCACCGGAATGGATTCCTTGCGCAACGCCGCCAGCACCTCGTAACCGTCCATCCCCGGCATGCTGACGTCCAAAACCGCAATATCGGGCTGCGTGCGGCGGACGCATTCGAGCGCCATCGTGCCGTCCGGCACGGTCTCGATGTCGAAACCGAAGTTTTTCAGGGTCGTGCCCACCAGCGCGCGAACCGTAGCGTCGTCGTCGGCGATGACCACGCGCGTGCGCGCGCCGGGCGCCAAAGGAGATAACGGGACATGGCGCGCGCCGCCGGACGGCTTTACAATCTGCGCCAGGCTCAACCGCACCAGGGCCTCCTCGGGCTGCCAGGAATCCATCAGAAATTCCCGCGCCAATCCCTGCACCTTCGGATCCAGCGCCAAGAGGTGATCGCGGCTCCCCACCAGCACCACCGGCATCTTTTTCCAGAGCGGCGCGTTGGGATCCAGCCAAGCGCAGGTATCCACTTCCGGGGCTACGAAGATCACCGCCAGATCGGCCGACAGCGCGTCTTCGGCCAAGGAATCGTAACCGGCTTCGAAAAATGTGGCTGTTGCATGGGCGCGTTCCAAGGCAATTCCCAAACGCTCCTCTTCGGCGGCGGGCAAGCCAACCGCGGTGACCCGCTTGCCGGCAAGCGCCTGCGAAACGTACTCCGGAATCGGCGTGTCGCGCGCCTCGCGCGGGCTGGAGAAAGCCAGGGCCAGCGCGGTAAGCGCTTCGCGCAACTGGGCGTTGTCCAGCGGCCGGTCGAGGAGAATGGCTTCGGCTTCCCGCGCCAGCCGGCTGATCGCCGTGTAACCCAACAGTCCGCCGGTTCCCACCCATTGGTGCACCAGCTTGGCGGCTTCGTTGGCGCTGAATTGGCCGTCCAGGTCGAGCAAGAGCTGGCGCGACTTGTCGCGCCCCTCGGCCAGAAAGACGCGGCGCAGCGCCTGCAAGTCCGCTTCGGGAATGGCCGCCACTTCGCCGGGCGGCGGCGCGGCAGCGGCCTCGTTACGGCGGCCCAGGTGCTCGCGCAGCCGGGTGCCCAGCGTGCGCGTGTCGATGGGCTTGGTGATGTATCCGTCACAACCCGCATCGATGGCCTTTTGCTCATCGCCCTTCATGGCGAAAGCCGTCAGCGCCACCACCACCAGGTCCTTCAGATTCGGATCCTTGCGGATGCGGCGGGTCAACTCCAGGCCATCCATGCCGGGCAGTTGAATATCGGTAAGCACCAGGTGCGGATGAAAACTCTTCAACAGCTCCAGCGCTTCTTCGGCCGTCGTCGCGGTCATCACCTTGTATCCCTCGTTGACGAGCAGGATACGAGTGAGTTTCAGGTTTACCGGAGTGTCGTCAACAACCAATATCGGCTCGCCGGGCATGTTGAGTTTATTTTAGCCCAGGGCATGGCTGCTGGGAACATTTACTAAGCGGCTGTAGTTACCCCTGCCGAACGATAATGTAAGGGGAAAATTGCAGAAAATACGCTGCCTTTGCCTGGTGTGCTGCGCACGCCAACGGTTCCACCCTGAGCCTCCACAATGTGCCGCGTCAATGCCAGGCCCAGACCGGTGCCCTGGCCGGCCTTCCGGTTGTTGGCAAGCTGCTGAAACTCCTGGAATAGGCGGGCAACTTCGTCGGGAGGAATGCCGATGCCGGTATCTTCCACCTCCAGCAGAAAACAATCGTTGCCATCGAGTTGGATCCGCACGGTCACGATGCCTCCGGCCGGAGTGAATTTCACGGCGTTGGAAAGATAGTTGTACAAAACCTGCTTGAAGCGCGCCGGATCGAGAAACGCGGTCAGCGCCGGAACTACGTCCAGGACCAACTGCTGGCCGCCTTTTTCGGCGAGCGGCCGGATGACGTCGCGGACTTCCTCCACGAGCAGCGGAATTTTCGAGACCTCCGGCCGGAACTCCATCTTGCCGGCCTCCACTTTAGCCAGATCCAAAATGTCGTTAATGAGCTGCAGAAGGTGGCGGGCGCTCACCAGAATATCGCTCAGACACTCCTTGTGATCCTCGGAGACTTCTCCCACCCTGCCGTCGTAAAGAATCTCGGCAAAACCGATGATGGCATTGAGCGGCGTGCGCAACTCGTGGGATACGCCGGCCAGAAACCGGCCCTTGGCGGCTACGGCGTTGCGCGCCGCTTCCAGGGCATGCCCGAGCTGCTCGTTGCGGTTCCGCAGTTCCAGGGCGTACTGCTCCACCTTGCGGGCCGCCATGGCGGCGATGTTCCGCTCGGTGACGTCGGTCAGCGAGCGCAGCACGGCGGTAACCTGGCCATTGTCGTCGCGGATGAAGGTTTCGCGGATTTCCACCCCGATCCGGGTGCCATCCTCCAACAACAGGTCGCAGTTGAAGTTGCCGCCTTCTTCGCCGCTGGCGATGCGTTCGAGCATGGCGGCGCGGAAACTCTCCTGTTGATCGGGAGCCACGAAATCCCACGCCCGATAGCCCAGCAATTGATCGGGAGCGGTCTTAAGCAGGTTGCTCACGGCCTGATTGAAACGGCGGACCACGCCCGTGCGATCGGTCTCCTCGTAAGGGATGGGGGCCTGATCGAAGAAATTGCGGTACCGGCTTTCGCTGTCGCCGATTTTTTTTTCGCGGCTGCGCAAAAGGCTCGAAGCTTCCTCCAGGCGCCGCGCCAAGTCGGCGATTTCATCCGTTCCTTTAGGCAAGCCCTCGAGCGCCAAGCCGTGCGCCAGGCGCCGCGCATTTTCTTCGAGACCGCGCATACGCCGCTGCACGCGGCCGGCCAGCAGAAGATGGATAAAGAGACCCCCCAGAGGTCCGGCTACGCCACATGCCACCAAGTCCTGGAACAGGTGCCGGCGCGTCTGCTCTTGGGCGGTCTTGGCGGCAGCGGCAGTTTGCTCCTGGACGCTGGCCAGGGGGGTCAGCCGGGCTTCCAAATCGCCCATTACCCGAACCTGGGCGCCGGCGCCGCCGCTGGCCAGCCGCTGGGCTAGCAAAGCCAGGGCCTGCGTGGTAAGCCGCCGAATCTGAGCGAGATCGGCGGCCTCGGACCCATCGTCCGCCAGAAGAGTCGAGAGATCGCCCAGGGCCCGGCCGGCTGCCGTGCGCGACGCCGCATAGGCGGAGCGATAGGCTTCCAGGTGGGTCGCCGTGTAGGCATCGGCTGCGGTTTCGCCATCCGCCAGCGCTTCGCGCAGGCGCAGCGTAGCCACGCGAACCTCGTAGGCGCGCCCGATCGCCGCTTCCTCGCTCCTGCTATCCGCGTCGGCCCAGTACACCGAGAACAACATCACAAACAGGGCGGCGATCGGAAACGTCAGGACCGCGACTCCCTGGGCCCGCAGGGAAACGCGAGTCCAGCGGTGCGCATCGCGTTTCTTTGGCGGTTTAGCCATCCACCGACCATTGTAAAATACCGCGCGCGAAAATCGCCCATCCTTTCGTCGCTGGCTATGCTATCTGTAGACAGTAATGGACCGCATCGGGCGATATAAGATCGTCAGGGAATTGGGCCGCGGGGCCATGGGTGTGGTTTACCACGCCATCGATCCCAATATCGGCCGCCCGGTGGCCATCAAGACGATTCAACTGGCCGGTGCGCGCGCGCCGGACGAACAAGCGCGTTTGCGCGAGCGCCTGTTCCGGGAAGCGCGCTCGGCGGGTATCTTGTCGCACCCCGGCATCGTCACCATTTATGACGTGGAGCAGCAGGGCGACCTGGCGTACATCGCCATGGAATTTGTCGACGGGCCCACCCTCGATCAACTGCTGAGCGCGCCCGAGCCGCTCGCTCCCGCGCGCGTGTTCGCTATCCTCGGCCAAACCGCCGCGGCTCTCGATTACGCTCACCAGAAGGGAATCGTTCATCGCGACATCAAGCCGGCCAATATCATGATTGCCGCCGATGGCACCGCCAAGATCAGCGATTTCGGCATCGCCAAGATTACCGCCTCCGAGCAGTTCACTATGACCGGCTCCATCGTGGGCACGCCCCACTACATGTCGCCCGAGCAGGTGCAGGGTCAAAGCCTGGACGGCCGTTCCGACCAGTTTTCGCTGGCGGTGATCGCTTTTGAGATCCTGACGGGCGAGAAACCCTACACCGGCGAACATCTGACCACCGTGGTGTACAAGATCGTGGCGGAAGAGCCGGAAGCGCCACACCGTCTGAACGCCTCGCTCAACGGCGCCATCGAAAGCGTGCTGAAGAAAGGGCTGTCGAAGAAACCGGACGGGCGTTACCGCACCTGCCAGGAATTTGTGGACGCTCTCGAAAAGGCGTGCGAGGGCGTCAAGAATTTCAAAACCATGGCGCGCGGCGGGAGCCTGAACGAGCCCACCGTGGCGGAGTCCGCCGGGGCGGGCGCGGCGCCCACGCTGCCTCCGGCCCGGCGGGCCCGGCGGGGCGAAACCACGGTTACACGCGACCCCGAGGAACGGCGCAAGTCCGGATTCTTGCCGTTTCTGGCGGCCATTCTCCTGGCGGCTGCGCTGTTGGCGCTGATTGGCTGGCAAGCGGGAGGGTGGCATGGACGCCCGAGTGTGCCCGAATCCGGCGGGGCCGGCGACAGCGGCCAACCGGCCCAACCGCCACAAGCGTCGGCTGCGCAGCCGGCCAACCCTGCCGGGGAGAAGCCCAGCCCCATGCCGTCCGCCGCGCCCTCGGCTGCCGCAGCGCCCGCGGCCACGTCGGGTACGCAGCCGGTGTCCGGATCTTCGTCCCCAGCGCCGCCCGCCGGTTCCACCACCGAGCCCGCACGGCAGCCCGGCAGCGCCGAGACCGCCACGCCCTCCAACCCGGCCCCATCCGCTCCCGCCTCCGCCGCGGCGCGTCCCGCGCGCCATCCATCGCCATCCGCTTCGGCCCGCGCCTCCGCACCGTTGCCCCAACCGGTCACCGTGATTAGCAGCCCCAGCGGCGCCACGGCCACTCTGGACGGGCGCTCCGAAACGGCCTGCAAAACTCCGTGCGAGCTGGACGCCCTGCCCGGCCAGCATTCCATCTACATCTCCATGCCTGGCTACCAGATCGAACGTCGCGACGCTACCGTGGCCGACGCCCCGCTCGAGTTGGCAGCCGTGGTCTTACACGCCAACACCGGAACCCTGATGCTGAGCAGCGCGCCGCCGGGGGCGGCCATCCGCATCGACGGCAAAACCATCGCGCAGGTCACCCCGGCGCAACTCTCTCTGGCGCCGGGCACGTACAGAGTCACGGTGGAGAAGAATGGCGCCTCCAAGACCACCGACGTGGACATCCGCAACGACGAGACCAAGTTGCTGAGGGTGCTGTTGGGGCAGTAATCGGGCTGCGGCCTGAGAGGCCATCCGTCCCCCGAAAAATGAGATCTTCGCGGGATCGCCCACTCCAAACACAGTAGTACCCTACAGAAATCCCACCAACCGGTCGATAAACACAATCAGCGAGCGAGCGTCGGACTACCGGCGTTAAAACGCATCCCGAGTCCGCTTGGGGAAGTTCCTTGGCGCGGATGTCGCTCGCATACCGTAAGTGCGCCTGTTGGGTGAAGTTGAACTTGACGGTCCAAGAGTTGGTCAGGATTGAGAGGAAAGCGATTTAGGAGAGAGGGGCGAAACGATATGAACAATTGGAAGACTGGAAAACGCATTGGAATTGGGTTTGGCGCGACGATTTTGCTTACCGTCATCCTTGGCCTGTTCGCCTACGTTCAATTAGGAGCAGTCAATCGAGCTGCCACTCGCATCACGTCCGATGCTTTGCCCGGGATCTATCTGATGGGCCGAACGCAGGCAGCCACCGACGCGCAGTTCGCACTGCTACGAGAATATGTCAACACGAACATGCTGGACGCCATGTTGGGCAACGAGGGCAGCGCCGCCGACAAGAGCGAAAGGGCGCGTTTAGAAGCCGCCATTGAAGCCGCGGGACGTGCCATCGACTCGTCGACGTCGGACTACGAGAAAACCATCCAAACCACCAAAGCGCGCGAGCTCTACGAAGCCATAAAGTCCGCCAGAATCCCGTACGCAAAGTGTTTTGAAGAGGTCATGCGCCTGAGCCGGACGGGAAAGCATCAAGACGCTCTGACGATGATCGGCGGTCATCTGCAACCTCTAAGTAAGGCCTTCGCGGATTCCGTCGCGGCGGAGGTTACTTTCAACAAGAGCAATGGTGAGGAATACTCCAAAGACATCATGGGAGCGGTCGGCAGCACTTCGACGGGCATTTTGGTGTGCCTGGGCCTCTCGATCGCGGTCGGCCTCAGTATTTCCGTGCTTGTCACCCGCAGCATCGCGGTTCCGCTTTCCGCCGCGGTGGTGCAACTGGAACAGATTTCAAGCGGAGATCTCTCGAAAGATACTCCGGCTTCGTTTCAGCGCCGCGGAGATGAAGTGGGCATGCTCGCCCGGGCCCAGCAGACGATGGCCGTAAACCTGCGCACCATGGTCCACGAGATCGCGGGCGGAATCAAGGTATTGTCGTCTTCCTCGACGGAGCTTATGAGCAATTCGGAGCAAATGACGACCGGCTCGCGCCAGGCCTCAAGCAAGGCCCACAGCGTGGCCGCCGCCGCCGAGGAAATGTCCGCCAATGTCCGGTCAGTCGCGTCGGGGATGGAGCAGGCTACCACCAACTTGACCAGTGTCGCCTCCGCCACTGACCAGATGACGGCCACGATCGGCGAGATCGCGGCCAATTCCGAAAAGGCCCGGCGCATTACCGAAGAGGCCACCCGCCAAGCCGCCCGCATCAACGAACAGATGAGCCAGTTGGGGGCTGCCGCCCATGAAATCGGCAAAGTCACCGAAACCATTACCGAGATTTCCTCGCAGACCAACCTGCTGGCGCTCAATGCCACCATCGAGGCGGCCCGTGCCGGGTCGGCCGGCAAGGGATTCGCCGTGGTTGCCAACGAGATCAAGGAACTGGCCCAGCAGACCGCCACTGCCACCGAGGACATCAAGAACAGGATCGCCGGCGTGCAGTCGTCCACGGCCGGAGGGATCGCCGAAATCGGAAAGGTCTCGCAGGTGATTCACGACGTCAGCGATATCGTGTCTTCCATCGCGGCAGCCATCGAGGAACAGTCCGCGACCACGAAGGATATCGCTCGCAATATCGTGCAAGCGTCGAGCGGGGTGCAGGAAGCCAATTCGCGCATTTCCCAAACGTCCGTAGCCACTTCAGAGATCACGAGGGAGATTGTGACTGTTGACCAGGCGGCCGGACAGATGGCAGACGGCAGCGAGCAGGTGAAAAAAAGTGCCACCGACCTGGTTGCCGTGGCCGAAACGCTGAAACTCGCCGCGGCGCGTTTCCATGCGTGAGACTCCTCGCGAATCGTCCCCGATAGCCGAACCGGTTCCGGCGCTCCGCGAGGCGGCGGTAGGGAAACGGATGGCGAGCTATTCGTGGTGCAGCGCCGTCAATGGATCGATGCGGGTAGCACGCACGGCCGGAATCCACGCGGCCGCCAAAGCAACGGCTAGGAGAATGAGCGGCACAGCGGCAAAAGTCAGCGGATCGGACGGCTTCACGCCGAACAACTGCGCGACCAGCAGGCGCGTCAGCCCAAACGACGCGGCGATGCCGGCGGCCAATCCCGCCACCGCCATGGCCAACGCTTGCCGCAGCACGAGCCACAAAGTCGCGTGAGGGCTCGCTCCCAGCGCCGCGCGGATGCCGATCTCGTGCGTCCGCTGCTCCACGCTGTAGGACATCACCCCGTAGATCCCCGCCGCCGCCATCGCCAGCGCAACGCCCGCAAACACGCTCAGCAGCAACGTATTGAAATTCTGCCGCGCGGTCGAATCGATGCCGGCCTGATCCATCGTCCGCACCTTCGCCGCGGCTAATTCCTCGGCTTTGAGGAGGGCCCGGACAGCTTGGCCCACGCTCATGGGCGGGACACCGTTGCGTGTGCGAACCAGAACCGCGGCGGGTTCCAAGCCATTCACCAGCGCCATGGCGCCGT
>Ga0187888_1001448_pt1 | contig 22459 bp, 14 predicted proteins | sample June2016WEW_7_40_FD_132987 | JGI IMG/M metagenome (GOLD analysis project Ga0187888, IMG submission 132987) | Peatland microbial communities from SPRUCE experiment site at the Marcell Experimental Forest, Minnesota, USA - June2016WEW_7_40 | ecosystem: Environmental > Terrestrial > Soil > Wetlands... | reverse complement strand
TTATTGTCTATAAGACCACAAACCCAGCGCGTCTGGCCGCTGGGGGCGGGAATTCTTTTGCGTTTTAATTCCTCACGAATCTGACTGGCGTCAATCCTACTTGCACTGGCGCTGCATGTCCATGACAGAATGGTTACATGATCGTTACGACTGAGTGCGGAATTGTTACAGTTTTGACACATATTGCTCATACATATTTTGCCCAAGGGATTGCCAAATTCAGCTACACCGGGCCAACCCGGGCCTCACAGTTTCGGGATATCGTCGCATAGTTGTGGCGCTGCTGTAACAGCAACGCCATTTTCTCTCCCGATCAGGACGGCATGAATATCAGTTTTCTGCAATCAGAAAGTCCGGGACGAGAGGCAGAGGCGCAGGGCATCGAACAAACATCTCTCCGAACTGATTTCGCCGGATGCGGAGGATCTGCCAACTTGAGGTCAGGATCCTTCGCGCAGATTCCTACGGCCCCTCTGTTTGCTCCCGGAATGGGTGTCCGCCTTCAAAGGCCTCAAGCAGGCGCCTGGCATTTGCCTCAAGATTTGTTTGGCCCCTCTTCCCGGCCAAATCCAGGCACTCGTGCGCGGCGCCAATGGCGTCCTTGAACCGGCCCGCCTCGGCATACGCCGCGGCCAAACTCAGAAGCCCGGCCGCTTGCTGCCTTCCCGCCAGCGCGCAAGCTCTTTCCGCCATGGACACCGCTTGCGCCCCGTTGCGCAACTCGGCATCAGGAGCGGTGGACGCCATCCACGCCAGTTGCTCAAGGGCCTCCACAAAGTCCGGCCTCAGCAACAGCGCTTTGGCGTACTGGCCCATCGCTTCCCGCCTCCGGCCCTGATGCGCCAGAGCCAATCCATATTGGTACTGCACGTTGGGATTGCCTGGCTGGGCCGCCGCAATCCCTGGCAAAATGTCCAAGGCCTCCTTCCATTGCCGCTGTTGAATCTGGACCGCGGCCAGATTGCATTCTGTTTCCACATCGCCGGGCTTGAGCCGCAACGCTTCCCGCAATTGCCTTGTGCTCTCAGCCAGTTCTCCCTTCTGTAGATACAGAATCCCAAGGTTGTTGTGGGCTTCGGCCAGATTCGGATCGCATTGCAGCGCGGCGGAGTAATGCCGGATGCTTTCCTCCAGCCGGCCCTCGCTTTGCAGCACGCGGGCCAGATCATTGTGCGCCACGGCGGACTGCGGGTTGATTTTTAAAACAGCCTCGTAATGGGCGGCGGCCTCATCGTATTTCTTCTCCCTGGCCAGCAGCAGTCCGAGAAAGATGTGCGCCTGTTGAAAGAATGGATTCAATCGCAGCGCCGTCATGTACTCCGGCACTGCCTGATCCATTTTCCCCTCCTGCTCCAGCGCCCGCGTCATGAAAAAGTGCGCTTCGGGATAATTCGCTTTTTCGCGCAACGCCTCCCGATAAAGCTCCATCGCCCCGTCCAGATCGCCCTCGCCCGCCCGGACGCTCCCCAGCAGCGTGACGGCCAGATAATTGTCCTGCGTCACCTGCCGGGCGCGCTCGAAAACAGCCCGGGTATCCTTCCAATAGGAGATTTGAACCAAAGTCGCCGCCAACATCGCCGTTCCCAGGACCGGCGCCAAAAGCTTGACCCGCGGATAACGCAATGCCAGTTCTGCCCCGCCCCAAACGACGATCAGGAACAGCCCGATGGCAGGCAAATAGGTGTAGCGGTCCGCCAGAGCCTGCCTGCCGACCTGGATCAGGCCGATCACGGGCGCCAGCATCCCGACAAACCAAAACCATCCCACGGCCACATACGGCCTCCGCCTCCACTGGGCCATGGCCAGTGCGGAAATCGCGGCCAACACACAGCCGCCCCCGACCATCATGGCCGCTTTTTCATGGAGCGGATACGGATAGAATATGGCAAGGTGATGAGGGTATATCAGCATCACCATGTAATCCAGATAGGAAACCAAAACATGGCCAAGCCGATGCCAGATGGGAAGTTCCTGCGCAGAGGCAATGGCGTTGCTTCGCTTCTGCGCCCAAATCGCCAGCGCGCAGCATGCCGCGCTCAACGCCAGATAGGGAACCTTTTCCGCCAGCAACCGCCCCAGCGGCTGTCGGGGGAATGCCGGGGCACCGGAGTTTCCAATGGCGGGCTGGCTCCCGAAGGCCATGGTCCATCTTCCAAGGGGCCAGTAATCCAGCAGCAGCAACACACACGGCAGAGTCACCACCATGGATTTGGCCATTAAGGCCAGCGCAAAAAGCGCCAGCGACAACCCGTATCGCCCCACGCCGGGCCTGGCGGCGTGCCAGACATAGGCCCACATGGAGAGCATCCCAAAAAACGCGCTCAGCACGTCCTTGCGCTCGGCGATCCAGGCGACTGATTCGACATGTGCCGGATGCCACGCAAACAACGCCGCCACCAAACCGCTTCGCCAGACCGCGCCCGTCATTCGTCGCAGCAGCAGAAAAAGCAGCACCGCGTTGGCCGTATGCAGGAGCACGTTGCTCAGATGATGCCCCCCGGCGTTCATGCCGGACAATTGCACATCCAGCATGTGCGAAATCCAAGTCACCGGCAGCCAGTTGCCCGTGGTGCTGCTCTGGAAAGCCCACACCACACTGTGGAGATTCAGGCCGGACCGGACATAAGGATTTTCGGTGACATAAGCTTGATCGTCAAAATCCAGAAAATCGTAATGGCACAAAGGCGAAAACAACGCCAGGGTGATGGCGGCCAAGGCCAGGCCAATCCACCGCCAGCGGGGCGCTTGGGGTTTTTCCTTCATGCTTCTCTCCCTGGCGGGCAATGGCACTCCAGCCGGCGGCTCGTCCGACGCTTGCGCCTTAATCATCGTCGTCCGCCTTCGGGTGGTCAAAGACAAACGCCGCATGGACGGGCGCGGGCATGGCGGCTCCGGCCCCGCGCACCGACCGCCATATGATTTCGTTCAGGCTCATCTCATCCGTCGCGTCCTCCCGGCTGAAATCCATCTTCTCGGAAGCGCCGCTGCCCCAGCTCAGCGCGGTGTTGCGCTCCTCCAAACTCACCCGTGCCGGCAGCGCCTCGTAAGGCCGCAGGTCCGGCGCCGCCTGGAACGCCCCAAACATCGGCATGGCGGCGGCGTCGAATTGGGTCATCGGTTGGAGGCCCAGGATCAGTTCCATGGTCCGCAACATGCTGCTGGTCGAATACATCGTGGAATCCACCGCCCCGCGCCGCGTGTAAGGGCTGATGATGAACGCCGGGCTGCGATGCGCATCCACATGGTCCGGCCCGTTTTGCGCATCGTCTTCCAGGACAAAGATCGCCGTCCGCGGCCAGAATTTGGAATGGCTCACTGCCTCCACCACCCGGCCCAGCGCCAGATCATTGTCCGCCATGTAAGACGTCGGCGTCCGCGCCCCAGCCCGGGCGCCCTCGGTATGGTCGTTGGGCAATTTGACGATTTGCAGCCGCGGCATCTCTCCTTCCGTTTCAAAACGCTTCAGTTCGGCGATGAACCGGTCCGCCCGCTTTTGGTCCGGATACTCCAAATCAAAGACATGATACTCCGGATCGAAATGCCCCTGCAGCGCCGCCAATTTCGTCCAATTCGGTTCCCCGGCCTTCTTGCCGGCCATCACAAATTCACCGTAGCTGCGGTAGGTCACCCCGGCCGCCCGCGCGCGGTCCCAAAGATACCCGTTGGCCGGCGCCGCAATCGGAAAGTTCCCCTCCGATGGATAAGGATATTTTTTGCCGGAGTTGTGCCCGTAGTTCAGCGGCCAGGTCTTCTCCACAAAATCGCTGGCGTAGGCACCCATGGACCATTCGTGCCCGTCGGCGCTGACCTCTGCGTCCACATAGAAATTGTCCAGCAGCACAAAATCGCCCGCCAGCTTGTGGTGGTTGGGGGTCACCTGCTCGGGAAAGAGGCATAGTCGCGGGTCGCCGTTGCCTTGGGGCAGGTCTCCCAGAAACTGGTCATAGGTCCGGTTTTCCTTGATGATGTAGATGCAATACCGGATGGGGCTGGCCCCGCCCGGCTGGCCGGGCACCGGACTCTCCGCGGGCCTTGCGTCAGGAGCCTCGCCTGATCGGGGCGAGCATTGGTAACTCTGGGTGGTGTAAGCGGCCAATTCCTGGTGCCAGTCCCCGCTCCTGGGCAGGTCTATGATGCTCAGCGCGCCGGGGAACAATTCGGTGATGATCTGGGTGGCGGCATCCTCTCGTTTGCCCGGCTGCGGTCCTTTGGGATTGGCCAGTGAACTCAGCCCCTTGCCGTTGGCCACGAGCAAATGCCGGCCGTCCGGCGTCACTCGCACCGATGTCGGATACCAGCCCACCGGGATAAAACCCAGGGCGCGGGAATGGCCGGTTCGGCTGACATCAAACACCGCCACATTGTTGTTGCAGGCATTGGCCACGAACAGCTTCTGGTCGTCCGGCGACAGCGCCAAACTGTTGGGGGTGGAACCTGGCAGGGAGGCGGGGGAAAGCGAGGCATCCAGGGTTTCGGCGGCATGACCGCTGGACGTGTCAATCACTGTCACCGTGTTCCGGTTGGCGTTGGCCACGAAAAGCCGGCGGCCGGATTTGGTGAGCGCCATTTCATTGGGATGTTCCTCCGTCGCCCATCGCCCCACGATTTCACGTGATTTTAAATCCACCACCGCCACGCAGGATTGCGCCCACAGACTCACGTAGAGACGGCGGCGCTTGGAATCCACCACGCAGGCATAAGGAAAAGGCGCGTCCGGCGCGGTGGCATCCAGCGCGGCTTCCGCTCGTTTGCTTAGCATCCGCTCCTCCTCCGTCTCCGCCGGCTTGCCGGCGTCCAACAGTTTGTCTGAACCTCCAGACGGCGGCGTGAATAAAATATCGGCTTTGTGGGTTCGACCCGATAAATCCACTTCCGAAACGGATTGGCCCCACACGTTGGCCACAAAAAGTTCGCCTCCATCCTGGGACACCGCCAAGCCGCAGGGAATCCCGCGTTCGCGCGGGTCCCGCACTCGGATGTCCGGTTCAACGGTCAGCTTGCCTTCCTTAAAATCAAAAACATGCACAACCTCCTCCCCGGCCCCGCTGCAATAAAGTGTGCGGCCATCTGGCGAGAACGCCATGCCGTAGAACGACTCTCCCACCGGCACCCGCCATACGACTTTCTCCCCGTTCAAATCCACCACCACAATCTCATGCTGCCCATGTCCGCAATGCAACACCGCCGCGAACCGCCCGGCCGGATGCAACGCGATGTTCACCGGAAAATCGCCCAATTCAATTTGCCGCCCCGCCGGCCGCAGGGACCATTGGTTGGGAAGAAGAATCGAGCCATCTGGCCGGTAACCAGGCAAATCAACGGCCAACGCCGCAGTGGTCATGCCAGCCGCCAGCAAAAGTCTGCCGGCCCATCGCGCGAAGATACTCCTGCGCCGGCGCCTGGGGCACGGCCAAACCACCGCCAACCGCCGAGGCGGACTCTGGGTGCGGACGACCCTGGCCGCTGCATTCGCCCTGCCGTGCAAGCGCCTGACCCGCACAAACGCCAGCGCCGGCGCGGACATCATGCAAAAAAGTGGAATCGCCACCAGCAAGCCAGACAAATGTTCCATCGCATCCATTAAAGCCGATTGCGCAAAGGTTGACCACTGCCGCAGTGTGACAATTTGGTGACGACCAATCCCTTTGGCGGATTAACGGAAGCGAGAACGGCGAAAACAGCCACTGGCAGGACGGCGTTTGATTTCATGCGAGCCAGATATGCGGATGAAGAACCAGACCCGCAAGAGAAAACACAAACAACCCGGCGCGCCAAACGCGCATGCATTCTCGAATCAACTTGCCGTTGAGTTTTATTCTGCCATAATCATTTCCATTGCTGACGTATTGAAGCAAATGCGGCACTCGCGGAAATGAGCGCCACCTGCCATTTATGGAGAGGTGTTCGTCTCGTTTCCGGTCCCGTTGCGGCGCATCTTGTGTCGGATTGATGGGCCAAAGTTACGGGATGCAAAGCAAAAGTTGAGGGAAAGTGGTTTGGTGCAAGTTTTTTGTAATCAACAATGCCCGCGTGGCGGAATTGGCAGACGCGCTAGATTCAGGTTCTAGTGAGTAACATCGTACAGGTTCAAGTCCTGTCGCGGGCACCAAACCAGCCGGCAAATCGCCCTACTGAAGACAAAGAAAGAGACGTTGATGGGTTCGAACATCAGACTGGCCACCGCGGCGGATGCGCCGCTTTGGCTTGACTTGGCCAAGGCCGCCCTTGGCGATCAATATCCCGCCGATCCGGTTTATAATTTGCCCTGGATCGCGGGCCAGCTTGACCCCGCCTCCGGCCATGAAACCTGGGTGGCCGAGATGGATGGCTCCCTGGCCGCGAGCGTCACCTTTCTCAGCCCGGAAGGTGAAAAGACCAATCCTATTGCCAATCTGGGCCGGATGCTCTTCCGTCCGGGCAGCCTCTCCGATGGTTCGGCCCAGGCCCTGGTGCAATCGGTCAACCAACTCGCCGACCAGCGTGGAGAAATGGTCATCAGCCGCATTGCCGCCACGGAAAACTTCCAGCAGATTCTCTTTGAAAACGCCGGATATATTTGCGTGGGTTATCAACCCCTCAAACATCTCCTGCAAAAGCGGACCGGGATGCTTTTCTACGTTCGGGGAGCCGCGGCGGTGCTGGTCACCCGCCTGCCTCTTTCCGAATCCCTGCCCCACGTCGCCGAATTGGCCGCCGCCGCGTTTGAAAACCTCCAAATCTCCAACCCCCTGGTCGCGCGCGACGGCGCCAGCGGATACCCGTTGCAGAACGAACTCCAAGTACACGATGCCTCGGTGGAAGATTACCAACTGTGGCGCCTTCAGGCCCAATCCTCCAATCCAGCCCAAGAGCTTTCGGGCCACTTCAACATGGGCTCCGGGCACTTGCGCCTGCCCCTTTCCCAACCCCCCCGCGCCTTCCTGGGGCAGAAGGAGGAGAAGATTGTGGCCGGCCTGACGTTCAATTTCGACGACGCCGACCGTTGCGTGCGGCTGACCGACTCATTTTCTTGCGATGACATCTCCATGGGCGCCCTTTTTGCGCACGCGGTCAAAGTTGCGCAGGAACAACTGGGCGCCGTCTATGTGGAAACGGACATCCTGGCCACGGCGCCCCGCCTCCTCAAATCCGCCGAGCAACTGGGCTTCGTGCCGGTGGCGTATCTTCCCGCCTTTTATTGCCGTGCCGGGATGTATGCGGACGTGGTCAAGATGGTGAAGTTGAACCTGCCCTATTCGCTGGACACGGCCGATTTCACCGCGCACGCCACGACGACCGTGCGGATCATAGACCGGAATTTTGAGGATATGAAAATCGGGATGGCGATCATTAATTTGCTCCGGCCCTTGTCCATGTTTGGCGGTCTGGGCGACGGCGAGTTGCGCAAGATTGCGCGTCTGTTCGTGCAGAAGCTCTTTCGCGCCGGCGAATTCGTCTTCGCCAAGGGGGATTCGAGCCTCGAGGCCTACATCGTTTTGCGCGGAAAGATCAACATCCAACTGGAGCGCGACGGCCCGCCTATCGCCCAGCTCTCCGACGGCAAGATTTTTGGGGAACTGGCTTTTCTGGACGGTTCCCCCCGCAACGCCTTTGCCGCCGCCGCGCAGCCGAGCATCCTGTTAGTGGTGCAACGCTCCGCTTTCACCGACCTGGCCCGGCGCGAGCCAAACCTGGGGATGGTGGTGATGCGCAACATCGCCATGGATCTGGCCGCCAAACTGCGGAACGTCAACGCCACCCTTTCCGCCGGCCCAAAAACCGGGTAGCGCCGGTCTTGCCGGCAAAATCCGGCCTTCATTTCCCCGGGAGAGCGCTTTCACCACGGCGGGATTGCTCTTTAACTTCAAAGCTTGCGCTTTATACTCCAGGCACATGGGCTTGTGGCCAACGACATTTGAAGGTCTCCTTGCCACAGTGCGCGGCTTCCTGCGCCGCCACTGGCAAAAGGCGCTGCAAGTGAGGGAGAAACTGGTGATCAGCGAGGAGGCTTTTCACCTTTTGCTGGCCGGCGGCGTGGGGGTCATTGGCGCCCTGGTCAACCTGTTTTTTTATTCCACTGTCGAGGGCCTGCAAGGCGTCCTCTCCCGTCATCAGGGCCGCAACATCACCGATGTGGTCGCCGCGATGGACCTGCACACGCGGGTGTTGATGCCCGCCCTGGGCGGGCTGGTGGCGGGGCTGGTTTTGTATTGGGGCTTCCGTTTCGCCGGGAAGTACCGAACCACCAATCTGCTGGAAGTGGTGGTGGCCGGGGATGGGCGTCTGCCTTTTCGGGTGGGCGTCATCCGCGCCATTTCCTCGCTCATCAGCATCAGCACCGGGGCTTCCATTGGCCGGGAAGGAGGCATCACCCAACTGTCCGCCACCACCGCATCCACCTGGGGGCAATTGGCCCGCTGGCAACCGTATCGCCTGCGGCTCATGGTCGCCTGCGGCGCGGCGGCGGGCATGGCCGCGGCCTACAACGCCCCCATCACCGGCGCGGTGTTCGCCGCGCATATCGTGCTGGGAAATTTTTCGATGAATTTGTTCGCGCCGCTGCTTTTTTCCTCGGTGGTGGCCACGATGTTGTCGCGCAGTTTCTTCGGGGTGCGGCTTTGGTATGAGGCGCCTGCTTACGACTTCAAGAGTATTGCGCAATTGCCGTGGTTCGTGGTGCTGGGCTTTTTGGCCGGCGTCCTGGGCGCAGTTTTTCTCCGGCTGCTGCGCGGCAGCGAGGGGTTTTTCAAGCGAGTCGGGCATTTGCCCTTGCGCATGACCATAGGCGGCCTGCTGGTGGGAATAATGGCCATCGCGTACCCGGAGGTCTGGGGCAACGGCTACTCGATCGCCAACCGGATCATCCAGGAACCGCCCGGCGAAAAAGTCCTGGCGGGAATTTTTCTGGCGAAATTGCTGGCCACGGTCATCACGGTGGGGTGCGGGGCGGTGGGCGGGGTGATCACGCCGACTTTGTTCCTTGGGGCGGGGCTGGGGAGCTTGCTGGGGAAGGCCTTGCAGCACTTTGGCCTGGCGCCGCCGGGTTTGCCGATGGGCGCATTCGCGTTGGTGGGAATGGGCAGCGTCTTCGCGGCGACGACCCGCTCGCCACTCCTGGCGATGGTGATGATACTGGAAATCTCGCTCAATTATTCACTCATGCCCGCGCTGATGCTCGGCTGCGCCATCTCCACCATTGTCTCGCGCCGGCTCCATCCCAATTCCATTTATACCGAGCCGTTGCGGCTGCGCGGCCTGGAGGTGGAAAGTTCCCGGCTGGGCGCGGCCATCGAACAAACCGTCGGGGACTTGATGCGCGCGCCGGTGGCGGCGTTGCGCGAGAACACGCCGCTGCCGGAGATCGCCGGGCGTTTCCTGGGCAGCTCGAATAATTTTCTCCCGGTGGTGGACGCCCGGCGGCGCCTGGTGGGCATGGTGGCGCTGCAGGATTTGAAGGAGCACCTGGGCGCCGGCCATGAACTCAGCGCGGTGATCGCCGCCGATGTGATGCGCCCGGTGCCGCCCCGCTTGACGCCGGGCCAGAAACTGCTCGACGCGCTGCCGGTGTTGCTGGCCAGCGAGCAGCGGAACGTCCCGGTTGTCAATAATTTTGATGAGGACTGCCTGATCGGTTCGGCCCCCCGCGCCGAGGCGCTGGCGCTGCTCTCCGAGGCCATCGCCGCGGGCACGACCACGACCTCGTCCACCGAAATCATTGCCACACGAACGCCACCGCGCCCAGCGCCGCCGCCAGGAACCAAATGAGCAGCACCGCCTGCGTCCGGCTCCAACCCCGACGCTCCAGGCGGTGCGAGAGATGATTGGTGTCGCCGACATAAAACGGCCGGCCCGCCCGCCAGCGCAGCAACACGACCCAGGCCAGGTCGGCCAGCGGAACGGCCAGCACCAGCAACGGGGTGAGAACGGCCAGTTTTTGCGGATGCCTGACGGTGTAAAAGTGCGGCAAGATCGCCAGCACCGCCAGCAGGTAGCCCACCAAATGACTGCCGGCATCGCCCAGGTAAGAACTGGCCTTGGGGAAATTATACGGAAGAAAACCGGCCAGCGCCCCGGTGATGAGAAAGGCGGCGGCGGCCACCAGATATTGGCCGTTGATGGCGGTGATGACCCCGAAATACCAGGCGCCAATGATTCCCAGCCCGACGCACAGCCCGTTCATGTTGTCCATGAAATTGAACGCATTGACCACTGTCAATATCCACAGCACCGTGATGGAGTAGTGGAAGGCCAGGCTGGGCACAAACAAAGTAACGCGCACGCCGGCGGAGGCGACCATCAGGGCGACCAAGAGCTGGCCGCTGAATTTCAGCTCCGGGCGCAGCTCAAACTTGTCGTCCAAGAAACCAATCAGCAACATTCCCAGCGCGCCGGCCATGATCGCGGCAATCTGGAGCGCCTCCTTGTCCAGGCCGTGTTCCAGAAGCCGGGCGGCGTTGGAACCGAACAGCCAGCGGGACAGCCCGCCCCGCGCCAGAGCCGCCAGCGCCCCGGCCAGCAGCGGCAGCAGCAGGCCGGTCATCACGGCCAATCCCCCCGCCAGGGGCACCGGCGCGGACTGGAGCTTGCGCTCGCCCGGTTCGTCCATGACCCCGGCGCGGCGGCACCAAGCGCGCCACCACGGCAGCGAGACGGCCGTCGTCAATCCCGCGCCAAAAAGGGCGAGAGCAAAGATGTTGTAGGGAAAAGGCATGAATGGCCGGGATTATCAATTGTCATCTCTCAAGAAATACCTTGATTAGCCTTGATTAGCCTTGATTGGCACGGTTGGCGGCGGCTGGGTGATTTGGTCTGGATTCTCCAATCATAAGCACCTTGCTAAGGATTTGCATTTTTTGGTGTCAAAGCTCATAAGGAATGTTGTTTTGGCTTAATTTGGCTTAATTGACGCCCACGGTGGGGGTCTTGGCGCGGCTGAGGCCGCAACCACAGCGGTGGGTCTGAATTGAGAATTTGTCATTCGCCATTCAGCAAGACGATTCGGAAAACTTTGCCGAGAATGCGCAAATTTCGTGGATAGCACGGCAGCGCCGCAACGCTGCAACCAAAGGAATTCAACCCCGGATTGCGGATACACGGATAAAGAAGACTTTTCAACGCAAAGACGCAAAGACGCAATGACACGCGACAAGGCTTGGTTTGATACGGGTGGTTTCAATGTTTGGATTCTGCGCAAGAGTTTTTAAAGCGATTGAATCACAGATTTGGGAAAATGTCATTCCCACGGTGGTAACGATTTGCGTTCTGTGGTTTTTGCTGGAAGCGGCTGCTGGGGAAGCTCTTGCGATTGAAAACTGAATTCTTGAAGTTGGCATTTTGAAAAATAGTTTTGGGCAAACGGCTGAAAAGCTGCCAAATGGCGTAAAAAATGGCTCGGATTCCAAGAAGATGCGGTTGATTCGCAGCGTTGTAAACGCAATTGCTTCTGTCGCCGCCAGATGCGAGCGGGGAGTCCAGAAACCTTGAACGTGAGGAAACGGAGCAAACAGAGGTTTTTCTTTCTGTTCTCTGTTGTCTCGGAGACGCCCGGACCATTGCACGCGCCAAGCGCGCCAACGGCAGCAAACCCCGCATCCCGTGGGCGCAGGTAAAAAAAGAATTGCAGTTGGATTGATGGAGAAGGATATCGGTTGTGGCATCCGACAAAGCAAACATTGAGCAGTTCGACGGTTGTCGCCGCGATGGTGGCCGGTGGCCGGATGGAGCGGCTGCCTGCGTTGCTCGGTTCGGCGCCCAGGCTTCGGCAGGCTGGCGCAAGGCGGCTGTTCCCTTGGCTGATTTGAGATCACGCGATCAAAAATGCGCGCCTCTGAGTACTTGGTGAGCCTGCTGCGCGGTGGCGGAAGAAAAGATAATATGCGATTATGCGGGACTGACCCGTTTCCCGTTCTTCCATAAAATAAGATGAGCTTCAATTAAAAGGTGCTTGAACTGAACGGCTGACTGCGAGGTTTCCGTGTTGCATGCAATTTTAGGATGAAAGCGGCCGGGTGGGAGCGGTGCCACCCGCCGCTGAACCGGGTTTTTTCGTGGCAGAGTTGAACTCCACCACCTGCCTCCGCGAACTCAAGCCTGAAACGTGGTGCGTTTGAGGACCGGGCCATGCCAGCCGACGGGCGGTTTGGCACAATGGCCGCCCCTCGCGGCGGCGGAGAGCGAGTGATGCCACGGTCTGATCGTTCCCCCTGCGCGACAGCGGAAAACAACATTGACACCGCAAAAGGGGCCTTCCCCCCTTGGCTTCAACTCCCTGGCGGTGATGGCGATCAATTCCATGTTGTGAAGGGCAAAGAGGGCGTCCTCCTTCGCATGGCCTACGGAGGACAGGCAATCAATGACACGACCAGCCACTTGTCGGGGCGGCCTGTCGCGCCGTAGCAGCCTGTTGAAATATCCCACCGAGCGCCGCGTGGGGGCACGCGGCCTACATGATTTCCTCGGGAATCACGGGTCATGCAGGCCCGGTGCCCTCACCGGGCGATTTTTTTCAACAGGCTGCCAGGGATGCTGACCCATTATTGAGCGATCCGCAAATGAGCGCACCCGCATTGACCTGCCACAATGCGGGTGCGCTCATTTTACAAACGACATTAGATTTGTCAATAAAAAGTTTTGGCAGAAAACGATTTTGCAGGAAGAAGTTTGGAGGGCATTAGAGCATTTGCAAAAATGATGTAGCGTTGCTGAAAAGATGGCGTCTGCTGGTGTGGACGCCAACGTCGCTACATAATTTATGGCAATGCTCTAGGCGCGAATTGACTAAAGTTAAGGGAGACCAACGAGAGGAAGGGGGCGTGGGGCGATACAACAGCAGCCGCAACAGGCAAATCAGGCCCTCGCATCCTGGCAGTCGTGTCTTGGGTAAAGTTTTATTTAAAGCGCTCCAGACAACACGGCGGGGGCCGGTGGGAAAGCGGCGCTGGCGCGCGCGCAGTCCAAGACCCGCCGGCATGCCGGACGCGCCGGGTGAAGGCGAAGCGTCGTGGCTATTTGGCATCGCTAAACGGCAGCGGGAAAACGAAATGATGGGCGCCTGGCTCCAAGGGGAGGGTGGTGACGGCGGCGTCCAGGGAAGCGACCGGATGGCCGGACTGGCGCACGGTTTCCGGCGGCACGGGAAGGGTCAGGTCGGCAGTCGTGTTGGGCGGGATGGTCGCATCGTAGAGCATAAGGCTGCCGCGGGTGTGCCAGTAGGAGGTGATCAGGCCATAGGGGGAGTCGAGGGAGGCTTTGACGAAGGAGAGCCGGGAAGTGAATTGGGGCCGCAAGGCGAAATGTTTGAAGCCGGGATGGGACTCGTCCAGATCGATTCCCGCTGCGCCCGAGTAGAACCACGCGCCCACGGAACCGAGGGAATAGTGGTTGAAGGAATTCATGGAGGAATCCTGAAAGCCGCGCCCGGGGGTCCAGCCATCCCACCGCTCCCAGATGGTGGTCGCCCCGTTTTTCACGGAGAAGAGCCACGACGGGTAGGTGTCTGTGAAGACCAGTTTCCAGGCCAGGTCCGGCCGGCCGATCTGTTGGAGGGTCGGGCAGATCAGGCCTACGCCCACAAAGCCGGTGGTCAGATGGCCGGTTTGCTCCACGTTTGCGGCCAGACGGGCGGCGACCACCGGGCGGAGGGCGCCGGGCAAAAGGTCAAAGCGCAGGGCGAGAATATCGGCGGTCTGGGTGTCGCCGCGCAGGGTGCCGTTGGTGGAAAGGAAGGCCTTGTCAAACGCGGCCACGATGTCGTCGCGCAGTTTGCCGTAGCGGGCGGCGTCTTCGCTCCTGCCGAGCAAGGCGGCGGCTTGTGCGACGAGGCGGGCGGAGTTGGCGAAATAGGCGGTGTCCACCAGATCTATCGGCGTTGGGAGCGGGGCCAGGTGGTCGCCGACGCCGCCGGAGAGGAGCAAGCCGCGCGAGGCGCCCTGACAGTAATCCACCCATCGGGCCATGTGCTGGTAATGGCCGGCCAGGAAAGCGAGGTCGCCGTAATGGGCGTACATGACCCACGGGATGATGACGCCGGCGTCGGCCCAGACGGGCCATCCGGCGGAGTTGTCGGCGATGCGCGGGGAGCATTTGGCAAAATCGCCGCGGGCGCTCTGGCCGTCGTCCACATCCACCATCCATTTGTCAAAAAAGGCGGCGACGTCGGCGTTGCAGGCGGCGGTGAGGGCGAAGACTTGGGCGTCGCCCATCCAGCCCATGCGTTCGTCGCGCTGCGGGCAGTCGGTCGGGACGCTGAGGAAATTGCCGCGCTGACCCCAGAGGATGTTGGAGAACAACTGGTTGAGATTGGTGTCGGAGGATTGCCAGGCGCCGGTTTGGGGATTGTCCGAGCCGACGACGATGCCGCGCACGTCGGAAGGGGTGAGTTTTCCGGGATAGCCGGCAAGCTCCGCGTAGCGAAAACCGTGGAAGGTGAAGAGCGGCTCAAAGGTTTCGGTCCCCTTGCCGGCCAGGATGAATTTATCGGTGGAGAGGGCGGGCCGGAGGTTTTCGGTGTAGAGCGAGCCGTCGGGATTGAGCATCTCGGCATGGCGCACGACGATGGTCGTGCCCGCGGGGCCGCGCGCGCTCAGACGAATATGGCCCACCATGTTCTGGCCGAAGTCAACAATCCAGGCGTCGCCCGAGCGGGTGATGGAGCGTGGTTTGAGTTCCAGCAACTTGCGCACGGGCGGGCCGAGTTGGGGATCGAAGGAAATTTGGTGGGTTTCCAAAACCGGCGCCGCCCACGACGAATCGTCGAAGGGCGGGGTGTCCCACGGGGCGGCCTTGCGGGCGTCAATGACTTCGCCCCACTGCGGATCGGAGGCAACGATGGGGCCAGGCCCGGCTTTCCAGGAATCGTCGGTGGGGATGATTTGGGTCGAACCGTCGGCGAGGAGGATTTCAAGTTGGGCGGAGAAAACGGGGCGCGGGCCGTATTGGGCGAGTCCCATCCAGCCCAGGCGGCCGGCGAACCAGCCGTCGCCGAGGACGGCGCCCAGGGTGTTTTTCCCCGGGGCAAGAAGGCCGGTGACATCGTAAGTCTGCACCATGACGCACCGCGTGTAATCGGTCCAGCCCGGGTCGAGCACAGAATTGGAATTGACAACGCGGCCGTTGATGGAGGCCTGGTAAACGCCCAGGGCGGTGGCATAGAGGCGGGCGCGGACCACGCGGCCCTGGACGGTGAAGTTCTTGCGCAAATAGCGGCCGGGACCCGTGGTGTTGTCGGCGTGCGAGGAGGGGTGTCCGGCGTACGGAGCGAGGACGTTGGCGGCAGCCCAGGCGGAATCATCGAACGCGGGCGCGAACCAATCGCCGACGGGGGCAATCGCGGCCTTCCAGGAGGAATCGGTGTCAATAACAATGCGGCGTCCATCCTCGAATTGGATGGCGGCGCGGGCGGCGATGGCGTTGTGGTTCGCCTGGGCGGCGTCGCCCGGGGCGCGGCGCACGGCGGCGGAGGCGATGGCGATGACATTGGCGCCGGGCATCAACTGGGCGCGCACCTGGGCCTGAAGCGGGGCGGTTTTGCTGCTGGCGCCCTGGCGATTGGTGTGGCCGTTGACGTAAAGGGTGATCAGACCATCGGCCGCGGCGTCAATGGCGGCGCTACGCACCCGGGCGCCCGGCGGGATTTGAAAAGCCACCCGGACGGCGGCGGCTTGGTTGGCGGCGGAGCCGGCACTGATCCAGGAGGCAAAGGCGAGGGCGGATTGTTCGACGTCATAACGGGGCAAATCGGCGGTGATCCATTGGCCTTTCCATTCGGCGGCCGGGTTCAACAAACCCAACTCGAAGGAGGCAACCTGGCTCCACGGCGAGGGCCGGCCATCCTGGTCCCAGACGCGGACCTGCCAGAAGACGCGGGAGCGGGAGTCCAGGGGTTTGCCCAGCCAAGGGACAAGGACCGATTGGTCCGAGGCGACCGGCCCGGAATCCCACAGATCGGGCGTGGCATTGGCGGATTGGCCAGCGCGGATTTGGTAGGCGGTTTGCCGTACGCCTGGATCGCCGGAGACGAGTATCCAGGAAAGGCGGGGTTGGCGGATGCCGATGCCGAGGGGATTATCCAGGTGCTCGTAGCGCAGGGCCTCGACGCGCACCGAAGCGGCCAGGGACGCGATGGGGGACAAGGCAAGGCACAAAAGCCAAAGAGCGGTTGTTCGCATGAGTTTCAAACGGATTCAATCTCCGGGCGGCCGGGCTGATTCAACCGGCTGTTTGGCCGCCGTGGACATGGAGGTTGGCGTCGTAAACGAGCTTGGAGAGGGTGATTTCCGCGCTCTCAGCCAGGGCCGGGTCGTGGTGACGGGAGACCGCTTCGACGATGGAGAGGTCGAGTCCCCAGAGACCCAGGACGCAGGCGCCCAGTTCGGCATGGGTGTATGCGAGAACTTCTTGCTCGGCCTGCCAGAGGGGCAGTTTTTGTTTTTTGGCAAGCGCCAGGATGCCCGCATAGGTTTCGGGGGAGTTTGCGGCGAGCATCACTTTGCCCACGTCATGGAGGAGGCCGGTGATGAAGGCGGCCTCGACGAGGGCGGGACCGGCGTGACGCTCCCTGGCCAGTTCCTGCGCCGCCAGGGCCACGGCCAGGGCATGGCTCCATTGGGCGGCAGGACTGAAACCGGGACACATTTTCTCGTCGGCGAAAAAGAAGGCCCAGGCTGACATGACGAGGGATTGGAGGCGGACGACTCCCAGGACGGTCACGGCGGCGGGAATGGAGTAGATGGGATGGGCCAGCCCCAAGGCGGCGGAGTTGACGATTTTGAGGAGTTGGGCGGTCAGGGCGACGTCGTGGCTGATGAGCAGGGCAACATCCTGGGCCTGGAAATTGGGGTTTTGCAGGGCTTGGACGACGCGGCGATGGGATTCCGGCAGGGTGGGGATGTTGCGAAGGCGGGGCAGGATCATGCGAAATTGCGGTTTGGTGAGCCACTGATTGACCAGGATGGCTCGGTCAATCCGGTCCGCCCAAGTTTCCGGCGGTTCGTCCTCTTCGAGAATGGTTGGGGGAATGCCCTGCCAGACGCGGAAGAGGGACTCATTCTTGCGCGAGCAAACGACGAAACGCGAACAGGTGGGGCAGAGTTCCTCAACCTCACCCAGGGTGAGCTTGAGCAGCGAGTTGTCTTTGGAGTAACAAATAATGCCCTCAAGGCGGCCCACGTTGATGACGTCGGCCAGCTCGCGCCCACGGAAATAGACAGGCATGAGGAAGCGGCGGAACTTGTGGAGCCGGGCTTGGACGTAGCGATGCTCCTCCGGGGTTTCCGCCCAGATGCACAGGCGTTTTTGGCCGGTGGATTGCTCGTCGGTCATGTTGCGCGGAGCGCGCCTGGGGACCGTTTTGCGGTCCCCGCGCGCGCTCCCTCTGGAGATGATTCGCACGCTTCAGAGGAGGGGGCAAGCGGATTCGGCACGGAGCGGGCGGTTGGGTTGGCTGCGGCTGCGGCGGAGTTGCGGTTTCGGGGTTGTATGCCAAGGAGATTCAGGGCGAAGAAGTCCATTTTGGGATGATTTTTGACTTGCCAAATGGCGGGATTTGGGGTTAACTTGGTGCAGAAGGCGAGAGTTCAGGCGGAGGACTGGTTTCCGCTGAAACGTCCGCAAGAAATGTCATTTGAAGCATTCATGAACATTTTAGACTTGGTGAGGGCCTCTTGAGTCGCCCTTTCTCGCCTCGTACTTCTCCTTCGGCCGCCTCATTCACGCGCGTCAACGGGAAAATTCGCGCCCGCGAGGTGCGGGTGGTTGATGGGGACAAGAAAATGCTGGGAGTCATGCCGCTGGGCGAGGCGATCAGCCTGGCGCGGATGAGGGCGGTGGATTTGGTGGAGATAGCCCCGAACGCGACGCCGCCGGTGTGCCGGTTGATCGCCTTCGGCAAGTACCGCTACGAGCTGGCCAAACAGGAGAAGGAGGCGCGCAAGCATCAGCACGCCAACCGGGTGAAGGAAATCCAGCTCAGCCCGAATATTGACCCGCATGATTTTGCGGTGAAATTACAGCACGGGGTGGATTTTCTCTGCGAGGACATGAAGGTCAAGCTGACGTTGCGCTTTCGCGGGCGGGAAATGGCCCACAAGGAGCTGGGGTTCCAGCAGGTGGAGAGGTTTGTCAAGAGTCTGACTCCCTACGGGCACGAGGACGCGCCAGCCAAGTTGATCGGCAAAGGGATCAACGTGATGCTCAGCCCGCTGCCCCGGGCTAAACGGGCCAAGAATCCGCGCCAGGCGGAACGGGACATCGAACTGGCGGCGGAACGCGCCGCGGGAATGCACGACGAAGAGGTGTCGGGAAACGGCGCGGCAACGCCGGAGCCGGAGCAGGACGAGGACCAGGAGCCGGAGCAGGAGGACTCCACTCCTCCCGAAACGGCGCCGGAGTTTGGCGCCAACGCGACTGCGGACGGGCCGGCGGCGGCAGGGTGAGCGGGAGGGCGGTCATGCCGCTTGCGCGGTCGGGATGTCGTCAATGCCGGCAAGGTTTGCTCCGTGCCGATTATCAGAGGTAAATGGCATCAGTTTTTCTGATGCTTTCATGGGTCGGGCTAGCCTTTGCCTTCCAGTCCCAACAGGCCGCACCAGGGATCAATTCGGATTTGATGGTCGGCCAGTTTTGTGTCGGCGGCGTATTTGCGCCACAGCCACGCGGCCACGGCGGAATTGCGCGCGCGAATCAGGACGGCAACTTCCTTGTCCACCAATTCCGGGAAATCGGTTTCCAGTTCCTCCAGATCGGGGGCGGACTCACCGGAGGTTTCCTGGCCAGGCGGCGCGTCATCAGGGACGCCGGCCTCCGGTTCATCCGCCGGATCGGGCGGCGGCGGAGGAGGCGGGCTAAGAACGCTGAGTAGAAAAAGGAATTGTTTGTCTTCGGCCCAATTGAGGCCGGAACGAATATCCTCCGGCAAGGCCTCGCGCAAGGCCTCGAAGCTGGAACATGGCCCGACGACCGCGTTGACGTCCACCCAATAACCCTGTTCAAAATCGTCGGCGGGGATTGCTTCCAGGTCCGTTTGAGCGTCTTTTGCAATTTGCGGCCAATCCATCGGAGCGAATTCTTTTTCGGTCAGCAGTTGGGCGATAAATTGCGCGGCCGCAATCCGGTTGATGCGTGTCTCAATGCGGACTTCCCCTTCGGGTTGCGCGCATAAAAACGCTTCAAATCGTTTTCGCGCCTCCTCCGCGTTGTCGGCGCAGACGATCGAACTGTGGCAGGTGGTTCGCCCCGGTCCCAGGCTGGCCAGGTGGGATGGAGTGCGGGTGACGGCGGCGGTGAATAAGTATCCGTTCATGGCAATGTTGGTTTGTTTGCGCGGTATTGAAGCATTTCTTTACAGGGCAAGCGACACAATTAAGCAAATGCGGTGATACGGGACGCCGGTTTGGGTCGGGAGGAGGACCTTTGGGGGTCTGGAGCCGTTAACCCGTTAGGACCCCCGTAAACATTGGGGATTTTTGAGGTTTGACCCGTTAGAATTGCCGTTAGCAGGCGTTAGGGAGCCGTTAAGTTCTACAGAAGTTCCACAGAAGACCACTGGAAATGTCGAGGGTGGTCTTTTTTTTAATTTTTTACTTGCGCTCCGGCATGATTGCGTTATGATATCATATAAATATCAGACAACCGTTAAAAGAAAGGCCTTTATGAATACTGAAAAATCAACCGCCAGCCGCGAGTCCGAAAGATGCGTCACCAGCGGCTGGATCATGCTTCCGTTGGACATCGCCTTAATAATAGGCTCCGCAGTCTTGATTATTTACTCGCTGGTTCACGGCATCCCAGCGCTGGGACATCCGATGTGGGCGTATCTCATCATTGGGGGGCTGTTCGAGTTGTTGAGTTTGATCCTGCTCGGGGGTTTTTTCACGTTGCAGCCCAATGAGGCGCGGGTCTTGCTTTTGTTCGGCGCATATAAAGGAACGGTGCGAAAGAGCGGATTTCATTGGGGCAACCCATTCTATGCCCGGAATTTGAAAGCGGGCGGAGTTCAGATGCGGGTTTCGGGGACATCCGGGCGAGACAAAGTGTCGCTACGGGTCTGCGGCCTGAATGTGGACAAAGTGTCGCTGCGTGCCCGCACGCTCAATGTGGTGAAACTCAAGGTCAACGACAAACGAGGCAATCCCATCGAAATTGCCGCCGTGGTGGTCTGGCGCGTGGCCGACACCGCCCAGGCGGTCTTCGACGTGGACGATTATGAAGGCTACGTTCACCTCCAAAGCGAAAGCGCCTTGCGCCATCTGGCCAGCGCGTATCGCTACGATGACGGGGAAGAGAACGAACCGACGCTGCGGGGCAACGTGGATGAAATCTCCCGGGCCTTGCGCCAGGAATTGCAGGAACGGCTGGCCATCGCGGGCGTCGTCGCCGATGAAGCGCGGCTGACCAACCTTTCCTACGCGCCGGAAATCGCCCAGGTGATGCTGCGCCGCCAACAAGCCGAGGCGGTCATCGCCGCCCGCCAGAAGATTGTGCAAGGGGCCGTGAGCATGGTGGACATGGCGTTGAAGGATTTGGCGCAGAAGGAGGTTGTGGAACTGGACAACGAGCGCAAGGCGGCGATGGTGAGCAATCTGATGGTGGTGCTTTGCAGTGAATCGGAAGTGCATCCGGTCGTCAACACCGGCACGCTATATACTTGAGCGATGGCCACGAGAAAACCCTTCCTGTTGCGGATGGATCCGGCGCTCTGGGCCGAATTGGAGGCTTGGGCGCAAAGCGAATTGCGGAGCGTCAACGGCCAGATCGAATATGTGCTCAAACAAGCCGTCGCCAAACGCAAGGGCAATTCCTCCGTCCGCAAGGAAGGGGATGCAAAGAGAGGATGATCGCAGAAACCGCGGATTCACATGCCTTGGGAACGAGAAGGGAGCGATTAGATCTTCAACCAGCGTTTGAGCGCGGCTTCCACTTGACTAATGACGCGAGCATCAAATTTTCCGGGAGCTTTGCGGACGAATTCGGTGAACTTCACCGGCTGGATGCTCTGGACATTGATATAGCTTTGCTCCCGCAACCACGGCACGCGAGGCAATGTCACCTCGTAAGGTGTGTCCTCAAACTGTGTGGTGAGCAAAACGACGCTGGCCAGTGCGAGTCGGGCATCGGTTTGAGCCGCCAGAACGAGCACATAACGCGGTTTCCCAACCATGCCCAAGTCAACGAACCAAACTTCGCCGGGATGCGGGACAGTTCTCACGCCTAAAACTCATCAGCCAGCGTATTGCGGCGGGTGGCATGGCTCAAAACCTCATCTTCCGGGCAGTCTGCCTGGACGGGGAACGGGATTGCCCGGCGCTTGATGATCTGCTTGTAAAAAAGTTCCAATGCGGCCCGTGGTTTGAGTCCGATCTCTGCCAAGACCGCTTCAGCTTGGCGTTTCAGTTCGGGGTCAATCCGGCTTTTGGCTATTGCGCTCATGTACCCAATGTGGCCCAATCGTGGCCTTTTGTCAAACCGCCTGATTGCGTTGTTTCTGGAGGCCCCAAGATCAACGACTTACAAAAGCAAAAAATGACATTTGGCAATTCGTTTTGAACTGATTCTCGATGGGGGGAAAAACAGTAAACGTTTTGCGGATTCTAAATCGAAATTCCCAAACTGGCCATTTCAGGCTCCTCGTGGGCCACTTTACGTCTCTCCCAAACGGGAGTAAACTACGGGGTGCCTATGAGCACCAACGCGAAAAAGCCCAAGTCGCTCAATTGGTTTGAACCGTCTTGGAGTTTCCGGCCACGTCTGAGGCGGGATTTGGCCTGCGTGTTGGATCTTTGGACGTGGGTGCGGATATTTGTGGTGGCGCTGCTCCTGGTTATTCTACTGGCGTCCTTCGTTACGCGCACCGTTCCCAATCTTCAATTCGATTGGACATACGCCTGCATTGTGGCTATCGGAGGGATCGTTTTATCCATTGCGTCCTTCATCGCCTTTTTCTGGTTCATTCCTCCCAGGGTCGGAATCAACGCCAAAGGGGTGTGCCGCCAGCAAGGCAACCACGCCATCTGGCGTCGGCACTCAGATATCCGACGCATTATCCTCGATCGAACACATCTGGAGAGACCACGTCTTTACGTGGAAGCCGCCGGAAAGAAGGAGTTTGACTGCGGCATCGCATCAAAAATCGGCCTCGACTCGTTGGCTGCCTTTCTCCGAGAAACCTTTCCCAACGGGGTCATCGAGGAAAGAAAGTGATTGCCGCCTCGTAACAAGCCAAGCAAATCAACGCCGTCGAAATTCTTTCAGTTCAAAACTGAAATTCCCCAGTTCAAAACAGGCAGCCGCAGTTTAGAGCATTTCAATAAATAGTGTAGCCATTTTAGAGGAGTGTGGTATGGTCTGTCCATGCGAACGCTTTCTTTGGATCTCCGTGAACGAATCCTTGTTTCCTACGACCGTGGCGAGGCCACTCGCGCCAAGATTACCCATCGTTTTCGGGTCTCCCTGGGCCTGGTCAAGAAGCTCCTGCGGCAGCGTCGGC
>Ga0187888_1001444_pt1 | contig 22481 bp, 23 predicted proteins | sample June2016WEW_7_40_FD_132987 | JGI IMG/M metagenome (GOLD analysis project Ga0187888, IMG submission 132987) | Peatland microbial communities from SPRUCE experiment site at the Marcell Experimental Forest, Minnesota, USA - June2016WEW_7_40 | ecosystem: Environmental > Terrestrial > Soil > Wetlands... | reverse complement strand
TCTGCGTAGATGGGTCACAGGGACCTCCTTGTGACCCACAATTTATCTGAGGGCAAAACCCACGAACCTCGGCCCTACCTACGCCGCAGCGTCCGCCGCGCCAGCGGCTTCGTTCTTACGCGCTACTCGAAAACAATAACTCCTTAAGTTAGCGCTTTAGGGTGGTTTGCTCTCGGCGGCGATACTGATGGTGCAGGTTAGTCCACGCTATAGGTGAAAACGGCTAGAAGCGCCAGACCGCGCCTACGCCAAGAAAATAGTTATGCTGGCGCGTCTTGCCGGTCGGGGCCTGGGGAAAATCAGGCTCTCCCGCCCAAAAGTCGCGGCCTTCGGCGCGCAGCCCAACCCTCTTTGTAAGTTTGACGTCCAGCCCGATTCCGTACTGCAGCACTCCCGAGGTGGTGGACTGGCCGGTGTTGCTGCCGCCGTAGAGCAGCAACTTATTCTGGCTGATATGGCCAAAGCCCCCGCCCACGCTGCCCCACAGAGACACTGCGGTGGTGGGGAACAGATTCACCCGCACGGAGGGAGTTATGAACAGCGCCTTGTAGTCCTGGGGCACCAGGCTCTGGCCGCCGGCGTGAAGGTCCTCGTCGGGATTGAAAAGAATGGGGAGTTCCGCGGCCACCGCGAAAATCGGCGTCACCAGAAGGCGACGGGCGTAACTGCCTTCAATCGTCAGGCCTTTCCCGTAACGAATGTAGGGATCGAAGCACGGAGCGGCGCACTGGGTTAGGGCCTGGGTACTGATGAACGTTCGGCCGATGCTGCCGCCCAGGTCGTTCTTCTCATCTTGCGCGGCCAGCGCACCTACCATCGTAACCACGCACAGGACCGCAATCCACAGTCGTTTCCCGGACATTTGCTCCTCCTGCGAGGTCCTTCTAATCTTTATCGTTACGGCGGTAAGCCATAGCCTAGCACGACGCGGGGCATTTTGAACCCACAAGTGCTTCTCCCCTGTGGATTTCTCATCAGGCCCGCCGCCGGGTTCGGATCATGCGTGCAATGCCGGAAGCGCCGCTCTGGAATGTTAAGATTGAAAGATCCCATGCCGTCTAAAGTCCTTACCAGCAGCAATTCTCCCAAGAAGCCTCAGGAATCCCCTCAGGCCCAGCACCGGCCGAAAGTCGGCTTCGTCAGCCTGGGCTGCCCAAAAAACCTGGTGGATAGCGAAGTCATGATGGGGCTGGTGGCGCGGGCCGGCGCGGAATTGACGCCGCGCGCGCAAGACGCCGATGTAATCGTGGTCAACACCTGCTCGTTCATCGAAAGCGCGCAGCAAGAGTCAGTGAACACAATCCTCGAAATGGCAGCGCACAAGACCGGCGGCAAAGCCAAGAAACTGGTGGCCGCAGGGTGCCTGGTCGAGCGCTTCCGCGACCAGATTCGCAAAGACATCCCTGAAGTTGACGCAGTCGTGGGAACCGGCGAATTAGAGAACATTCTCGCCGCGGCCGGTTTGACCGCCGCGCAGAATGGCGACCGAAATGGTATCGGGAACAGTTCGCCATTCGTGGTGTTGCCATCGCGGCCGGAAGGCGACGCCCGCGCCGCGCAAGGCCGGTTCTCGCGCGAGGCGTGGGCGCGCGAATCCTCGGCTGGCGAATCATGGACCGGGGCCGTTGGCGACTTGCCCAACTATCTCTACGATGATTCGACCCCGCGCATTCTGGCCACGCCGCGGCACATGGCTTATATCAAGATCGCCGAAGGCTGCGACCACCCCTGCACGTTTTGCATCATTCCGCAGTTGCGCGGCCAGTTCCGCTCCCGCCGCTTCGAATCGGTCGTGGCGGAAGCCGAGCGCCTGGCGCAAGCCGGCGTGCGTGAGATTACCCTGATCGGCCAGGACACCACCTGCTACGGCGAAGAGTTCGGCCTGCAAGATGGCCTGGCGCTGCTGCTCGAAAAGTTAGCCCGCATCGAAGACTTGCGCTGGATCCGCTTCCTCTACGCCTATCCCAACAAGATCACCGGCAAGCTGCTGGGGACGATCGCGCAACACGAGAAGATCTGTTCCTACATGGACGTGCCCCTGCAGCATGCCTCGGCCTCAGTGTTGAAGCGCATGAAACGCGGAGGCGGTGCGGATGTATTCCTGCGCTCGATCGCCAAAATGCGGCGCAACGTGCCCGATCTGACGCTGCGCACGTCGTTTATCGTGGGCTTTCCCGGCGAGACGGGAAAAGAATTCGAAGAACTCTGCGCTTTCGTGCGCGAGGTTCAGTTCGACTGGATGGGAACGTTCGCCTACTCCGATCAGGAAGGCGCAGCCGCGCACTGCCTGGAGAAAAAGCTCTCTCCGCGCGAGATCGAGCGGCGCCGCGAGCATCTGATGGCAATCCAGCGCCAGATCAGCAGAAAGAAGAAGAAGGCGCTGGTAGGGCGCGAGTTCGATCTGTTGCTGGAGGGTGAATCCGAAGAAAGTGAACTGCTGCTGGAAGGCCGGACCGCCATGCACGCGCCTGAGATCGATGGCAAGGTCCTCGTCAATGACTTTCCCGAAGGAATGACGCCGCAGCCGGGCGAGTTCTATCGCTGCCAGATCACCGAAAGCTATGATTACGACGTGGTGGCCAGGATTCTTTAGCGCGACAAAAGGACTCGATTTTCAATCTGCAATCTGAAATCTTCCTTCTACAATAAGAAGCGATATGCCGCGCAAGCGCACGCTCAAACTCCGCTGCCCGATCTGCAAGAAAGCGGTGAAAAACACCGACCCGGAGTTCCCTTTCTGCAGCCAGCGCTGCCGCACTATTGATCTGGGCAGATGGGCGAGCGGAGCTTATGTGATCTCATCGCCGGTCAGAGACGCGGAAGAACCGATCCGCGAGAGCAATCTGGAAGACGTAGACAAAGACCCGTAACGAGCGTGTGCGGCGAGACGCCAGCACGACAGCCGCTGAAGACGGCGGCGCTACGAAACCCAACGGCGCTTAAGTATGGGATCAATCAAGGCTAACGAGTCCAAGACCGATATAACGCCCGACCGCAGCGCCGCTGTCCCGCGGGCGGTCGCTGGATCTTCCCCCAGCGAAGGTGTGTCTCGCCCCCGCGCTCCACTCTGGGCAACTCTGATCGCGACTTTTTTCGGCATTGGCCGAATGCACCCGGGTCCGGGGACTTGGGGTTCAGCCGCGACCGTGCTGCTCTGGGCCGTTTTTGCGCACTGGCTCACTCCATCCCTGCGCACGCCGGTCGCGTACGCGCTGGCAATCCTCGTCACGCTGATCGGTATTCCCGCCGCCACGCGAGTCGCCCGCTCGTCGGGAAGCAAGGATCCGCAGTTCGTGGTGATTGACGAAGTCGCCGGCCAACTGATCGCTCTGATCGGCGCTCCTCTCGCGTGGGAAACTTTTCTGGCTGGTTTTATATTTTTTCGAGCCTTCGATATCGTCAAGCCTCCTCCGGTGCGGCAACTGGAGAGGCTTCCCGAAGGCGCAGGCATTGTGCTGGATGATGTGGCGGCAGGGATTTACTCCTTCTTGGGGATGCAACTTCTGCTGCATTTTGGTCTACTAAGCAAGTAGGCAGTTGCGAGCGGCGAGATCCGGGCAGTAAACTCTGCGATGCTCGGGTTCGCAACTCTGTGCTCGGTATTTCTCATGAGTCTTTCTGACCGCATCCTGGGCAGAAAAAACGTGAACGGCGGGCCGCGCATCGACGCGATTGTGCCGGCTCTGGCCCTGGCCGGAGGCGAGATCCGCATCACCGGTTCGGGGTTGCGGCCACGGGAGTTGGTCCGTCCCAAAGTGCGATTCGGCGACGTTGAAGGATCGGTCGTGGTCAGTTCCGACGCCTTTCTGGTCGCGCGCGTGCCCGAGGGGGCGACTTCCGGCGCGCTCGTGGTTGCTACCGAAGGCCATGTCAGCAACGCCCATCCCGTAAAGGTCGCCGTGCCCATCGCCGAGAATCTTCACCCGGTCACCAATCCCGCGCTCGACGCCGAAGGCAATCTCTACGTCACGTTCTCCGGTTCGCGCGGGCAGAAAGTTCCGGTGGCCATCTTCAAGATTGATACCAACTACACCGTAAAGCCATTCGTGGTCGAGATGATGAACGCCACTTCCATGGCTTTCGACCGCCAAGGCATGTTGTACGCCTCCTCGCGCTATGACGGCGCCGTCTATCGCGTGGCTCCCAACGGGAGCATGACCACCTATGCCGAAGGCATGGGCGTAGCCACGGGCATCGCCTTCGATCGCGAGCAGAATCTTTACGTGGGCGACCGCAGCGGCACCATCTTCAAGATTTCGCGCGATCAGCAGGTCTTTGTTTTTGCCACGCTGGAGCCGAGTGTGTCGGCTTACCACCTTGCGTTCAACGCACACGGCGATCTCTTCGTAACCGGGCCGACCACCTCCAGCTTCGATCACGTGTACAAGATCGCTCCCAACGGCACCGTGAGCACCTTCTACAAGGGTCTGGGCCGGCCGCAGGGACTGGCCTTCGATGGGGAGGGGAACCTCTATGTCGCGGCCTCGCTCGCCGGCAAGCGCGGGATTGTGAAGATCACACCCGACGGCAAGGCCACCCTGGAAGTTGCCGGCCACGGGCTGGTCGGGCTGGCCTTCGCGCCTGGGCGGTCGGTCGTTCTTGCCACTACCGACGCCGTGCACCATCTCGCGTGGAACATTCAGGGCTTGCCCCTGCTGCCGGAGTGAGCCCAATCTCTTCGTTCTCCGGACGTCCCCTTCTTTGTCAATCCGAACGAAGTGAGGAATCTGCTTTGGCCGCACGACCTGTGCGGTCACGTTCCGCCTCACTTTTCATTTAAACTTCTAACGCGTGAATGCCGAGATCATCGCGGTGGGTTCCGAGATGCTCACACCCTACCGCATGGACACCAACTCGCTCTATCTCACCGAACAGCTCAACCTGCTGGGCGTTGAGGTCGTCTGCAAGAGCGTTGTCGGCGACAATCTGCGGCGGCTGGTAGCGGCGGCGCAGCACGGACTGTTTCGTTCCGACATTCTGATTTTCACGGGCGGCCTCGGCCCCACCGAAGATGACCTGACGCGCGAAGCCGTTGCCGAAGCGCTCGGCGCAGAACTACGCCGCGACCCAGAGATGCTGACGCGCATCGAACAGCGCTTCGCCGCGCACGGTTGGAAGATGGCGCCGAACAATGTCAAGCAGGCGGACGTCATCGCCGGCGCTACCCCGCTCCCGAACCCCAACGGCACCGCGCCGGGACAATGGCTGGCCGGTAACTTCGAAGGCAAGGATCGTATCGTGGTGCTCCTTCCCGGCCCTCCGCACGAGATGAAGGCGCTGTTTGAGAATGAAGTGCGCGAGCGGCTGCGAGCCAAAGTTCCCGCCGCCTTTCTCGCCAGCCGTACCCTGAAGGTTGCCATGCTGGGCGAATCAGCCGTTGACGCACGCGTCGCGCCCATCTACAAACGCTATGGAGAGGTGGATACCACCATCCTGGCCGGAGCGGGAGAAGTCGAGTTGCACTTCAAGTCGCGCGCCGCAACCCAAGATGCGGCGCAACGGCGCGTGGATGAAGTCGCCGGGCTGGTGGAAGACGAACTCGACGACGCCGTCTATTCGCGCAGCGGCGAATCGCTGGAGCAGATCGTCGGCTACTGGCTGCAGATGCGCAACGCCACGCTGGCCGTGGCAGAATCGTGTACCGGAGGACTGCTCGCGGAACGCATCACGTCGGTCAGCGGCAGTTCGCGCTATTTTCTAGGCGGGGCCATCGTCTATTCCAACCAGTTGAAGACAGAACTCGCCGGCGTCCCGGCGGAAATGATCGAGCGCCATGGCGCGGTCAGCCGCGAAGTGGCGGCGGCGCTGGCCGAGGGCATTCGGTATCGCTGCGAGGCGACCTTGGGCGTGGGCATCACCGGAGTGGCCGGACCCACCGGAGGCACCGCGGAAAAGCCTGTCGGCCTGGTGTTTCACGCCGTGGCCAGCGACCGCGGGACAGATGTGGTCCAGCGCAACTTTGCCGGTGACCGCAAACGAATCCGCCGCTTCGCCTCGACCATGGCGCTGGATATGGTAAGAAGGAAGTTGATGTGAAGAACGAAAGTTTCAAGGTTTCAGCGTTTCAAAGTTTCAGAGTCCCAAAGTCCTTGAAACCTCCAGCTAGAGGCTGGTAGCTGGCAACTTGACGCTCCCATGCGCCTCTTCATTGCTCTCGACATTGACGACGCCATCCGCGAGCGCATCGCCCGCTTCATCGAAGGCGTGCAGGGGTTCGCGCCTGAAGCGCGCTGGGTGAAGCCGGAATCCCTGCACGTGACCCTGAAGTTTATCGGCGAGCAGCCCGAAGCTGCGGTCGAGCAGATCAAGCTGGCGTTGGGAACAATCAGCGGGAACGCGGCAGAACTTCAATTTCGCGGCTACGGCTTCTTCCCCACCGCGAAATCCGCGCGCGTGTTCTGGATCGGCATGGAAGCGGGGCCGCAACTGGCGTTGCTGGCCACCACGATTGACACCCAGATGGCAGCCCTTGGAGTTGCGAGAGAAGCGCGGGCCTTCAGCCCCCACCTGACGCTGGCGCGCGGGCCGGGTGGTTCGGGTGCGCCGCGCTGGCGCAAAGAAGACGGCCCCAATCGCGCCTTTCTCCGCCTGCAGGAAAAACTCGCTGCTCTGCCCGCCCCCGAGTTTGGTACCATGACCGCCCGCGAGTTTTTTCTGTACCAGAGCCAGTTGTCGCCAAAGGGGTCGAAATACACGAAGCTGGCGCGGTTCGCGCTGCACTAGCAGACTGCTGAGCAAAATGCCATCTTTTCTCCTTACCGCTGTTCTAAGTTACCTGCTCGGTTCCATCCCTTTCGGCTATCTTCTGGTGCGCATCTTTCGCGGAGAGGACGTGCGGAAGAGCGGCAGCGGAAATATTGGAGCTACCAACGTCTCGCGCAAGTCGCCAGTGCTGGGTGTGGTCACGCTGCTGCTAGATGCACTGAAAGGATCTGCGGCTGGGTTGGCGGCGCTCGTCTTCTTGCGTGGCGAATTCATCCGTTGGGCCTATGCGAACGCACCCTGGTATCCGGACCGCGCATGGACGGCGATGCCTGATGCGGCGCAGGCTCGGGTCGTAACCAGCATGGCTCTGGCGGCCCTGTTCGCCATTCTCGGCCACATCTTCCCGATCTGGCTGCGCTTTCGCGGAGGCAAAGGAGTCGCCACCGGGCTGGGGGCGTTTGCCCTAATCGCGCCCAAAGCCGTGCTGGCAGCGGTGTGTATATTTGTCGTGGTTGTACTTGTGTTCCGCTACGTGTCTTTGGGATCGATCATCGCGGTCGCGGCCTTCCCAATTGTCGCCTGGCTGCTGCATGAATACGGCAACGCCTGGCTGGCGTTGGCTTTCATGTCGCTGGCGTCGCTGCTGATCGTGGCCAGGCACCACCAGAACATCCGCCGCCTGCTAGCCGGCACGGAAAGGCGCTTTGGATTCAGGCGCGGCGCGAAGCCGGGATCGGAGCCGGAAAAACCATGAGCGAGATCGCCATTATCGGCGCGGGCGCGTGGGGCACGGGCCTCGCCATCGTTCTCGGACGCAAAGGCACGCACCGCGTCCGGCTCTGGGCCCACGAAACCGAAGTCTGCCAGGCCATCCAGCACAAGCGCATCAATGAGCCGTTTCTCCCCGGCTGCCTCATCCCCGACGGCGTGACTGCCACGAATGATCTCGCTTTCGCACTCGCCGGAGCGCAAATCGTGATCAGCGTCATGCCGTCACAGCATTGTCGGGGTCTGTTTGAACGCATGCGGCCGCTGATTCCGCCGCAGGCATTGATCGCGAGCGCCACCAAGGGACTGGAGGAGGGTTCTCTCGAGCGCATGACCGAGGTGATCGCCGAAGTACTCCACGATGACCGACCCGCGCCAGCGATTGGAGCGCTCAGCGGTCCCTCGTTCGCCCAGGAAGTCGCCCGCGGCGACCCGACTGCAGTAACCATCGCCTCCAGCGATCCAGCCCTCGCGCGCACCCTGCAGACGGAATTCAGCGATCCCAATTTCCGCGTTTACACCAACAGCGATGTGATCGGCGTGGAACTGGGCGGCGCACTGAAGAACATTGTCGCCATCGCCGCGGGAATCTGCGACGGTCTCGGTCTCGGTCACAATTCGGTGGCCGCGCTGATCACGCGCGGCCTGGCTGAAATGACCCGTCTAGTAACGGCTTGCGGCGGCCGGGCTGAAACCATGGCCGGACTCGCCGGGTTGGGCGACCTGGTGCTCACCTGCACCGGCGGCCTGTCGCGCAATCGCAGTGTGGGTGTCGAACTTGGCCGCGGCCGCCAACTGCCCGAGATCCTGGCCGGCATGCACGGCATGGTCGCCGAAGGCATCTTTACCACCGCCGCCGCCGTAGGCCTTGCCTTGGCGCGGGGAGTGGAAATGCCCATCACCGCCCAGATGCACGCTATTCTGCACCAGGGAAAATCTCCCCGCGAAGCCATTCATGAACTGATGACGCGCAGCGGAAAGAGCGAAACCGGCAGCGGATCTTAGCGCAGTGTCTCCCCAGCGGACCGGACCAGCTTTTACTCCAAAATTATCCGGAACCTGAAACCCGACCTCACCGAGATCATCGTTCACCTGGGCCACGACGAGGCCGAACTCCAGGCCGTGATGGTGGACCATCCTGACTACGGATCAGCGCGGCGGCAGAGGGATTACAACGTCGTAACCAGCCCCGAATTCAAGAAGGCCATGGCAGACAATCACGTCATCCTCGTCAAATGGAAGGACTTGCAGAAGCTCCTGAACTAGAGCGAAGTCCGAGGTCTGAGGTCCGCTTTTCCCTGCCAAAGCCGCGCCAGACGGCACCTTTGAGAGGTACCTTGGTAATGGCGAACCGGCCAGCTTTTCCTCAAACCTGGTCCATTTCACACTAAAATCTTAGGGATACCTTTGAAAGGCGCCGCCACTTCGACCCGGCGTCTGCGAGTTGAGTGAAGGGAGAGCTTTGTCCTCCAGCACTTCCAGCCACGCCCGCATCCCGATTCTGTACGTCATTCTTAGTGTGCTTCTGGTCATCAGCACGGTCCCCATGTATTTCTATTCCACGCAGGTGGTGGCCATCAATCGCGACCGTCTGAAGACCAACGAGATGCTGCTGCAGAACACGGTGACTCGCTCGCTGGCCGACGATCTTTCCCAGCACGAGCATTCGCTGCGCGTGATGCTGGCGAACTTGTCTTCTGCCATTCAGGTGGCCAGCGGCGGCGATATCGGTGAGCAAAACATTCACGCTCCGGAACTGCGGGCGCTGCTCGAAAATTTCGTTTCTTCCTCCGATGAAATTGCCTACGCCACTCTGCTGAATTCCGAGGCCAAAGGCATTTCCGCCGGCCGCATCGCTCCTGACGCCTTCCTGCAGCGCGAATTGGAGCGCGCCTTCGCCGCGGCGCGCGACGGCCGAGCCTACAACGGACAGGCTCTGGTCGTGGGCGAAGGAAAATCCGCGCACACCGTTTTTCTGGTCAGCGCGCCGGTCAAGTACGGACCGCGATTCCTGGGCATGATCGCCTCGGTCGTAGATCTGCAGTTTCTGATCCGCCGCCTGCAGGAAGTCAGCGGGGGCGGTCTGACTCCCTATGTGGTCGACGCGCAGGGCCGCCTGGTCGCCGCCGCCACCTCCGAATTCGCCACCGGCCAGGACATGAAGAACCTGGAAATCGTGCGCAACTTTGTGGATGGGGGCAACAAAGCACAACTGGCCGCCACCAAGGAATTCGCCATTAACACCGGCTCGGAAGCGGTGCAGATGCTCGGCACCTACAGCCCGGTCACCTCCCTCGACTGGGCCGTGGTGGTGCAGAAACCCCAGCGCGAGGCCTATCGCGGAATTCTCGAAATGCAGCGCACCGCCCGCCTGCTGGCCATACTGGCGGTGCTCGTGAGCATCGGTGTCAGCATCTTCGCCGCGCGCCGCATCACCAACCCTCTGGAAGTGCTCACCCAGTCCAGCCGTGCCCTGGCCCGCGGCGATTTCTCGCAGCGCGTCCACTTGTGGAGCCGCACGGAAATCGGCGAACTGGCCCAGACCTTCAACACCATGTCGGAAGAACTCGAACGCTTCGTCGAGGACCTCAAGCGCGCCGCTGAAGAGAATCGCGCTCTGTTCATGGGCTCCATCCAGATGTTGGCCGGCGCGGTCGACGAAAAGGACCCTTACACTCGCGGCCACTCGGATCGCGTCACGCGCTACTCCCTGCTGATTGCGAAGGAAATGAAGCTGCCCGCACCCTTCCTGGAGACGCTGCAGATTTCCGCCCAACTCCACGACGTGGGCAAGATCGGCATCGAGGACCACATCCTGAAAAAGCCCGGGGCCCTGACCGAGGAAGAATTCGAGGTCATGAAGACGCACACCACCAAGGGCGCCAACATTCTGCGCCCGGTTACGCAGTTGGCGGAAATGCTGCCTGGTATCGAACTGCACCACGAAGCCCTCGATGGCCGGGGATATCCTTACGGCCTCACGGGCGATCAGATTCCGCTGCTGGCGCGGGTGATCGCCGTGGGCGATACCTTCGACGCGCTGACCACGAATCGTCCCTATCAGCAGGCGCACACGCCCGAGCAGGCTCTGCAGATCATCCGCAATCTTGCCGGCAAGCGCCTCGATCCCGACTGTGTCACGGCGCTGCTCGCGGTCTATGCCCGCGGCGAGATTCGCATCCAGCGCTTCACCATCAAGCGCCCGGTCGCGCCCGCGCCAACTCCAGTTGAGGTGCCCGCGGCAACTGAAGCTGCCAGCGCGGCAGCTACCGTCCCAGCCGCGCTCGCTCCCGACACAGCTGTACTGGAACGAACCCGTGTCTAGTCTGTCCTCAATTTCCCGGCGACCTACGATTTTCGTGGTGGCCTTTGCAGCGTTCCTTCGCGCACTCCGCAGTTCAAGTTTCTAATTCGGCCGACAGGAACCAGGCCAATTTCCAGAAGCCCATCGCTTGCGGTGAAGACCCACCGGGTTGGTCCCCGTATAATCAGTTTCTGTCCCCTTATGATCCAGACTCTTTTCGGCAGCCTCGATGAAGAAAAGAAGACCGGCTTCCTGGACCGCATGAAGCAGGCGGTCACGCGTACCCGCGAGAATCTGGCGGAGCGCATCGAGCAGGTCGTCTCCCTCGGCAAGGAAATCGACCGCAATACGCTCGACGATCTCGAGGCCACGCTCATCAGCGCCGATCTCGGCATGGCCACCACGCAGCAGGTTCTCGCTACGCTGCGGGAGAAAGCCGACCGCAAGCAGATCAAAGATGTGCAGGAACTCAAGCGGCTGCTGAAGGAAGAATTGCTGGCGATTCTGAACTCCGCCAGCGCACGGCCGGTTCAGAAGGTGGATGGCGTGCCCGAAGTCATTCTGATCGTGGGCGTCAACGGTACCGGCAAGACCACGACCATCGGCAAGCTGGCGCAAGTCTTCCGCTCACAAGGAAAGAACGTCCTGCTTTGCGCCGCCGACACTTTTCGCGCCGCCGCCATCGAGCAACTGGAAATCTGGGGCCAGCGCACGGGCACCGAAGTGATCAAAACCAAGCCCGGAGGCGATCCTGCCGCCGTTTTGTTCGATGCCCTGCAAGCCGCCGCCGCCCGCAAAAACGACTACGTCATCGTAGATACCGCCGGCCGCCTGCACACCAAGTCGAGCCTCATGGCCGAACTCGAAAAGATGCGCCGCACCGCCCAGCGCATCATTCCCGGAGCGCCCCACGAGACTCTGCTGGTAATGGACGCCACTACCGGCCAAAATGGTCTGCAGCAGGCACGGCTGTTCACCGAGTCCGCGGGCGTGACCGGCATTGTCCTGACCAAGCTCGACGGCACGGCGAAGGGCGGCGTGGTGGTCGCGATTTCGCGCGAACTTGGCCTGCCCGTACGCTTTGTCGGCGTGGGCGAGAAGGCGAGCGACCTGCTGCCCTTCGATCCCAAAGAGTTTGTCGATTCGTTGTTTGAATGAGTATATTCGAATGAGTACGTTGCGAATTGGAGCGCCTATGACGGATGCCGGTGAAAAACCTTCGCGATTCCGAGTCGTGCTGGACCTCCTGCGCCGCCTGTTCGGAAAGAAACCAACTCCGCCGGGCGATCCGTACGCGTACGTGCCAGCGTCTCTGCGTCGCGGCCCGAAAGGCCGCAGTGGCGCGGCCGTCGCCGAGCCGGAGGACGATTCGTACCAAAGTTTTCCTCCGCGGCGCAGCTAGACAACCTGAACCTTGCCTGTCTCCGCGTCCTTCGCGGCCTTTCTTCGCGTCCTCTGCGGTTAAAGGCTTTTTTGCTGGAACAAGACGAAAATCTGGAACAGCGTGGTAGATTCTCCCTGCATGCCCGTTCACGCCGCCGACGAACAGCTTCTCCACCGCGCGCTCGAGCTGGCGCGCCACGGCATCGGTCTGGCCTCGCCCAACCCATACGTCGGCGCGGTTATTACCGACGCTCAGGGCAACGTCGTCGGCACCGGAACTTACACGTACGCCGGCCTGAAGCACGCCGAAGTTCTCGCCCTCGAGGCAGCAGGCGCCAGGGCACGCGGCGGCACGCTCTACATCAACCTCGAGCCCCACGCCCACCAGGGTCGCACGCCCCCGTGTACCGACGCGCTGATCGCCGCCGGCGTTCATCGCGTGGTGGCTTCCATGCCCGATCCGAATCCAAAAGTCAGTGGCCGTGGATTCGACAATCTGCGCGCCGCCGGCGTGCGCGTGGAGGTCGGCCGCCTGGAAGAGCAAGCCCGCCGCCTGAATGAGGGATTTGCCTGCTACATCCGTAACGGCACGCCGCTGGTGACGCTGAAGTCCGCCATGACGCTCGACGGCAAGATTTCGCCGCCGCCAGGAAACGTCTTGAGGCCTGAAGCGCCGGACCAAGGCTTGGCCCCTGGCGGGTTTCGCGGAAAATGGATCACCGGCGAAGCCGCCCGCGCTCACGTGCACGAGCTGCGTCATCAGCACGACGCGATTCTGGCCGGTATCGGCACAATTCTCGCCGATAATCCCCTGCTCACCGACCGCAGCGGACGCCCGCGCCGCCGCCCGCTACTGCGCGTGATTCTCGATTCGCACCTGCGGCTTCCGGTTGAATCGCGACTCGTACAAAACCTGGCCAAGCAGCGAGATAACAGCATGCTGGTCTTTTGTTCGTCCGTGAGCGAACAGAGAAAGTCCCAACTCGAACAGCTCGGCATCCACGTTGAGCAACTTCCCGCAACCAGGCCGGACGGCCGTCCCGATCTACCGACTATCCTGCGCCGCCTGGGACAACTGGAGATCACCAGCTTGATGATCGAAGGCGGAGCCACGGTGAATGGAGCCGCGCTCGTCGCCGGCGTCGTGGATAAGGTTTTTCTCTATTACGCGCCGAAGATCCTGGGCGGCGCCGGCTCGATTCCTTTCGCCGCAGGCGCGGGATTCGAGGAAACGCGCCGCCCCGCGCAGGTCAAGCATTTGCACCTGCACCGCTTCGGCGAAGACTTCGCCGTGGAAGGCTACCTGCGCGATCCTTACGAGGAAAGCAATTGTTGATTTTCGATTGTTGATTGTTGATTGAAGACGACAAACACCAGAACGAAGGGTCTCCATTCAACAATCAAAAATCAACAATCAACAATTCCCGTGGCAGGACTATCATATTCAGTTCGTCCCGGAGGCCTTCATGTTCACCGGCATCGTGGAAGAAGTAGGGCGCGTCACCCGCATCGAGCAGCGGGGCGAAAACCGCCGCATCACCGTCGCCGCCGAACACGCGCCCAAGGAACTCGGCACTGGCAATAGCATTGCTGTCAGCGGAGTCTGCCTCACCGCGCTCGACATCAAGCCCGGATCGTTCTGCGCCGACCTCGCCCCTGAAACCTGGGTGCGAACGTCATTCTCGCGCATTCACGAAGGCGCGCTGGTCAATCTCGAACTGCCCATGAAGGCCGACGGACGTTTCGGCGGCCACATCGTACAGGGACACGTGGATGGTGTCGGCAAGCTGATCGCCTTCGAGCGCATCGCCGACTCCGAAAACTGGTGGCTGCACATTGAACTGCCCGACGACGTGGAGAAATACACGGTTTTCAAAGGTTCAATCTCGATCGAAGGCATCAGCCTCACGGTAGCGAAGCTCGAAAAGAATCGCTGCACTATCGCCATCATTCCCCATACCGTCGAGATGACGAATCTGCATTCCCTCAAGCCCGGCGATCCCGTCAACCTCGAAGCCGACCTCATCGCCAAATACGTCGAGAAGATGATGAAGGGTGAGCGGTCCGAAAACTCGCTGACGGTCGAAGAGTTGGTGCAGCAGGGGTTTTAGAAACAGTTGCCAGCAGCCAGTTGTCAGTTACCAGTAGCTCCGCGTTCCTACTGGCAACTGGCAACTGACGGCTGGCAACTGAGTCAAGCTTCCAGCTTCAATTCATCCAACTCCAAGAACTCCTGAATGATCGGTTCTGCGGATTTCTCCATCTCGGCATAGGTGCCAAAGAAAATTGCCTTGGCTTCATGCAGGAAGACGATCCGGTCGGCCAGCTTTTGCGCCAGCCGCATGTCGTGGGTCACGACGATGCTGGTCAGGTTCAGCTGAATCTTGAGCCGCTTGATCAGGTCGCCCAGCAATTGCGCCATCAGCGGATCCACCTGGGTTGTGGGCTCGTCATACAGCACGCACTCCGGACGCGCCGCCAGCGCCCGCGCAATCGCCACCGACCGCTTCATGCCGGTGGAAAGGTCCGACGGCAGCAGATCGCGCATGGCCTCGACGCCCACCATCCGCAGCAGCCCGTCCACGATCTGGTAGATCTGCTCTTCGTTCAGATCTTTGTGTTCGCGCAGAGGAAACGCCACGTTCTCGCCCACCGTGAGCGAGTCGAACAGCGCCCCATTCTGGAAAACCATGGTGACTTTCTTGCGGATCGCCTCCAGTTGCACCTCGTTGTAATCGGTAATGTCCTCTCCGGCAACGATCACGCGCCCCGCGTCCGGCTTGAGAAATCCCATGATGTGATGCAGCGACACCGACTTGCCCACACCGCTGCGCCCCAGGATGCAGACCGTTTCGGCGGCCAGCACCTCGAAGCTCACGTGATCAAGCACCACGTTGTCACCAAACGCCTTGGAGACGTCGCGGAACGCGATGTACGGCTCGGGATGTGTTTGGTCCGGCATTGCTTAGTCGCGAGTTATGAGTCCTGAGTCGCGAGTGGGTGCCCCACCCTTCGCGATTTTCGAAGGGTGGGACCAAGGCTCGCAGCTCATAGCCTATTTTCTCATCCTGAACGGCGTTCTTTGCCGTGAAGCGCCTATGCAACTGGATCAGTGAGCACAATGGCGATTTTTCGCCAACTACGAACCGACCGACCAATGCGCAGCCTAAGGTCCATAACCGGCGCTGGAGCCTTACGACCGATCTTTGATTCGGGTGGCAGTCAGTTCAATCGTGAAGCTGCGGTCGCCGTCGGGATCGTCGATCCTGCTGATGACCGTTGGTCTGTCCAGTTCAACCGTGACATTTTCTCTGATTCGGAGTAGCGGTGGAGTCCCGCCGCTCGAATCGTTCGTCGTGTCACTGGCAAATTCCGCTTCCACACTAATTTCGAGCGTGCGCTCGTTCTCGATGAGAATGCGGCATTCGATGCTACGGGAGTTACTGGAATCGGACGGCGGCTTGGTTTCGGACGCAGGTTCTTTCGGAACCTGTGCAGGCGCTCGTCTTTTTATGCTCACTGTGGCGGCCTGGCGCGCCTCAGTCACGAGGGAATAGAGGCGCGAATGCAATTTCTTGTCGCCTTCCGACTCTTGGACCTTGAGGTCGATGCGGTACCCGAGCCCACCGAATCTCCTTTTTCCCTTATCGATCTCAGCGGCCAGTTTTTCGGCCAGCGCCACTTGTTCGGCCGTGCCTTCGATGATGATAATGGGCCCCGAAATTATTTGTTGAACGCGTTGGATGTCAGCAATGACGCGTATCGCGTTCACAACATCCTGGAGATCGGTCGGCTGCGAAATATTTGAAAAATACAAAACCTTCTGAACGCAAGAGAGGACTTCACAATGCGTTCTGGAGGGCTTGGCGTTGCCTTCGGCTGCGGGGGCTTCCTGAGAAAGGGCGTACCGAGACGGGAAAATGGCTAAGGCTAACAACAGGAGTGCAAATCCAGCGCGACGAGCCATCGTTTCAACCTCCTATTGAATCGGGGAGCTATTCAACTAAAGGCATTGTTTCTTTGCCTAACAACGCAGAACGTTCCAACCGAATTGTCTTGCGAATGATAACTCCTGAAAACAGGCTGTTGAACTCACTGGCGCCGGGCGACTCTCTTCGCTCAGCCAGAGTTGCTTATCTCACCGCCGCTTGCACGTCTTCTTTCGTATTCAAATTGCGGAACACGCTCGCCGAAAATCCCGCCGCCTCCAATTCTTCTTCCCCAATCGCCTGCGTTCGCGCTGCATCGAACAGCGCGTCAATCTTGTACCGGCCCTCCCGCAGACCGCTCTGGGCAACTTCGGCAAACTCCCGCCGGTAGACCGCGCACAAGGGCTGCCAGCCTCCGCCCGACCGCGCTACCGTCACCATCGCAGTGGAACTGCGCGCCCGCGTGATCAGGAACGGCAACAGCGCCGGCGGCACAAACGGCATGTCCACGGCGAGAATCAGGTTCAACTCTGCCCCCGACGCCCGCAGCGCCGCATGGATTCCCCCCAATGGCCCGCACGCGGGAAACAGGTCTTCCACCACCGGTGCGAATACGCGAAACTTTGACGCCTCGCCGACAATGCGCACGTCGTGCGTCACCGACCGCGCCAGATCGAGCGCCCGCACCAGCAGCGTGCGGCCATCGAGCGCCAGGAAGGCCTTGTCCGCACCCATGCGGGTGCTCTTGCCCCCAGCCAGAACAAAGGCGGCCACATCCGGCTCAAGGTTGTTCATGGGGCGATGATACACGGACTGCGTTGGACTGCGATAAGCTCGGCATTCAGACGTGTGTCAGGTCTGGCTTCGCCAGAATTTCGATGGGCTAAAGCGGTTCTCCCAAATGGTGTGGACTGGCTGCCCTCAGCGGCTAAAGCCGCGACTCTCTTGTGCCGCTGGTGGCACGGCTGAAGCCGTGCCCTTCCCGTTCGTGGTTTGCAATTCCAGAGTAGATGGAGGGACGGGCTAACTGCCTGCATCGGCGAAGCTTAGTTCTCCCAGCAGATTTCCTCTTGCACTTAGGTAACCTACCCAAAGTCTCCCCTTCGCGCGATGATGTCCTTGCGTCCGAGGCCTCACTGACCCGGAAGTAACCATCATGCCGCAGAAATTCATGGATGTGCTTATGCTAGGACGCTGCTCCCACGAGTTCTCCTGGCCCCGCCGCGGTCCCGACGGCGACTACTATCAGGTTTGCCTGCTTTGCGCCGCCGAATACAAGTACGACTGGACCACCATGCGCCGTACCGAGCGCGTGAAGCATGAGCCAGTCAGCGGCGTGCGTCGCAGCCACGCGCGCCAGAAGCGCCCCACCTGGGTGCCCCGGGCGCGCCGGCTCAAGCTCGATATACCCCTGCGCTACCGCGTCAATCGCGCCAGCACATGGTATGAAGGCATCATCGAGAACATCAGCCAGAGTGGCGTTCTCTTCCTCGGCCCGCAGCAGCTTCCGGTGAACGCCCTGATCGAGATGGTCTTCGAGATGCCGGAAGAAATCTCCGGCCAGAAGAACTCCAACGTCGTCTGCCAGGGCCGCGTCATGCGCGCCAAAGATGCCGTCAAGCAGGAAGAAGAAGGTCAGGTCGGCCTGGCCGCTTCCATCGTGGATTATAAGTTTATTCACTAGCAGTACTGCGTAGGTTGCAGGTCTCCCGGACGAGTGGTGCATGAGTTATGATCTGCCCTCATTGTGGCCACGAGAATGCGGAGGAACGCAAGTACTGCCGCGGTTGTACGAAAGCGCTTGCGGCGGAGCCGGCGGCTGCAAAATCCACGTCCCCGACTGACGATCAGCCTGTTGATTCGACTCTTGATGATCCGCCCGCTATCAAGATCCTAGATCCGTTCGCCGAGGATTCCTCTCCTATACCGTCTTCGGCCCCCGTCGTCAGCAAGAAGCTCATCGGGATCGCTGCCGTGCTGGGGGTGGCGATCGGGGGACTCGCGTTCTGGTTCGTGCACAAAAGCGATCGCGACCATGACGCACAGGCGGCGCAAAGCGCGGTCAACAGCGTCGCGTACCATCCAGATGCGGAGTCATCGAAAAACCGCGAACATCTCATGGCCGCTCTGCGCCTGATCGTGGCCCAGCAGGAAGCCCGGCTGGCAGACGATCCCGACGACCTCAACGTCTGCGCCGTGAACGTGTTTGGCGATGACGAACTGGGCCGGCACGTCCGCGAATCGCACTATATGATCGACCAGCAGTGCCAGCCGCTCACTGCCGAGGGAAGAGCGATTCGCGACGGATTTACTGTAACCGCGACGCCCAAAAGCGACGGTAATCCCGCCGGTGCACCCACGTACTGCGTCGATCAGACCAGGATCATCCGCCGCTACGCCGACGCCAACGAGGTCAACGACGCCACCCGCGTGCAACATCTCACCTGCCCTCTGGACGGCCAGCCGACGGAATAACGCTGTAGCGCTTGGCCGGAGGATGCGCTCCGTTGTGTGCAGCTCATACTTCCGCATTTCCCTCTGCAAGAAAGCTTTTAAGCATCTAAACTGTATGCCAGTGTTCGGAGTGGCCTGTGGCCACGCCAGGAGTCGGACCATGAAATACAACTCCCGATTACTGCTTTCTTTCGTCTTGGCGATTGCCGTAGGCCTGGGCGTGGGCTGCGCCAAGAAGCCCGATGACGCCAAGATTTCCGGTGATATCCAAAGCAAGTTCAGCCAGGATTCCGGCCTCTCGACCAAACAGCTGAACGTACAGTCCGCCAATGGCGTGGTGACGCTCAGCGGCACGGTCGACAACGACGCTCAGCGCGACGCGGCCAGCCGCCAGGCCGCTTCCGTTCCGGGTGTGAAGGAGGTCGTCAACAACCTGATAGTGGGCAGCGCGCCCGCCACGGCCGCAACCTCGACATCCTCGCCGGAGCAGCCCGCCTCGGCCTCCAGTACCCCGCCTGCCGAAAGGTCCAAGCCCAGTGCCGGAAAGAGGGTTCACAAGTCTTCGGCTTCCGAAGCACCGGCAAGCGAAGCCGATTCGAATCCCGGCCAGATGGCAGCCAATGACGCTCCCCCGCCCCCGGCGCCGCCCGACAGCCCGCCCACAACTCCGCCGCCCCCGCCGGCGCCGAAAAAGTACATCATTGACCAGGGGACGCAGCTTACCATCCGCCTCATTGATCCCATCGACAGCGAGAAGAATCAGGTCGGCGACACCTTCCACGCCACGCTCAACGCTCCTCTGACCTCTGACGCAGAAGAGGCTGTGCCCGCAGGCGTCGAAGTGGTTGGCCACGTGGTCGACGTGAAGAGCGCGAGCAAATTTGCCGGACAATCGGTGGTCGTGTTGCTGCTTGACAGCCTTTCTTCGGGCGGCAAAACCTACAGCATTCAGACCGATCAATACCGCAAGCAAGGCAGTTCGCGCGGCAAGAACACGGCCGAGAAAGTTGGAGGGGGCGCGGTTCTGGGCAGCATCATCGGCGCCCTCGCCGGTGGCGGCAAAGGAGCGGCCATCGGTGCGGCGGCGGGAGCCGGAGTCGGCGGCGGCGCACAGGCGGCTTCGAAGAGCCAGCAGATCAAACTGCCGTCCGAAACTGTGCTCAACTTCACCCTGCAGGCCCCGGTCACGGTGGTGCAGGCCCCCAATCCGGACTCGAGTCGCCCCAAGCTCGGCGATTCGCAATAAGTCCGCAGCAGTTTGATTTTGGGTGGTGCGGCGCTTTATAGCGGTTTCGCCATCGCCGTATCCGGAAAGGGCACGACTTCCAGTCGTGCCGCGCGGCTGTCAAATCTCTGCTCCGCCCGAGCCCGCTTCGCGTAAACTCTCTAGTTCCAATGTCCGCGATCACCGCGCTGTTGCACACAAGAAACGACGCTCTCCGGCTCGGCCGCTGCTTGGAGACGGTTTATCCCTGCGGCCACATCCTGATTGTGGACCACGGCTCCCGCGATTCGACCGTGCAGGTGGCTCATGAATACGGCGCCCGCGTCACTGCCGCCCTGCCCGGCGCAGGCGCTGCTCACTATGTTCGATCTGCCGCTCCTGGCTGGATCCTATGCCTCGACCCTCACGAATCCGTGAGTGAGAGCCTGGCCGCGAGCCTCTACGAGTGGAAGTTGCGCGCAGCCGGTGCTGCTCCCGGCCGCGCGTTCTCCATCTCCGTGCGCGAAGAGACGGCCGACGGCTGGGTGCAAATTCCCCTGGCCCAGACCCGCCTTGTGCCCCAGGATTGGCATCGCTGGGATGGATTTCTTCCCCAACTCGACCGATCCGCCGTCGTCTTAGAGGGCGAAATCCTGCGCTTTGAATTTCCCTGATGGGCTAAGGCCGCGATTCGCCCTTGACATCAGCGCGTCGTCGCCGTAGGAAGGGCATTCAAGATGCGCACAAAGATTCGGCAAGCTGGCGAACCTGCGCAGAGGCAACCGTGACACCACTAACCCTGTTCTCCAACCGACGGGAGTTCCTGCGAAACTCCGCGGCCGCCGTGGCCTCGGGAGCATTCGCCGCCGGCTCTTTTGCCGCTGCCCAATCGTCGCCGCAGGCCAGCCCGGGATTCATCGAGCGCCAAATCCAGCGCCGCAGAGAGCTGTGGGGATTATTGGGCGACCTTCCGTGGCGGCATCGCCCCGGTCCGGCCAAGCTGGTGAAAACCGAAAAACATGACGGGTACACGCTGGAGCGTCTCGTGCTCGATCTCAACGGCGACGAACCGGTCCCCGCGCTGCTTCTGATTCCCGACAAGCGCCAGACACCAGCTCCAGGCCTACTCTACATTCACTGGCACGGCGGCATGTATGGCCTCGGCAAAGAGCAACTGCTCAAGGGCGTCGACGCGCAGCCCGCTTACGCTCCGGTGTGCGCCGAAAAGGGGCTGGTCACGCTCGCCATCGATAGCTGGTGCTTCGGCGAGCGCCAGCACGCCTCCGACGGCCACATGGGTGAAGAGGATGCCTTTAAGCTCATGCTCTGGAAAGGCCAGGTGTTGTTCGGCATGATGATGTTCGACGAGTTCCGCGCCCTCGACTACCTCGCCAGCCGCCCCGAAGTGGATCCGCAGCGCCTCGGCGCATTCGGCATGTCTATGGGTGCAACCAAGGCGTGGTGGCTGGCCGCGCTCGATCCCCGAGTCAGCGTCTGCATGGACGTCTGCTGCCTCACCGATTTCGACGCGCTGATCAAAGCCCGCGACCTCCACGAACACGGCATCTACTACTACGTGCCTTCACTGCTCAAGCATTTTCAGACGGCGCAGATCAACGAACTGATCGTGCCCCGGCCTCACCTTAGCGTAAACGGACGCCGCGATCCCCTGACTCCGCCCGCCGGCGTGGAGAAGATTCGCGATTATCTTGTGCCGCTCTACCGCCAGCAAGGCCAGGAACGCGATTGCCGCATCGAGTTGTTCGACTGCGGGCACGTCGAGCTTCCGGAGATGCGCAAGATCATCCTGGAGTGGACGGACCGCTACCTCGTGCAGAAGAGCCCTGCATCGTGAAAACCAGCAAGCCGATGTGATGCCAGTCACTGACAGCCCGAGCCGTGGCCCTGAGGGTAGTGATACGCGAAACCTGCGTCCGCCCGCGGGAGCAGGCCGCAGCGGGGAGGGCAAATGCGAGTCTTATTGGCGGGACCCGACTACGAGGAAAATCTCTCCCTCCGCTATCTGTCCGGCTCGCTTCTTGCTGCCGGGCATGACGCGGTTCTTGCCGCTTTCAATTCCCCGGACGACATCGCAGCGGTAGCCCGCGAGGCGCGGGGTGCGGATCTGGTCGGATTGTCCATGTGTTTTCAATCCCGCGCCAAAGAGTTCCTCCGCCTGGCGCGGTTGATTAAGTCGCGCGAGCCGAAGACGCTTATTGTCGCGGGTGGACACTACGCCTCTTGTGCCGCTCAGCCCCTGATCGCCAATCATGCGGAGATCGACGTCATCGTCATTCATGAAGGAGAAAGCACTCTGGTCGAGATCGGCGATGCGTTGCCCCATCTGGAGGAACGCCTCCGGCAAATTCCCGGCATCACCTATCGAAACGCCGGACGAGTGTGCTTCACCGCTCCGCGCGCGACGCTCGATGATCTCGACGCCTTGCCTTTTCCCGACCGGCGCGGGCCGATCCACTCGATCGCAGGCGTTCCCACCAGCTACCTGATGGGCAGTCGTGGTTGCTATGGAAGCTGCGCATACTGCTGTATCACGACGCTTCATCAACTGGCTCCAGGCAAGCGTTTTCGGCAGCGGAGCGTCGATCGGATTGCCGATGAGATGGCGGCTCTCTACCAGGAACGGGGGACACGCCAGTTCATCTTTCATGACGACAACTTCCTGGTTCCATCCGCCGCCTTCAATCTGAAGCGGATATCGGAATTCGGCAACGCC
>Ga0187888_1001441_pt1 | contig 22491 bp, 17 predicted proteins | sample June2016WEW_7_40_FD_132987 | JGI IMG/M metagenome (GOLD analysis project Ga0187888, IMG submission 132987) | Peatland microbial communities from SPRUCE experiment site at the Marcell Experimental Forest, Minnesota, USA - June2016WEW_7_40 | ecosystem: Environmental > Terrestrial > Soil > Wetlands... | reverse complement strand
TCGATGTCACCTATGCCAATGGGGACCTTGTGGATAACGTGAAGGGTGAAACCGGCCGGGACGGTACGGTGGCGCTCACCGTCATTCCCGGTCGTAATTTTGTGACGCTTAAACGTAAGGGATGTCCAAAGCAAGACGAGCGGGCGGATGTCCCTCCCGGCGGGGGAATCGGCGCGTTCCAGTTCGCCTTCGGCTGCGCGAAGAAATGAGCGGGAGGTGATCGTAGGGGCGGCCCTTGTGGCCGCCCTCGTGATCCCAGGGCGGCCACAAGGGCCGCCCCTACACGTGATGTTCACACCACGGCAACTTGCGATGATTCCTAGACACAAACTTGCGACTACACGTCGGGTCGTCCTGGCGGGCTTGCTGTTGATTGTCGCGTTCGGCATGGAGCTTGGAGGCCAGCAGAAATCCGGGCTTTCCGGCGTCGGCCCGGTGGTCAAAGGCACTCCCGACGATCCCCTGCGCGATCCACGCGAAACGCACCTTCGCCACATCAAACAACTCACTTTTGGCGGGCAGAACGCCGAGGCGTACTTCAGCTATGACGGCAGGCGCCTGACGTTTCAGAGCACACGCGAGCCGTACCAATGCGATCAGATCTTCATCATGAACGCCGACGGCTCTGACCAGCGACTTGTTTCCACCGGCCAGGGCAGGACGACCTGCAGCTACTTTTATCCGGACGGCAAGCACATCCTCTACTCGTCGACTCACCTCTCGAGCCCTGAATGCCCGCCCAGGCCGGACTATTCAAAAGGCTACGTTTGGGGAGTCTATTCGACCTTCAGAATTTTCTACGCTACGGACAGGGGCAGGATTCTAAAGCAGCTCGCACCGGCGCCGGGCTACAACGCCGAAGCCACGCTCTCGGCCGATGGGAAGAAGATCGTCTTCACATCCTCGCGGGACGGCGACTTGGAAATCTACACCATGAATCCCGATGGAAGTGGCGTGAAGCGTCTGACTCACGAACTCGGTTATGATGGCGGGCCTTTCTTTTCGCCCGATGGGCAATGGATCGTTTATCGCGCCCACCACCCCAAGGCCAGCGATGAAGTGGCCCGTTACAAAGCCCTCCTTGCCCAGGACCTTGTCGAGCCGATGGAAATGGACCTTTATGTGATGCGCGCCGACGGCTCCGCTCAGCGGCAGATTACCCACCTCGGCGGCGCCAGCTTTGCGCCTTTCTTTTTCCCCGGCAGCCAGCGAATCATCTTCGCTTCAAATTACGAGCACCCTGGCACCAGCGTGTTTGAGCTTTATGCAGTCAATCGCGACGGTTCGAAGCTCGAACCGATTACCTTCACCGGCGGCTTCAACGCCTTCCCTCAGCTCTCTCCGGACGGCAAGCGGTTGGTTTTCGCGTCCAACCGAAACGCCAAGCAGCCGCACGAGGTCAATATCTTCATAGCAGATTGGACGGACTAATACTATGGCCAAGCAGCATTCCCCCGCATTTTTGGCGCTTGTCGATGATGCGAAAAAACGCGTCCGCCAGACGACCATCCCGGAGTTGAGGCGACGGCTGGAGGCGAAGGAAGAATTCCATCTCGTTGACGTCCGCGAGGATCACGAATGGACTGCCGGGCACATCCCCGGAGCAGTGCACCTCTCCAAAGGAATCATCGAGCGCGACATCGAAGAAAAGTTTCCGAGCCGGGAGGCGGAGATTCTGCTTTATTGCGGCGGCGGATTCCGCTCCGCGCTGGTCGCCGACAATTTACAGAAGATGGGCTACCGGAATGTGGTCTCGGTGGATGGCGGCTGGCGCGGCTGGATCGGCGCTGGATTTCCGGTAGAGAAAGAGGGCGTGTAGGAGTGTGCGAGTAGTTGGTCTCTGCCCTTGCGCCCAATGCCGCGCAAACGGCACGGTCAGTCGAAGCTTGTTGGCTGTCATCCTGAGCGCAGCGAAGGATCTCTGTAGTTCGTTTGGGCTGAACTCGGCGGCGGATCTTTGTGAAGTAAAGAACGACTGCAGAGATTCTTCGCTTCGCTCAGAATGACAGTTGGAAAGTGTTTTCGCGCAAGGTGCTTTTATGCCAAGCAAGGCGGCAGACGAATCATACCTTCGCGAGGTCCTGCTGGAAATTTATGCGGCCAACGACCGCATGAATCAAGTTCTGCTCGAGCATCTTGAGCCGCGCGCCTGGCGAGCCAAACTGCCCGGGCTGAAGCAGCGCGGAGGCCGCAGCATCGCCGCCATCTTTGCCCATCTGCACAACTGCCGTTTGGTTTGGTTAAAGCACTCAGCGCCTCACCTCAAATGCCCTGTGGCCCTTGATCCTTTTCGTTCCACCGTGAAGCAAACCGCCGCAGCCCACCGCCAGAGTGCGGCAAGCTGCCTTCAGATGCTCAAAGAAGCGCTTTCCGAAAAGCCGGGTCGGCGGGTGACCAGGTTCTCACGCGGGAGTTGGACGCGCGATTGGCCCGCCGGCGCGACCATGTTCGCTTACATGTTCGCCCACGAAGCGCATCACCGGGGCCAGGTGATCGCCCTTGCTCACCAACTCGGCTACCCCCTGCCTGCTTACGAAGCCTCAATCTGGCGCTGGGAAAAGTTTTGGAAGGAACTGGGTTTCACCAAGGGGCCCAGATAGAATCCCAAGGAGCATCGCCATGTCGCAGAAAATCACTCCGTGCCTGTGGTTCGAGAAGGACGCCCAGGAGATATGCAAGTTCTACACCTCGATCTTCAAGGATTCGGAAGTCAAGAACATCAAAACGCTCAAAAATACGCCCTCGGGAACCGTTGAGGTCGCTGCCGTGCGGCTCGTAGATCTGGAGTGCACCCTTCTTGTCGCCGGCCCGTTGTTCAAGTTCACTCCGGCGGTTTCATTTCTAGTTGCCTGCGAAACGAAAGATGAAGTCGAGGCCTTGTGGGCAAAGCTGGCGGAAAGTGGTAAGCCGCTGATGGAGCTGGGTGAATATCCGTTCAGCGAAAAGTACGGATGGATGGAGGATAAATACGGTCTATCTTGGCAGGTGATGTCGTTCGGCGGCCGAGCCATCGACCAGAGAATTACGCCCACGCTCATGTTCGTGGGCAAGCAGTGTGGAAAAGCCGAAGAGGCGATGGAGTCCTATACAACGATCTTCAACAAGTCAAAAATCGACGGCATTTTCCGTTACGGCGAAGGCGAACTGCCCGACCAGCCTGGAACGGTCAAGCACGCTTCGTTCACACTGGAAGGCCAGAAGTTTGCCGCCATGGACAGCGCCTACCCACACGCCTTCACCTTTAACGAGGCAACATCCTTCATGGTGCACTGCGAGACACAGGAAGAGATCGACCATTACTGGGGAAAACTCTCGGCAGATCCCAAAGCAGAACAGTGCGGCTGGCTAAAAGATAAATACTGCCTCTCGTGGCAGATTGTGCCTACGGTCATGGATGAGATGTTCAAAGGGAAAGACGAGAAGAAATTGGCCCGCCTGACCGCAGCGTTCCTCAAAATGAAGAAGCTCGATATTGAGAGTCTCAAGCGGGCCTACGAAGGGAATTGATCACATCAGCCCCTGCATGACCTCGTCGAGGACTTCTTTGGGCGGGCGGACTCTGGATTCCGGCAAAGTCGCCAAAGGTTCGTCCACCACATTCAGCAAGCTGAGGAAATTCTCCTGCTTGGTATTCACGTAGAAGAGGCCGGTGATGACTTCGCCCTTGTCATGAGATTCCGTGAGCAGGCGGAGCGCCTCGACCTTATTCGTAGGGTCGTAAGATTCCTCGATTTTGCGCAGCAGGATGTGCGAGCCGTCGTGCATGGTGATGTCCATCGTTGAGCCCGCATCGTAATCCACCGAAATTTCCTCGAAGTAAGGCACAAAGCTCACGTCGGCCAGAGGCTCGTCGTGGTCCTTCACATAGCTATAACTCTTGGTTGATCCCTCATGGTCATTGAAAGTCACGCAGGGAGAAATCACGTCTAACATCGAAGTCCCGCGATGGGCCAAAGCGCCTTTCAGCAAGGCGGATAATTGCCTCTTGTCGCCTGAGAAGGAACGTGCCACATAGGTGGCGCCGAGCTGGATCGCGAGCGCGCAAGTGTCGATAGGGGGCAGGTCGTTCAACACACCTGTCTTGAGTTTCGAACCGATATCGGCCGTCGCGGAGAACTGGCCCTTGGTCAATCCGTAAACTCCGTTATCCTCGATGATGTAAATCAGGGGCATGTTCCGGCGCATGAGGTGCACGAACTGGCCGACTCCGATCGAGGCGGTATCGCCGTCGCCGCTCACCCCGAGGGCAATCAAGTCCCGGTTGGCCAGCATGGCGCCCGTGGCGATGGAGGGCATGCGTCCGTGGAGTGAATTCACGCCATACGCCGTGCGCAGAAAATAGGCGGGGCTCTTCGAGGAGCAGCCGATGCCCGAAAGCTTGGCCACCCGATGCGGCTCGATACCCATTTCGTAGCAAGCCTCGATGATGCGCTCGGAGATGGCGTTATGCCCGCACCCGGCGCAGAGAGTGCTCTTGTTGCCTTTGTAGTCCGCGACCTCGAGGCCGACGCGGTTGACTTTAGCCGGCGACGCCGGCGGAATTGTAGCAGTAGCCATTTCAGTTCCGTCCTTCCTGGGAAACAATCTCGTTCGTGATGCTGCGCGCGTCGATGGGCAAGCCATCGTAGTGCTTCACGCTGCGCAACTTGTTGATCTCCTCGGGTTTCAGTTCGAGCCGGAAGAGGCTCAGCATCTGCGCGTCGCGGTTCTGGTCGACGACATAAACCCGAGCGTGGCTGCGGATGAAGTCATACACTTCCGTCGAGAAGGGGTAAGCCCGCAAACGGCAATACCCGGCTTCCATGCCCTGCTCTTTTTTGAGTTGGTCGAGGGCCTCGACCACCGCCCAGTGGCTTGTGCCGTAAGCGATGATGCCCACTTCGCCCTTGCCGTTTTCCCGGATCACTGGTTTGGGGACCTTGCTGCGAGCCGTCTCAAACTTCCGCGTCAGGCGGTCCATATTATTGACGTAATCGTTGGGGCGTTCGCTGTAAATCGCCTTCTCGTTGTGGCCGCTGCCCCGGGCAAAGTAACCGGCCAGAGGTTCGCGCGTGCCGGGCAAGGTGCGGTACCCGATCCCGTCGCCATCCACATCCTTGTAGCGGCTAAAACCGCCCAGGCGCCGGACGTCTTCACCGCTCAGCACCTTGCCTCGCGCGATGGGCTTTTCCGGGTAAGGGAAGGGATCGGCCATCCAGTTGTTCATCCCCAGATCGAGGTCGCTCATCACGAATACGGGAGTCTGGAATTCCTCCGCCAGGTCGAAGGCCTCGATCGCCAGTGTGAAGCACTCCTCCACCGAACAGGGAATCAACATAATGTGCTTGGTATCACCGTGCGAAAGGACGGCATTCTTCAGTATGTCGCCCTGCGCCGTTCGCGTCGGCAGGCCTGTGGAGGGCCCCACCCGCTGGATGTCGAAGATGACCGCGGGAATCTCTGCGTAGTAGCCAAAGCCCGTGAACTCCGACATAAGGGAAATGCCGGGACCGGAAGTAGCCGTCATGGCCCGCGCTCCCGCCCAGCCCGCGCCCATCACCATGCCCACGGCGGCCAGTTCGTCCTCAGCCTGCACGATGGCGAATGTGGCCTTCCCGGTTTCTTTGTCGATCCGGTAGCGCTTCATGTACTCGATTAAGGTTTCACAGACTGAAGAAGAAGGGGTGATGGGATACCAAGTCACCACGGTGACCCCGGCGAACATCGCTCCCAGCGCGCAAGCCGAGTTGCCGTCGATGATGATCTTTCCGCGCGTCGCGTCCATGCGCTCGAGGCAGTAGGCGTCTTTCTTCTGGAAATTCTTCGCGGCATAGTCGTAGCCGGCCATGGCGGCATTGAAATTCAGGTCTACCGCCTTGGCCTTCTTCCGGAACTGTTTGCGCAGGCCAACCTGGATCTCTTCCATGTCAATGCCCAGCAGCCGGGCCAGCACGCCGTCGTAAATCATGTTCCGTACTAATTTGCGCAGCCGGGCGTCAGGGCACACAGGTGCCACAAGCGGGTCAAACGGTACCGGGTAAAAGACCACATCCTCACGAAGCCGTTTCAGGTTCAGGCGCTCGTCGTAAACGCATACGGCCCCCGGCTTCAGCGTCAGTACGTCTTCATCGGCGCTCTCGGGATTCATCGCCACCAGATACTCACTGTCCTGGCGGCGGGCAATGTAGCCGTCTTTGGAAGCGCGAATCGTGAACCAAGTGGGCAGTCCTGCAATATTCGATGGAAAGAGGTTTTTGCCGGAGACGGGAATCCCCATTTGGAAAATAGACCTCAACAGAACCGAATTCGCCGTTTGGCTGCCGGATCCGTTAACGGTTGCGACCTGAATGCTGAGGTCATTGATGATCCTCTTCTGCTCCGCCGATACTTCGCTTTCTTTCAACTCAACACGCGTGGTTGCCATAGAATTCCTGAGAATACCCCCATAAGTCAGAGGAATACCTTCCCCTGTTTACGCGTTCCCGCGTACATGTACGCCGAGAAAAACAGCCCTTCCACACTATAGCCCCATTATACCAAAAGAATGCGGATGTGGGGCGGGCCAGTGGTCTTCTGCCGGCCAGAAGCCCGGCTTTGGAGTGCGGCAGCTTGCTGCCGCTTTCCTTCGGCCAGCTTGCTGGCCGCCATTGGGGACCTTACCTAACGGGCGCGAGCAAGCTCGCGCCCACGAAAGCGGCAGCAAGCTGCCGCACTCCAAAGCGCAGCGCTACGGCCGCGCGGCAAACGGCCATTCGCGTTTTTTGGCGGCTAAGGCGAGGAAGGCGATCAAGCCCAGGATGATCGTCCCGAAGGCGTAGAGCATGAAGCTCAATCCCCCTGGCTGGCCCAAGGGGCTGACGAACACATATAACCAACCGATTAACGCCAGTATCGCGGGCAGAGGATAAAGCCACATCTTGAAGGGCAGGTTTATTTCCTTACGGTGGTGCAGGTTAAACAAGCCGATGATTTGGCCCATGAAAACCACCAGGACTCGAGCCAGGATCAAAGCCGTGATGATCTGCACCAAGCCGAAGAAGCTGGCGATGATGCAAAGCGATCCCACCAGGACGAGCGAGCGATGGGGAAACTCGCCTTTGCGGTGCAGCACTCCGAAGTAGCGGAAGAAGGCGCCATCCTGTGCGGCGGCGTAGGGCACTCGGGAATACCCCAGCATCAGCGCAAATACGGAGGCAAAGGCGGTGAAAAGGACCATGGCCGAAATTCCATAGGCCGCCCATGGGCCGTAGATTTTACCCATGAAGACTGAAGCCACGGCGTTGTAAGCCAGAGATCCTTCCTTCACCATCTCCCGCCACGGGACTACCGAAACGAAACTGAAGGAGAGAAGGAAATCGATGACAGTTACGCCCAGGATCGAGAGAATAACGGCGTAAGGAATGGTTCGCTCCGGTCGTTTTACTTCCCCACCCAGGTAGCAGACTTGGTTGTATCCGAGGTAGTTGTAAATCACCAGCACCGTGCCATTGCCCAGCCCCAGCAGAAATGCCCAATTCATCGCGAACGCGTGCGGAGGGAAATCAAAGGCCAGGTGCGGGTTCATGCGCGCGAGGCCCGACACGATCACCCACCCGGTGGTCACCAGGGTGGTGATCCAGAGAATCATCATCAGCCGCGCGATGTCCTGAATCTTCCGGTACAAGGAAAGCATCACCAATGCCGAAATCGCGGCCGCCAGGAACTTGATGCGCCAGGGGTGCAATGCCAGGTCCTTCCAAAGGAAACTCAGGTATTGCACCATGCCGATGCTCCCCGAGGCGATTTCCAGCGTGCCCGAAAACAGAAACTGCCAGATGAACATCCAGGCCATCAGCCTGCCCCAGCGCTCCCGGCCGAAGCTGTCGCGCAGGAACACATACGGTCCCCCCGAGCCGGGCAAGGCGGCGCCCAACTCTGAAACAACCAACCCGTCGCAAATGGCAAGCAGCGCCCCCACAAACCAAGCGATCAGCGCTTGCGGCCCGCCCATCGTGGCAAGAATGGGCGGAACCGTGATGAAGGGCCCGATGCCGATCATGTTCGACATGTTGATGGAGGTGGCGTTCAGGATGCCAAGCCGCCGCTGCAATTGCGGCTGGGGCGCGCCAGCCGGCGCTGAACTGGAAGCTTGCTCGATAGGTTCGCTCATGGATCCGCCTTAGAGAGAATTGGTGACGAAAGTCAAATAGCATACCCCATCCGGTGCGCTTTGACAAAACAGGTACGTTGGCCGGCAGTGTCTCAGTTTGAAGTAGAGGCGGCTTTACGCTGCCATTTGCTCCGTCAGCTGACGGATAAACTCGCCGCTACGAATTCAAATTGAGCCACTACCCGTCGCGGCGGAGCCGCAAGCTAGCGGCCAACTTGTCACTTTTTGCATTTTCCGCTTGACAACCCCTCGAACCTGTGATAGCCTATTATGGTGGTCGTGTTGCGGACACATTGTCGCAGGCGAGGCCCAGGGCGCGCAGAGGCGCGCCGCATCGCGGAGGGGTCCCGGCTACAGGGAAATGTAGGGAACTACAAAAAATGAAAAATAGTGGGAACGAAGCTAAGAAGTAATTGAAAACAAAGCACATCACTTTTTTGAGTGCTGCAAATTATGCGCGTTTTGCTCGCAAATGAGCACAGTTTATGCGCTGAAAGGAGCAAAAACAGCACAATTTGCGCAAACGAAGTCAAGGCTTCCGAACAAGAAGGCCAGGCTGGGCAAGTGACAAAAAGTCGGCTACAGAGGACCGCCCTCGCAAACTCGTGGACGAGGGCGAAGGGCCTCTACTTGCAGTGCGGCTGCGAAACTGCCGTAGCGCAGGTCTAAGAGGTCGTTGGGCTGGGTTCGAAAGCCGGGAAGCAGCCTGCTTCCCTAAGGCAGGCGTCAACCGCCGCCCGCCGGGGCGCAAGCTCCCGAGGCTACTCTGCTTGCGGAGCCGGCCGTGGCAAAGGTCGAGAACTTCTGCTCCACCCGCTTCCACCCGCATTGCGGGCACTCCGGCGCTTCTGGGTGGCGTGTCAATACAAGTTTCTCGAAAACATGTCCGCAGTGGGGACACGCATACTCGAAGATGGGCATGGCAGACCTGCTCACTCCTTGGGTTTGATCTCACAGATGGTGTGGTTTGGTTTCCCCTCCGGGGCTTTCCTCCGACCCGCTCAGGTAAACCGGGAGATCCCGGGGATGCGTGGCAGGACCAGAAACCAGACGACCAGAAAGAAAACGTAAATCAAGAGGCTTTGCATACTCTCACTCATTCTGCGGCGCTCCGCGTTAGCCGGACGCTCCCGCGACAGCGGCCGAGGCGACCGCGCCATCTTTCCAGACTGCGCTCACGCGGCTGCAGTGGATGGCGCGGTACGTTTTTCGAAGGGCACCCAATCCCGGCATTCGTGCCCGGTGTAAATCTGGCGCGGGCGTGCAATCTTCTGCTCCGCGTCCCCCAGCATCTCTTCCCACTGGGCGAGCCAGCCGACCGTGCGCGGGATGGCAAAGAGAACCGTGAACATATCCGGTTGGAAGCCCAACGCCTGGTAGATGATGCCGGAGTAGAAGTCCACATTGGGATAGAGCTTGCGTTTTACAAAGTAGTCGTCCTGCAAGGCGATGCGCTCGAGTTCGAGCGCGATTTCAAGTTTGGGGTTCCGCCCCGTAATCTCGAAGACCTGATCGGCAGCCCATTTGATAATCTTGGCGCGGGGATCGTAATTCTTGTAAATACGGTGGCCGAATCCCATCAGCTTTATGCGTCCGGATTTAACCCGCTCAATATAGCCGGGGACGTTGTCCTTGGACCCAATCTCATCCAGCATCCTCAGCACCTCTTCATTGGCGCCGCCGTGCAGAGGTCCGGAAAGAGCGGCCGCAGCGGCCGCCGTGCAAACATACGGATCCGCCTCTGAACTACCGACGGCGCGCATCACATTGGTGCTGCAATTCTGTTCGTGATCGGCATGCAGAATAAACAGGACATCCAGAGCCTTCGACAAGACTGGATTGGCGTGATACTTCGGCTCGACCATCTTCCATAGCATGTTCATGAAGTTTTCGGTATAGCTGAGGTCGTTGTCCGGATAGATGTAGGGATAGCCGAGGCTGTGACGGTAAGTGTAGGCAGCAATGGTCGGCACCTTCCCGATCAGCCGCTGAATCTGCAAGGCCCGAATCTCGGGATCGCGCACATGGCGGGCCTCCGGATAAATTGTGGAAAGCGCCGCGACGGAACTGACGAACATCCCCATGGGGTGGGCGTCATACCGGAAGCCCTCAAGGAATTTCTTGGTGGTTTCGATAAGCATGGTATGGTGAGTGATCTTGTTCGTCCACTCGGCTAATTGAGAGGCCGTAGGAAGTTCACCAAACAGGATAAGATAGGCAACCTCCAGAAACGTGCAGTGCTCGGCAAGCTGTTCGATCGGATAACCGCGATAACGGAGAATGCCCTTATCGCCGTCGATGAAGGTCACGGCGCTCTGACAGGACGCAGTATTCATGAATGCGGGATCGTAGGTCATCATTCCGAAGTCGTCGACTTGAGTCTTGAACTGGCGCAGGTCCATGGCCCGCAGGGTGCCCTTAAAAAGTGGCACTTCACAGGACTTTCCAGTTCGGTTGTCGACTATGCTTATAGTTTCCTTTTCCATTCCGCCTCGCTCCTTTTAGTAGTGCGCTTAAGCCCTTAGTCCGCGGTCGCCGACTCTGCCCGAAGCAGCGTGGTCGCGGGAAGAGACATCCATTTTAACCCATTTACGGGATGTTTTTCAGGCCTTTGCGCCGGGCGGCATTGATGCGAGACGGCCTGGCAGCCGCGACCCAAACGAATTCTCACTTGTCCTCTTCGCTTGCATAGCCCCAACACAGGGGATCTCTTGGCGACTGGGTTTGCCGCTTCCACGTCCAACTGTTGCCATCGACCCTGCGTCAGGCTTCGGGTGTTGACGGAAGAATCTCAAAAGTAGCCTCGATCTTTGCCGTCTTCGAAATCATCGCTCCGACGGCGCAGTACTTCGTCTCCGAGAGATAGATAGCTCTTTGAACGGCTTCGGGAGCGATTTGCCCTCGAAGCCGATGCTTGATTTCAACCCGAGTGAAGTAAGAGGGAGGCCCCGGGTTCTGCTCCGCAAGCAACTCGATTTCGTAGCCGGTGACCGCCTGGCGCTTTTTGCGAAGAATGCTGATCACGTCAAAGCCCGTGCAGGCCCCGAGCGCCAGAAGCGCCAATTCGATCGGTGTGGCCCCCCTGTGGCCTGTCGCGTCATCCACGACGATTGCGTGACCTGAGCCTGACTCCGCGACGAACTGCATTCCTTCGCCCTCCGGCATGGTTAAACGTAATTTCCCTTCCACCATGGGTCACCTCTTACGAATTGCCGCTTTGCTCCGGGGGAGCGGGGGCTTCGCTGTCCCCGCTCCACCTTGTTCGCTCAACAATCTAAATGCATTTTCCGGCCAAAGGTAACGGCTCGTCGCAGTTTTTGTTGCCCTAGACGTTTCTCAGGGTCTCTGCCGCCGCTTCCGGAAGCAAAGAATTGTAATAGACCTCTTTAAGGGCGTATGACCTCGCTTTGGAGGGTATAACCGGAAGGATTTCCACATGCCAATGGTAGTCATCTGCCAAAGTCCGCCAGACGTCGCTCTTCTGAAACTTCGCGTTAACATTCGGAGAGCTGTGCAGCACCAGGTGGTAGGTGGGGCTGACGGCTTCCAGCCGCTTCAGAACCGATTTCAGCAAGCGCGCGAATTGAAGCTGGTCGTCCCAGGCGGTCAGATCCTCCTCAAATGCGCAGTGATGCCGGGCGGAAAGCAACCAGGTCTCATAGGGCACGCGGGCGGCAAAGGGGCAAAACGCAACGAAACGGCCGAGCTGCTCAACAATCCGTGTGTTTTGCGAGATTTCCTGCTCCGCAATATCGCAAATCAGGCACCGTTCCTTCATCGCGAAATAGCGCGCGGAGGAACGGAGTTCGTAGCCCACGCGTCGCGGAATGAAGGGCGTCGCGGTAACCTCGGAGTGCGGGTGGTCAAATTCCCCGCCCGCCGTCGCGCCATGGTTGCGGAACACGGTTACGTACCTGAAGCGCCGATCCCTCTTCAAATCGTTCATCCTGGCGAGATAAGCCCGCAGAACTTGGGCCACATTTTCGTCGGACAGGCGTGAGAGCTGCACATCGTGGTCGGGATTCTCCACGACAATTTCATGCGCCCCCAGGCTGCGCATCTTGTCGTAGATGCCCTCCGCGCGGCGCTGCGGGTCTCCCTCAATGCGGTAGATGGGATGGAGATGAGGCGTCACCCGGACTTGCCAGATTGATCCTCCGCCCGGGTATTCGTACAGAGTTTGCGCAGACTCACTCACCTGCCCGGGACAAAGAGGGCATGGAGCGTCTTTGTGGCGGACGTGGTCCTCACCCTCATCCTCCAGATTCACCCAGCTTTGAGTAATGGGATCCCTTCGAAGCTGCATGGTGTCCCCCTTGAGGCGCCCGCCTTGCGGTCCGCCAGCCTCCTTTTTGCGCCAAGGAGTAGCCCTTGCTTCTCAGATTCTCAGACCGTCGCGAGATTAAGCCACCCTCCGCTTTTATACAACAAATCCCCGGCCAGTTCCAGACTTTCACCAAAGGGTTGCAATCTCGATCCAGAGCGCGCAGAATGCAAAAGACAATTTGGTGGCACAAACTCGCTGCCACAGCACCAAATTTCGCATGAAGTGGTTACCTCAGGAGCGAAAGGCTCTACTTTGTTCTTTCCTGCTGTGGAGGTCCTTTCATGAATGCCCTTAATCTAAGTCATTATAAGGAACTGCTCTTGGCCAAGCGGCGTGCCTTGACTGCGGCAATGGCCGGAAACGAAAGTCCCGCCCCTTCCTCAGGCGGGGATAAAGGCGATTTGATGGATCATGCGTCGGCGGCACTGGAAGCAGATTTACAGGTGCGGCTGCGCGAGACCGACAGCAAGCTTCTGCGTGCTATCGACGAAGCGCTGGGGCGAATCGAACACAACACCTACGGTGTCTGTCAGGCTTGTATGAAGCCCATCTCCGCCGTACGGCTGGACGCGGTACCCTGGTCGCGTCTGTGCCGCGAGTGCAAGGAAAAACGGCAAGCCAATGGGTAGCGGCAGTTGGCAGGCCACTGGTTTACTGCGGCGGCGCTTGCCCCTGATCGTACGCGGAGGGGGCGTTAAGGTCATCCCGGTTGAAGGTGAGGGGGGCGCTTAAGCGCAGGTCAAAGTTCGTCCCGGACGGGAGAACGATCTCCTTCCCGCGGCTAGCCAAGATCCACACCAGTCCACTCCCGGCGCCGACCAGGCTGCCGATTCCGAGCCCTTTCCAAACACTCCTGTCGGCCGCTCCCACAATAGTACCGAGCTCCGCACCCGTAACCGTTGTCTCAGCAACCTTGCCTGCATCCTCGCCCTTGGTTGAAGCGCCCTCAATCTTTCCTTCCTTGGATTGAAATCCTTCATTCCCGGCGGTGCCAAACCCGGAAAGCGTGGCGCGCAGAGGGAAGGTAGTACCGTTGGGCAAGATGAGAGTCTCAAACCGCAGTCCCATTTGCGCCTGCTTGTGCTTTCCTCGCTTGGGCCGGACCACTTGCGTAACTGATCCCTTCACGGAGCTTCCGCGGGGAATCACAATCCGGTTACCTGCCGTGATAGGGAAGATGGTTTCGCAGTATAGCGCCTGGCCTGGTTGTACTGTCCGCGAGTTGATCGTGTTCATGAGCCGGAGCGGGATCGTGGTTGCAGCGGGTACCACCAGCGCGGATCCCGCCGGGGCGGTTGGCGCATTCTCCCCAGGAGTCGGTGCGGCTGGCGCATTTGTTTGCGGCGAATTCGCTGGCGAGTTTTGGCAATAGCTGTAGTTTGCCGTCAATGTCCCGGCAAGGGCCACGGCGAAGGAAATTGCGAATAAGTGACGCCAGTTCATAGCGATCCCTCCAAACCCACTTTCTCTTGGCCGACGAGAAATGGGCCGTCGCACTTTTGCGCTTCGACTGTTGACTTTCAACGGCACTTACTTCTCTCCCGCCCTCAACTTCTGATGCAAATCCTCAACCTCTTTTTCAAGTTGTTGCAGCCTGTTCTGCTTGTCCGCAGCGAGCGCCAGAAGGTAGTCCGCCAATAATCCTTTGTTATCTTCCATGGTGGTCTGAAGATTGTTGAGCTTGTTGCCGAGCTCTTCGCGGTCGTTATCGTAGGCGACTTGGGAAAGATCAAAGAGATCGTCAGCCAGACTCTCCGTGCGGATCACCAGCGTGGTTGCAAGGACCAGGTCTTCAGGTTTCTCGGCCAACTGGAGAGCCGTCTGCCGCAGATTGGTTAGAGATTGCAGACGGTCGGCCAGCGGCCTTCGGGCCAAGGGCTGTCCCGTTTCGTCGGTAAGCGGGAGGTTTTCATTCGTCAGGTCTTTGAAAACCGCGTCTAAAGGCCCAAAGTTGGTCTCGTATCGCGCCAGGAAATCAGGTAGATTGTCGGCAGTCAGTTTTTGCTGAGGAAGCAGACTTGTTGGGAAGATGGCGACTGAAAACAAGCAAAGCAGAATGGGCAGGCTTTTCATGATGACCTCACTGCAGTAATCGGGAGATCGGGCAATCCGAAATGCGAAAATCGAAATTCGAAAATCGCCAGAGACGCAAGTTTCGGTTTGCGAATTTCGAGTTTCGATTTGCGGGTTTCGGTCTTTCGGTGTTCACCCGATCACCCGATCCCCAAAGCGGTTTGAATGGCCTGCGAGATGCGGGCCGCGTGGTACTCCACATCCTCAGTTCGTGCGGCCTCAACCATCACCCTGACTAGGGGTTCGGTCCCCGAGTAGCGAACCACCACTCGACCCCGCTCGCCAATCGCCCTCCGACACGCTTCTACGGCGCGCGACACCTCGGGCAGGGTTTCGAGAGGCCGCTTTTCCCTGACCCGAACGTTGCGGATAAGATGTGGAAAGGGTTTGAAGGTTCTAGTCAAATCCTCGAGAGGCTGGCCGGTCTCCGCCATCACGCGCACCACCTCGAGCAAGGTGATAATGCCATCTCCAGCCAGTGACAAGTGACCGAAAATGATATGTCCCGATGGTTCCCCACCCAGGTTGAGGCCAGAACGCTGCATTTCCTCCAAAACGTACTTGTCGCCCACAGGCGTGCGCTTCAATCCGATCGCGTGCTCATCGAGGGCGATTTCAAGCGCCAGATTCGTCATTTGAGTGCCGACCACTGCAGAGCCCGGTAGGATTCCGCATTTCTTAAAGTACGGCGCCATGATCGAGAGAATATAGTCGCCGTCGATCAACTTGCCTTCCCGCGTGGCGAAAATGGCTCGGTCGGCGTCACCATCCAAGGCCACGCCCAGGTCCGCGGAGAGCAACCGTGTCGAGTCCGCCATAGCTTGCGGATAAAGCGAGCCGCAACCGAGATTGATGTTGCGCCCGTTCGGTTCCGTGTGCAGGAACTGCACCTCCATGCCTAGTCGGCGCAACAGGGGCGGGACCACATGAGAAGCCGCACCGTGAGCGCAATCCACGACCAGCCTATATCGCGTCACCGCCAGACCGGCTGGAATAATCTGCATGAGCCGCTCCAGGTAGTCCTCCAGTAGTTGCGGCGCCGCTCGGAGTTCGGAACCGAGGACTCCGGATTTGCTCTCAAGAAACGTGGAAGACTCTTCCCCGTTGGACCCTATTTGCTCCAACTCCCGTTCAATCTCAAGCTCCACAGTCTCGGAGAGTTTTGTCCCGGATCTGGAGAAAACCTTGATGCCGTTGTCTTCGTAAGGGTTATGAGACGCGGAAATGACCACGCCGGCAGAGTAACCGTGATGACCCGTCAGAAATGCCAACCCAGGCGTCGTCATGACACCTGCTTCGACGACTTCCACTCCGACCGAGCGCAGTCCGGTAGCAAGACGGCGGGCAATCCAGCTTCCGGATTCGCGGGTGTCGCGCCCCAAAATGACCCGCACCGGGCGCGCCGCGTCCGCTCTCTGGAGAACCTTGCCCAGGCTGTGGCCAAGCCTCCACAAGGTCGCGTGGTCGAGCGGGTACTCGCCCGCGACGCTTCTTATACCGTCCGTACCAAACAGCCGCGGTTTGTCCGCCATGCTCCTACCTATTGTAGACTACAAACGCTTTGATGCCCAAACGTCGTCGGCAGTGGGCAGATGGGCAGATAGGCAGATGGGGGCGCGGCTCAAGGCACGGCAGGCAGTGTGATTGACAATGCGTATCTGCACCCGCGCGAACCTCGCCATCCGGATATCCAACTGCCGATCTGCCCACCTGCCGACCTGCCTACTGCCCACCTGCCTCTAGGACAGCGTCCGCGATGCGCACTGCCGGCAGAATTCCCTCCGCATCGTGCACGCGCACGATGTGAGCGCCGCCGAGAATCGAGGCCACTACAGCCGCGGCGTCGGCTGACGCTAGGGGCATGCCGTGGCGTGCCCCTACCTGCGTTCCCATCATCGGCCAGTAGCCCTCAGCGCCTTTTCTGCCGCGATGGCTGTGTGGTGCACCTGCATGAAGGCCCGTGCCCGCGGCGACTGCCTGAATGAACGACTTGCGTGAACTGCCCACCAGAATTGGAAGGCCGAACCGGCGCAGTTTTTCCAGATGTGAGAGGATTTGAAAGTTTTGAATCCGCGACTTGCCGAAGCCCAGGCCGGGATCGAGCATCAACTGTGACCGGCGTACGCCCGCAGAGAGAGCGCGGCGGACCGAAGTCGCCAGCCCACGCTTGACCGACTGTACGATATCCGCCACAAACGGCCGTGTTTGCATCGTCTGCGGGCGGCCCCGCAGGTGCATAAGAATGAGGGGGGTCTTGTGACGCCGCGCCACCTCAGCCAATCGCGCGTCAAATCGCAGACCGCTTATGTCATTGAGGATGTTGGCCCCGGCCCGCACGGCCATCTCGGCCACTTCAGCCTTTGTGGTGTCGATCGAGATCGGCGTGGAGGGTAATTTGCCCCGCAGAGCCTTGATGACCGGCAGGACTCTCAGCAGTTCTTCTTCGGCTGACACGGGCTGCGAACCCGGCCGCGTGGATTCACCCCCAACGTCGATCCACTCTGCCCCCTGCCGCACCAATTCCAATCCGTGCTCGACGGCCGCGCCAGGAGCAAGGTAGAGCCCGCCGTCCGAGAACGAATCCGGCGTCACATTGAGCGCGCCCATGATGAGAGTACGCTCCCCAAGACGCACTTTGCGCCCGGCAATTCGTATATCGAAGATTGGACGCGGAGTCATGCAGGCAGTGGCTAGTGGATAGTGGCTAGTGGCCGGTGCTCAAATGACTCGTGGCTAGTCCGCTAACCAATCCAACTCGAACTAGCCACTCATCACTAGCTACTAACCACTACCCTTCACGCCGGCTGCGGCCGTTCGCGCGAGGGCAAACCGGGTGTGGGACGAGGCTTCAATACCTGGGTCGTCTCAGGCGCGGGAGGCTTTGGAAGCGCCGGCCGGACTACTTCCGGCAATGGTTTCCCTTCAAGGAGCAGATTGACTTCGCTCGCATCGAGGACCTCGCGGACCAGCAAGGCTTCCGCGATGCGCACCAAGGCGTCACGGTGCGTGGTCAGGATCTCCTTCGCCTTCTCGTAGGCGGTGGCTACAAACCTCTTCACTTCCTGGTCGATCTTGATGGCCGTGTCCTCGCTGAAATCGCGCGAGGTCGCCAAATCACGCCCCAGGAAGATTTCCTGCTGGTGCTTTCCGTACGCCAGGGGACCGAGGTCTGACATCCCCCATTCGCACACCATGCGTCGCGAAACCTCCGTAGCCTGTTCGATGTCGTTGCCGGCGCCGGTGGTGAAATGGTTGAGGAAGATTTCCTCCGCCGCGCGCCCGCCCATCATTACGGCCAATTGCGACTCGAGATAATCGCGTGTGTAAGTGTGTTTATCATCCAACGGGAGCTGCATGGTGACGCCCAAAGCCATACCACGCGGGATAATAGTGACCTTGTGAAGCGGGTCGGCGTAAGGAACCGTGGAGGCCACCAAGGCATGCCCGGCCTCATGAAAAGCCGTGTTCTTCTTCTCCTCCTCCGAGAGGATCATGGACTTTCGCTCGGCCCCCATCAGGACCTTGTCTTTGGAGGTCTCAAAGTCGTGCATGACAACCGTCTTGCGGTTTTGCCGGGCAGCGAGCAGGGCCGCTTCGTTCACCAGGTTGGCCAAGTCTGCGCCCGAAAAGCCCGGCGACCCGCGAGCCAGCACCGGGATATCGACATCCTCAGCGAGAGGGATCTTCTTGGTGTGTACTTTCAGAATGGCTTCGCGCCCTCCCACGTCCGGCCGCGGAACCACCACACGGCGGTCAAACCGGCCAGGGCGCAATAGAGCCGGATCCAGAACATCCGGACGGTTGGTGGCGGCGATGAGGATAACGCCCTCGTTCGACTCGAATCCATCCATCTCCACCAGCAGTTGGTTCAGCGTCTGCTCGCGCTCGTCGTGACCACCACCCAAGCCGGCGCCCCGGTGGCGGCCCACCGCATCAATTTCGTCGATGAAGATGATACACGGGGCGTTTTTCTTTCCTTGCTCGAAAAGATCGCGAACCCGCGACGCGCCCACTCCCACGAACATCTCAACGAAGTCGGAACCGGAGATGGAAAAGAAGGGTACGTTGGCCTCACCTGCAATCGCTCGCGCCAACAGAGTCTTTCCGGTTCCCGGCGGCCCCACCAGCAAAACACCCTTGGGGATTCGCCCGCCGAGCTTTTGGAACTTTTGCGGCTCCCGCAAAAATTCAATAATTTCCTGCAATTCTTCTTTGGCCTCTTCCACCCCGGCAACGTCCTTAAATGTCACCTTCTTTTGTTGGCTGGAGAGAAGTCGGGCGCGGCTCTTCCCAAATGAGAGCGCTTTGTTGCCGCCGCTCTGCATCTGGCGCATAAAGAAAATCCAGAGGCCCAAGAGCAGAATCATGGGCAGGCCGTTAATGAGCCAAGTCACCCAGGAATTCCCCGAACTGTCTTTGATGGTGACGTTGACGTTTTTGTCGTGCAGGGTCTTGTACAGGTCGGGATAATTCGGTGGAATAGTGGACTTAAACTTGGCGTTCTCTTTCTTCAGTGTGCCGGCAACGTCGGTGCCCGTAATCTGCACGTCATGGACATTGTTGCTGTCAATCTGGTCCATGAAAGCTGAGAAACTGAGGTCTTGAACGTTCCCGCCCGTATTGCCCCTGACGACCGCCCAGATCAGCAGGGCGGTGACTGCCATCACCACCCAGAAAACGATGTTTTTTACCGCCGAATTCACGGCGCTTCCTCCTCCGGCCCCCAAGCCTTTCAGGGGCGCTTACAACTGCCAAAGTATTGGATGCTTCACACTACCCTAACGAACCGGGCTGATAGAAATCTCTTCGCCGCCGCGGACGGCCTGCGCCGCCGGAGCAGGCAAGAGCGCCTCTGCGGCCCCCAGGCGGGGCCGCTACCCAGCACCTTCCTCGATGACCAGCAGCGTTCGCGACTCTGGAGTCGCAGCCACCGAGGCGGCGGGCGGAAATCCTCTCACCCACAGGATCTGCTCCCCACCCACCAAAACGGGCCAGAGATTCCGACGGCTGCGGGGAATCTTCCGCTGGCGAAATAACTCCTTCAATTTCCGCGGCTTTCGGCTTCCCGAAGGCCAATAGCGGTCGCCGGCTCGCCAATTGCGTAGTACCAACCGGCGCGGCAGCTTCCCAGCATCTATGGCGCTGCCTGCCATTTGATTATACTCCTCGGCACGCCCGGCAGGTTCAACAATCTTTAGCACGAAAGTAACCCCCAGAAGAGGTACGGTAGTCTCTCCCGGGACATCGATCGGGTAAGCATAGGCATCGCTTCCGGATGCAGTGGGCTGCGGCCCGAGGGCGAGCCAGTCGAATTCCTTTCTGGCTATTGTCTCTCCGGGCATAAGGAGGCTCCGCCCGCTTCGGGCTCCGAGGGCAAAACGCCGCAACTCTTCAATGCGGGAGTAGGCTAGTCCGCGCGATCCCAGGCGGGCCGATTGGAACATTTGGCGCAAGACCCGCCTTTGAATTGCCGGCTCAAACCCTTCCAGAGCGCGCACCGAAATCTTCTCTTCCACGCCCTCGCGCAGGCGCCAGGGACGGCTGCGATCGAGAGCCTGTTGCTCGAGGAACGCCTCTTCATCCCTTGCCCGATCGGCGTGACCCTTCAGTAGCGGAATGATCGCGGGGTTGAATTCCCGCTCCAGCAGCGGAAGCAGTTCCCGGCGCACCTTGTTGCGCCGCAGACGGGAGTCAAGATTGGTCGAATCGACCCGGTACTCAAGCTTTCGCGCTTCAATCTCGCGCATGATCTCGGCGCGCGTGAGATCGAGAAAGGGACGGGCGACCTTGCCCTCCAGCAGCGGGTAAATTCCGCTCAAGCCGCGCGTCCCCGCACCGCGCAACAGGCGCATCAGCACGGTCTCGGCCTGGTCGTTTGCGCTATGCGCGGTCACCACCAGTTCCAGCCGGCCTTGATCCACCAGGGAGAAGAGAAACCGATAGCGCAACTCGCGGGCGGTGGCCTCCAGGTTGCGTTTCTTCTCGCGTGCCACCCGCGCCACCTCAGCCTGGCCGCCCAGGTAAGCGATGGCCATGGAATCGGCCAGTCCGCGGACAAATCGCTCGTCGCCGTCGGATTCGGCCCCGCGCAAATGATGATTAAAGTGGGCCACGGCCAGAGTGATCCCCAGCTCCGAAGCCGCGTCCTTCATGAAATGCAAGAGCAATATCGAATCCGGCCCGCCTGAGACCGCGACACCAACGCGTTGCCCGGCATGGAAGAATCCCTGCCGCTTCGCTTCTTTCAACCAGCGGGAGTACACCACTGACTTTGCGAGCATTCGGTAAGCCCACCGCCAAGGAGCCTTTTCCCGCTCATTGTAACATCAGTCGCACTGAGCTGCTTCTCAAGGTTCGCGGCACTTCGCCGAACCTGCAAAGGTGATTCACTAGAGAGGCCACCGGGTTCGCAAAGGAAAGCCGCACTATTGTTCCCTGTGATCTCCGCGCGCTGGGTGGTGGAACTTTTCTTGTGAATGTGACTTAAGTATTAGTAACTCAAGCATTTTTCACGGTGCAGCCCATCGTGATATAGTGCCCAACTGCCCATTCCTCGGTTGTAGCGCTCACCTTCGGGTGAGCACCGCGTCGGTCGGCCTGGGAGTCGGTGCCACGATGAAGTCGGCGCCCAGCCTGCCAGCTTGAAGGTCGGTAGAACGACGCAGCGGAGCGTACACATGGCCGAATTCAAACCGTTTGTTCCCTACGACTCGAAAGAACCTGAGTTCACCCTCAAATCGGTCCTGGCGGGCATCTTACTGGCCGCCATTTTCGGGGCCGCCAACGCTTACTTAGGTATGAAGGCCGGGCAGACGGTGGCTGCGACGATCCCGGCGGCGGTGATAGCAATCGCGTTGTTTCGTTTGCCCTTCTTTCGCGGCGGCGTGCTGGAACAGAACCTGACCCGCACTGCCGCCTCCGTAGGCGAAGCGCTAGTGGCCGGCGCGATTTTCACCATCCCTGCCTTCATGATGGTCAACGTAGGCGGGCAGCGCCTCTGGACTGACTTGCGAAGTCATTATTGGACCGGCACGTTCATTCTCTTCGCGGGCGGATTGCTGGGCGTATTCTTCATCATTGTCTTGCGCCGCCCGCTTTGCGTTGACTCGCCTGATCTGCCGTTTCCTGAAAGCACGGCCAGCGCCGAGATCGTGAAAGCCGGCCAGCAGGGCACCACCGATGCACCCAAATACATTTTCGGCGCCATGGGAGTGGGCGCCCTTCTCCAATTGCTCAAGGACGATAAAGGCTTTCAAGTTTTCCAGGATTCGATCAGCGCGTTCTGGAAATTCCCGAAGTCCGTGGTCAGCTATTTCGGATACCAGAAAGAACTTCTGGGCCGCGTCGAGTACTCGGGGGGCCTCGCCTACTCAACCCCTTCCGCATCCCCCGCGCTTATCGGCATCGGATACATCATCGGACCGCGCTTGTCAGCGATCAATTTCTCCGGGGGCGTCATCGCTTGGCTGGTGTTGATTCCTCTGGTCCTTTTTATCGATCCCGACCTGTCGCACCGCCTGGGCGCGACCACGGGAGGCACCGCGCCCTGGGACCTAGCAAGTTACACCGTGTGGTACAACGTGGTTCGGCCCATCGCGGTGGGAGCAATGCTGGTGGGCGCCGTCTACACGCTCTACAGCATGCGCGAATCGATCCTCACCTCGATTCGAGGCGCCTTCCACGCCTCCGCGGCGGGCAGTGAACAGGCCGCCCGGCGCACCCGCCTGGATATTGACATCCCTATCAAATGGATCATTTTTGGTATTGCTGTGCTTGTTATTCCGATTACGATCATCTATAAATACTTCGCACAGAGTTGGAGCGCCGCCCTCACTGCGGCTATTGTGATGACGCTGACCGGCTTCTTCCTGGCTGCGGTGGGCGGATACCTGGTGGGCCTGGTCGGCTCCTCGACTCAGCCCGTCAGCGGCCTGACACTGGCGGCGCTGGTGGTGGCGGCGCT
>Ga0187888_1001440_pt1 | contig 22509 bp, 19 predicted proteins | sample June2016WEW_7_40_FD_132987 | JGI IMG/M metagenome (GOLD analysis project Ga0187888, IMG submission 132987) | Peatland microbial communities from SPRUCE experiment site at the Marcell Experimental Forest, Minnesota, USA - June2016WEW_7_40 | ecosystem: Environmental > Terrestrial > Soil > Wetlands... | reverse complement strand
GCCGCCACCAAACTGCGGCATGCGGCCGCAGGACGGGAAATCAGCACCTATAACCGAGATGTTTGTTTGGAACCTCCTGCTTCTCGATTACAGAACGGTTCTTGTTCAGAGGTTCCCTAGCGTGCAAACGCCATTACGCCGGCACAATCAAGGCTCAGTGTGCTGACGTGTTTGGCTGGGAGGGAACTTACGGCTGTGGACTTTGCCAGACCGGCGTTCCTTGTGAAGACTGTAACCCGTTGGAGAGTGGGCAAACGGGATGAGAGCAGAGGCTCTAGTAGACTGCTGAAAAACGCATCATATCAAACTTGTTTTTCAGCAGCCTGTTAGTGAAGCGGGGTGCCCATGGGCATCCCGGCCAATAACATCCCCAAAGCTATGACAATCGCGCCGATTATAGTCAGAATCATTCCGACTTTAAACAGGTCCTTAAACGTATAGTATCCCGCCGCATAGCTTAATACGAAACAGAGGCTCTCCATGACCAGGATAAAGTGAGTCGAAGAGGCCAATCCCGCAGTCATGGCCATCGCCTGTATCAGAAATCCGCTTTGTTGTGCATAGGCGATAACGAGCGGGACATTGACGGCAGCCGCGGCCGTAAAGCTGGAAAAACCGAGCGAGTCGATCGCCACCAGCATAGTGACTGCAAATGGCTGCATTACCATCGGTAGTTTCGCCAAAGGCATCATGGTGTGCTGGGCAATCCAGCTCGCCAGGCCGCTGTCAAAAGTGGCTACGCCCATAGCAAAACCGCCAATCATCAGCATCAAAGAACCCCACTCGAGATTGGCTTCTATCTCACGCCATCCCTTGACGCCGCTGATTCCGGGAATGGTGAGCAAGCCGACAATAAGCAACGCCACCACCGCAATCGGTATCTTGGTGAACTCGCCGGTCATCCACAGAATCACCGCGAGTAGAAACACTACTAAAGTAACTTTTTCCTGAACCGACCATGGCCCCAGGGACTCAAGCTCTTTTTTAATGATCTCCCTGCCGAACGGCAACTCTTTCATCTCAGGCGGATACATCTTCTTAATCATCCAAAGAGCGATCACGCCAAGGACGACCCCGATAGGAATGGATATCTTCATCCACTCAAGGTACGTCATGGTCAAATGGGCGTTCTTCTCCATGAAACTGATGGTAATGATGTTCGACGGTGTACCGGACGGCGTGCACAGGCCGCCGATGACTGCACCAAACGTAATGACAAACATCATGCAGATGCCGAAGTTGCTTTTTCCCGGCTTCGCTCCCGCGGATTTCGCCACACTCAGCCCGATCGGATACATCAGGGCAACAACCGCCACATCGGTGATGAAGTGGCAAAATGATACCCAAAAGAAAATGTTGAGAATGCGGTTTATGTTCGTTCCCGATACGTTGAGAATCTGGTAGGTAAGACGTTTCCCCAAGCCGGACTGCGTAAAGGCAACCGATAGAGCCAAGCACCCCACCATAAATGGCACGAAAGGATCGCCGAAGCTTGCCGAAGCCACTCTATTGAAAGGAACCGCGCGGATGATATCCAGCAGAGGCAACACCATTAAGCCTGAAACAGGAATAGGCAATGCTTCCGTGACCCACCAGAAGATTGTGGTAGCCATTACCCCGAACGTTCTGATCGCGGCCAGCTTCAGGCCCCACACCGGCGGCACGAAATACGCCGCGATCAATATGGCTATTCCTATCAGGAAACAAATCCGCTTATTCCTGGTTGGAATCGATTTGCTTGCCGGTGCGGCAGCGGTGCTGGTGGACATGGTTGCCTCGTTAACTCCGCTTGACAGATACTGGAACCAACAACTATTCCTCGAAAATCGCAGCCGCACGACACCAGCCCGCGGTGCAACCCTCGAACTTCACCGGCAGTGCGGTGACTAGAAATCCATGCGGCTTCGGCAGATTCTCCAGATTGGCCAGTTTTTCAATCTGTATGTATTCGCGCTTCCGCCCGTGCATGTGACTAGCCCAGAGTTCTCTCTTGTCACCGTTTTTTTGTACGACTCAACCATGGCGTTCACCGGCCTGTCCAGCGTCCAGGCATCGATGCCGATGCACCGTATACCCTGGTCTAACAACCAGTCCAGTCCCGATATGCCTAATCCGGACTGCTTGGCGAGGTAGGTCTCGGTATCTGTGCCCCAGTACTTGTCGCACCCGGTATGCAGCAGAACAATGTCTCCCGGCTTCAGCTTGTAATTGATTTTCGCCAAGGCAGCCTTCAAGTCCCCGATGGTAATTTCAGCGCCAGGAGGCAAATGCCGCATGTCAAGCACGACACCGTCACCGAAACACCACTGCAACGGAATCTGGTCAATCGTTTTGGCCGGCTTTCCTTCACACAGCGGCCCATAGTGGAAGGGTGCATCCACATGCGTGCCCGAGTGAGCGCTGCCGGAAACGACGTCGGTTGCCAGGGCAAGCGACTCTGGAAAATCCGATGCCTCGATGCCTGCCAGTTTTCCTAAACGCTTGGCGCCGGTGGCGTGGTCGGAATGCTCAATCTTAGGCGGGTATGGCTCAGTGGCTCCATTTTGATGCGAAACGCTTAGATCAATAAACTTGTACATTAGTCCTGCCTCCCTTGCCTTCAGTCGATAAATTATGAAGCTGTGCCAATTAAAAGGTCTATCCAGAAAACTGACTCTACTTGGATTCGGCAGAAGCTACGCCGCAGACTTCCCCGACGATCGATTTAAACTCCTCGTCCGTTACCAGCCCTTTCTTGGATGTTCCAAGTTCCTTAATCTTTTGCAAAACCACCTCGAATTTTTCCCTGTCCTCTGGATAGTCGAGCCCTAATTCCTTTAGCTTCGTGGTCACGGAAGCATACCCGCTCTTCTTACCCAGAACTGCTTTAGGCTGCTGCCCAACAAAGATCGGGTTCAATGAAAACATTGCCAACGGCTGCTGATAAACCATGTCAATACCGATTCCGGACTCCCTGGTAAAGTTCCCTGATCCTACAATCGGCTTATTCGGAGCCATGGCAAAACCGGTCAGTTGCTGGGTTACGGCGGATAGGTTGGCCAGCTTATCGAACTTGAATCCCCAGTCGTAACCGTAGAGAGTCTTCAGTGCCACTGCGACCTCTTCCAGAGCGGCGTTGCCAGTCCTTTCGCCAAGCCCGTTAATGCAGGTGTGCACGACCGTTGCGCCAGCTTCCACTGCCGCCATCTCGTTTGCCACGGCCATCCCGACATCATTGTGAGTATGAATCTCGACGGGTAGCTTGGTCACCTCTTGGACCAACCGCACGAGATACTTGATCGCGGCCGGAATCGCGCAGCCAGTCGTATCGATAACGCCAACCGAGTCCGGCGGCGCTTCCTGCATGAGGCGGGCAAGCAGTCGCTTGAAGTCCGCTACTACGGCGCGGGTCGTGTCATAAGGAAAGTAAACCGTATGTAAGCCGAGTTCTTTGGACCGCCGGATAGCACGCTGGCTTTGCGCAAAGACCTGGTCGATGGTCCATTTGAACTGGTACTCCAGTTTGGGCTGACCAACTGGCACTTCGATGATCACGCCAGTCGCGCCGCAGCTATGGGCGACTTCGATATCCTTCTCCATCGCGCGAACAAAAGCATAGACTTTGGCTTTCTTCACCCGCTTGGCGATGACCTTGATGGCTTCCGCGTCTTCGGCTGAAACGGCGGGCATTCCGGCTTCAATCCTGTGAACGCCAATGTCGTCCAGCATTTCGGCAATTCTGATCTTGTCGTCTTTCCGCAATACGATTCCTGGAGTTTGCTCGCCGTCCCTCAGCGTGGCATCGTGAATCTCGACCTCGCGGGGCAAAACAAACTGGCTCCGAACCTCGGGAAGAAAATTAACACTGCTCGTCCACCACAATTCCGACTTCCATTTTTCATTCGCCGGCATTTAACATCTCCCTTTTCCAGAAACAGTTAGCCACTTTTACCACAAACTCCGACAAGCATTCAGGTTTTTTTGATCGTCAGCCATCTCCCACTCAACACTCTGGATTCCTGCTGCCACGGCTGGAGTTGAGAGCATGCAAAAGCAGCTTTGGAGAAACGCGAAAACGGCTTGGACTCGAACGGAACGGCACGGATTCGTGGTTGGATGGTGACGAGACTCGAAGCTGCAAAAGGCAGCGCTGGAGACAAAACCATGCGCTGCCTTTGTTCCGCTCTCATCCGATTCAGACACAGCGGGCCAACCCGAGTAGCCGGCGATTGGCCGCCAATACCTCAGTGAAGCCCCGCTCGACGACTGCTTTGAGGCGGGTGATAACTATCTTTTCCTTACTTAACAGCCTGAATCTGACTAATGAGCTCCTTGTACTCCGGATACTTGGCGTAAACCGGCAGCACGGCCTTCTGGAATGGAGCCTTATCGGGTTTAATGATAACCGTGCCATGAGCAATAAGTTCGCTCATGGATTTCTGATCGAACGCGTTCCACAGTTTCCTTTGCTCGGCCACCGAGTCTTGAGCAGCCTGCGCTATGAGCTTCTGGTCGGCTGGCGATAAGCCATCCCAGACCTTCTTGCTCATCAATAGGACTTCAGGCAGCCTGGAGTGTTCATCGAGAGAGTAATACTTGGCAACCTCATAGTGTTTGCTGGTCCAAAGGCTGGGTGCATTGTTCTCAGCACCATCAATAATGCCCGTCTGCAGTCCGCTGTAAATCTCACCGTAGTTCATCGGCGTGGCCGAAGCACCCAAGGTATTGACCAGCTCAACAAATATCTTGCTCTGCTGAACCCTGATCTTCATGCCCTTCATATCTGCCAGGGCCTTGATTGGCTTGCCTCTGGTATAGAAGCTGCGCGTGCCGTTATCATAGTACGCGAGCCCTACCAGATTGCTGGTTTCCATGCCTTTCAGCAACCCTTTGCCGACCGGTCCTTCCAACACTTTCCATAGATGGTCCTCGTCACGAAACAGATACGGCATTGAGTACACGCCCATAGCGGGAGAAAAGCTTACCAGGGGCGCCGCATTGATGCGATTGAAAGCAATTGTGCCGGCCTGAGTCATTTCGATGGTTTCTTTTTCCTGACCCAACTGGGCCCCGCCGTACACCTGCACCTTGATGCGGCCGTTTGTACGCTCATCCAACAGTTTAGCCATATACTTCATGCCCATGGTTGTTGGATAGTCTTCGGGCTGAATGTCGGCAGCCTTAAGAATGATTTGACTCGGCGCAGCGGGAGCCTTGGGGCCGGAGTCGCAGCCGGTCGCCAGCAGCGTAACGAGGAAAACTGCCAGAATTCCCAGGATAATCCACTTATTCGTTCGCATAACACATCTCCTTATCTCTCAATTTTGATGGCTGCCAAAGAACCCGTGCACCGATGAATCCATCGTCGGCCAGGGCGGGCATCATGGCATAAAGATCTTGGGCAGCGTCATGGTTAGAGCTGGGACATAAGTAACCAGCAAGAGGACTAGAATAAGAACCGGAATAAACACCAGAATCGCCTTGACGGTGCTTTCCAGCGAGCACTTTGCTATCGCGCAGCCTACGAACAGAGCTGTTCCGACAGGAGGATGGATCAGGCCAATTGCCAGATTTAACAGCAGCATGATGCCGAACTGAACGGGATGCATGCCGATGCTCTGTGCTATCGGCAGGAAAATTGGAGTTAAGATCAGGATAGAAGCCGCCATATCCATGAAGAAACCGATGATCAGGATAAAAAGATTGACAATGAGCAGCACAAGAAACGGTTCGCGGGTCACGGATGCGATACCGGCGGCAACTGTTTGAGGAATGCGCTGGTAGGCCATGATCCAGCCGAACGCGGAAGAAGTAGCGATCAGGAAGAACACCATGCCGCATGTCAGGGCAACTTTCCTGATGATCTCCGGCAGGTGCGAAAATTTCAGCTCGCGGTAATACAGCGTGGTGAGAATGAGGGCGTAGAGACAAGCGATCGCTCCGGATTCGGTGGCGGTAAAGACACCGGAGACGATCCCGCCGACGATAATGACCGCCGCCATCAGACTGAGGACCCCGCCCTTGAGCGCTTGCCAGCTTTTTTTCCAGCCTTTAGCCGGTTCTTTTTGATAACCACGCACCAGGGATAAAACAAAGCTCATTGCCATCAGGCCCAGCCCGATCATTAACCCGGGAATATATCCAGCCAAGAATAGCGCGCCGATAGACACCGTACCGCCGGCAGCTACCGCGTAAATAATAGCGTTGTGACTGGGAGGAAGAATGATGCCAGTAGTAGACGCGCAGACCGTTACCGACACGGCGAAGTCTTTCTCATAGCCTTTGCTCTCCATCATCGGAATGAGCACAGGGCCGATTGACGCCACGTCGGCCACGGATGAGCCGGTGGTACCGCCGAAAAACATGCTACCCACAATATTGACCATGGCCAGTCCGCCACGCATGCGACCTACCAGGATATCGGCAAAATCGACAATGCGTTTGGCAATGCCGCCTTCGGCCATGATATGTCCGGCCAATACGAAGAAGGGGATGGTCATCAAGGGAAAGGAATAAAGCGAAGCCACCATCCGCTGGCCGAGCGGAAACAGCGGAATATCGGAATATAGACAAGTAATCAAGGAAGCAATGCCTAAACTGAATGCTATAGGCACTCTTATGATCATCAGCGCGATGAACGAGCCTAATAATACCCATGCCCCTAACCCCATCTTATTTGGCTCCTTCCTTGCTGAAGAACATGTTGTACAACTTCTCGAGCACGTAAATGATGATCAGGGTCGCACTCACCGGTAATGAAAGGTAAACATAGCCAATACGAAGGTCCATCGCCGCCGATGTTTGGGACATGGTCAGCCGGACCAACACAATCCCCTGCCATAACAGGACACTCACGTACACGAGAACCATCGCATACTTGAGTATTTCCAGCACCGATTGCACGCTTTTCGGCAGTTTATCGGCAAAGTAATGTAGTGACATATGCGTGCCGCGCCGTACTCCGGCAGCTATGCCAAGCATGCCGAACCAAATCATGAGGTATACCGAAAGCTCTTCCGACCAAGGCGGCGTGTAGTGAAGTACATAACGTTCAAAGACCTGATAGCTGACGAGAGAGACCATGGAGATCGTTAGGACAACCATCACTATTTCAGTCACTCTGGCAAGGTGACCGATTACGCCGGAGAACGATTGATTTTCATTTCGATTGGTCGATGTCACCATGCCCCCATGTTCCGGGTGAAGACAAGCTATCAGTTCTCGCGCTACAAACCTCTATTGGCAACGAGCGATGAAGAACGGATTGCTCCTCGCCCTCGAATCCGCGAACCTGCACCTATGCGCCGTCTCACGATCCGGTACGCGCAAAGCTGTGAATCTGTGCTGCTTTGGGCGGGGTTATCGTACAACACTGTTCAGAGATTTTCACGCGGTAATTGGCAGATTTTAGCGCGGCAATTACGGGAGGCATAACCTCCTCCCCTAAAAGTTGAGTTTATGCGCAATAGGTGGATAGCTATTCATGAGTGCCCCCGGCCAGGAGGCCGCCTTACGCCGCTTCTACCCCAACACGCTCAACTACGGCGCGTGCCGGGGACCCCGGCTTGGGAGCCATTTTCTCCTGGGGTTAAGAACAAGGAATGGTACAGGAGGCGCAGTTCGTCACCGAGGCTGGCGATTGGACCGGCAGCGCTTTCCGCTTATCCAGGAAGCTGGTGCCCAGTTACGGGTCCCCCACACCAGGAACCGTAGCCGCGGCTCCGGCAAAGACCGGGAATGTGCCGCACGTTCAGTGCGACGATTAAATCATGACGCGGTCGTCAGGAAGAAATGTTCCGCCGGTCGACCGGTTTCAATTCGCCCCGCACACTGCTATGATAAGTAGTGGTTGGCTTATTTCGCATTTGCGATCATGAATTCTGGATTCCGCCGGCATTGGCCGAGTCCCGAACTTTTACGCCGGAAGCGTCTCCGCATGGTCGTCACCAGGCGAATCACGAATCAGCTTCTCCTCCACCCATTATCTTTCCCTTCCCGACGGTCTTTGCACTCAACGATTCGAGGTTTCCATGCATAGCGATTCATTAATAAAGGTTTGGATTAATCCCTGGAAATACTGGGCAGCTACTGCACAGATGAGCGAAGCGGAAGCAGGCTCGCTGATGAATGAGGTATTGCTGTGCATCGAAAGCGGAAACAAAAAAGGGTTGGAGCACTATGACTTTGTGACGTTCGATAATCCTGTGGACGCTTGGCGCAATCGCCGCTCCAAGAAAAATCTCGGGCGGTATATCGCATGATCCTGCCGTGCAACCAGATGCAGCGTAGAAATGCGGCGCGGTATTTCCTAAGCTGGCCGCGTTATTCTGCTGTGGGATTTCCGTTCCATGGAATTCTCCGTTCTCGCCGCTCCCGCCTCAATGTGCAAAAGTAAACTTTTCTGCACACCTCTTGTGGCGACTATGTCGCTTTTAGTCCGATCTTAATCAGCCATTCACCATATTGTCACAACCGCTTGATATCAGTGAGCCAGCACTCCTGAGTTTCTGGGCAGCGGCAACTTTCAAGTGCAAGCCCTAACCGTAACCACACCAGCTTGGACAATCTCGCTCCCGGCAAGGAGGAGGATTCGGCAATGGCCCGGCTTGCGTATGTGGTTTCTTCCTTCGCCGCGACAGGATTCCGGGAAAGCTCCACACATCCTTAATCATACGGAGAGAGAGACAGCCATGCCGCAGAACGACGAAAACGAACGGCTGAAGTCAACCGGCGTTAATAGAAGACAATTCATCACTCGCACGGCGGCTGGCGCCGCCGGCGCCGTCGCGCTAACATCTGTTTTGGATGCGTGCGGCGGATCTTCCTCCACCGCATCCTCGACCACCGATGCACAAAGCCTGACTTCCACGGCGTGGAAGTTCGGGGTGATGTCCGACACGCAGTGGACCAACGCGCCAGGCACTGTGTGGACGACCCCGGCAGGCGTGGATAATAGCGACCCTGATACGTCCGCTGTCAGCATCGCGACTCAGATCCAGGAGCAATTCATCAATGCCGGCGTAAAGTTCGTCGTGCATGTCGGCGATCTTGCCGACAACACATCTTCCTCGGTAGCGAATACAGGCGAGGATACGCGCGCCCTTTATGCCCAACCGCTGTACAATGCCGGCATCGGCTTCTTCCCGCTGCGCGGCAACCACGACGACAATTATGCCGGCCTAGGCGCGGAGTTCCAGAGAATCTTCCCGCAGGCGCAGAATGGCGCCCACAACAGTACGCCATCCGATATTCTGACAACCTTCGCTACCACCGATCCGCAAGTCTCGTCCTCCTCGAACAGTCAAGCCATCGTGGCCAAGACTGGCTCCGCGTTTACGGTGGGTTCCAACTTCAGCAGCCCCGATCCCTGGGGCAACAGCAGCCTCAAAGGCCTGACGTATTCGTTTGACTACAACAACGCCCGCTTCATTCTGCTCGACCAGTTCACACCGGTCAACCCGACTACCCCGTTCGACGCCTCCTATGGGGGTGGCAGCCCTACCACCATCAACTTGCAGCAGTCATGGATTAATTCGCAGCTGTCGGGGCGGGCGTCGGGCAGCCATGCCTTCGTATTCAGTCACAAGGGGTTGATCACCTGCCAACACGCCGACGGCTTGTTCGGAAACGACCCCAGCCAAAACCTACCCTACCAGAATGCTTTCATCGACAGCTTGGCCCAGTATAACGTTGGGTATTATATGAACGGCCACGACCACATGTACGATCGCGCGCTGATCCAAAGTCCCGATGCCAAGGCGAAAGTGATGACGCTTCTCACGGCTTCGGACAGCTCGAAGTTCTATGTGCCGGCGGGCTCGGGCACCAACTGCAGCGGCAATACCGTAAACGGCTCAAAAGCCTCGACTCCGGTGCCATTCGGCTCGACTAATGACATCTACTACAACGGCCTTGTCGCGCTTCCATCACGCAGGACTCCCATCACGCAGGAACTCAACACGGTTGGCTATTACATTTTTACCGTAAATGGGGCAAACGTCACCGTGGACTACTATTCCGCAGATGTCAGCGCATATACCTCCAGCGCAAGCGAAATGATTGTTTCCACTGCGACGGGTCTCAACTTCGTCAAGCGGGAGAGCTTCGGCTACAGCCTCATCGGTAAGCAGTTCGAGTTGAGCCCGGCTGCTTCGTACGCCAGCGGTGCGGTTCAACTCACCTACCCGCTGCCGGCGACCGCGACTCCGGTTCAGATTCAGGACAGCTCCTCTTCTGGAAATACCACGGCCGCGATCCTGTCCGGCACGAATAACAGCAACCTCATGGACGCCTCCAAGCAGCCATGTTCGAAGGTGGTCACCACCGGTTGGATGAGCAAGTCTGGAAACGCCTTAAGCGATATCCTGGCGCTCTCGGGTATCAATCCTTACGTAAACGGCGGTCCTCAGCCCGACGTCTATACCCTCTCGCTAAAGGTCACGACGCCGGTAGTGTCCGCAGGGGTAATCCTTTGCTCACTGGATTCCACCGGCAACTGGAGTAACGCAGTCAACCAGAACTCCGGCGGCACGAAAAACTTCGTAAACGGGCCTTGGAAATCCAGTTACGGGTTGGGCACGTACGGCGTCGATCCGACAACGAACTCCGCCTGGGCAGTTCTGAACTACGACGGAGCGTTCGCCGTCGCACCCGGCGCTTGAGAGAGACGATTGAGAGACACAGACGGAAGCCGGTACACGGCTCGCCGGAAGTCGAAGTGAGCCGCGGCAAGGCCGACAGGAGCTCGCGAATTATGCGAGCTCCTTTTTCAAAGGATGGATTCATGATTGGGAAACTCGGATTACCTGAATTGGCAGTGATCTTCGGCATAGCTCTGCTGATCTTCGGCCCCAGTAAGATCGGAGAACTCGGAAAAAGCCTCGGCGAGGGCATTCGCGGCTTTAAGTCTGCTCTGACCGACAACGATCCAGCGGTAAAGAAACCGTAGATCACCGGCATTCCGCCGGCCAGCCAATTCGCCACGATGTAAATCTGTGACACTGCACGCCGACTCTCGCAACAGGCCCCGCCATAATGACGGGGCTTCCCGCCATCTTTCAGCCACCGCAAACTGACTTCGTGCATCGAAGTGCCTAACACGATTCACCAGGAGCAGCGTATGGTCTCGAATGAACTGCGCCGGGCGCGGGCCTCTGAGGTTGTACCGGAATTTGATCTGATTTCGGCGATTGCTCTCAAGGCCGAAGCCTTGTTGGGTTATTCCGCGTTGAGGAAGAGGTTGGGCATCCATCCAGCTTCACTAACGCGGACCCTTGAAGAACTCGGAATCGATCCCTTCCTCGAAGAAGACGTGAAGAAATATAAAGCCGGGAAAGCGCGCGATCTGGAAGCCAAGGTGTGGGCAGATTTCCAACGGCGAGCGGGCCTGGATCCCGCTGGCGCGGTGGAGGCACTGGTCACCAGCTTCGTTCGTGTAACTTGGCGTTGCACCAAGCTCGCTAAGTATGGAGGCGAGGTACCGGAGTTTGCACTGTCCCGGGCAGTCGAAATCAAAGAGCGCCTCCCGAAAGCCCGGTTTTACGTTGAGGAGCTCACGGTCGACAAGCGATACGATCCATTTCTCATCGTGGCATGCGGCAGAGAACGCTTCTACATTGATGTCTGGGACGAACCGGAGTTCGAGACCCAGCACGGCTGAGCGCATGCGGAGCCGGGCGCTTAGCCGGGTGTGGAAGACGCGCCAAGGACAGGTCCGCCGCGCGCGCCGTGGTCGCGAGCGGGGGTCTCCGTTTCTTCCGAAATTGGTTTATGAAACCAACTCTCGCTACTTACCTGAAGAGGATAGGGCTTGGTTCGGTTCCGCTTTGTGATAATTGAAGTAGGTATCATCCTCTTGTTGATTGTGATTGAACATCAAGAGGACCTTGGCGCTTGCCTTCATCGCAAAATGCTTGGGCAGCCAGACGTTTTCGGCCACAGGCACGTTTTCCAATTCAAACCGCGTGCCCGGCTCGACGCGGGCGATGAAACCGGCAATCGACACGGGATGAACCACGATCGCTTCGACCTTCACCCACTGGTAGGTCTTCGTGTCAATCCAGAGCTGGCCTTCCATGCCGGTCAGCACTTTTGCCTGCGAATTCGGAGGCTGATAATCGGCGCGGGGCCTCGCCTGCAATAAATAGACTTCGTGGGGACCCAGCTTCTGTGTCCCTTGCAGCCTGAAGTCGAATGCCTCGGTGAGTTGTTCCATTAGCAAGTGATCTCGCTTGCGATCTCTCTCGTACTTGGCCATCCTCTGCGCCCTTTGCCGCGGCGATTCTTTCCGGCGAGCGGCGATTGCCTGCTCCAGTTTGCGCTGCTCTGCCTGCTGCATGTCCACGGGCAGCGGCTTTTCATTTACAGCCACCAAGCGCTGGTACGGAGAGCCCAGAATCATCATCACCTGGTAGGTCTTGGTCCCTTGATCGTCGCGGTCTGTCTCAAAGTAATCGTATTGAGGAGCTTGCTGCCAGTCCGCATTGTTCACTCGAACGGAACGCTCGATGATGGTGTGTACGTCCACGGAATCTTCGCTGAAGGCGCAGAGGGGAAGAGAAATTGCGAGACACATCACCGCCAATCTCACGCGGGCGAACGGACAAGCCCGGCGACTGGGGTCGAGACCGCCGCTCCGGACTCGCACTAACGCTCGAAAGCCTTCCATCCGGGTCATCAGCAGCCCCTCGCGATTATATTCCTGATTACTGTTTTGGGATTTAAGTTGCCAGCAGCTTTCCTGCGGCAGCTTAGTGGACGAGGCCTATCGGGACAGGGCGTCGATAGAGGCGGGTGATGCGGTCGGCACTTGTCAGCTCATGCAACTTCCTGGAAGACGTCTCCATCCGCGGACAAAACCGGCAGAAAAACCGATATTACTGTCCAACTCCGTCCCGGGGTGGCATCACTCCGGAGGGTAATTCTCCCCTCGTGCTTGTCTACAATCTCCTTGCAGACCCAGAGTCCAAGGCCGGTGCCAACGTCCTTCTTGGTGGTAAAGAATGGCTGGAACAAACGCTCCCGGTCTGACCGCTTGATGCCTGTGCCGTTGTCGGCCACGGTGATGCGCAAACCATGACGGCGTAACCGATAGCTGAATTGCCGCGACACACGAACGCGAATCGAGCCTTCCAAGTTGCACGCATCGATGCTATTGCTCAGGAAGTTGGCAAGGAGCTGTCGGAGTTCACCGGCATTCACCCGGATTTCCGGATCGCTCACTAACTCCAGATCAATGCTGACTCGCTTGTTTTTGGCTTTTGTGGAAAGCACGAGGATGAGTTGCCGCAGCAACCCGCCGGCGCGAACCTTCGCGGTGCCGGCTTGCTCGCGATAGAATCCGAGTGTCTGCTTGGTGAGATGAGCGATGCGTACCAACTCCTCCTCCGCCACGCCCAGGTACTCCGCTACCTTCGACGGATCGTCAGCAGCGGTTCTGGCAAGGTAGACGAGGTTCATCACACTTTCCAGCGGATTGTTGATCTCGTGTGCAACCGTGGCTGCGAGCCGGCCCATACCGGCAATTTTTTCGCTGATGCGAAGCGCCTCTTCGGTTCGCTTTCGCTGGGTGATGTCGCGGGCGATCTTGGAAGCGCCAATCACCACTCCCGCCGAGTTCTTAATGGGAGATATCGTTAGTGAGACCTCCAGCCGTTCGCCATTTTTTTTGACGCGCCACGTTTCGAAATTCTCGATTCGTTCGCCCGCCCTGAGCCGCGACAAGGTTGTGTTTTCCTCTGCCTGAAGCTCCGGAGGAATCAGGATCAGGATCGACTTTCCAATCGCCTCTTCCGCCGAGTACCCGAACATTCGCGTCGCAGCCGCGTTCCAACTGGTAATAATGCCGTTCAGGTCTTTCGAGATGATCGGGTCGTAGGAGGATTCAACGATGGCAGCCAACCGCAGCTCGGCTTCCTCGGCGGTCTTGCGCTCCGTGACGGCAACCCGTTCCGCTTCACTTAACTCCGCCTCTCGTTTTCTGAGAGCCTGCTCTGCCCGCCTGCGGTCAGTGACATCGCTATGGACGCCGACAGCGCCCTCGAACTCACCTTGCTCGCCGAATATGGGGGCGGTGGAAACCCGTGCCCACAATTCCGATCCGTCCTTCCGGCGGTAGCGGATTTCGACCTCCTCACTTATGCCGCGGCGGCGGCGCGCGATGGCCTCTCGTTCCGCGGGAACATCTTCCGGGAACATGAACTCCAGAAGATTTCGGCCGGCCATCTCCTCGGAAGAGTAGCCAAGCATCTTGGCCATGCGGTAATTCACGAACCTGGTGCGGAGCTGTGCGTCGATTGCCCAGATTCCGTCGAAGCTGACTTCGAGCAGACGCAGCCCGTCCTTCTCGTGAAGGATGGGAGCGAAGCCATAATCAGAATAATTTTTCAGTTTTCCCATCTATTGCGCTTCTGTCACAACTGTTTCGGCGAAAGGTGGCATCCGGTAGCGTTTGCCGGGTTGACAGTCAGTCCGGCGTCGATAGCTCGGGATGCACCTACTCTGAAAACACCGCCTAGTGACCTCGAACTCCATCTGAGATTCCGGAAAACCGCCGACTGTTGCCAATCCGCATCTGCTATGATGCGGCAACCTAACTTCAAATCAAGAAGTTCATGGGTGATCACGGGCCATTCAGCAGCAGAGTTCCTCGTCTCGAGCTGGCGCTGAGTGCCAGGATCGCTGTTGACGCGAGCCTGTAACTTCGCTAGGGTGATCCAGAGTTCCCCGTATGACGTGCGAACACGCTTGCTTCACGTTACGGAGCAGTTCGTGTTCGGCGATGCCGTCAGGGAAAAAGGTGAGTGCACACAACAACACAACAACATTGCGGAGCGTTCCTATGGCAACAGCACTGAGAATTGCCGTTCTGCCGGGCGACGGTATCGGTCCGGAGATCGTGGCGGAAGCCATTCGGGTTCTACGCGCGGTCGAGGAAAAATTCACTTCGTTCAGGATGGACTTCCAGTTCCACGATGCCAGCGTCGCGCGCTATAGCCGGACCGGTGTTGCCATGCCCGATGAGACCTTCAACGACTGCAAAGCCGCCGACGCTATTCTGCTTGGCGCTATGGGCATACCCGAGGTTCGTTTGCCGGACGGCACTGAAGTGCAGCCGGAAATCGTCTTGCGCCTCCGCTTCTCGCTTGATCTCTATGCCGGTGTGCGTCCGGTTAAGTATTACGAGGGAGTGACCAGCAGGTTGATGGACCCCCGGATCGACTACGTGGTAATGCGCGAGAACACCGAAGGTTTGATCGGCGCACGCGGAGGCGGCAACGTCTTCCATGACCAGGTGGCAACCGACACCATGGTCATCACCCGTTACGGCACCGCGAAAATTGTCCGCGCCTCGGCAAAACTCGCGCAGGCAAGAGCCAGAAAGTTTGGGCGTCCCGGCAAAGTGACGTGCGTAGATAAGAGCAACATACTTCGTTCCTATGCATTCTTCCGGAAAGTTTATGACGACGTCATGGCCGAGTTTCCCGACCTGGAAAAAGATTATGCTTACACCGACGCGATGACGGTCAACCAGATTCTGTGGCCCGAAAGATACGACGTCATCGTGACTGAAAATGCCTTCGGCGACATTCTGTCCGATCTGGGCCCGGCGACCGTTGGCGGCATGGGCATGGCTCCCTCCGGAGACATCGGCGATCAACACGCCGTCTTCCAGCCTTCTCACGGTTCGGCTCCGACCATTGCCGGCAAGGGCATCGCCAACCCCATAGCCACGATTCTTTCGGCGGCCATGATGCTGAACTGGCTGGGCGAACGACATCCAAACTTGAAGCTGAAACAGGCAGCCGACTTGATCGATAATGCCGTCGCTCGGTTCATCCGCAAAAAGGAGGGCCTGACGGTCGACATCGGCGGAAATGGTTCAACCAAGTCGACCGGCGATGGCATCATCCGGGAGATCGAAAACACAAAAATCTAGCGCGGTGTACCGGAAGTTCCCGAATTGTTCCTCCGGGCAGGGTGCCGGATTTGTTATTCTTCTAAGTAAGTGGTATTGCGCGACGAGTTTGCTACGCAGGCGGCAGCTCATCAGTGGGATTTTCTGGATCAACGAATTCGTGATCGCTTCAGTACCGCTAATCAGCAGACCTTTCCGGTCGGTGCATGGATGGCACACCTATCATGAAGACCTTACCCTCTAAAGTGGCGGTGTTTGACACGACGCTGCGAGACGGCGAACAAGCGGCGGGAACACGTCTTGGAACTCGCGACAAGCTGACCTTGGCACGCCAGTTGGCTCGGCTCAAAGTCGACATTATCGAGGCGGGATATCCCGCTTCCTCGCCCGGTGACTTCGAGGCCGTCAGGCTGATATCGCAAGAGATCGAAGGGCCTGTCATTTGCGCTCTGTCGCGTGCCGTGCCCGGGGACGTCGAGGCTTGCGGTAAAGCTCTGGCCAAAGCGAAGCGTCCGCGTATCCATACCGGCATCGGCGTCTCCGACATTCATGTCATGGGCAAGTTCAGGGATGAGCGCTACGGCAAGACTCTGGGCGAGAAGAAGGTCAAGATGGTGAAGATGGCCGTCGACGCCGTCAAGCGGGCCCGCAGTTACGCCGACGACGTGCAGTTCTACGCCGAAGACGCGGGCCGCGCCGACCCCGCCTACCTGTTCGAAATGTTGCAGGCGGCGATTGACGCCGGCGCGACCGTCGTCAACATCCCCGACACTACCGGCTACACAATTCCCGAGCAGTTTGGCAACTTGATCCGGGCCATCCGCGAGAACGTGCCCAACATCCAGAAAGCGACGATCAGTGTGCACTGCCACGACGACCTCGGCTTGGCCGTAGCCAATTCGCTGGCCGGCATACGCAACGGCGCTCGCCAGGTGGAAGGCACGATCAACGGAATCGGCGAACGCGCCGGCAATGCCGCGCTGGAAGAGATCGTCATGGCCCTGCGCACGCGCAGCGACTTCTTCGGGGTAACTACCGGAATCGACACTCGCGAGTTTTGCCGCACCAGCCGCATGACCTCCGATATGATGGGGATCGTTGTTTCCCCCAACAAGGCGGTCGTGGGCGCGAATGCTTTTTCCCACAGTTCGGGAATCCACGTTGATGGATTCCTCAAGGATCACCTTACTTACGAGATCATGCGGCCAGAGGATGTCGGCATGGGAGACAGCCGCGTGGTGTTGACCGCGCGAACCGGCCGGGCAGGCCTTCGCGACCGTCTCGTGAAGCTCGGGTACACGCTCTCCAAGGAAGAACTGGATCTCTCCTACCAGCGTTTCCTGGCCGTGGCCGACAAGAAGATGGAAGTCTTCGACGAGGATATTGTCGCCATCATCCACGACGAATTGCACCCGGTGCCGGAGATCTGCCAGCTTCAGTATATGCACATCTACACCGGAACCTCCGCCATCCCCACCGCCACCGTCCGGCTGCGCGTGAAGGACGAAGTTCGACAGGGCGCGGCCATCGGGGACGGTCCCGTGGACGCCGTCTACAAGGCCATCGCGGCCTTGACCGGCACCACCGCCAAACTCATGCGCTACGAAATCCGCGCCGTGACCAGCGGCACCGAGGCCATGGGCGAAGTTACCGTGCAACTCGAGGTTGGCGGAAACAGAGTGGTGGGACGCGGTGCTTCGACCGACGTGATCGAAGCCAGCGCCAAGGCATACGTAGACGGGCTGAACCGGCTCGGATAAGTGATAAGCAATAAGCGATAAACTAAGCCGCGTTTTTGTTTCGGGGTTGCCGGGATTATCCTTTTGCTGACCACACAATGCTTGCTCTGGCTACGGTTACGGGTGCTTTGGCAACGTTGATCTGGGCATCTCTGACGCTCGCCCGAGGCGGTTTCTGGCGTGCCGGACGATGGATCGCCCCAGTGCCGCGCGCTTGCTCTGGCGCGCCTCGAGTCGCCGCCGTGATGCCCGCGCGCAACGAGGCCGAATTCATTGCCGCCAGCGTCGTATCGCTGCTCAATCAGGGTGTCGACGTCTTTCTGGTTGACGACCACAGCTCGGACTCCACCTCCGCTATCGCCCGTACCGCCGCGGCCAGTGCCGGCAAGTCGGCTTTGCTCACGGTTATTGCGGCCGAACCGCTGCCGCCGGGCTGGTCGGGAAAGTTGTGGGCGGTCAAGCAAGGCGTGGACGGCGCGCTTAAGACTTCTCCGGATTTCCTGTTGCTGACCGATGCCGATATCGTGCACGAACCGCACACAGTCGCCACTTTAACCGCCCTGGCTGACAGCGGCTACGATCTTGTGTCTTTCATGGTGAAGCTGCACTGCCGGAGCTTGCCGGAGAAATTGCTGATTCCGGCCTTCGTATTTTTCTTTTTCTTGCTTTACCCGCCTGCGTGGATTCGCGATTCGCGGCGCGGGAGTGCGGGCGCAGCCGGCGGGTGCATATTGATTCGTCCGCGGGCGCTGGCCCGCGCTGGGGGCCTGGAGGCAATACGCGGTGAGATTATCGACGACTGTGCCCTGGCGCGCGCAGTTAAACGTAGTGGAGGTTGTGTATCGCTCTGGCTCACCAATACCAGTGCGAGCGTGCGCCCCTACGAGTCTTTGGCTGCCATCGGGCGGATGATTTCCAGAACGGCTTTCAATCAGTTACGCCACTCCGCATGGCTGTTGTTCGCCACCGTGCTCGGCCTCATCATCGTTTACCTGTCGCCCGCGCTATTGCTGTTCGCGCACGGCACGGCGCCGGTCATACTCGGGGCGCTGGCGTGGGGACTGATGGCATTCACCTATTTCCCAATCGTCAGGTTCTACGGATTGCACCCGGGCTGGGCGCTCACGTTGCCTCTCTCGGCGGCCTTTTACGCGGGCGCCACCATACACTCCGCCATCAGGTACTGGTCCGGACGGGGCGGTGAGTGGAAAGGCAGAGTGCAAGACGCGCCAGCAGCCCAGCGCCAGTATTCACCTGAAGAGTCATCCGGGCGACGGCGCTGATTTGCCAACCTCATGCGCGCGCCTGCACAATACTAGTGTGCTGTCGATCCAACTCAGGAGGACCGCAAAGTGAAAAAACTCATTGCCGTGCTGACATTGGTCTCCATCCTGACTCTCTCCGCCGCGGCCAAGAGCAAGGAGAATTCCCGCGTTGAAAACGCCGGCGAGGTCATGACCGAGATATTGAATGTTCCCGACGACATTCCACAACAGCTGCTCGACAAAGCCGATTGCGTCATCGTGCTCCCTTCCGTGCTCAAGCTCGCGATCGGCATCGGCGGAAACTATGGCAGAGGCGTGATGACCTGCCGCACCAATGACTTCAAGGGACCGTGGGGACCTCCCTTGATGATGGCTTTGGAAGGCGGAAGCTTCGGCTTGCAGTTGGGAGGTCAGGCGACCGATTTCGTTTTGCTGGTGATGAATGACGGCGGAGCCCGCGGTATTCTAAGCGGCAAGGTAAAGTTGGGCGCGGACGCCTCTGCCTCAGCCGGCCCCAAAGGACGCGATCTGGCTGCCGCTACCGACGTTACAATGCGTTCGGAGATTCTCAGCTACTCCCGTTCCCGTGGGCTGTTCGCCGGGATTTCCCTCGAAGGCTCAACCCTTCGACCGGATAATAACGCCAACAAATCGCTTTATGGCAAGGAAGTTCCCCCCAGGGAAATTGTTCTGAACAAGGCAGTAGCTCCGCCCGCCTCGGCCAAGCTGCTGCTCAACACGCTGAACAAGAAGTCGCCCAAGCATGAATAGCTAAGCAGCAAACCATGATCGCCGAATCCGGGACCGCGGCAGCTCACATGCGGTCCCACTTTCCTTTTTCACGCAGCTCCGCAATTTCCCGCTCCGCCATTTCACGCAGACGAAGGTAGTCGGGCTTTGCCACGCGGTTCAGAGGCATTTCGCCCGGCTGCAGCAGCACGTAATGACGAGGGCGCATGTAGGAGGCAAGCCCGCGCGCGTGCCTTTCCAATATGGAATCTGACAAGCTGACCCCGGGCTTCATCTCAACGAAAGCAACGATCGCTTCGGAGATCAATGCGTGCCCGACACCAACGGCGGCGCAGGCGGCTACATGCTCCGCGAGTGCGCAGAAATGGTTTTCAACGTCCGCTGGAAACACCTGGTACCCGGAAGGTTTAATCACCCACTTGGCTCGTCCTGAAAGATGGACGCCCTCGCAATCCTTGAAGCCAAGATCGCCGGTGTAGAGAAAACCATCGCGCGAAATCGTCCGGGCTGTCGCTTCAGGATCGCCGAGGTAGCCCAGGAATGTCTGCGGCCCATGAAAACAGATGTGGCCGATTTCCCTTTCCGGCAGTTCTGCCGCCGCGAAGCCGTCCTCGCGCATCTCCCCTCGAATGGAAGCCGCATACACCGGCATGTCCACTCCCAGGCTGTTCAGGCAGGCCTTTGCGTGTTCTCGCGGCTGGAGCTGATAAGTGCAGAAACCGGCGGTTTCCGTCAGCCCCAGCCCGGTGCCGGCCCAGGGCGCCATGGCCGCCATCTTTTCGATGAACGCTTCGGGCACTTGCTGGCCGCCGTATGCCACGAACTCGAGGCTCGACAAGTCGAACCTGTCGTAATCTTTCAGCCGCCATTCGAACTGAAACTGCGCCGGAATCTGTCCCAGGACTTGCACCTTGTATTCCTGGATAGCTCGCAGCGAACGCAGCGGCTCGAAAGCCGCGAGAATGATTGCCGTTCCGCCGCCGAAAAATGTGCCCATCAGGAGTTCGGTCTGACAGCCCACATGGGAGGGCGGCAGATTCACCAGCGTCCGCATGCCGGAATCACCTCGGAAAAACGCCCGGCTGATGCACATCGCCTGGCAAGTGATATTGCGATGCGAGAGCAAGGCAGGCTTGGGACTGCCGGTTGAACCGGTGGTGAAGATAACCAACGCGCCATCGTTCTCATCCACGCCTGCCGTGGCGCGTTCGAACGCCTCGCGAACCCGCTTTGCCGAAGCCGCCTCCCCGCTCGCCAGCTCCGACACCCGGGCCAGCATCTGCCGCATCGTCAAGAGCCCGTTACCGGAATTCTCCAACGCAGTCGCCGCATCTCCGTCCAAAAAACACAGGCGATGCTCGACGAACGGCGCCTCGGTTTCGACCATCTTCCCGAGCAGGCTGAAATCTCCCGCCGCCGGCACGTGCTGCAACTCTGCGCCAAGGAACGCGAACCCTCTCGGTCGAAGCAATCCAAGGTTGCGAATCATCTCGGCCGGCGAGAGTCTCAGGTCGAGAGGCACGAAAATGACGCCAATGCGAAAGCAGGCATACTCGATAAGGATGTGCTCGGTCGACAACGGCAGTGCGCTGGCGAAGCGGTCGCCATTCTGGTAGCCCATCTCGACCAACTGCATGGCCAACCCTCTGGTGATCCGCTCCAGGCCGGCCCAACTGGTCGCTTGGCCACTATCCGCACTGATAATTGCCGGATGGCCGGGCCTCTCATGGGCCCACTTTTCCAGCACGGAATGAAGCAGGTGGCGGTCACGAAAGCGTTCGTCGTAGTCTTCGAGAGAAAGAGGATGAACTGCGCGCGGCTGGGTCATGGAGACTAGATTTTACAACTGCCTTGGCGATTGACTAGGCCAGCCGCGCAAACAAGCCTCAGTGATCGCAGCAGAGGCGGCGGACGGCGTAGGCAACTCTCCGCCCTCGGCACAAGACTTACCCAGCCTGCTGAGCCCTGAGTTCACATTGGTTAATGGCGCAAGCGATAAGGAAAGAGTGCTTCTGCTTGCGTGATGGCGTATCGGCGGTTACGCGGACGACAGAGCCCCTGCATGAGGCTCGCGCCGGGCAGTGACCCGCGAGTTCCTCGGGCATTTCGAACACCAACTGCAGTTCCGTACCAACCGGCAAAGACGTGGTATGACGAAACAGTAGACCAGAGCGGCTGATATTCTCGCTTGTCGCCTCGACCCACTCAGCGGCTCCGGGCAGGCGGAATTGCACGGAGACTCTATGGCGCAAGCGCCGTTCGCGGGGCATCCACGCCACCCGCGTACCGCACTTTCGAACGGATGACCGCACATGCTCGGTGACGCTATCTTCTTCGTCTTCGGCCAAAGCGAGCCGCCGCATCTTGCCCCAGTCGTACATGTATTTGGCGCCGCAGTGAACGCAGAGCTGGTAGTAGTCACCGTTTTCAGCACGCCTCGGCCAGGCAAACTGGTGCCGACAGGAAGACAGGAATCGCTCTATCAGGCCCCCGCTCATGACTGATATCTTTCCGCGTTTCCAGCGGAAATGCACGTTACCGAAGTAGGTCTTGGCGGCCCGCCGAGGTACAGTGGCCCCATGACTCTCCCACTGAATTGCGACCGCCAGCCACTCGCAGGCGAAAACCAACATTCCAGGACAGTTCCCGGGACAGCAATCCGGGAATTGCCTAACAGGTTGCGGAAAAACTCGTGCCAGTGTCATCCCGAGGTCGCGCCGCTTTTGCGCGACCGAGAGATCTGCTTTGCTTCCAACTCGCGCAAAAGCAGATCCCTCGCTGCGCTCGGGATGACACCCTCGGAGAACAGTTTTTCAGCAACCTGCTAAGAAGCGACATAAACATTAAAAAGGGCGCCTTG